>Ga0153916_10001225_pt1 | contig 18242 bp, 15 predicted proteins | sample Opewatmetagenome_FD_109642 | JGI IMG/M metagenome (GOLD analysis project Ga0153916, IMG submission 109642) | Freshwater wetland microbial communities from Ohio, USA - Open water 3 Core 3 Depth 4 metaG | ecosystem: Environmental > Aquatic > Freshwater > Wetlands | place: USA: Ohio, Lake Erie... | reverse complement strand
TCTCCGTCATGGCCTTCTTCAGCATGTCCATCAGCTCGGTGAACTTGTGCTGCGCCTCCGGGTCCATGAATTCGTAGTTCTGCAGCTCTTTCACCAACCCGGCCGGGTCGGGCGGCAGGTTGTCCAAGAACTGCTTTTTCCGGTTGGCGATGTTCTTCAGCATCTCGGCGAACTGCTCGCGCTCGCTGCCGCCCTGCTGGCCCGGCTGTCGTGCACCGCCCTGCTGGCCCGCCTCGCCCGATCGCTGCTGCTCTCCAGCCTGCGGCGCGCCGGACGCCGCGGGTGCGCCCTGCTGCCCCGACGGTTGCTGCCCCGACGGTTGCTGCCCCGATGGCGTCTCGCCGGCCTGCGGCGGCTCCGCACCGTCCGGTGGTGGCTGCTGGCCGCCCAGCGCCTCGTCGAGGCGGCGGTCGATCGTGCTGCGCTCCATGCCGAGGATCTCGTCCAGCCGTTGCTTGATGTCGTCCATCACGGACGAGAGGTTGTAGCGGTCGAGCGTGCTGCGGCGCTGCTGGCGGAGTTGCTGGAGCAGGTCGCGCAGGCCCTGGAGCCGGTTGCCGGTGTTGCCGCGCATGCCGCGCTGCAGCAGGTTGCGCATCGCGTGCTGCAAGTCGCCGAAGTTCATCAGGTCGTCCGTCAGCGCTTCGAGCACCTCGTCGGCGTCGAGCGGCGGGATCTCCTGCGTGCCGTCCCATTCGCTGTAACGGAATGCGACCATCTTGTTGTCCTCAGTTCGCCCAAAGGGCTAAGCCGCACCCAAGGTGCAGCCTGCGTCACTCAGCCGGAAGCTGTCTGCCAAGAGTGTCTAGCCACGATACTGCACACGCCCGCTCACGCGGTCCTTGTTCAGCCGCTTGTTCAGGTGCAGCCCCTCGAAGATGAACTCCGTCGCACTCGCGATCAGCGCCGGGTTCTCGCCCGGATCCAGCTTCGCCACCGCGCGGCTGAGCCCCTCGATCGACTTCATCATCTGCAAGTACTTGTCCGACGGCATCTGGTCGCCGACCTCGGTCGACAGCCCCGCCTTGAAGCGCGTGACCACGTCTTCCAGGTCGACGACGTTGAAGTAGCGGTTGAACACCGCGACCACGGCGTTCTGGATGAGCTTCTCGATGATCTGCTCCTCCTTGCCGTCCTCCACCGTCTCGAACTCCACCTTGCCGCTGATCGTCGGGATCACGTACGGCAGGTCGCTGACGCGGGGCACGACGTCCGTCTCGCCGAGACGGATCGCGCGGCGCAGCGCGTTCGCCAGCAGGCTCTCGTAGTCCGCGATCGACGCGCGCACCGATACGCCCGAGCGCTGGTTCACGTCGGGGCTGCGGCGCGCCAGCCGCGTGATCTCCGCCACGATCTCCTTCATGTAGAACGGCACGGTCACCGTGTAGTCCGTATCGTCGAACACCGACCGTTCCTGCTCCATGATGTCGATCTCGTGCTCGACGTTGCGCGGGTAGTGCGTGCGGATCTGGGCGCCGTAACGATCCTTCAGCGGCGTGATAATGCGGCCGCGGTTCGTGTAGTCCTCCGGGTTGGCCGAGGCGACGATCACCACGTCGAGCGGCATCCGGATGCGGTAGCCGCGGATCTGGACGTCGCGCTCTTCCATGATGTTGAGGAGCCCGACCTGGATGCGCTCCGCCAGGTCCGGCAGCTCGTTGATGCAGAAGATGCCCCGATTCGTACGAGGGATCAGCCCGTAGTGGATCGTCAGCTCGTCCGACAGGTACCGCCCTTCGGCGACCTTGATCGGGTCGACCTCACCGATGAGGTCGGCGATGGTGATGTCGGGTGTCGCGAGCTTCTCGCCGTAACGGCGGTCGCGGGGAAGCCACTCGATCTCGAGGTCGTCGCCCTCCTGCTCGACCCGTGTCCGGCTCGCGTGGGTGATCGGCTCGAACGGGCTTTCGTGGAGCTCGCTGCCGGCGATCGCGGGGATGGCGTCGTCGAGGAGGGCGGTCAGGCCGCGGATCATGCGGGACTTCGCCTGGCCGCGCTCGCCCAGGAAGATGATGTCCTGGCCGGACAGGATCGCGTTCTCGAGCTGCGGGACGACGGACTCCTCGTAACCGAAGATGCCGTCGAAGATCGGCTTGCCGCTGCGGATGCGCTCGATCAGGTTGCGGCGCATCTCCTCCTTGACGGACGTTACCTTGTAGCCCGACCGCTTGAGCTCGCCAAGCGTGCGTGGTCTTCCTTCCGACGTCATGCGATCACGATCCTTCCGCCGCGCTGTTCTTCCCCGTCCGCTAGCCGTGCGCGTCCTCGTAGAACCGCGCGATCTCATCTCGCGCGAAGCGCGGCAACGGGACGGTGGAACCCTCGGGCACCATTATAACCCTCGCCGCGCCCGATTCGACGGTCGCGATCACCTGACTCGCAATCTTCATTGCCGTGAGCGCGGCCGTGATGCGTTCACAATGTTCCGGCGCGATGACCGCGAGCAACGCGCCCGAGGCCAGCAGCCCCATTGGGTTGAGGCCGAGGGCGTCGCAGACGATACGCGTCTCCTCGAAGACGTGGATTGCCGCCGGGTTCACGCGGAGCGTCGTACCGGCCGCTTCGGCGAGCTCGTACAGCGCGGTCGAGATGCCGCCCTCCGTGGGGTCGTGCATGATGCGCGGGTGCGCCGCGGCGCAGATCGCCCGTGCTTCCGGCACCACGCTGATCCCGGGCTCGTACAGCATCCGCGCGGCGCGCTCGATGACGTCCGGGGCCAACCCGGTGGCGGCGAGCCGCGAGGGCGACTCCCGCGCGAGCAGCGCCGTGCCCTCGATGGCGATCCCCTTTGTCAGCAGCACCTGGTCGCCCGGGCGCACGCCTTCGCCCAGCACAATCTCGTCGCGGGCCGCCTCGCCGAGCATCGCGCCGACAATCACCGGCCGATTGAGGCCGATCGTGATCTCGGTGTGCCCGCCGACCAGCTCGATGCCGAGTGCGGTACATGCGGAGGTGAGCTGTTGGAAGATGGTGCGGGCGAGGGCCTCGGGTGCTCCGGGCGGGAGCAGCGCCGTCGCCATGAACCAGGCCGGCCGGGCGTTCATGCAGGCGATGTCGTTGGCGTTGACGTTGACCGTGTACCAGCCGATGTGCTCCGCCGCGAACGTCACCGGGTCGGTCTTCGCGACGAGCACGCGCCCGCCGCCGATGTCGATGACTGCGGCGTCGCGGCCGATGCCCGGCCCGAGGAGCACGCGCGGGTCGCGGTGCGTGATCGTGCCTAGCAGCTCCGCGAGCAGCGCCGCTGGCAGCTTGCCCGGGCGGAGCGTCATCGCCTTCCCGCCACGCGGTCGACGACGTAGCCGGTGAAGGCGTCGACGAGCTGCGGCAAGAGCCGCCGCGCCCCGGGCCCAAGCGTCATCCCCACAAAGAAGTCCCCGACGATGCCGTAGCCTTCAGCGCCGATCTCCACCTCCAGCGTGCAACCTTCGGGCTCCTCCATCAGCTCGAATCGCAGGTACGCCGCCGACACGCCCGGCGCCATCGCCGCGTTCGATTCTACGTGCTCGCACACGAGCCGTACCGGCGCCGTCCAATCGACGATCTGCCAGCGCGTCCATACCTGCGTGTCCTCGCCGATCGCGAGCAGGGTGACGCCGTGCGCGGCTGTCCCGCCCTGTTCGACGGCCACACTCGATACGCGCGGGAACCAGTGCGGCCACGACGCGAAGTCGGTGAGGATCGACCAGATCAGCGGCGCCGGCGCGTCGTACGCCTGCGAGGTGTAGTAGGCACTCATCGATTGCCTGCAAGGATAGCACCGGCGTCGGCGTCAGCCGGCGCCGAGCCCGGTGCGGCGCACGCGAGTGTCGTTAAAGAACGGAGCGGCGCGGCCGATGCTGTAGAGGTGTGGCCGGGTCGAGCCGAGGGGATGTCCGCGGGAAGCGGACGGCGCCGACGACGGAGAGCCGTCGGCGCGGGGGAGTGCAGGCCCTCAGCTCGACCCGGCGGCGGCGCACAGCCGGACGGGGGTCAGCCGGCCGGCATCGACGTGCGACGCCACTTCGCTTGGACGCAGTCGCCACGCAGAGCGCGTGCCAGAGTCACGGGGGTCAGGGTCAGGGGTTGGGGTAGCGTGACTCCGGCCGACTTCGCCAGTGGAAGCTCGTGGTGAGACCGGCGGAAGGATCGTGACCCGGCCAGCCGGGACGGCGCCGGCAGTCGCCGCGACGACCACCTGCGCTCCGATGCCAGCGGGTGCGCCATACAAGATGCTGGCCACGTTCGATCTCTCCGCCGTGGGGCCGGAGGGGCAAAACGAAACCCTCATCCGCAGCGGATGAGGGCTGCAGACTCCGACCCACGCATGTGCCTTCGGCGGCCCGGCGGCCATATCCAGAATGGACGTAGGCCCGTGGCTTTGCGTCGCCGCCTTTCGACGGGTTTGCCTTTGTCGGAGCGATCTTCGATTGTCCAGTCAAGACATCGACCGCCCCCGCCCGATCTGTTGTCCCGGCGCCCAGATTTTCTCGGCAGTTCGTCGCCGGCCACTCCCTGGCGGCCGGCCATCCTCCTAACTGGTTCGAAACACCTCCCCGCTCCCGCTCCGGGTAGCATGACGGTGGACGCACATAACGCAGTTTGGAGCATGAAATGACCAGGACAAAGAAGACGTGGATCGCCGCGATCGTAGGCCTGACCCTCCTCCTCGGAGGCGCCGGGATCGTACTCGCCCAGACGCCCGGCGCCTCCCCCAGCGGGCCGACCTTCCTCGACCGCGTGGCGCAGAAGCTCGGTATCGAGACGCCGAAGCTCAAGGACGCCATCAAGAGCGCAGGCGGCGATCAGCTCGATGAATCCGTCAAGAACGGCGACCTCACGCAGAAGCAGGCGGACAAGATTCGCCAACGCCTGAACGACCAGACCGACAACGGCCAGTTCGGGCTGGCCCCTCGTGGCATGGGCCCGGGTCGGGGCTTCCCTGGCAAGGGGTTCGGCGGCCCGTTCGGTATGGGCCTCGCAGCGGGCGGCCAGAAGCTGGCGGACTTCCTCGGTATCCCCATCAGCCAGCTGAAGACCGAGTTGTCCGCGAACGGCGCGACGCTCGCGACGGTCGCCCAGGCGCACGGCAAGTCACGCGACCAGCTCAAGCAGTTCATCACTGACCAGGCCAAGACACAGCTCGACCAGGCGGTGAAGGACCAGGACATCACCCAAAAGCAGGAGGACAACGTCCTCTCGACGCTGGGCAGCCACCTCGACCAGATGATCGACGGTTCGTTCTTCGGGCACCGCGGGTTCAGGGGCTTTGGCAAGGGCAACGGGACTCCCCCGCAGACGCCGAACGGTTCGAACTCGCCCCAGCCGCAGGGCGGGGGTGCATTCGGCGGGTTCGGCGCTCAGCGAGGCTAGCGCACGACAGCAGGACGGCAGCGGCGCGGCAACGCGCCCCTGCCGTTTCTTCTATAGTGGAGATGCAACATTTATGAACGAGCGCGCCGAGCCCCCGCAGCGCATCCTCGTCGCCGATGACGACCGGCACATCGCCGAGCTCGTCCGTATGTACCTGGCGAAGGCCGGCTACGACGTCACCGTCGCCCGCGATGGGACCGAGACGCAGCGCGTGTTGCGCGAGCAGCCGTTCGACCTGGCGGTGCTCGACATCATGATGCCGGGCGCCGACGGCCTGCAGATCATCCGGCACCTCCGCAAGCGCAGCGAGATGCCGGTGATCTTCCTCACGGCGCGCTCCTCCGACGTGGACAAGGTGGCGGGGCTGCAGTTCGGTGCCGACGACTACGTCACCAAGCCGTTCAATCCGACGGAACTCGTCGCGCGCGTGCAGTCCGTGCTGCGCCGCACGCGCGCCTCCGCCGAACCGGCCGGCGAGCGGATCGCCATCGGCGAGCTGCGGATGGATGTGCGCAACCGCACGGCGACGATCCAGGGTGCGCCGATCGCGCTCACGCCCAAAGAGTTCGACCTGCTCGCCACGTTCGCCCGCTTCGCGAACGTCACGCTCGACCGCGAGAAGCTCCTGGACCTCGTCTGGGGCACGTCGTTCTACGGCATGCGGACCGTGGACGTCCACATCGTGCGGCTGCGCAGCAAGCTCGAAGGCTCCGGTCTGAAGATCGAGACGGTGTGGGGGAGCGGCTACCGGCTGGTGGAGGCGATCCCGGCGTGAAAGCGCGCGTCCGCGCATTCCTGTTCAGCTTCCAGACCAAGTTGGTCCTGGCGATGACCGGCGTCATCGTGCTGGCAATCTTCCTGGCCGGCGCCGTCTTCGTCGTGCGCACGCGGCACGAGCGCAAACAGCAGGCGCTCGACCGCGTCGTTGCCGAGTCGCCGGCGATCTACCAGCAGGCGCTGTTCGCGCTCCTCCCGCAGGAGCAGGACGAGCAGACGTTCACCGACGCGCTGGACGAGCTGGCACGGCAGCAGAACGTGCGCATCATCATCGTCGACAATACCGGCACCGTGCTCCACGACTCCGGCAAGAGCCTGACCGGGACGAGCGTTCAGGTGCCCGCGCCGTCGGGCGGTGACGCCCAGCGCGGCTTCGTCGCCTGGGAGCCGGGCGGCGACTTCCCTGAGCACAACCTCACGCTCGTCACAGCCTCGGGGCGCATCGTGACCACGCGGGGACGCGCCCTGCCGTTCCGCATCATCCTCGCGGTGAAGACGGACACGCTTGCCAGTGCCTGGGTCGGCGTGTTGCCGGGCCTCGGTCTGGCGGCGCTGATCGCGGTGCCGTTGGCCACGCTCGCCGCGCTCGGACTTGCCCGACAGGTGGCGCAACCGATGCAGAAGCTTACGGCCGCCTCCGAAGCGATGGCGCGCGGCGATTTCGACCAGCGCGTCGAGGTGAGCCGCGACGACGAGGTCGGCCGCCTGGCGCGCTCGTTCACGGTCATGGCCGAACACGTCGGCGAGCGTGAGACCCAGATGCGGGCGCTGCTCGCGAACGTGTCGCACGACCTGAAGACGCCGATGACGTCGATCACCGGCTACGCGCAGGCGCTGGCGGACGGCACGGCCGAGGGCGAGGACGTCGCCCACATCGGCGCCGTGATCAAGGAGGAGGCGGAGCACGTGAACAGCCTCCTGGCGGATCTGCTCTACCTTGCCGAGATCGACGCCGGGCAGGTCGTGACGCGGCGGGAGGACGTGCCGCTCGAGTCGCTCGTGACGCGCTGCGTGCGCCGGATCGAGCCGCAGACGCGGGCGAATGATGTGGACATAACGATTGACCTCGCCCCGGATGCCGCGCTCCACGACGTGGACCCGGACAAGCTGGAGCGCGCCCTCACGAACGTGCTCGACAATGCGGCGAAGTTTACCCCGGGCGGCGGCAAGATTACCGTGCGTGGCTGGCGCGAGAACGGCGCCGGCTCGGCCCGCGTCGTCTGCGCCGTCACGAACACCGGCGAGGGTATCGCACCCGGCGACCTGCCGCGCGTATTTGACCGCTTTTTCCGCGGCGACCGGGCGCGGCACACGGCGAGCGGCAGTGGCCTCGGCCTGGCGATCACGCGCGAGCTGGTCGAACTGAACGGCGGCCGCATCGACGCCTCGAACGAGCCCGGAGGCGGCGTCACCTTCCGGCTCAGCCTCCCCGGCTAAGGCTGGTTCACGCTCTACGCGCTTCCGCTTTCCAGCAATCCGCCCTGCCCCGTCGATACGTAGAACAGGTAGTTGCGCCCCTGCATATCTTTGGCATACAGTAACTGCAACGAGTTGCAGTGGGATCGGGTATGAGCTGCGAGGCAGAATCCATCGGCATTCTCCGCGAGGCGGGGCACAAGATGACCCCGCAGCGGATCCTCATTCTCAATTCGCTGCGGCACGCGTCCGGCCACCTCACCGCCGTCGACATCTTCGAGCGGGTGAAAGCGGCATATCCGTACGTCGACATCTCGACGGTGTACCGGACATTGACGGTGCTGAAGGATCTGCGCCTCATCTCGGAGACCCACATGGGCGGCGGCGACGCGGCCTTCGAGTGGGTGGCGACCGAGCGGCACCACCACCTGATCTGCCGCCGCTGCAACGGTGTCACCCTGCTGAACCACCACTACCTGGACGATCTGGGCTCGCGGATCGCCGGCGACCTCGGCTTCCGCGCGGATATGGACCACTTCGCCATATTCGGCCTGTGCCGAACCTGCCAGCGCGAGCTCTCGGTGAACTGAGGGAAGAAGCGGAGACGGTGAGCAGCGATGCCCCTTGATCTCACACTTCTGGCCTTCGGACTGGGAACCGGCGGCATCATCGGTGTCATTGGTGCCTCGCTGGCGCTCGGCTTCCGCCACGGCATCGACTGGGATCACATCGCAGCGATCACGGATATCACCAGCACCGCCGCATCGTCCGCGGAGAGCGAACAGGATCGCTGGCTGCTCCGCGAGCCGGCACTGATGCTCACGGACGAATCGCACCATGCCTTCGCGACGGCGCCCGCCGCGGCGGGTGCGGCCGTCGGCGCCGCCGTCGGAGGCGCGCACCGCCATTCGATCGGTGAGCTCGGTCACCGGCACAACGGCCGGATCAACGGTCGCCTCCCGCGGGTGGAACACTTCGTCCGGAAGCAACGGCCGGCGCTCGTCCTGGGCACGATGTATGCGTTCGGCCACGGCAGCGTCGTGTTTGCGCTCGGTCTTCTCGCGCTGCTCGCACGCCAGATCCTGCCTGATTGGATCGACCCGATCATGGAGCGCATCGTCGGCGTCACGCTGATCGTGCTCGCCATTTACCTCTTCTTCTCGATCGCGCAGTTCTTCCGCGGCGGCGGAGAGTTCCGTCTGCGCAGCCGCTGGATGCTTGTTTTCGCGGGCGTGCGCAACGCGTTCGGCGTCATTCGCGAGAAGGTGCTCGGCCAGCCGCATGAGCACGTGCACGAGGCGCAGCAGTACGGCGTGAAGACGGCGTTCGGGGTTGGACTGATTCACGGGGTCGGCGCCGAGACGGGCACGCAGGTGCTCGTGATCGCGACTGCCGTCGGTGCCGGCAGCCGCTTGATGGGCATCGTTGCGCTGTGCGCCTTCATCGTCGGCTTGCTCCTGTCGAACTCCGTCGTCACAGTGATCAGCACCGCAGGCTTCGTGTCGACGCAGCGCCGCCAGACCATCTACGTCGTCGCCGGCGTCATCGCGGCGATCTTCAGCCTGTTCGTCGGGATCTTCTTCGTCACACAGCACGGCTCTGCGCTGCCGGATCTCGGGCGTTACTTCCGCTGGATCGGCGGGCCCTCGTAGCTGGGCGCGGGCCGCGGCGCTACTGCGTCACGGCGTCGGACGGGATGGCCAGGCGGTGGTCCTCGTCCGCCCACACGAGCAGCGGCGGCAGCAGGATCAGGGTGCTCAGCAGGCACAGGCCGATGTTCAGCGCCGTCACCTTGCCGAAGTTGTCGAGCAGCGGGAAGTCGCTCAGCGCCAGCACCGCGAAGCCGCCCATGACTGTGAGCCCCGACGCAGTGATCGCGCGACCGATGCGCAGCGACGCGAGCGACATCGCGTGCCGCGGATCGTTGCCGAGCGAGCGCTCCTCGAAGTACCGCGTCATCAGCAGGATGTTGAACTCCGTGCCCATGGCGATGATCAGCGGGCCGGAGATCGAGGTGAGCGGGCTGTACGAGATGCCAAGGAAATAGAGCAGCATCGCCGACGCGCCCAGCGCCAGCAGCACCGGCAGCAGCGGTGCGATGGCCTTCACCGGGTTGCGGAAGACCGCCAGCAGCAGCACCGCGATGGCGCCGATGGCGACGAACGACATCAGGTCCCGGTTGCTGGCGATCGCGTCCACCGCCGCCGTCCCGACGACCGCGATCCCTGCCGGCGCCACGGTGACGCCGGCCGGCGGCTGCGCGTCGCGGACGATGGCATCGGCGACGGCCTTGCGCTGGTCGAGCGATGCCCTGTCACTGATCGCGAAGGTGATTGCCGCCATCGTCCGGTCGGCGTTCACCGCGATGTCGACGAGCGGCTGCGGGGCGGATGCGAGGGTGCTCGTCGCGGAGGCGGTGGTCGGCGGCTCGCCGGTGACCGACCGCGTGAACGAAGCGAGGCTATTGGACTGCAGCAGCTCCTCGTGCTGCTCGCGTTGTCGCTGTTCGAACGAGCCCATCCAGTCCAGCACGTCCTGATCGGTGACGCGCTTGCCACCGCTCGTCTCGACCAGCAGGTCCAGCTCGCTCGTCGTCCCAGCGACGGCGCTCACGCGGTGCAGGTCCCTGAGCACCGGGCTGCTCGCCGGCACGAACTTCTCCGGGTCGGTCTCGGTCGGGATGCGGCGGTTGAGGTAGAGCCCGCCGAGCGCGACGACGGCCGCCACCAGCGCGATCGGCGCGAACCGGCCGACCGTGCGTGCCGTCAGCCGGCCGACCAGCCGCTCGACCTCGAACCGGGCCCGCGGCTGCGGCGTCGCGCCGATGCGCTGGCGTTCACGCAGGTACAGCACGCTGCTGATCAGCGCGACGCTCGTCAGAAACACGATCACCGCGCCGACTGCGAGCATCGAGCCGAAGTCCCGCACCATCGGCACCCGCGACAGGTGCAGCACCATGAAGCCGATGCATGCGGCGATCGCTGCCAGGATCAGCGCCGGCCCCAGCCGGGCGAACGTGCGCTCCAGCCCTAACTCCGCCGAGTCTGACGTGAACGTCTCCTCCTCGATCCGGCTGTGAAGCTGGATCGCGAAGTCGACGCCCAGCCCGATGAGGATGGGCAGGCCGGAGATCGTCACCATCGTCAGCGGGATGCCCAGGAACCCCATCAGCCCGAAGGCCGACACGCAGCCCACGAGCACGGCCGGCAGCGACAGCAGCCGCCAGCGTGCCCGGAAGATGCCGGACAGCACGGCGACCATCAGCGCTACGGCGAGCGCCGCCATCACGAACAGCGCGCTCCGCATCTTGTCGTTGATCTCCTTGATCAGCAGCGGCGGCCCCGACGCCAGCACCGACACACCGTCGAAGTGGTACTGCGGCATCCGCTCCCGGGCGCGCGCGGCGGCGCGCGAGGTCGCGTCGATCGACAGATTGCCTTTCAGTCGCGCCACCATGAGCGCGTGGTGGTCGTCCGGGAAGGCGCCGGCGAAATCGGGCCGCAGCTTGCCGTCGGCGCCGTACATCACGAACTCGACGAACTTCGGATTGTCCAGGCTCGCGTCGCCGGCATCGAGGAACCGCTTCGCGTCCACGCCGAACTCCGCGTTGAACGCGTCGTCGATCTGCTGCTTCGCGACCTGTGCCGCGGCCTCCTGCTGCGCGGGCGTCTCCCCCCGTCCCGCCGACGCCGCGCGCGCGTCGGCCATCGCCTGCTGTTCTCGCTGGGCCAGCTTCTGCGGCTCGGCGACCATGCGCTGCTGCACGGTCTGCTGCGCGAACTGGAGGATCGTCAGGGGGCTAAGGATGCTCTGGTAATCGCCGTTCGCGTTCATGTCGCGCTCCAGCCGCGTCAGCTCGGCGCGGTTGGCCGGCGAGAAGAGCTGCTGGATGCCCGGCCCGTCCTTCGGCGCCTCGAACAGGATGAGCATCGGGTCGCCGCCGAACTGCCGCTGGAACCGCACGTTGTCGACGGCCACGCGCGAGTTGGGGTCGAGCAGCGTGTCCTGGCCGGTCTGGAACTTCAGGCGGGGGATGCCGAACGCGAGCACCAGCGCGGCGCACACCGCGGCCCCGGCCAGCGGGGCCGGCCAGCGTCGCACCAGGGATGCGATGGCCTGCGCGATCCGCTTCATCGGTCGCTATTCCCCCCTGATCCGCCAAGAGGAGTTTGCTCGCTGGCTCTGGCTATAGCTTACACAGGCCTCGGTGGCGAGGAGGCCGCTATGTCAACGGGCGCCGCCCTTCAACCTTCATGTGATCTTCAGGCTCCCCGCCTGCCGGGCACCTCCCGCCATCTCGTAGAATCTGAAGGAAGCCGCCTACGGGGTACCCTCGCGCATGAGCAAGAACGAATCGGCCGCTGAGCGACGCCTGCGCCTCGTCGACACGTACGGCTACAACGGCCTGGCCCTGCTGACTCTCTACGACGGCTGGCGATACTTCGAGCCCGCCGGTGTCGACGGCTTTGTCGCCTTCGAGCTGCACCGCGGCACGGCGGTCGCCTGCGGCGACCCCGTCTGCGCCGAATCCGACCTGCCACAGCTCATGATCCGCTTCGCCGAGTACTGCGCAGGCCGCGGTTGGCGCTTCAGCTTCGTCGGGGCGAGCGCCCGCGTGGGCAGAGCCGCTGCGGACCTGGGCTTTAAGGCCGTAAAGATCGGCGAGGAGCCCTTCCTGGATCTTCCGAACTACAGCCTCAGCGGCAGAGGTGCGAAGAAGGCCCGCTCAGCGATCAATCTTGCCCGTCGCACCGGCATCGTCGTCGAGGAGTATCGCCAGCCGGCGCCGGCCATCGACTCCGAGATCGAAGAGATCGCCCGCGAGTGGCTCGAGACCCGCAACGCGCCGCCGATGGGCTTCCTGCTGCGCTCGCGCCCGTTCGCGCAACGGCGGCGGAAGCGCATCTTCATCGCCACGCACGAAGGCCGTGTCGTCGGTGCCATGACCTGCGCCCCGGCGCCGGCGCGCAGCCTCCTGTACGTCGAGGAGCAGCTCCGCCGCCCGGACGCCCCCTACGGCACCAGCGAGATCCTGATCGACGAGGCGCGGAAGGCCGCCCGCGCTGACGGCTTCGAGCTGCTCAGCCTCGGCACGTCGCCGTTGCAGGGCGCGACCGAGCAGCCGTATGGGAAGCACCGGCCGCTGACGCTGCTCTTCAGGACGCTCTGCCTGAAGGTCAACTTCATCTACAGCTTCAGGTCGCTCAACCACTTCAAGCGGAAGTTCGCGCCGACGTTCTGGGAGGACAGCTTCCTGGTCTACCAGGGCGCGCTCGTGATGACGGCCTTCTCCATCGTGAGCGCCTTTGCGCCCGATGGCCTTCCGTCCCTCATCCTGCCGAAGAGGATGCAGTGGCTGCGCTTCGTGCCGGTCGCGGCGCTCTGGACAGGCGCCCTCGCCGGGGTGTTCGTGACAGCATTCGCGGCGTGGGAGTTCCCGGTCCTGACGCTCCCCGTCCGCGTCGGCCTGCAGACGCTGTTCCTGGCGCTCCGGCCCGCCGACTTCGCCTTCGACCGCGCGCAGGTCGCCGTCATGGCGCACCGCATCATCTCGGCGATCGTGCTCGTCGGGCTCGGCGCTGCGTTCTGGCAGCGGCGCGCGCGGGCGTAACGGGATGCTTGTCGCGGCGCCCGATCCGATCTATGATTGTGGCAACGTCCTGACCCTTTAATCCGGTCCCGTGAGGCCGGAAAGGAACGAGCATGAACGGCCAGCCGATGGCGCATCGTGCGCCTGCATATCCGTACACAGCCTCCGACCGGGTGCCCGGACAGGAGGTTTTTTGATGCGCGACGCCACCGTCATGTCGCCTGCGGACATCCGCCGAGCAATCACCCGCATCGCCCACGAGATCGTCGAGCACAATCGCGGCGCCGAGGGCCTCGTCTTCGTCGGCATGCTGACGCGCGGCGTGCCGCTCGCCTGCCGCATCGCCCGCGCCATCGCGGAGTTCGAGGGCGAGCAGGTGCCGGTGGGCACGCTCGACGTCGGCCTCTACCGCGACGACCTCACCGAGCGCGGCCCCACGGTCAACATCCAGCCCAGCGATGTGCCCGACGTGGCCGGCAAGCGCGTCGTCCTCGTCGACGACGTGCTGTACACCGGCCGCACGGTCCGCGCCGCGCTCGACGCGCTCATCGATTATGGACGGCCCGAGCGCATCCAGCTCGCTGTGCTGGTCGACCGCGGCCACCGCGAGCTGCCGATTCGCGCTGACTTCGTCGGCAAGAACATCCCCACGTCGCGCGCCGACGACGTGCAGGTACGGCTCGAAGAGACGGACGGCGAGGAGTACGTCCGCGTGACCGCGGCCGAAGAAGCGGTTGCGGGCTCGCCGGAGAGAGAGGTGCTGCGATGACCACGATGAGGCCGCCTGAGGCGCGCGCCGCCGACATCCCGGCGCCGCTCGCCGCGCCCGCGGCCGCGGATGGCGCATGGCGCCGCCGCCACCTGCTCGACCTCGACGATTTTACTGTGGACGAACTGGACCTCGTCATGCGCACCGCAGACACGATGAAAGAGGTGTTGCAGCGCGAGGTGCCCCGCGTGCCCGCACTCCGCGGCACGACGATCGTCACGCTCTTCTACGAGAACAGCACGCGCACGCGCTCGTCGTTCGAGCTGGCCGGCAAGGTGCTCGGCGCCGACGTGATCAACGTCGCCGCCGCCTCCAGCAGCGTTACGAAGGGCGAATCGCTCGTGGACACGGTGAAGACGCTGCAGGCTGTCGGCGCGGACGTGCTGGTGATGCGCCACAGCCGCTCGGGAGCGCCGTACCTCGCCGCGCGCACCGTCGAGTGCAGCGTCGTCAACGCCGGCGACGGGCTGCACGCTCACCCTACGCAGGGACTGCTCGACCTCTACACGATGCGCGCCTCGCTCGGCGACGTGCGCGGCAAGCGCGTGGTGATCGTGGGCGACATCCTGCACAGTCGCGTCGCTCGCTCCAACCTCTGGTCGCTCACGACGCTCGGCGCCGAGGTCGTCCTCTGCGCGCCGCCGACACTCCTGCCAGCCGGCCTCGGCCGCGGCCTTGAAGGCAAATTGCCGCCCGTGCGTGTCGAGACGGATCTGGACCGCGCGGTCGAAGGCGCCGACGTCGTCATGGCGCTGCGGATGCAACTCGAGCGCATGCACGGCGGCTTCGTGCCCGGCGCGCGCGAGTACTCGCGCCTCTACCAGGTGAACGCGGCCCGCCTCGCCCGCGCGAAGCCGAACGCACTCGTGATGCACCCCGGCCCGATGAACGAGGGCGTCGAGATCAGCCACGAGGTGGCGCACGGCCTCCAGTCGCACGTCGAGGAGCAGGTGCAGAACGGTGTCGCCGTGCGCATGGCAGTGCTCTGGCTGATCACCCGCAACAGCACACGGCAGGCCCGCGCCGCCACAAAGGGGGCGCTGTGAGCGAGCGTATCATCATCCGCGGTGGTCGCATCATCGACCCGGCGAACGGCGTCGACGTGGTGGGCAATGTCGTGATCGAGGACGGCCGCGTCGTCTCCGCCGGCGGCAGCGCGACGGGCGCCGGCCGCGAGATCGACGCCCGCGGCCTGATCGTCGCGCCGGGCTTCGTCGACCTGCACGCGCACCTCCGCGACCCGGGTCTGGAATACAAGGAAGACATCGAGTCGGGCACGCGGGCGGCGGCGCGTGGCGGCTTCACTACCGTCTGCGCCATGCCGAACACCGAGCCGCCGATGGACAACCGCTCGATCGTCGAATACGTGCTGCGCGAAGCCGCGGCGCGTGCCTCCGTGCGCGTCCTGCCGATCGGTGCCGTCAGCAAGGGCCGGGCCGGCAAGGAGCTGGCCGAGCTGGGCGACCTCGCCGCCGCCGGTTGCGTCGGCTTCAGCGACGACGGCGCGCCCGTCGCCGAGACGACGCTGATGCGCCGCGCGCTTGAGTACGCGAGCATCTTCGGCCTGCCGGTCATCGACCACTGCGAGGACAAGTCGCTCGCGCAGGACGCCGTCATGCACGAGGGCTGGGTGTCGACCCGCCTCGGCCTGCGCGCGGCGCCTGCCGCTGCTGAAATCGCCGCCGTCGCCCGCGATGTCGCGCTCGCCGAGGCGGCGGGCGCGCACGTGCACATCGCCCACGTCAGTACGCGCGGCGCGATCGACGAAATCCGCCGCGCCCGCGCCCGCGGCGTCCGCGTCACGGCCGAGGTCACGCCGCACCACCTCACGCTCACCGACGAGGTCGTGGCGTTCGGCTGCGCGGGTGGCGACGAGCTGCTGTACGACACCAACGCCAAGGTCAACCCGCCCCTGCGCTCGCAGGACGACGTCGACGCCTGCGTCGAGGCGCTCGCGGACGGCACGGTCGACTGCATCGCCACCGACCACGCGCCCCACGCCGTCATCGAGAAGCTCTGCGAGTTCGACGAGGCCGCGTTCGGCATCAGCGGCCTTGAGACCGCCTTCGGCCTCTGCATGCGCCTCGTCCATCAGAACAAGATCTCGCTCGAAACGCTGATCGAGCGCATGACTATCGGCCCCGTCCGCGCGCTCGGCCTCGACCGCCAAGTGCCCGGCATCGGCACCCTCGCGCCCGGCGCCCCCGCCGACATCGTGTTGCTCGATCCCGCCGCCGAATGGGTCGTCGAGCCGGAGCGCTTCGCCTCGAAGGGCAAGAACACGCCGCTCGCCGGCGTCACCCTCAAGGGCCGCGTCGTCGCCACCATCGCCGCCGGCCGCATCGTTCACGACGAAACGGGGGTGGCCGTTGCCTAAGGCGCTGCTCGTGCTCAAGGACGGCACCACGTTCACCGGCGACGCGATCGGCGCGCCGGAGCGTTCGCACGGCGAGGTGGTGTTCTGCACCGCGATGACCGGCTACCAGGAGGCCCTCACCGACCCCTCTTTCGCGGAGCAGGTGCTCGTGATGACCTACCCGCTGCAGGGCAACTACGGCGTCAACGAGTACGATGTCGAGTCGCGCCGCATCCAGGTGCGCGCCTTCGTCGTCCGCGAGGACTGCGCCGCCCCCATCCACTGGCGCGCGAAGCGCACGCTGCACCAGTACCTGGAGGAGAACGGCGTCCCGGGCATCGCCGGCGTCGATACGCGCGCCCTCACCCGCAAGCTGCGCAGCGGTGGCGTTCTGATGGGTACCGTGACGCACGACGAGACAGCGGAACAGGCGCTCGCCCGCCTCCACGAGCTGCCGCGCTATGGCTCCACGGATCTCGTGCCGTGGGTGAGCACGCGCGAGCCGTACGATTATCCGCCCGGCGAGCCGCAGCGCGGCCCGCGCGTCGTCGTCCTCGACCTGGGAGTCAAGTACAATATCCTCCGCGTGCTCCACCGGCTCGGCTGTGCGCCCGTCGTCGTGCCGTGCCGCACGAGCGCCGACGGCATCCTGGCGATGAAGCCCGACGGCGTGCTGCTCTCGCCTGGCCCCGGCGACCCCGCGCTGCTCGATTACGCGGCGCGGACGGCGAACGGCCTCGTCGGCAAGGTGCCGATCATGGGCATCTGCCTCGGCCACCAGGTGATGGGCCGCGTCTTCGGCGCGAGCACGTTCAAGCTGAAGTTCGGCCACCGCGGCGCCAACCACCCGGTGCGCGATGAGCAGACGGGCCGTGTCTACATTACGGCGCAGAACCACGGCTACGCGGTGGACGACGCGGGGCTCGGCGCCGACGTCGTTGTCAGCCACCGCAACGTGAACGACAGCACGGTCGAGGGCCTGCGCCACCTGCGCGAGCCCGTCATGACCATCCAGTACCACTCCGAGGCGTCGCCCGGCCCGCTCGACAACATGTACCTGTTCGAGCGCTTCCTGGAGATGGTGAACGGCGCACGGGCGCGCGTGAACGGCGGGGTAAGCGCCGCAGGGAGGTCAGGATGAGCGACACGAACGTACAGGCCGAACCCACGTACCGCCAGGCAACGATCAACGACGCCGACGCGATAGCGCACGTCATCGAAATCGTGTTCAAGGAGCCCAACCCCGTCGGCTTCGAGCGGCCGCTCACGCCCGACGAGGTGCGCACCTGGCTCACCCGGCTTGGTGGCGAGGGCGGCGCGTTTCTGGCGACGATCGAGGGCAAGGTGGTGGGTTTCGCGGCGCTGGACTACAGCACGCTGGAGCCCGACACGGTGGTCCTCGGCGTGTGGATGATCCCGGAGGTACGCCGGCGCGGCATCGGCACCGCGCTGGCCGAGTACGCGCTCGGCTTCGCCCGCGACAAGGGCTACAAGCGCATACGCGGCCGGCTGCCACAGGACAACGTGGTCGCGCTCTCGTTCCTCAGCAGCATCGGCGCGCTCGTGCCTATCTATAACCCGGAGGCGCGCTTCGAGTTGCCGCTGGTGTAGCGGCCGAAGAGGACCATGAGCTCAGACCTCCGATTCGAGCAGGTGATGAAGAGCATCGACGTCTACGGGCGCCTCGCCTTCGGCGCCCAGTGCGTCGCCGCCATGGCGATGATCGCCGGGCCGCTGCTCCTGATCACCGCGTGCATCCTGCCGTGGTTCGTCTGGGACGACGAGCACGGCCGTGCGCTCCTGGCCATGCTTGGCGGCTGGGTGTTCGCGCTCGCCGTCACCGCGGGCGGCATCGCGCTCGGCGCCTTCGCCTGGCGCTGGTCGGGCGACTGGATCACCGAATGGTACGGCTACGCCGTCGGCTTCGGCATCGCCGGCGTGGCCAATGCGGTCCTCGCCTACATGCTCACGTCCACACCCGT
>Ga0153916_10001224_pt1 | contig 18244 bp, 19 predicted proteins | sample Opewatmetagenome_FD_109642 | JGI IMG/M metagenome (GOLD analysis project Ga0153916, IMG submission 109642) | Freshwater wetland microbial communities from Ohio, USA - Open water 3 Core 3 Depth 4 metaG | ecosystem: Environmental > Aquatic > Freshwater > Wetlands | place: USA: Ohio, Lake Erie... | reverse complement strand
GTGGAGATCAGCCAGGCAGGCAACGGCGTGGAGGCGATGGAAGCCTACCGCGCGGGGAAGGCGGCCGTGATGTTTCTCGATCTGACCATGCCCGTGATGGACGGTTACCAGGTGCTGGAAGCGTTGCAGAAGGAAGACCTCAACAGCTTCGTCATCGTCATCTCCGCCGACATCCAGCCGATTGCCCAGCAGCGGGTGAAAGACCTGGGCGCGATCGCCTTCGTCAAAAAGCCGGTGACGTCGGAAGTCCTTGAAGAAGTCTTGAAGAAATACGGGGTCCTATGAGCGTCGCGCCCTTAACCGACGACCAGCGCGACGCGCTGCAGGAAATCACCAACATCGCCATGGGGCAGGCCGGCGCCTCGCTGGCGGGGATACTCGACACCTTCGTGAACCTGTCGGTGCCGCGCATCAACATTCTTGAAGTCGTCCAGGTGGCCGCCAGTATCGGCAAGCTGGTCGGCCACGACAAGGAAGTGACCGCCGTGCGCCAGTCTTTCCAGGGCTATCTGCGCGGCGAGGCCATCGTCATCTACGGTCAGGACGGCTGCAAGGATCTGGCCGACCTGATGGGCTACGACGAAGATCTGGACGGCGCCGCCGAGCAGGAGCTGCTGCTGGATGTCGCCAACGTGCTGGTCGGCGCCTGCCTCGGCGGCATTTCGGAACAGTTGCGCGGCATAGTCGACCAGCCGGGGAGCGAACTGAGTTTCTGTGCGCCTTCCATCATGGCGGAAAACGCTCCCGTGGATACCCTCATCAATCCCGACAATCTCTCGTGGACGCACGCGCTGCTGATGGAAGTCAATTTCACGCTGGAAGAGCGCAACTTCATTTCCCACATTGTCATGCTCATGCCCGAAGACGCCATAGATAAAGTGCGCGGCGTGCTCGACCAGTTCATCGCGTCGTTCTGAGCAGGTTTCCAGGGCTAGGTTATGACCGATCCTGCGCCGCCGTCCGACCTGCCCGATTTCATCGTCAAGTGGGTGGACGTCGGCATCTTCGTGGTCAACCGCGACATGGAGATTCTGCTGTGGAACAATTTCATGGCACATCACAGCGGCAGGAGCGCCGCCGAAATGGTCGGGAAGAACCTGTTCCAGTCCTTTGAAGAGCTGCCGCAAAAGTGGCTGTCGAAGAAGATCAACAGCGTCTTCATCCTCAAGAATTTCGCCTTCCCTTCCTGGGAACAGCGTCCCTACCTGTTCCGTTTTCCCCACAACCGGCCGATTACCGGCGGTGTCGACTACATGTACCAGAACTGCACCTTCGTGCCGGTCAAGAACGAGCAGGGCGAAGTAGATTCGGTGTGCGTGACGCTGTTCGACGCGACCGACGTCGGGATGTCCCAGACACTGCTGAAGGATGCGCTGGAATCGCTGGCAGAGAGCAATAACCGCGATGGCCTGACCGGCATCTACAACCGGCGCTATCTGGAACAGCGCCTCTCGGTGGAATTCGACCGGGCGCAGCGCTACGGCGGGGTGTGTTCGTTCATCCTGTTCGATCTCGATCACTTCAAGAAAGTGAACGACACCTACGGCCATCTCGGCGGGGACGAGGTGCTGATCGAGGTGGCCAGGCGCGTCGGCACCATGCTGCGTACCAGCGACGTGCTCGGCCGCTACGGCGGCGAGGAGTTCTCCATCATCCTCCCCGGCACCGATCTGGAAGGGGCTCACATCCTCGCCGAGCGCGTGCGCGAGTGCATCGCCGAGGCACCGGTGATGTTCAGGAACACGCCGATTCCGGTGACCATCAGCATCGGCATCAACCAACTGCAGCCGGAAGAAGCAAGCTACGAACACTTGATCCAGGGTGCCGACAGCGCGCTCTACGTTTCCAAGGACATGGGGCGCAACCGCGTCACCCGCTATTCCCCGGAAATGGCCGGCAAGCCGTAAAGGCGACTGGCTATTTGCAAGGCCCCTCAGCCAAAGGATCACCGGCTTGTGGGCGACGATGCTTTGCATTAGCATTCGGGGTGTTCCCGGTCCCAAACGAAGAATACTGGTCGTCGCCGATAAAGTTCCCCAGCATGCACTTAGCAGTGATTGCAATACGGCCGCAAATCCCCCCCAGCCCCCTTTTGCACAAGTGGGGTTTTGCGGCGCTTCCCGCGCGCACCGCTGCCGTCGTGCTCGGCTTGTCGATTGGCCTTATCGCCGCAGGTCATGCGCGCGCCGATATTTACGCCTACACCGACGAAGGCGGCGTCACGCATTTCAGCAACGTCCCGGACAATCAGCGCTACCGGCTTTACATGCGCACGGAGAAGCCTGCGGTCGCCACGCCGCTGCTGGCGGATAGCGGCAGGGCAGGCCTCAACCTGGCCAACCAGCGGCGCTACGGCCCCTATGTGACAGAAGCGGCCCGTGCCAATCAGGTCGAGGCCGCCCTGGTACATGCCGTGATTTCCGCAGAATCCGGCTATAACCCGAATGCGCTGTCGCGCAAGGGAGCGGCGGGGCTGATGCAGCTCATGCCGGACACAGCGCGCCGTTACGGCGTCACCAACCCCTACGATCCGGCGCAGAATATCGATGGCGGAGCGCGCTACCTGCGCTATCTCATGCAGCTCTTCAACAACGACCTGCGCCTGGCGCTCGCCGCCTACAATGCCGGCGAACAAAACGTGATCAAGTACGGCTACCGCGTCCCGCCTTACCGTGAGACGGTGCTGTACGTTCCCAAGGTAATGCGTTTCTACCAGAAATACCGCACATCGCTACGCTGAATGCCGCATGACGACCAGACCGTGAGAACGGCCTATGGTCTTGTGTTCAGCAACGGCGGCAGCGGCGTGCCGTCTTTTTTCATGCACTGTTCATAGCGTGCCGCGGCCGAGGTGCTGCAGGCCTCCCCGGTTTCGTCGCCATACTGCGTGGTGAGCGCGCTGCACGTGGCGGCATCGTTCTTGCGCATGATGTCGCAGGCGACGTCCGATTTGTCCTTGGCGCCGGCCGACACGGTCTGGTTCGGGTCGGCTTGCTTTGCATCCGCGGCGGGCGCTCCGGGCTGGCCGGAGGCGCCCGGTAGCACCACGGGAACCGCAGTCGAAGGCTGTCCGGCAACCTGGGGGCGGGTATATATGAACCACCATTCGGCATAGCTTCTTTTGTTTTCGAAGTCCTTGTCCAGCCCTTTGAAATTGGACGTCTTGATCGGTTCGTCCTCGGACAGGCTGTAAACGCCCATGATGCCGCCGTCAGCCGCCTTGACCAGTCCCCATTCAGAACTTCCAGTGATGGGATCGGCGTACAGCCGGCGCAGGTAGCGTCGGGTGTTGAGGCGGCGCGGATCCTTGAGCAGATCTTCGAGACGATAGGGGTATTGCTTGGCGAGGCCGGGGGTCGCGAGGAGATACTGGCCGATGGCCTGGCGGTATTGGTTGCCGACGAAGAGCAGATCCTTTTCCTTTTCACGCTTCTGTGCGGCGTGCCATACCAGGCCGACCAGAGCCAGGGAGGCGCTCATCATGGCGACGATGAAGAGCAGCCCCAGATAGGTGAAACCGCAGTATGCAATGCGCCGGGGGCGAGGCATGTAGGTCGACGTCACCAGGTGCCGTAAGGCGTGCCGTCCAGCCCGTTGCCGGGGGCACCGCTGTGGAGATCGTACACGCCGCCTTTTTCCGCATCGTCGGGGGGCACGATGATCCAGGTGGCGGCGCTGTCCGTGATCGGGTCCACGGGCATCTGGCGCAGGTATTTGCCGCTGACCAGGCCGTCCAGGGTTTCCGGATATTTCCCCGTGTCGCCGTAGAACTTGTCGATGGCATCGCGCGTCTGCGCCAGGTTTTGGCGCAGCACCGCTTCCTTGGATTTTTCCATGCTGTGGAAATATCGCGGGACGGCGATGGTGAGCAGGGTGGCGATGATGGCCATCACCACCAGCAGCTCGATGAGCGTGAAGCCTCGCCCAATGTTGCGTAGTTTCGTCATTTCACCAGTCCCGGTAGGGAATGCCGTTAAGGCCGACTCCCGTGGCGCGTGAGTATACATCGTAGACGTCGTCGCCTTCCTGAGGGGCATCCGGAGGGCTGGCGTAGCTGCGCTTGCCCCACGTGGCCTCGGCGGGAGAGGTGGTGTCGCGCGACATTGGGTCGCGCGGCAGGCGCCGCAGGAAATAGATTTTCGCCTGGACCGGACTCTTGGTGTCTTCCACCCCGTCCACCAGAACCTGCAGCGATTTCGGATAGCCCGTTTCCTCCACGCCAGGGAGCATGTGGCCGTCGTCCATGGCCTGCTTGTAGGCGTCGAGCGCTTCGCGGATCTGGCGCAGCGCGCTGCGCAGTTCCTGCTCCTTGCTGCGTTGCACCGCGACTTCGGCCATGGGCAATACGGCGCTGGCGAGAATCGCGACAATTGCCACGGTGATCACCAGTTCGATCAGTGTGAAGCCGGTGTTTCGGTATTTCGCATTCATCGGTGTCGGTATGACCGGAGCAGGGCCCCGGCTATTTCGTTCATTGAGTCGGTGCGGGCGGCGGCTGGAAAATGTCCGGCGTCGCGGCCGGTGGGGGCACCATTGGAGTCGGTGTGCCGGGCTCGCCCGGAGCGGGGGCGGGACGAGCCCCGGTGCCGAGGCGCACACCCGGTACCGGGGCCAATCCTTCAGCCGGCCTTAGCGACAGCGGCATACCGCCGATGTCGGATTCGGTGCCTGCGGAAAACTCAGTAGCCGCGGCCTCAGGCCGAGTCAGGTTACGCACCACGTGAGGCGTGATGAGCAGCACGATTTCGGTCTTGTTCTTGCTGTCGTTCTTGGTCGAGAACAGCCGCCCGATGGCAGGAATGTCGCCCAGGCCGGGAATGCCGCTGATGGTCTTGCGGTCCTCGTCGTTGATGAGCCCGGCCAATGCCTGTGTCTCGCCATCGTGCAGGCGCAGCGTCGTGGTGACGTTGCGGGTGCCCACCCGGTATACCTCGCTGCCGCTCTTGGTCACGGTTTTCTGGCCGAGGCTGCTAACCTCCATCTTGATCTTGATCGAGACGTCGTCCTCCAGGTAAATGTTGGGCTCGACTTCGAGCTTGATGCCGACATCGAGATAGTTCACGGTTTCAGGCAAAAAGTTGGTGGTGCCGGCGGAAGTGACGGTGGTGGTGATGACCGGAACCTTTTCGCCGATATGCACGATGGCTTTTTCGCGGTTTTTGACGCGGATGCGGGGATTGGCCAGGAGGTTGGTGTCGCCGACATCCATGTTGAAATTGACCGCGGCCGACAGCGTGGATACGTTGATACGGTCGGAATTGATGTTTTTTGCATCGGTCAGCGTGAAGGCTCCGGCGGTGGCGCCGGCGGCGGTAAGGGCGATCGAGGTCGGCGGCGTGATGCCCAGGTCGACGGCCCTCTGGTGGCTTACCTCCAGCACTTCCACGTCGAGCACCACTTCCGGCTCGGACAGATCCTGGGTGGCCACCAGTTTTTCCGCGAGTTGAATGGCTTCCGGGGTGTCGCGCATCACCAGCATGTTGAGTTTTTCGTCGATGAAAATGTCACGCGTCTTGACCAGCGCCTTGATCATGTTCATGGTCTGCTTCACGTCGGCGTTGGCGAGGTAAAAACTCTTCACCTTCAGTTCCTGGTAATCCTTGGCCTTGGCCGGGATGTTGGGATAGATCAGCACGGTGTTGTCGCTCATGATCTTCTTGTCCAACTGATTGGTTACCAACAGCAGCTTGATCGCGTCCTCGATGGTGGTGTTCTTGACGTAGATGCTGGCCTTGAGGTCCGGCCGCACGTCCTTGTCGAAAATGAAGTTGATGCCGGCGCTGCGGGCGATTACCTCGAATACCGATTTCAGATTGGCATCGCGGAACTCCAGAGTGATCGGTTTCTTGAACATGGTCTTGAGAACCGGGCTGGCGCTGGCGTCCTTGAGGTTCTTTTCGTCGATGCGCCGCTGCAATTGCCTGGCTTCGCGGTGCGCGGGATCTTCCACCAGAACCGGGCGCAGCCGCACCTGGGCGCCATCGGTATCGCCCTTCTGGAACAGTATTGCGGCCTCGGCCACCAGGGTGTTGTGGCGCCGCGCCGCCTTGATCGAGTCGAGGCCGGACAGCGCGCGCGGGTTGGCGGGGGCGAGTGCCAGCGCGCGGCGGTAGCCCGCGTCGGCCTCGTCAAACTTTTCTTGCAGGCGTGCGCTATCGGCCCTGGCAAGGATGTGATTGACCGACGTCTCGCGCTCGTGGAACAGGTAGGCGCGCAGTTCCTGATCGCGCGGATTTTGCGCGACGGCATGCTCCAGTTGTGCCAGTCCCTCCTCGGTTTTGCCCTGTCCGAGCAGGCGTTGGCCTTCCCGGTAAGACTGATCGCTGGCGCAGCCCGCTGCGACGAGCGCGACGAGAAAAAGCGCGGACGAAACCTGCCATGACCGTCCCTCTCTCCCAACGCTTTCCAGCACGCGGGCGAGAGGGACGCAGGCTCGCTGCACGAGTTTCAGGTTATCGCGGAGTGTCATCAATTGGCTTCTCCAATCTGCAGAGTTTGTTTTATGTTGAGCGGCAGGTACACAAAAGTCATGAAGTGCGCGCTGATGTCGTCGACCCGGTAGGTCGACTCTATGGTGTCGCCGGCGGTGACTACGAAATTGCGGTTTTGCCGCGTCAGGAATACCGTGGTCCGCCCGTCCTCAAGCATTTTCCCCATATAGCTGAACGGTAGCGGCGGTGCGGTGGGCGCTGGCGGCGGCAGCGCTTTGGGCGGGGGAGGGGGGACGTACCATGATTTGCTGCCGAACAAGCTTTGCTTGGTGCCCTCAAGCACCGGGCGCTGCAGCGGTTCCAGCGTGAGCGATTCGGTTTTCGGCAGAGCTTTTCTGGCGGTCGATCGATCGTTGACCGTGTGCCGCGCCTGCGGTTGGGCTTCGCTGACGCTTGCGTTGTCCTGGGCGAAATTGACCCAGGCTGTAGCCGAAAGCGTCGCACCTAGCAGCGCGACCAGCACGATGCGGCGTTGTTTGGGGGCCATGGCCATCACGCGCCTCCCAGGTAAAGCGTCAGCTTTACCTCGGAATTGATGGTGGGGTCGGCGATGCCTTGGCGCTGAAAACCGATGCTGTCCAGGGACAGGGTGGGGATGTCCTTGATGATGCGGGCGAGGAAGGACTTGATCTGCGGGTAATTGCCCTTTACAGGTAGCGTGATTTGATAACTTTGTACCCTGCTACCACGCTCCACCACCAACCGATAGGTGCCTTGGTCGAGTTTAACCTGGTTTGAGCTGGCGGCTCGGTAGATGGTCTGCAGCAAGTCAGGCGTGCTCTCGACGCTCGGGAACGACTTGTAGAAGGTTGCCAACTGGTCTTGCGGGCGCGTGGCAGCCGCTTCGTGTATCGCTTTGATGGACGATTGCGTGTGCGCGCGCATTGTGGCGATGTCATGCTCCATGGACTCGAGTTTTTCCCGGGTGGGAACGAGCGCGGAGAAATAGAATGCGAGATTGAACGTCAGCAGGCCGAGGGCGACCATACCCGGCAAGCCCAGCTCCCTTAGCCAGTACCTGGAAAGCCAGGTTGCTCTGCTGATTATTTGTTTAGCCATGTTGCGACCACTGAGAAACGGACCGGTGTTTGCGGATCCTGCTGTTCGACCTGATGGTTGACCAGGTAAATATTGGAAAGCGTGTGGCTGCGCTGCAAGCGCCGCACGTAGTCCAGCATGGCCTCGACGTTCTTGGCTTCGCCGCCGATGCTGACGGTGCCGCGTTTTTCGTCCGGCTGTATCGACAGCAACGCGACCTGATCGGTGGCGGAGGATTCCACGGCTTTGAACAGCTTGTCCCAGGGGAGCGAAAGGTGCCGCAGCACCTCGTTGGCGTGGTTCATTTCCTGGCGCAACGAGGCGCTGTCCGCGCTGTCGTGGCCAGCGTCGGGGTGCGCGCGCCCGGACAGCCTCTCCAGGCGGGCGAGCTTGTCCTCGGCGACAGCGGCTTGGTCGGAAAGCGCAGAGTACCCGGAAAACAGTTTGAACGACAGCGCCACGGCAATCGCCAGCAGCACGATCCCGCCCAATCGGGAAGGCGCATGGCTGCGCTGATAATCGAGTTGTAGCGGCCGCATCAGATGTCCCCGCTCATGGCCATGGCATAGGCCGCATCCATGTAGGGCGAGAAGCCGGCGCGTGATTCCAGCTTGAGGTGCTGCGTAGCCCAGTCGCCCCGCGGTGCCAGGGTGAACACCGGGTCGTCCGGAACGTGCAGCAGCACCTTGCTGGGCGCGTCGGGCAGGCCGGACAACAGCCGTTCCTGGTCCAGGATGAGCGGCAACTCCGCGCTCAGCATGGGGCCGATGTGGCGCGTGCGTACGCTATGCCATTGGCCGTGATGCAGCAGGGCCAGGCAGAGCCGGTCGGACTCGGCGAGCAAAAACCATGCGCCGCCATTCTTGAGCTCGTGGCGCCAGTGGTTGAAGGCGGACATGAGGTAGGGCTGCACCGAGCGCAAACGGATTTTGGAAGTGGCAAAAACTCCCCGCGCCGCATCGAGCAGAGGTTGATCGATGGCGCTGGCCATGCGTGGCACGCCGGAGCTGCCGTTGCTGACCACTATCGCCCAGTCGCGCGACAGTTCGCCGTACACCTGGGTGAAGCGGTGGCGCACGAATGCGCTCTGTTCCGCCTCGCTCACCAGTTCGTTGCTCCACGGCACGACCACGTAGCGCACGAAGTGATTGGACAGTATCAACAGCGCATCGGCGCTTTTTTGTTGGCCGTCCAGCACTTCCTTGAGCGCCGCGAGCGCGGGTCCCCACGCCGGCTCTCCGGCCTCGGCGGGAGCGAACATCACGATCTCCTTGTCCTCGACATGGGGACGCAGGCCGCGGCGCAGGCGCACGAAAACGACCCGGTCCGGACAGAGAACGACGCGCGCCTGGTCACGCAACGAAGGTAACACGGTTGATCTCCTGCAAAGTGGTTTCGCCCGTGCGTGCCAGGTCCAGTGCTGCTTCGCGCAGAAAGCGCGTGCCGTTGCGCACGGCGGCTTCCTTGATGCGGCGTATCGGTTCGCGCGCAACGATCAGTTCGCGTATCTCGTCGTTGAGCGACAGCGTTTCGGCGATGGCCTTGCGCCCTTTGTAGCCGGTGCCGCGGCATTGCCCGCAGCCGCTCCCGGCGCGGAAATTGAAGCTCGCCTGGTCCTGCGCGGCGATGCCGGAGGCGGCGAGCAATTCCGCGTCGGGCTCGTCGTCCGCCGCGCAGTGCGGGCAGTTCACCCGCACCAGGCGCTGCGCCAGGATGCCGTTGAGGGCGGAAACGAAGCTGTAGGGATCGACGCCCATGTGCATGAAGCGGCCGATGACGTCGAATACGTTGTTGGCGTGCACCGTGGTGAACACCAGGTGGCCGGTCAGGGCGGACTGGATCGCGATCTGGGCGGTCTCGGCGTCGCGGATCTCGCCCACCATGATCTTGTCCGGGTCGTGGCGCAGGATGGAGCGCAGGCCGCGCGCGAAAGTCAGGCCCTTCTTTTCGTTGACCGGGATCTGCAGTATGCCCGCGAGCTGGTATTCGACGGGATCCTCGATGGTGATGATCTTGTCCTGGCCGTGGTTGATCTCGCTCAGCATGCCGTACAGCGTGGTGGTCTTGCCGCTGCCGGTGGGTCCGGTCACCAGCACCATGCCGTAGGGTTCGTTGGCATAGCGCCGCAGCAGCTTCAGGGCGTGGTCGTCGAAGCCGAGGTAATCCAGGCGCAGGCCCTTGACGTGGTCGGCCAGAGCCTGCTTGTCGAGGATACGCAGCACTGCGTCCTCGCCGAAGATGCTGGGCATGATGGAGACGCGGAAATCCACTTCGCGCCCCTTGATCGACACCTTGAAGCGGCCGTCCTGCGGCACGCGCCGCTCGGCGATGTCGAGTTCCGCCATGACCTTGATGCGCGAGATCACCTGTTCCGCCATCTCGGCTTCCTGCAGCGCGCCCACCGAGGTCAGCACGCCGTCGATGCGGTACTTGATGGTGAGGCCGGAGGGGCTGGTTTCGAGGTGGATGTCGCTGGCTTCGATCTTGAGGGCGTCGTACAACGTGGAATTGACCAGCTTCACCACCGGGCTGGTGTCCTCGCTGATGGCCTTGAGCGATAGGTCTTCCACACGATGGTCGCCGCCGCCGCTCTTGGACTCGCCGGACAGCATGCCGTCCATGGCGCGCAGGGTTTCTTCGTGGCGCGCGAGGTAGGCCGTAAGGTCGGTGTGGTGCGCCAGATGCCAAGCGAACGGCTGTTTGATGCGTTCTTCCGCCCACGCCTGGATGTCCAGGTTGAAGGGGTCGGCGAACACCACCAGCATGCTGCCCTCGGGGCTGCGGAAAGCCACGCATTCGCGCGCCATCGCTTCGTTGTAGCTGAGCACGTCGAAGGCAGGGGTAAGCTTGTGCAGCCGCTCCATGGGCAGCACCGGCAGCAGCAGCGTCTTGCCCAGGCGGTTGATGAATTCCTCGGGGCTGAGACCGAGGCGTTCTTCCAGAACCTCGACCGCCTTGCGCCGGGTGCGCTCCGCCTCGTGGCGCGCTTCCTGGATCATGCGTGCGGAAATGGGCTCCGCAACCGCTTCAAGCATGTCCGTACTCATTGAATGCTTCCCGCCAGTTCGAATACCGGCATATACATCAATATCACGATACCCCCGATGACGACGCCAATGAAAGCCATCAGCAAGGGTTCGAACAGTTTGGTGAACCAGTCCACCCAGCGCGCGATTTCCTCGTCGTAAAAAGCCGCGATGCGGTCCATCATCTCTCCCATGCTGCCGGTGCGCTCGCCGACTCGGAGCATGCGCGACGCTACCGCAGTGGTCAAATGGTTCGCCTCCATGGCGTCCGATATGCTGCGCCCCTCGCGGATGCTCTGGGCGGCCAGCGTAAGATGGCCGCGCAAGGTCGGATGCAGCAGGCCGGCCGCCATTTCGATCGCCGCCACGATGGGCGTTCCACCGCGCAGCAGCATGCCCAGCGTGCGATAAAAGCGCGCCAACTGGTACAAACGCATGCGCTCGCCGACCGCGGGGATCTGCCACAGCTTGTGCCCTATCCATTGCTTGAACGCCGGGCGCGTCAGCAGGTAGGCGGCACCCGCCACGAATGCGACGAAACCCCCCAGCACCGCCGAGCCGTTGGCTTCCAGCAGTTTTCCCCATTGCAGCATGAGCTGCGACAGCAGCGGCAGGTCGCCGCCCATGTCCTCGTACACGTGGCTGAATTTGGGCACCACGTAAGTCATCAGGAACAGGGTCACCAAACCGCCCACCCCCATCAGCAGTACAGGGTATATCGACGCGTTTACCAGCTTCTTGCGCACCACCTCGAGTTGGGCCTGATAAGCCACATAGCGGGACAGCGCGTCTTTAAGGTCGCCGGTCTTTTCGCTGGCGTGCACCGTGGCGACATAAAGCTGCGGAAACACCAGGGGAAACTGCTGCAGCGCATGGGAAAAGGTGCGTCCCTGGTAGAGCTGGGCGATCAACTGGTCCAGCGTGCTCTTGGTCTCGGCGTGAGTTTCCTTCTCCGCCAGAGCTTCGACCGCCTCCACCAATCCTAATCCCGCGTCCAGCAGCGCCAGCAGTTCGTGGCTGAACAACGCCAGCGGAAAATGCTGCTTGCGGCGGGGCTTCAGGAGGTTCCAGGAACTGCCGGCTTTCAGCGCGAGGATATTGTATCCCTGGCTTTCCGCTTGCTGCACCGCATCGCTCTCGTTGCTGGCGTCGAAAAACACCGAAACCACGCCGTCGGGCTCACGAAAGGCTTTGACCTGATAGCGCATAGAGTTAGGACAAGCCCTTGGTTACCAGTTCGTGATATCGGCGGCGTCCGCGCTGCCGCCGGGCTGCCCGTCCTTGCCATAGGAGAAGATGTCGTAATCGCCGTGCTCGCCGGGTTGTTTGTACATATAGGGCTTGCCCCAGGGGTCGAGCGGGACGTTTTTCTTCAAATAAGGTCCGCCCCACTTCGATTCGTTCGCGGGCTGAACCATCAGGGCGTTCAGTCCCTGTTCGGTAGTCGGGTAATGGCCAGTATCCAGGCGATAGGTGTCAATAGACTTTTCGAAGGAGTCGATTTGCGCGCGTGCGGTCTTGACCTCGGATTTGCCGATCTGGGCGAAATATTTCGGCCCGACGTAGCCGGCCAGCAAGCCAATGATCACCATTACCACGAGCAGTTCCAACAGCGTGAAGCCGCGGTTTTTATTGGAAAAATGCTTGATCATGTGTCCCCTTGCACGGACGCGAAGGCCCGTGCCGCTCTATATTTGTGAATTCATCAACAGGCGCTGCAGCCGGCCTGCGGCCGTGTTTTAGGCGGCGGACCGCGATTGGTCCGCTTGAAACCGCCTGAATGCGTGCAGTTGTGCATCCGCATGATAGAAACTTTATGAATGTAGCGTCAAGAGAAGTATTTGTGACGTGAACTTTAACTGCTCGGCGAGGCGGAAGAACTCTGGCGCGACTAGCCAGAGCGGCTGTCCGCAACGATTTTTCCGTCCACCAATTCGATAATGCGGTCGCAGCGCTGGGCGAGTCGGGGGTCGTGGGTGACGATCAGGAAGGTGGTGCGGTTGGCCACGTTGACTTGGCGCATCAGCTCGAACACCCCGTCGGCGGACTTGGTGTCGAGGTTGCCGGTCGGTTCGTCCGCCAGCACCAGCGGCGGGTTCATCGCCAGTGCGCGGGCAATGGCGACGCGCTGCTGCTGGCCGCCGGAGATGTTGGTGACTCTATTGTCTGCCCATTTGCTCAGCCCGACCTTGTCCAGCAGTTCTGCGGCGCGGCGGCGCATGTCCTCGTCCGGGCGCCCGCGCGCCACCAGCAGGGGCATCATGACGTTTTCCAGGGCGGTGAATTCGGCAATCAGGTAGTGGTGCTGGAACACGAAGCCGATGCTGAGGCCGCGCAAGCGTGTCAGCGCCGCTTCGTTGAGCAGGGCGGTATCCTGGCCTTGGATGAACAGCTTGCCGGCGCTGGGTTGGTCGAGCAGGCCGATGAGGTTGAGCAATGTGCTCTTGCCCGAGCCGGAAGGGCCGATCAAGGCGGCGAATTCTCCTTGCCGCAGGTCCAGATCGATGCCGTGCAGGACTTCGGTTTCCACGATGCCGCTACCGTAGGACTTGGCCACCCCCTCCAGCCGCAGCAGATCGTCAGCCACGGATAGCCACCACCGGGTCCAGCCTGGATGCCCGCCGCGCCGGGAATACCGCGGCAAGAATGCCTACCAGGGTCGCCACCGCGGCGGCCCATAGAAACAGCCGGTAATCCATTTCGATGGCGAATAACTGCGTGCCGTCGGCATTGCGGGCAACGAGGCCCCATCCGGCGAGAAATCCGCCGCCCAGGGCGGAGCCGATGAATGAGCCGGTCAGGCCGACCAGTCCGCCCTGGATCAGGAACACACGCATGATCTGGGCGCGCGAGGTGCCCATGGCGCGCAGGATGCCGATCTCCTTGGATTTTTGCACCACGGATACGACCAGCACGCTGGCGATGCCGAACGCGGCAGAGAGCCCGACGAAGATGCGGATGACGGTGTTGGAAAAACTCTGCGCGGCCAGCGCGGTGAAAAACTGGGCGTTGGTCTTGATCCAGCTATCCGCCACCAGCCCGGTTTCCGCCGTGATCTGCTGGGCGATCCGCTCCGCCTGGAAGATGTCCGTCACTGTCACGTCCATGCTGGATACCCCGCCCACCAGGTCCAGCAGGGTTTGGGCGGTGCGCAGGTTGACGTAGACATTGCGCTGGTTCACGCCCTTGTTGCCAAGATCGAAGATGCCGCTGATGTTGAGGGTATCGCTGCCCTCGGACGCGGTGGTCACACGGAACTTGTCGCCGACGGCTGCTCCCAGGTCTTTTGCCAGTTCGGTGCCGATCACTGCGTCGGAGGCGGTGATGCGCAGGGTGCCGGCGACGATTTTTTCGTTCAGCGCCACGATCTTCACATACTCTTCGGGTTCCACCCCCACCAGCGTGATCGACTTGTTGGCGTCGCCGCGCACCGCAAAGGCGGGGCCGGAAGTCATCGGCGAAACTGTCGTCACGCCGGGCATGCGCTGCAATTCACCGCGCATCTTTTGCCATTAGTCGATGGAGCGCAGGCGTTGCGACTGGCGCTGCACGATAGCGGCGATTTGCGGGCCGTCCTCGACGCGCAGGGGGCGCGCCACTTCCTGCGGCGGCAGGATCACGATATGCGACTGGGCGCTCAGGGTGCGGCGAATGATATTGGTCTGCAGGCCCGAAAGCAGGGCCGACATGAACACGATCACGGCCACGCCTATCGCCACGCCGGCGACGATGAGCAGGGTCTGCATGCGGCCTTCGCGCAGAAAGCGGGTCGCCGCAATCAGCTCAAATGGCAGTAGCCGGTTCACTTGTTACCGTCCGAATGCGTTGCCCTTCCTTGATGCTGCCGCTACCGGCTGGAATGACCAGCGCGCCGGGCTGCAGCCCTTGCAGGATCTCCACCTTGCCATCGCTGCGGATGCCGATCCGGACCTGTTGCTGTTTCGTGCGGCCATCCTGCACGGTCATGACCCAGGGTTTGTTGCTGGCCGCGTCACGCAGCGCGTCGCTGGGCAGCACGACGGTCTTGGCGCGGCGGGCCACCTCGATCTCCACCGATACCGTCATGTCCTGCCGCAGGTAAGCCGGCGGGGCCGGCGCGCGCAGCTTGACCTCCACCGAACCGCGCAGCGCGTCCACGGCGGGATTGATGTAAATGAGCTCGGCCTTGAAGCGCTCGCCGGGGTAGGCGTCGGCCGAAACCAGTGCCGGTTGGCCGAGCTTGAGATAGGCCAGATTCTTTTCGTCGATCTGAACGACCAACTGGGTTTCACCGACTGGCGCCAACCCCATCAGCATCTTGCCGGGCTGCACCACGCTGCCGGGTTCCACGTTGCGGGAAATCAGCGTCCCGTCCGCCGGGGCTTTGATTAAGGTGTAATCGCGCCTGGCCTGGGCCAGCTTCAGATTGGCCTGGGCTTGCAGCAGCGCAGTCTGCGCCAACTGGTAATCGCTGCCATCGCTGCGGTTGGTCTGCACCTGCAACTGCGCCGCGCGCGACTGGCTTTGCGCAACTTCCAGATTGCGCTGCGCATCATCCATTTGCGCTTTTCCGACGAAGCCGTCGGCGTAGAGTTTCTTGATGCGTGCATGCTGGTTGGTGATCTGAAGTGCGGTCGCTTCTGCCTGGCGCAGTGTCTGCTCGGCTTCCGGCAGCCCGACCTCGCGCAATTGGCGCAGGCGTGCTTCGGCCTGACGCACGGCCGAGACGGCCTGATCCAGGGCTGCGCGCGCTTCCGCGTCATCCAGCACGATCAGCGTTTGGCCGGCGCGTACCGCCTGTCCTTCCGCGACCGGGATCGCCGCGACGCGGCCGGTCACCTGGCTGCCGACTTCCACCCGCTGCGGCGTCGTTACCTTGCCGCTGGCGACGATGGTTTGCACCAGGTCGCTGCGTACCGCTTGATAGACCGCAACTTTGGGTCCACGCACGAATCCTGCCAGTGCAAACGCTGCCAGGGCCGCAACAGCAAGCAGCAGAAACCAGCGCAGCCAATGTCGCCTGGGTTTGGCTTGAGGGGAGTTCATGGAATCTTGTGATCGACGTTAAACGAAATGTGGTTCGGTCGGGTGACCGCTCGATTGAGAGAATACCCGATTTTGCGCTTGCGGTGCCGTTGGGCGCCGATTACGCCGGAACGGCCGGAAGCCGCGTCTTGCGCTATTGCGCGGCACTTTGGCGTGCATTACAGTACGGGACGGGTTGGCTTAGGGAAGGGTCTGGTTAGTGGAAAAAGTAATGATGGGCATGCCGCGCAGCGTCGCCACGGGCGAGCGCGCAGGGCGCTACCTGGAATATGCCGGCCTTGCCGCCCTGCTGCTGGCGTTTTTCGGGCTGTATTCGGTCAAGATCGCGGACATCGATTTCTGGTGGCACATCGCCGCCGGCAAGCAGATACTCGCCGCCGGCGCGCTGCCCGAACAGGATCCGTTCTCGGTCTACAACGCCGCCGGGGTGTGGGGGCAGACCGTGCTCAAGAGCCAGTGGCTGGGGCAGGTGTTCCTGTATGAAGTGTTCGATCATTTCGGCGCTGACGGCATCATTTTCGCCAAGGCCGCCATACTGACCGCATGCCTGGCATTGGTCTATGCGCGCTGCCGCATGGTGGGAGCCGCGCCGCTCGCCAGTTTCGCCGTGCTGTTCCTGGTCGGCATGGGCTTGCGCGGATATACCACCGAGCGGCCGCAACTGCTGTCCTTCCTGTTTTTCGCGCTCATGTTCTTCGTGCTCGATGGATTCGCCCGCAGCGGAAGGCGCTGGCTGCTTTACCTGCTGCCGCCTCTTGCACTGGTGTGGGCGAACAGCCACGGCGGGCTCGTGCTGGGGGCGGTCACGCTGCTGCTGTTTGCCGCGGGATATGCGCTCGAAGGGCGTGTGTTGCGCGGGTCGGTGCCGCGTCCTCACAGCCTTGCCCTGGGCGCAGTGGCGGCGTTGTCGGCCGGCGCCATCCTGCTGGCGCCGAACGGGCTGACCACGTTCGAGTACCTGGCCTTTCTGGAAAAAAGCGAGATACGCGACCGCGTTTCCGAATATTTCAGCCCGTTCAGCTTCTGGGGCGAGTGGGCGAGCGCGCCCTTCCTGCCGTACTACTGGGTGTTCCTGGTGTTGACTGTCGCTGCGCTGTTCACTTTCTTCAGCAAGGAGCGGCTGAAGGAGGGCGGACTGGTTGTGGCGCTGGCCCTGCTCAGCCTCACCGGCTATCGCTATGTGCCGTTCTTCCTGCTGCTGGCGGCACCCTACGCGGCCGCGGGGTTGGGGAACCTGATCGGCAGGATGGCCTGGTCCAAGGCCGGCGCCGGGGCGGCCGCCGTGCTCGTTGCCGGCTGGCTGCTGGTCGGCGGTTTCAGGGACGGCAGCATGTTCCAGCGCGGCGTGCACGAAGAGAGTTACCCGGCGGGTGCGGTGGCCTTCATGCGCGCCAACCACGTCTCGGGCAGGATGTTCAACTCCATGGCCTGGGGCGGCTACCTGATCTGGAACTTGCACCCGGAGGTGCAGGTCTACATCGATGGCCGCATGCTCGACCCCAAGCGGGTGGTGCCGTATACGCACATCCTCTGGCTCACCCCGCCGGGCAAGTATTTCTTCGAGCGCGCACGGTTCGACCTGGTGCTGGTCCCCGACCGCAACCGGCTGGACGGCGCGGCAGGGCAGTATCCGCTCATCGCCTATCTGCAGAACGATCCGCAATGGCAAATCCTGTATCGGGATGTCTCGGGGTATTTGTTCGGCAGACGGCTTTAACCTAAAAACGGCAGCAAGCTGGTAGGGCGGATGAGGCCGCAGGCCGTTATCCGCCGCATGGGATAAGGCAACATTCGGCGGAAGGCGCGTTGCTTTTCCGCCCTACCCGTCGGTCCGTGGCGATCCTGTTTTTTGATTCACGATCTTGATTAACGATTAAGCAAAGGCACCATGCGTCCCTCACACATCCTCGCCATACTCGACCGCGAATTTGCCAGCACGCTCAACCGCCAGCACACCCCCGTGATGTTGTGGGGGCCGCCGGGCGTGGGCAAGTCGCAGATCATCGCGCAGATCGCGCAGCGCCACGCCGTGCCGCTCATCGACATCCGTTTGTCGCAGATGGAACCCACCGACCTGCGCGGCATCCCTTTCCGCAACGGCGATCTGGTGGAATGGTCGGTGCCCGCCATGCTGCCCGACGCCCAGCGCCACGGCGAACACGGCATCCTGTTCCTGGACGAGATCACCTCGGCGCCGCCCACGGTGTCGGCCGCGGCTTATCAGCTCATCCTCGACCGCCGCCTCGGCGAATACACCATACCCGCGGGCTGGGCCATTTTTGCCGCCGGCAACCGCCAGGGCGACCGCGGCGTGACCTACAGCATGCCGGCGCCGCTGGCCAACCGCTTCACCCATTACGAGGTCGAGGCCAACCTGGACGACTGGATTTCCTGGGCGCACGACAACTCCATCGACGAGCGCGTGCTGGGCTTTTTGCGCTTCCGCCCGGACCTGTTGTTCGACTTCGACCCGGCGCACAACCCGGTGGCTTTCCCCTCGCCGCGCTCGTGGGAATATGCGCACCGCGCCCTGCAAAAGTTCGGCGACCTGCCGCCGCTGCTGCCGGACGCCCTGCAGGCCTGCATCGGCCAGACCGCGGGCATAGAGCTGAAAGCCTTCATCGACCACATGAGCCAGCTTCCCGACATCGACGCCATCCTGGC
>Ga0153916_10001223_pt1 | contig 18247 bp, 13 predicted proteins | sample Opewatmetagenome_FD_109642 | JGI IMG/M metagenome (GOLD analysis project Ga0153916, IMG submission 109642) | Freshwater wetland microbial communities from Ohio, USA - Open water 3 Core 3 Depth 4 metaG | ecosystem: Environmental > Aquatic > Freshwater > Wetlands | place: USA: Ohio, Lake Erie... | reverse complement strand
CAGAGTTGCGACGAACGCGACGGATCGACGTCATAGATCTGTCCGGGCATCGTGACGAGCACCGGCGCCGCGCGCCGCGCGGGTTCGACGAACGGCGTCCGATACCGCTCCGGTTTGTCGGTGAGCATGAGCAGCGATCCGGTCAGCGAGGTCACCATCGTCGATCGCCACGCCTCCGTGTCAGTGAGCTCGATGTGATCCGGATCGTTCCGCCAGACGACGTTGTTGAAGGAGTTGTATTGGGCGAGGCCGGCGTACGAGAAGCCGTCGGTGCCGAGGCGGCAGCCGTCGACGAGACCGACCAGTTCCGGCCTCACGCCCCAGCAGGCCAGCAGGAACCGGTCGCGCCCGATCTCGTCACGGACCGCACCCACGTACCGGCGAAACGCGTCGGTCGGATCGACGCCCTTCTTCGCGAAGTACTCGCGGAAGGTGTTGTAGCCCTCGTAGCGCAGATGGCGGAGCGCATCCAGTTTGAAATACGCCCACCCCATCATTCGCAGCTCCCGGTAGATCGGGCGCACCAGGGTGTCGAGCGCCGCGGGCACCGACGCGTCGAGCGGATGATTGATCCAGTTGCCGCTCGCGACGTTTCCCGCGGCGTCACGCACGAACCACTCCTTGTGCTGCGCTGCGTAGTCCGTTTGCGAAAACGTCGCATTCGTCCAGATGCCCGGCGTCAGGCCCTTACGTCGGACGTACGCCGCCAGCATGTCGAGCCCGCTCGCAAACTTCTCGTTCGGCTTCAGCCACAGATCCGGCAGCCCCGTGCCGCGTTGATAGCCGTCGTCGATCTGCAGGTACTCGTAGCCGAACGGGACGAGCGTTTCGGACATCACGTCGGCCGTCCGCATCACGTCCTGCTGGGTCACCCTGTCGAAGAACGCAAACCAGGAACACCAGCCGACGATCGGCCTGGGCCACACCTGGTAGGTCCAGGGTTCGAACAGTCGCAGGCCGCGGTGTTTCTGATAGAAGCGCGGGCGGAAGCGCAGAACGATCTCTCCGCCACGCGCCTCCAGAGCAAAACTGCGAGCGCCGTTGGCGTCCGTCTCCGGAATGACGCGCACCTGGGTTCGCGGCTGGTCGTCTACCGACAGGACCCAATCCCACTTGCGGTCGTAGACCGCCTGGTTGAGCAGGCTGCGACTGAGGCCCGAGCTGTGACGGACGACCGGCAGCGCCCGAACGGCACGATCCGACTCGCACGGAAAGGCCTCCTGGCTCGCCGTCACCTTCCCGCTGATCTCCAGCGGTCCGGCGCGGCCGCTCGCATGGAAGGCGATCGCCTGATCGACCGCATCCCCCGTGCGAACCACGACCGGACGCGCATCTCGTAAAGCGGTCGGGTTGCCGATCCGCCCATCGAAGATCAGCGATCCGTTGTAGCGAATGCGGATCGAATCGCCGGTCAGTTCGACCTGCGCCGGTTCGTTCGGAGGCGCGGTGTTCTGCCCGAACGGCGCGCCACCGAGCGCCAGCACCAGCCCCACGACGATCAGCAACGGACGCCTCAGCATCGCTTGTCTCCCCGGAAAAGCGGTTCGCGTGTATTCTGACCGAAATCCGGATCGCCCGGCAGAGTCCGGTCGCAGGCCGTGTCTTCAGGGCCGGCACTCGCGGGCGACGACGGATCCGGATACTGTGAACGGGAACGTCCGGAGTCCGAAGTCGTCACCGGACACCGGACGCCGGACGACGAGGATCGGATGCGCATGCGCCGCCTGTCGCAAGCACTCGCCGCCGTCATTGCGCTCGGTGTGTTCGGCGCCGCGGTTTTGCTGGCGGTGGTCGCCGTTCAGTACAGCCGCAACGACCGTCCGATCGTGCTGCCGAACCCGCGCGGCTCCTACGCGGTCGGACGCATGGTTGCCGATTGGACCGATGCCCGGCGATCCCGCGAGTTGATGGTCTTCATCTGGTACCCGGCGCCCGCTGGCGCGCGCGGCGACCACGCGGCGTACATCCCCGGGAAGTGGGGCACGCTCGCAGCAGAAGGGTACGTGGTGATTCCCGCGCGGCGGATGGAGACGATCGCCGTCAGTGCCATCGATGGCGCCCCCGTCGCGCCGGGCTCGCACCCGATCCTCGTGTTGTTGCCCGCCATGGGACGCGCGCCCGCGCACTACACAACGCTCGCGGAGGACGTGGCGAGCCACGGGTATGTCGTTGCCGGCGTCGCACCGACCGGAAGCACGCGCAACATCGTGTTTCCGAGCGGGCGGCTCGTCGAGGGCGAATACGACCCGGACGCGAGCAACGCGGAGTTCGACCGGCAGGTCGTGCAGACGTGGATCGATGACGCGGGATTCACCGTCGATCAGATCCTGGCCACCCGCCCCTTCGCGGACGTCGCCGACCGCGCCAGGATTGGCATCCTCGGCCATTCATTCGGCGGCGCGGTTGCGATGCAGATCCTGAACGAAGACAGCCGTTTCAAGGCGGCCGCAAACCTGGACGGCTCGCCGTGGCGAGACCCGGTCCGATCACTCGATCGACCGCTGCTGATCCTCCTCGCCGGCCAGCCACCCGCCGTGCTCGGACCATTCGTTCCAGACGACGCCGAGAAACTGCGCGCGATCTGCAAGGCGGATCGCGCGGGCTGCGAGATACAGCACTACGAGCAAGCCGGCTATGCCGATTTCTCGGACGACGCGGTTCTTCCTTCCAGGTTTCCCTTTCCCGAACACCTGCTGGGCCGTGGCCGCGTGAACGGCGAGAAGTTCCAGCGCCAGGTCGCGGACCGGCTCCTGGCGTTCTTCGGCAGGATGGGGCGAGACACGAAAGGCAGTAGACAGTAGACAGTAGACAGTAGGCAGTAGCACTACGTTGTCAGATTCGCCGAGAGGCCAAATTCGTCTCGGGCAAGCAAGCCTGCGAGCACCGCGATAATCGTCAGATCCTAAAACGGCTCGCCGGCGGTGGGGCCCAGCGAGGTTGAGCGGAACCACGGCCTGAGGCCGTGACCGCGACCCTCGCGGCGAGCGGTCGCCAGTGCCGCCGAGTCGTTTTTCCGCGGTGTCGAGCCGGCTTGCGGCACGAGGCGAATTGGGCCGAAACCGACAATCCGACAAATAGTAGTAGGCAGTAGAAGGCGACGAGGCCGTCTCCGATCGCTCCTGCAGCACCGCTCGCCCGATCTGGGGTTCAGTCGCTCCAGTACGACATCTCGACGCTGATCACGCCAGCCTGCCCCCCGGCGTCGCGCGCGCCCGGGGCGCCCGTGAACGCGTTCGCCTTCTCGAGATCGTCGACCTCGAACAGCGCGACAACGCTGTTCGGGTCGCTGATCTCGCGAAGCACGTGAAGCAGGTGAAGGCCTGCGTTGCGCTGGGCCTCGGCGTGCGACTCAAAGATCCGGTTCCACGTGTCGAAGTCAGCGAGCTTGTGCCTGGCCATCAGGTAGAACATGGTGTTTGGACCTCAGGTGCCGGGCGACTGCTTCGAAACACCCGGAGCTGTCGCGAGATCGTTGACCAGGACGATGAACAACTGCTTCGGGCCGTGGACGCCGATGGTCAGCGTCAGCTCGATGTCGGCCGTGCGGCTCGGGCCCGTGATGAACGTGACCGCGCTGGATCGATCGAATTGACGGTCGCGGCCGAGCGCGGCCAGCACCTCGGGCAGGCCCGCGACGACACGGCTCGCCGGCAGCAGCGCGATGTGGACGGGCGGCAGCAGCGACTCGACGCGCCCGCCCGTCGGGCCCGAGCACACCACCAGCGTTCCCGTGTCCGCCATTCCGTACGCGGCCGCGGTAATTCCTACGTACGCGAATTTCGCGATCGCGGCGCAGGACGTATCGTGGAGCAAGGACGTCGGACGGATCGTGCACTCCTCGATCACCTCCGACAGCCTTCCAATCTCCCACGGCTGCTCCCATGCATCGTCGGACACGATGACCTGCCGGGCGTCCAACCCGAACAGGATGTCGGCGATGCGCTGAAGCGCGCCCGTGAAGTCGGAGGCGATCGACACGAACGCCGCTGCGGATTCCGCCCGGGCGATGAAGCGGTCGACGAGAGCCGCGGGCGGCGGCAACGAGGCTGGCCAGGCAAATGCCTGCGGCGCGTCCTCGCGCCACGCGGACACCGCCCGGCGCACGTCGGCGATCATCGTGTCGCGGCTACTGCCTTCGCTCATCTCGCCCCCGTTTCAGCTGCTGGCGAAACGTCCGACCGGGCGGAACCGGAAAGTCGCGGACCTCGGTCCATCCGTGGAAGGGCCGCGGAAGGCGACGCACGCGGCCGCCGCGCGCGAACGCGCGCAACGTCATTCTCATCACCCGCGACGCGACCCGGTATCTTCCGGCCCCAGCCATCGCTTCGGCCCACGCCCGCAGGGCGAACCGCTGCAGGCGCCGGTGCGGCAATTTCTTCTCTGTTCCGCCCGCCATCGCTCGCTCGCGGAGGTGGAGCAACGCGCTCGGGATGTCGATCGCGACGGCGCAGACGTCCGCGCACGCGCCGCACAGCGTGGACACGAATGGCAGGTCGGGTGGCGAGGTCCTCGGTTCGAGGCCCGGGCCGAGCAGCGATCCGATTGGACCGGCGTACACCCCACCGTAGCTGTGACCGCCGATCTGGCGGTAGACCGGGCAGGTGTTCTGGCACGCGCCGCACCGGATGCACATCAGGACGTCGCGCATGATCGGATCCGCGAGCATCCGGGTCCGCCCGTTGTCGATCAGCACAACGTGCAGCTGCTCGGGACCGAAGCGATCGCCACCTCGCCGGGGCCCGGTGATGAACGACACGTAGCTCGTCATCGCCTGCCCGGTCGCGTTCCTCGGAAGGAGCGTGAGAAACACGGCGAGATCGTCGATGGCGGGCACGAGCTTCTCGATTCCCATCAGCGCGACGTGCACGGGCGGCAGCGTCGTGCTGAGCCGGGCGTTGCCTTCGTTCTCGACGATGACGATCGTGCCGGTACTCGCCACGCCGAAGTTCACGCCGCTGATGCCCATCTGCGCGGCGCAGAACTCCCCGCGGAGCACCACGCGCGCATGCGCCGCCAGGGTCTCAGGATTATCGGTATAGGCGATCTTCAGCTTCTGCGCGAACAGGCGGCCGACGTCGAATCGCGACTTGTGGATGGCCGGCGCGATGATGTGAGAGGGACGCTCGCCCGCAATCTGGAGGATGTACTCGCCGAAATCGGTCTCGACGACCTTCAGGCCGGCCTGCTCGAGAAACGCGTTCAGGCCGATTTCCTCCGACACCATCGACTTGCCCTTGACGACGCGCCGGACGTGATTTGCGGCGGCGATTTTCTCGACGACGCGGCAGGCTTCCGCGGCGTCAGCCGCCCAGTGGACGACGCCGCCGTGCGCCGTGACCCGGCTCTCGAACTCGAGCAGATATCGATCGAGGCTGGCGAGCGTCGCGCGCTTGATCGCGCGCGCCTGGTCGCGCAACCGCTCCCACTCCGGCACCTCGGCAATCGCAGCCGCTCGCTTCTCCATGAAGCGCGCGGTCACCTCCTGCAACAGGCCGCGCAGGTGATCGTCGCCGAGCGCCGAACGGGATTTGGTGTTGATCGACATGGGACACGGGCCAAGTGCTATGTGCCGGGTGCAGGGTGCGACGTGCCGGGTGCCGCGATCCTGCGGGTCTGAAGACCCCCTGCCCTGGCGGGTCTGAAGACCCGCCCTACCGGGCGGCGAGCACCTACCGGGCGGCGAGCACCTCCGCCAGGTGCAGCGCGCGAACCGGCAACTGCTCGCGCGCGATCATGCCTCTCAAGTGCATCAGGCAGCCGGTGTCGCACGCCACCAGGTACTCGACGCCCGTCTGCATCACGTGCCGCAGCTTCTCGCGGCCCATCTCGCCCGAGATCGCCGGGTACTTCACCGCGAACGTTCCCCCGAACCCGCAGCACGTATCCGACGCCTCAAGCTCGACGACGTTCGCTTCGCGCACCTCGGCGAGCAGCGCGCGCGGTTCCCGGCGGATGCCGAGGCCGCGCAGCAGGTGGCAGGAGTCGTGGTACGTCACGCGGTGCGGAAACCGGGCGCCGACGTCCGTCACGTTCACGACGTTGACGAGAAAATCCGAGAACTCGCGCACGCGCGCAGCGACACGCTCGGCTTCCTGTCGCTCGGCCGAGCCGTCGGCGAACAGCGACGGCACCCGCTTCTTCACCATCTCGACACACGATCCCGACGGCGCGACGACGATCTCGGAATCCGCGAACGCCGCCACGAACTGCCGGGCGACGCGGGCGGCCTCTTTCGGGCATCCCGAGTTGAACGCGGGCTGACCGCAGCAGGTCTGCCGCTTCGGAAAGTCGTAGCGGATGCCGAGCCGATCGAGGACGGCCAGCATCGCGTGTCCGACTTCCGGGTGGAACTGGTCCACGAGGCAGGTGACGAAAATGGATACGCGCATGGCGGGCGCGTGGATTATAGTCCGCCTGCGCCAGGAATGCGGCATGGAGTGGGTCCAGGTCTACAATCCGCTCGGGCATCCGGCCCTCAGCACGCTCGCGGCCGCTGTTCCGATCGTGACCTTGCTTGCCACGCTTGCGGTGCTGCAGTGGCCCGCGCACCGGGCGGCGCTCGCAGGTCTCGGCGTCGCGCTCGTCGTCGCGGTCGGCGTCTTCGGGATGCCGGTTGCGTCCGCGGCTGCCGCCGCTGTCCGCGGCGGCGCCTACGGCCTGTTCCCGATCGGCTGGATCATCGTCAACGCGCTGTTCCTCTACAACCTCACCGTCCAGACCGGGACGTTCGAAACCATCCGGCTGTCGGTCGCGCGAGTGTCGCCCGACCGGCGGATCCAGGCGCTGCTCATCGCGTTCTCGTTCGGCGCGTTCATCGAGGGCGCCTCGGGCTTCGGCACGCCGGTCGCGATCTCGGCGGCGCTGCTCATGGGGCTCGGCTTCCCGCCGCTGCAGGCCGCGGGCCTGTCGCTCATCGCGAACACCGCGCCGGTGGCCTTCGGCGCGATCGGCACGCCGATCCTGACCCTCGCCGCGGTCACCGGCATTCCGTCCGGCGTGCTCAGCGCCATCGCCGGCCGGCAGCTGCCGTTCGTGTCGGTACTGGTGCCGGCGTGGCTCGTCGTGACGATGAGCGGGTGGCGAGGCCTGCGCGGCGTGTGGCCCGCCGTGCTCGTGGCCGGCGGCACGTTCGCAATCGTGCAGGCCGCCTGGAGCAATCTCGTCGGCCCGGAACTGGTGGACATCATGGCGGCGATCGCGTCGCTCGGCGCGATGGCCGTCTTGTGCCGCAAATGGCAGCCGCGCGAGGCATGGGACTTCAGCGCACGGATCGCCCGGGGATTGAAGCCCGGAAGCTTACCGAATCAGGAGCCACACGCTCGAGATCTCCGGCACCTCGGGAGACACGTGCTTGTGGGGACCGTCGTTCCGCGTGGCGCAATCGTGCGCGCGTGGATGCCGTGGGTCTTCCTGAGCCTCTTCGTGGTGGCGTGGGGACTGACGCCGGTGAAAGCGCTGCTGAACGGCGGACCCGCGGGGATGATCGCCTACTCGAAGACCCGGAAGCCGCCTGCGCCGAACGCGGTCCTGTCACCTGTCGTTGCTGTCCCGCGGCTCCACCGCACGATCTTCCGGGAGTACCCGGTCGAGCCGCGGCCGGTCGATCGCACCCTGATTCGCGATGCCGCGTATCGCGCCGTGCACGCCGAAGCGGCCACGTTCACCTTCAACTGGCTGTCGGCGACCGGCACGGCGATCCTCTTCGCGGCGCTCGTCAGCGCCTTGTTCCTGCGCGTTCGCGCGCGTGAGGTAGGGGCGGTCGCGTGGCGCACGCTCGTGCAGCTGCGCTGGCCGCTCGTGACCATCGCGCTGATGCTGGCGCTCGGCGACATCACGCACTACGGCGGAACGGACGCGACGCTCGGATTGGCCTTCACGCGCACCGGGCGCCTCTATCCGTTCTTTGCCGCGATGCTCGGCTGGCTCGGTGTCGCCCTCACCGGCTCGGACACCAGTTCGAACGTGCTCTTCGGAAGCCTGCAGACAATCACCGCGCAGCAGCTCCAGCTGAATCCCGCCCTGATGGCCGCGGCCAACAGCACCGGCGGTGTCATGGGCAAGATGATCGCGGCCCAGAACATCGTCGTCGGTACGGCTGCGACGAACCAGCAGGGACAGGAGGGGCGCCTGCTTCGCTTCGTCTTCTGGCACAGCGTGGCGCTCGCCGTGCTGATGGGCCTCATCGTCCTCGCCCAGGCCTACTGGCTCGCGTGGATGCTGCCATGACCTAAAGGGGCGGAATTCAGGTCCCTTCAGCGGTGTGGGCAACGCGGGGCAGGCCACAGCGCGAGCCATAGACACGGGACAAGCGGCGGCGGGGTCCCCAGCGCGGCACCCGCGCTGGGGTGCCAGAGGCACCGAAACCCGCGGCTGAGGCCACCCTTGCCCATGGCGTGGGGATGGGGGCCAATCGAAGTGGCGCCCCGCGCCGTTCTTGGGACGATAAGCCGAAGTCGCGGGTTTGCCGAGGACAGGGCTCGAGCGTGGCCTGCCCCGCGCTGGGCACGCCGGGGCGTCTCCCGAATCGCGCCCTCGCGCCTCGGCGGCACTGTTCATGAGCCGCAGTCTCAGCGGCGGAACAGCTTGAGGATCGCGTCGAGGAAGGGAAGGTGATTGTCGCTGTCCGGGTGTGGAGATGTCGTTGGTTCCGCCGCCGAGGACGGCCCTGCTTCACGATTCGAGAAATCGCCGAGCGCACCGGGATCGGCGACGCGCGTTGGTTTCACCTCCCGGTCGACGACCGCTCCGGGAACCCGGTCCGGCACTCCGCCGCCTCCAGCCGCAACTGCCGCCGCGTCCATCGACTGCAGGCCCTCGTGCAGCACTTCGCGAAATGCGGCCGCAGTCTGGTGCCGATCGCCAGGCGCCTTGGCCAGGGCTTTCAGAACGGCGGCGCTCAACCACTCGGGAACGCCCGGTTGGCGCACGTGTGGAGCGACCGGTGGCTCGTTGATTTGCGCGCACATCAGGTCGAACTCGTCGGCCGCTTCGAACGGCACGCGTCCCGTCACGAGCTCGTAGAGCACCGTGCCAAGCGAGTAGATGTCGCTGCGCCCATCCACGTCCTGGCCGTGCACCTGCTCGGGCGACATGTAGGCGATCGTGCCGATGATTCGGCCGTCGCGCGTCCTGCGGTGGCCGCCCAGCACGCGCGCGATGCCGAAGTCCGTCACCTTGATCAGCCCTGTCTCGGTGAGCATCAGGTTCGCGGGCTTCAGATCGCGGTGCACCACGCCTTTGCGGTGCGCGTACTCCATCGCGTCGAGCACCTGGCAGCACCACGCGACGGATGTCGGCGCGTCCACGGCACCCGAGCGCGCGAGAATCGATTCGAGCGATTCGCCCTTCACGAACTCCATCACCATGAAGAGCTCCTCGCCTTCGCGCACCAGGCTGTAGAGGACGGCGATGTTCGGATGATTGAGGCGGGCGAGCGTCACCGCTTCGTCCCGGAACCGCGCTTCCACGTCCGGCTGTCCCGCGAGATCCGGCCGGAGGATCTTGAGGGCCACCTCGCGCTCGAGCATCACGTCGATCGCGCGGTACACGGTGCCCATGCCGCCCTGGCCGATCCGCTCCAGGATCCGATAGTTGCCCACCAGCCGCTCGCTCATCCCGCCACCTGCGTGTCGCGCGTCCGCGGCATTCCCGCGTCGGCGACGATCGACGCGACGGCCACCGTGATGTTGTCATAGCCGCCGCGCGACCGGGCCAGCGCGACGAGCCGCGCCGTGGCGTTGTGCGGCCGTTCGGCGGCGACCACGTCCTTCATCTCGTCCTCCCGCACGAGCTCGTGCAGGCCGTCCGAGCAGAGCAGGAACTTGTCGCCGGCGCAAAACGGAAACGGCGACTGCCAGAGCGCGACTTCCACGTGCGGACGCCTGCCGAGCGCGCGCAGGATGATGTTGCGATCGGTGTGGCGCCGCGCCTCGTCTGTGGTCATCACCCCGCGCGCCACCAGCGATCGCACCATCGAGTGGTCTTCCGTCATCTGGTAGATCTCGCCGTCGCGGATCAGGTACAGCCGGCTGTCGCCGACGTGCGCGCACTCGGCGAGGCCCTGATGGAGGACCAGCGCCGTGCAGGTCGTGCCCATGCCTTCCAGCTCCGGTTCGCCCACGGCCATCTCGTAGATGACGCGGTTCGCCTTCCGGAGCGCGTCGGCCAGCGCTTCGCGAACCGGCTGCAGGTCGTCATAGTACGCGCGGTGCACCACGTCCACCGCCAGGCGGCTCGCCGTCTCGCCGCCGGCGTGCCCGCCCATGCCGTCCGCAACGACGACGAGCACTCCTTTCTCGAGCAGCACGCGCGGATCGCCCGGCACGACCGACCGCGTCGCGTCCTGGTTCGACTCGCGACGGCAGCCGACGTCCGTCATCGCGCTGATGACGATCTGGTAGGGCGGGTCGATCACCGTGCCACCGGCGTGATGTGCATCAACTCGAGTCCGTAGCGGATCGGCACCGCAAACGTCACGCGCGCGTCGGGCGTGTGGCCGGACGCGAAGAAGATGCCGATCACGCGGCCGCGATCGTCGAACACCGGTCCGCCGCTGTTGCCGGTTCCGGCGGCATTCGCCGTCATCTGGTACGAATCGCCGAAGGTCTCCGTCTCGGTCGCCCCGGACACCTCTCCCCGCACGACGCGTCCGATCAGGCCGTTGGTGACCGTCGGCTCCGGCACCGAGCGGCGCTGCGGCTCGCGGTTGAATGGATCCTCCGATCGCGTGACGACGGCGAGCGTCGGCGAGATCGAGGGGTAGCCGAGAATCGTGACGGTCATGCCGGGTCTCACGTCCGGGCTGTCAAACATCTGCACGCTCTTGAGCGTCTGCGGCAGATCGATCTTCAGCATCGCCACGTCGTGGCGATCGGACACGCGCACCAGCTTCGCCGGCACGCGAAGCCGCGTGTTGGCAAAGGTGACGTCGAGGTAATCGAGCCTTCCCTCGACGTTCTTGCCGACGATCGCGCGGCGTCCGAGCACGCGCGCCGTCGCGGGCACCCAGTCGCGCGGCGGCGCGTCGAGCCGGCCGATGTCTCTCGAATCGAGCTTCACCAGACGCCCGGGACGATCCGGGAATGCCGCGTACGTGGTCTCCCACGATGCGGCCACGTGACGGCTTGTGAGGATGAAGCCGTCGGGCGCGGCGACGAAGCCCGTGCCGAACAGGCGGCCGCCGATCGGCTGGTTCTGGTGGAACTCGCCCCGGTCGAGCGAGAGCGACGGTTCGATTCGTCCGTCGGGCAACTGCATGTAGATCGGCACGGGCACGACCTCGCCGGCTTTGTTCGTCACCGGGTTCCCTTGCTGGTCGGTGTCCACGTAGTACTCGTGGTACACCTGCTCGCCGGTCTGCGTGAAAATCAGTTTCCAGCCGACCTCGATGAAGACGACCGCCTCGCTGTACTGCCTTGCGATCTCCGCAGGTGACATCGGCGCCGCTCGTTGTGCCTGTTCGATCTCCCGGCGCGTCTCGGTGATCTCTCTCGTCAGCGCCCGGCGGCCCGTCGCCGCCCGGTAGAAGAGGACCGCCGTGCTGCCGATGGCGACGACCGCGACGGCCGCCAGCACCAGGAAGAAGGTGCGGCGCGTCCGGCGCTGCGCGCTGGCAACCAGCCGTTCGACGGTCGCCTTGCCGACCGGCACGTCGCGCTCGATCGTGAATTCGAATTCCGGGCCGCCGGGTCCCAATTGAACGACGTCGCCCGACGACAGGGCGACCGGCCCGGCGATGCGCTTCCGGTTCACGTACGTGCCGTTGCGGCTGTTGAGGTCGACGATCGTGAAGCGGTAGCGGTCGGCGGGATCCTGAACCAGGCGCGCGTGATGGCGGCCGACGAGATCGTCGCGGTCGGCGTCGTAGCGGATGCCGGCCGACGGATCGCGGCCAATGAGCACGTCGCCGAAGCCGTCGAGCCCGAGCTCCTCGACCTGGTGCGCCTTCGATCCGGTGAGATGTTTGAGGACGACGCGGTCCATGCGCCCTCCCGTCGAACGGGCTGCCGGAAGCAGGCAATCCGTCGCCAGTGACGAAGCTTCGCTGGGCGGCTTTCGGTCCTTGCTCGCCGGTTTGAGGCGAAGCTTCGTACGACAGCGACCGAAGTATATCTCGTTGTGCGCCGCCCCCCCTACCTGCCCCGCTCGCCTGACGTGCCCCGCTCGTTCTCAGTGCGTGCCGGAGCGATGCGACGAGAATCCGGCACGGCGGCGGGCTTCCGGAAGCGCGACCTCGCCAGGTCCGCACGCGATGCGCCACTTTTCGAAGGAAACTGCGCGTGCAAACAAGCGTTGTCGCTGGCACTCCCATTGCGATACTATTGGGCGTTCGTCGGGGTCCGCCGCTCGCAGCTTGTCGTATGCCGATGGGGGCCGGCATGCGGTGGGTACGGGCGGCGGGCTTCGTTTTGTACGGTTGACCCCTGACCCCTGATCCCTGACCCCTGATCCCTCCTCCTCCTCATTTCAGCTTCTTCCGTTCTCCGTTCCTGTAGAATCTGCGCGGCTGCCACGTTGTCCTCAGGTCGTTCGTCTTCCCACGGAGCCTGACATGGTCACACCCGCTGGCGGCATCGATGCCGTCGCCGACGTTTCCCCGCAACGATTCCCCTTCAAGACCTGGTTGATCGCGTTCGCCGGCTGGATGTTCGACTTCTACGACCTGGTCCTCTTCTCGTTCCTGCTCATTCCGATCGGCCGCGACCTGAACCTCACCGACAACCAGGAAGCGGTGCTGCTCGGCGTCGCGCTGGGCGCTTCGGGCATCGGCGGCATCCTCTTCGGCTACCTGTCGGACGTCTTCGGCCGCAAGCGGGTGATGATGTGGACCATCTGCATTTACTCGTTCGGCACCGCGCTGACCGCGCTGTCGACAGGACCTGGCACGCTGGTGATGTTCCGGTTGCTGACGGGACTGGGCATCGGCGGGGAATGGGCGGTCGGCCACGCGCTGATGGCCGAATCGACGCCCATCCGGATGCGCGGCCGCGCAGCGGCGCTGCTGCAGGCGGGTGAACCCGTCGGCGTGGCGCTTGCGGCCGTCGTCGGTCTTCTCGTGACGCCGATCATCGGCTGGCGCTACGTGTTCCTCCTGTCGTCGGCGTCGGCCTCCATCGCCATCGTCGTACGCCGTCACCTGCCCGAATCGTCTTTGTGGCGCAAGCAGCGAGAGGAGCGCCTGTCGCCGTCGGCGGCGCTGGCCGAGATCGCGCGCCGGCGCCTGGTCGCGACGCTGGTGAAAGGCTGGCTGCTTGGCGTCTTCAAGCTCGGCACGTACTGGACGTGTTACACGTGGCTGCCGAAGTTCCTCCAGAACCAGGGGCACCAGTCGATCACGGCCTCGGCGTTGTGGATCGTCACCGCGCAGGCCGGTCAGTTCCTCGGCATGATGGCGTTCGGATTCGTTGCCGATCGCTACGGCCGCCGCCGGTCGTTCACGGTGTACTCGCTCGTCACCGCCGCCGCGCTCTACCTGCTCGCCTTCCACTGGGACGCGCTGCTGCTCCGCCCGCTGCTGTTCTGGGCCGTCCTCTTCACGCTCGGCCTCGGATCGGGTTGCACGGCGGGATTCGGCGCGCTGCTCGCGGAACTCTTCCCCACCGAGGTCCGCAATTTCGCGATGGGCACCGCCTACAACATGGCGCGTGGCGTTCAGTTCTTCGCGCCGATCATCGTCAACATGTTCGTCGTGGCGTACGGGCTGAAGGGCGGACTGAGCGTTCCGATGGTTCTGGCCATCGCGACCGGCACGTGGGTGTGGATGCTGCCCGAGACGCTGGGCCGCGACCTTGCGCGGATTGGATCGCGAGCCGGGAAGTCCGGTCCCGAGCAGACAGAAACGGCTGTGGGCATGAAGCGGCAGGCCGAGGACCCGTGTCAATAAACCGCGGTCTCAGGGACGCGCCTGAAGAGGGGGCAACGACGTTCTTCAGCTTCCGAACGCGGGGATCGGCGAGCTGTCGAGCATCTGGCGCACTGCCGCGATGTGTGCCGGTGTCGTCCCGCAGCAGCCGCCGACGATTCGCGCGCCCGCTTTGACTACCGCGCGCATCGCCCCGGCGAACTCCGCCGGCGACAACCGATAGACGGTCTGACCGCCGGCAAGCTCCGGGCGGCCGGCATTGGGTTGGATCATCACAGGGCAGGTGACCGCCGAGCGCAGCGCCGCGGTGAGCTGGGCGAAATCCGCAACCCTCATCTTCGTGCCGCAGTTTGCGCCGACGATGGCCGCGCCCGCCTCGACCAAAGCGCGCGCGGCGAATTCGGGACGCACGCCCATCAGCGTGCGGAAGCTTGCGTCCTTCGTCCGGTCGAAGGCCATCGAGCCGATGACGAACGGCGCGCCCGCCTTGCGGGCCGCCCGCACCGCCGCGACCGCCTCCTCGATGGCGCTCATCGTCTCGACGATGATCCCGTCGGCGCCGCCGGCGAGAAGCGCCTGCGCCTGCCGCAGAAACGCGCCGTGGAACTGCTCGAGGGTCGCGTCGCCGAGCGGCTTGAGCAGCGCGCCTGTCGGACCGATGTCACCAAGGACGAAGACGCCCGGCGGCACGGCCCGTCGCGCGAGTTCCGCCGCGCTGCGGGCAATCGCTTCGAGCGAGCCGCCGAGCGCATAACGGCCGAGCACCCAGGGGTTGGCGCCGAACGTGTTCGTGAGGACGAGGTCCGCGCCGGCATCCACATACGCCCGGTGGATCGCTTCGACCCGTGCGGGCTGTTCGAGGTTCCACAGCTCGCCCGGCTGCCCCGCTTGCAGCCCGGCGCGCTGAAGCTCGGTGCCCATCGCCCCATCACCGAGCAGCACCCGACTGGTGCACACCTCGACAAAAACTGCCGACGGAAAGTCGACGCTCACGAAATCCCTCCTTCGGTCACCGGCATCTTAGCAGACCGGCGACTTCTCGTCGCGCATCGGCCGGTCGCTACCGGATATCCGGCTACGCTTCTGCCGGAATCACGGCTCGGGGAGCCGGACTCGCATTTTTTCCCAGTGTTTTGCGCGTTCGTCGTTCTGGCGCGGCAATTGCGTCCGGAGGCGGGCGTTCCACCAAACATCTCTATTCTTCTCTATTCTTCTCGGCCTCCCAGCCGGGCGTCATAAGCGGTCGTCAATTATTTTCTCGGCAACGATCTTCTGTGCGACCGCCGGTCATGTGTGCGACCGCCGGTCATGTGTAGGACCGCCGGTCTTGTGTGCGACCGCCGGTCATGTGTGGGACCGCCGTCTTGTGTGGGACCGCCGGTCTTGTGTCGGACCACCGGTCTTGTGTGCGACCGCCGGTCTTGTGTGGGACCCCCTTTCTTTTGTGGGACCGCCGGTCTTTAGACCGGTGGCTCAAGAGGGGCAGGTGTGCGCGATCGATCGTCAGACCCCGGTGGTAACAGGCGGCCGCGCGTCCCGCAACAGGTCACGCGGTTGCTCGTGCTGTTCGTCTTCTTTGCCGTCGCGCTCCTTGTCGCGAGGCACTACCTGGTCCCTGTGACCTTCGGGCAGATAGGACACTACCGCGCAGCTGCGATCCCGGAGATCGCCGCACGGCCCGTCAAGTATGCCGGACGCGAAGCGTGCGCCGACTGCCACCAGGACGTCATCGAGGTACACAGCCGGGGCCGTCACCAGTTCGTCGGCTGTGAAACCTGCCACGGGCCGGCTGCGGCGCACGTGGCGAACCCGACCGAGGCGACGCCGCGCGTGCCGCGCGAGCGCGACTTCTGCCCGCGCTGCCACGGCTACGACCCGTCGCGTCCCACCGGGTTCCCGCAGATCGAACCCGCCTCGCACAACCCGGGAAAGCCCTGCGTCACCTGTCACACGCCGCACGCGCCGGCGCCGCCGACGCTGCCCTCGAGCTGCGCGGCCTGCCACGGCGAGATCGCGCGCACGAAAGCCTCGTCGCGACACGCGACGGTTCCGTGCACGCGATGCCACGAGGCCTCCGATCAGCACAGGGACATGCCGCGAGCGAACCCGCCGACCAAGCCGACCACGCGCGAGTTCTGCGGCGAGTGCCACGCAAAGGGTGTCACCGGGCCGTCTGGAGTCCGGAGTCCGGAGCGGGGCCCCCAGCGCGGCAGCCGCGTTGGGGAACCCAAGTCCGGAGTCGCGACGCCGGATGCCCGGCTTCGGACTCCGGACATCGCCATTCCGCGGATCGATATGAGCCGGCACGGCCAGCGGTTCCTGTGCTGGCAGTGCCATTACCCCCACTCTCCGGAGGTCCGCTGATGGACGGGGGACGCAAGCGAGGCTCCGGGCTCCAGGCTCCGGGCTCCGGCCTGAAGTCCGAAGCCCGAAGCCCGAAGCCGGAAAGCGGGAATCTCGACCGGCGCGACTTCCTGAAGAAGTGCGGCGCGGCCGGCGCGGCGCTTCTGTGGGTCATTCGCGTCGCGGGCGCCGAAGCCGACACGCGGGCGGGCCACAAGGCCAGCGACCACCTGTACGGCATGGCGATCGACCCGGCGAAGTGCATCGGCTGCGGCCGCTGCATGGAGGCGTGCAAGGCGGAGAACGACGTGCCCGCGGGATCGGGCACGTGCCGCACGTGGGTCGAACGGTACACCATGACGACCGACGGCCAGACGATCGTGCAGAGCCTCGACGGCGCCGGCGCCGGGCCTCCGGTCGACGAAAAGAGGATCCTGCGCACGTTCTTCGTCCCGAAGCTGTGCAACCAGTGCGCGAACCCGCCGTGCGTGCAGGTCTGTCCCGTCGGCGCGACCTTCAGCACGCCGGACGGTGTCGTGCTCGTGGACAAGGACTACTGCATCGGCTGCCGCTACTGCATCCAGGCCTGTCCGTACGGGGCGCGCTACCTGGATCCGCGCACGCACACGGCGGACAAGTGCACCTTCTGCTACCACCGCATCACGAAAGGCCTCGCGCCCGCGTGCGTGGAGGTGTGTCCCGCCGGCGCGCGCATCTTCGGCGAGCTGCGGGACCGGAACAGCCCGCTGGCGCGCTACCTCCGGTTCAGCAAGCTGCAGGTGCTCAAGCCGCACCTCAACACCGAACCGAAAGTCTATTACGCCAATCTCGACGGGGAGGTGCGGTAGCGTGACCGGCTACATCTATCCGAACGAGATCGAGCTGCAGTGGGGCCTGCTCATCGTGCTCTATCCGTACATCACCGGCCTGGTGGCCGGCGCGTTTATCCTCGCCTCGCTCGAGCGCGTCTTCAACGTGCGCGAGGTGCAGCCGACCTACCGGCTCGCGCTCCTCACGGCGCTGGCCTTCCTGCTGGTGGCGCCGATGCCGCTGCTCGCCCACCTCGGCCACCCGGAACGCGCGTTCGAGATCTTCCTGACGCCCAACGTCCGCTCGGCGATGGCGATGTTCGGCTTCGTCTACGCGTGGTACCTGATGGTGGTCCTGCTGCTCGAGATCTGGTTCGACTACCGGTACGACCTGATCAGGTGGGCGGCACAGGAAAAGGGCGTCATGCGTTTGCTGCACCGCGTCATGACGCTGGGGGCCAACGACGTCTCGCCGCGGGCGCTGCAGTTCGACTCCTCGGCGGGCCGGATCATCACCATCGTCGGCATCCCGTCGGCCTTCCTCCTGCACGGCTACGTCGGCTTCATCTTCGGGTCCGTGAAGGCGAACCCCTGGTGGAGCAGCGTGCTGATCCCGGTAGTCTTCCTGTTCTCCGCGATGGTCTCCGGCATCGCGGCCGTGCTGCTCATCTATGTGGCGTCGTGCGCGATCCGCCACAAGCCGGTAGACGAGGCGTGCCTGGGCAAGCTCGCTTCGTTCCTCTTCTATGCGCTGACGGTCGACTTCTCGCTCGAGATGCTCGACTTCATCCATCGCCTGTACGAGGCCGAGGAGTCGATCAAGATCCTCTCGGCGCTGGTGACCAGTCGCCTCTTCATCAGCCTCGTCTTGCTGCAGGTCCTGCTGGGCACGCTGATTCCGCTCCTCGTCTTTGCCCTCACGAGCCCGGCGTTCGAGCGGCGCGCAATTGTGAAGGTGCCGGCCATGCTGCGCCGCCACATCTATGTCGTCGCGGCGCTGCTGGTCGAAGTCGGGATCTTCAGCACGCGCTGGAACGTCGTCATCGGCGGGCAGCTGTTTTCGAAGAGCCTGCGCGGCCTGACCGTCTACAAGCTGCAGATGTACGGCCTCGAAGGGCTGTGGATGGCGGTCGCATTGTTCCTGCTGCCGCTGGCCATCCTGCTCGTGCTCATTCGTATCCTTCCCCCGTGGACCGATGCCGGGTCCGCGACCCACAAGGAATCGGAAACGGGT
>Ga0153916_10001222_pt1 | contig 18247 bp, 19 predicted proteins | sample Opewatmetagenome_FD_109642 | JGI IMG/M metagenome (GOLD analysis project Ga0153916, IMG submission 109642) | Freshwater wetland microbial communities from Ohio, USA - Open water 3 Core 3 Depth 4 metaG | ecosystem: Environmental > Aquatic > Freshwater > Wetlands | place: USA: Ohio, Lake Erie... | reverse complement strand
TATGGAATGGACAAACTACACTAGATACAAATTACCTGACTAATTTTATCCTTCCTACATCACCCAATTTACTGAAAGGTTTGCTGGATAATTTCTTCGCAACACAGACAATTAAAGGAGAAATCGACTGGAAACCAGGGTTAGGTGGACAGCGTAGTCAGCTTCTCGCTACCCCACTATTAGCCAGTCTGACCTTCCTGTTTTATGAATATACAGGGGATATTAATTACCTGGAAACTGCTTTCCCAAAATTATTAAATTTCTTCTTTTCCTGGTTTACCAGTGCACATGATCGTGATAACGATTTAATTCCCGAATGGGATCAATCCATACAAACCGGGTATGAAGAACATCCACAATTTTCATACACATACCCTTGGTCTGCAGGAGTAGATATCTCGACCGTAGAATGCCCCGATTTAATCTCATATCTCTTTCGTGATTGCCAGTCCTTAATTTCAATTGCGAAACTATTAAGCTATGAGGAAGAAATCAAACGATTAGATAGTATTGCAGATAAGCTAAAGATTATGCTGGAACAATCGTGGAGTGACCAGTATGCATGTTACCTTTATCGAGATAGAGATTCCCATAGCTCAACAGAAGCAGAAACCTTGGGTACGCTAAAGGGAGCGGGTGTCTTAGAGATAAATAAAGAATTTATGCAAACCGTTCGTCCGATTATTCATTTCTCTTCTAAAAGAGAAGGCACGCAGCCAGTCCAAATCTTTATCCACGGGATCACTACAATCGGTTCCCACCGAATAGATCACATTCCCACCAATCGAATGCATTGGCACCTTGGTTCTGGGTACATAACGAGTGAATATCTTTATAAAACCATCGAGCAGATCGAAGTCACTGGAATTTCTGATGATGTTGATGTAATCGTAAAATCTGCGTGTCTGACATGCATGGATCAAACATTGTTATTACCTTTGTGGGCAGGTATCCCTTCTGAGGATAAGGCGAAAATATTAATCAATTTAACCATCCTGAGCAAAAAAAAGTTTCTAAGCCCGTATGGTTTGAGATCATCTGTCGATCTTCCAAGTTTAACCGACCTCCCGGATGAGTTTTTTGGAATCCACCTTCCGTATAATAGCCTAATCATAAATGGGCTTATTCGATACGGAGAGCGTAAAAAAGCAGCGGAAATATTCTCGCGGATAATGAAAGCTGTGGTTACCTCGCTTAAAAAAGATATGAAATTTCACCAGTTCTATCATTGCGAGACGGGTAATCCATTGGGAGCAATAAATTCGTTAACCAGCCTTATCCCAATAGGATCATTTCTCGAGATCCTTGGGGTGAAGATCTTCAGCCCCACCAAAGTAGAAATATCAGGCAGCAATCCGTTCCCATGGTCTGTCACTATTAAATACAGGGGTTTAACCGTTATTCAACAAGAGAAGAAAGCGTTGATAATTTTTCCTGATGGGCAGAATATCTCTATTGATAATAATCGTCCACAAATTATCAGCATAAAAAATCCGAGGTAGTAGAGAACGGAAAGAATATATAATCTATACTCCTCCTTATAGAATTAAAAACCATAATTTGATAACCGATATATCCATGATTACATCCTTTATTAAGTATAAAATGCTATAAATTCGACAAGGCGGATCCAAAAATCAAGAGGCATTCACATCTATACTCACCGGGTATTTTGACATTGAGACTATTAAAGATATAATTTATATAAGCGTGTTTACTCCTGCACATTGCCGCGTACTTCAATACAATTAGAGGAAAACATATGGACTGTAAACTTAATCCCGATGACGTACGTATTTTCAGCGGACGGTCTCATCCAGAATTAGCTGCGTCGATCGCTTTTCATTTAGCAATACCATTGGAATCGACCCATTTTTCTCGGTTCAGCAACGATAATTTATATATACAGCTTGGCGCGAGTGTAAGATCACGTTCAGTTTATATCGTCCAATCCTTGATTCCTCCGGTCAGTGAACATCTTCTCGAGCTATTAATGATGTTGGATATTGCACGCGGGGCAGGAGCACGGGAGATCCATGCGATCATCCCTTACTTTTCTTACGCTCGTTCTGATAAAAAAAATGCACCCCGGATCTCCATCACTGCCCGCTTGATTGCCGACCTTTTGGAAACCGCTGGAGCAACTCATGTAATGACCGTGACCCTGCACTCTCCACAGGTTCACGGTTTCTTTAGAATACCCACAGATCCTTTGACAGCCAGGGGTATTTTTGTAAATCATCTGCATGAGCTCCAGCAGACCGAAAAATTTGATGGTAGCAACACTATCGTAGTTGCTCCGGATTATGGTCGAGCAGGCTCGGCAGCCCGGCTAGCTCATCATTTCAATTTATCATCCATATCCGCAGAAAAAACTCGAATCTCCGATACAGCGGTGCAAATTGGTGACTTGATTACGAAGCAGGTGGCTGGATTTGAACGTGCCATCATCTACGATGATGAGATAGCGACCGGAGGCTCGGTGATTACATTAAGTAAATTCCTGGTGAATAGCGGGATAAAAGATATCTATACCGTGTGCACACATGGTCTATTCTTCAACGATGCATTGTCTCAACTTCAATCAATCCCGCAAATCTCCCACATCATTGCCACTGATACTGTCCCAATACCCATTGAAAAACGCCCAAAAATTCTAACGGTATTATCAGTTGCCCCTCTTATCGCAGATGCGATCTTTCGAAATTACACTCGCCAATCCATTGGACCCCTGTTCGACTTTGGAGATGAAGACTGATCTACTATGTTTGTTTATATTTACTCGTGGAATTCCTCGACTTGATAAGTTAAAACATCTAGCTTTTTTCTCCGCCATAGATCAGCAGGCGCCCCCATTTTCATGCATAATTGCTCCAAGAACTCTTCCGGGTCTGGAATTTTCTCCCACACCTGCGGTAAGAATGTCGCACGCCGCATTCCATCTTTAATCACAACCCCATCAATATTCGGTTTCAATATCTTCGGCAGCTGTGTTGGGTCTCCATAATTCAATACCTTAGGAGGTGAGAGATAGGAAATCTCAATCTCGATATCCTTTATTTCTGCGGTTTGGACCGGCGGGAAGCGATAATCTTGAAAAGCTGCAGCAACCGCATGCTCACGTACATCTTCAACTAAGCTTTGATAGGGTTCAAGCGCACCCACGCATCCTCGTAAATATCCTTGATATGTCAGAGTTACGAAACATGCACCCGGCTCTCGAAGTAATGGAGAAAGTGCGTCTGGATCTACTAATGGGAGCGATGTGCCATTGGCATAATTCTCGATGGATTTCCTGGCTAAAGTAAGTAAAAACGATCGATCATTCTCTGTCAGGTGTTGTTCTGGCACCATAAATGCACTCTCCTATCCATATCTATCACCTTGCTTACAATATACAATCGCATCCGCACATCGTCAAGTACTTTGAGCGCATAAAACACTTGTCATCTCTTAATAATTAAGGTAGTATCATACAAATGAATAAAGAAACAAGCTCAGCAAGTGATCTAAACCAAAACACTACCTCCACACCTAAAAGTACCTCAGGTGGTATGTTTCGGCAGCTACAATTTGTCATTTTAGTAGCATTTGCCATCGCCACGCTTTTCACCGCCTGGACTGAGCCGGGATTACTCCCAGGTGGACTTTCCGAAAAGTTATCCAATGCCCTCACCCTGCAGAGAACAACGCCCCAATCTGAAGCGCCAACCACGACCCCTCGTTCAAATCCACGGATAGGTATTGTCGCCGGCCATTCCGGGAATGATTCAGGCGCCGTGTGCTCAGATGCATTGGGGGGATATCACGAGGTCGATATAAATCTAAACGTCGCGAGTCTGGTCAGGGAGGACCTTGTCGCCCAAGGTTACGATGTTGATCTTCTAGCAGAATTTGACCCAAGATTAACCGGGTATCATGCCCTGGCTTTGGTTTCCATCCATGCTGACTCCTGTGAATACATTAATGATCAAGCGACAGGTTTCAAAGTATCAGCGGCTATTTCGACCAAATACCCCGAGCAAGCAGCAAGGTTAACCACGTGTCTGCGCACACGGTATGCTTCTATTACCGGCATGCAATTTCATTCAGGTAGTGTGACCGGGGATATGACGAATTATCATGCTTTTAGTGAGATTAGCACGGATACTCCGGCTGCAATCATCGAAACCGGATTTATGAATTTGGACCGTGAAATCCTGACTCAACATCCAGATGTGATTGCAAATGGTATTGCTTCTGGGATCCTTTGCTTCGTCCGCAATGAGGACATCAGTGCCACCCAGGTACCATGATTGACAATGTAGACCCACTACAGAATGCACTTGAGAATGCCCGGATTTCTTACCATCAGGGCAACCACTCTAAGACCCGGTATTGGGCACGATTAGCTGCGAATATTAATCCAAATGTTGAAGAACCCTGGTTATGGCTGGCTGCCGTATCCTCACCGCGTGCCAGCATAGCGTATCTCCAAAAAGCTTTATCCATAAACCCACAAAGTAAACGCGCCAGGCTTGGCATGCATTGGGCAGTAAAACGCGTCCGAGCGGAGCCAATTCCACAATCAATCCCCACAATCCCTGTAAAACCTCCGCTAACTTCCTCCATGACCATCTCAAGAACCAGGCCGGTTTCAAAAGGGCAGATGAGTTTTCACTGGTGGGTCTTGATCTTGGGACTATGTGTGGTCATTACCAGCGCACTGGTTTCCCCCGCGATGGGATTTTATATTAATTCTTTTTTTTATAATCCTGAAGTATTAGTCGCTTCACATAACAGTGTGATTAAAGCTTCAAATACCCCTACCCCCACCTATACACCGACAATTACACCTTCGCCTACCCCAACGGATACGCCGACTCCGACGCCTACAGATACTCCGACCCTCATTCCTACAGATACATCCACACCAACATTTACCCCTTATCCCACTGACACGCCCTATCCAACATCAGAATCAACTGATTATGTAGCACCTCAGCCAGGAGAAGGTCGTTGGATTGATGTGGATTTGTCCGATCAGGTTGTTTACGCGTATGAAGGCGATGTAATTGTAAATACATTTATTGTTTCAACCGGTACATGGTTGCACCCTACAGTGACCGGTCAATTTTATATTTATGTAAAATATGTGTATGCTGATATGGCCGGACCAGGTTATTATCTACCTGATGTCCCTTATGTGATGTACTTTTATGATGGGTATGGATTGCATGGCACCTATTGGCATAACAATTTCGGCACTCCGATGAGTCATGGATGCATCAATTTTTCCATTCCTGATGCAGAATGGCTCTTCTATTGGGCAGATGTCGGCACTTTGGTGAATATCCACGATTAATGAAACTATCTAATCATCCGATTTCAACTCAGTCGATTACACGCCGAGAATTTCTACGATTAGGTGAGATGGGGCTTTTATCAGCACTTGGGCTTTTCATCCCTTCCTCAAAGAATATTTCACATCTTTTAAATCAATATAGTTTTCACTCAAAGATCCCCAACAGCATCCTTGAAGATATAAATAAAATTGAAGTCATACCACCCAATCAACAAGGACGCGTTTTAGATTTATCAATTAACGTCTATGATAAACCAACATTCAGCGGTACGCGTGTAAATCGTTATTGGCGCGATTGGATCTTGCCCATTACAGATATCACGATTGGGACTTCAGCAGACTCATTCAATATGGTTTGGTACAAAGTCGGCGAGGAAGGTTATGTTCACTCAGGAGCAATCCAACCGGTTTTTACGATTACTAATCCCGTTATCACACAAATCCCTGAGGGAGGAACACTAGCTGAGGTTACCGTTCCATTTACAGATGCGCACTGGGACCCAGGTCAGGAGGAACCAGTTGCTTATCGATTCTATTATGCAACCACTTATTGGGTGATGGAAACCGTTCAGGATGCGGATGGTTATCCATGGTACGGTGTACGGGACGATAAATGGGAATATATGTTTTATGTTCCTGCATCTCATCTGCGGTTGATTCCCGCTAATGAATTAATGCCAATATCCTTGGATGTCCCTTCACAGATGAAACGAATCGAAGTCCATATCCCTGAACAGGTAATGATTGCCTATGAATATGACAAGCCGGTATTCATGGCTAGAGTTGCCTCAGGAGCAGTATTCAGTAATGGCGACTATTCAACACCCACAGGCAGACATCAGACATTTCATAAGCGTGCCTCCCGTCACATGGCACGCGGAAATCTGGCTGCCAATGGTTACGATCTACCCGGTGTTCCCTGGAATTCATATATTACCGAAGACGGGATTGCATTCCACGGTACTTACTGGCATAATAATTTTGGTCGTCCTCGAAGCCATGGTTGCATCAACCTCACTCCTCAGGCTGCAAAATGGATTTATCTATGGACGAAACCTGATGCACCTCCGGATCAGGAAGATATCTACAAATCGACTGGAACGAATGTGGATATTATTGACTAAATAAGAGATAGGAACGAATTGATATGGATAGCGCTTTTCAATATACTCAATATGTCTTAAAAAAACAAGTACTTGCCTTGACTGGAACAGTGCGAATATATAATCCACTGGATCAGCTGGTTCTCTTCAGCCAGCAAAAAATCTTCAAACTTAAGGAAGATATCCGGATTTACGCGGATGAGACTAAAAACCGAGAATTATTAAATATTCAAGCCAGACAGATCATCGATTTTTCAGCATATTATGATGTGATCGACAGCCAATACTCGACTAAAGTTGGAGGTCTTCGCCGAAAGGGTTTCCGCTCGATCTTACAGGATGAATGGGAAGTTTTTGACCCTCAAGAGAAACAACTTGGCATACTGAAAGAGGATTCGCTCAGGCAAGCATTATTACGCCGTTTTTTACTTGGTATACTTATACCTCAAAACTACGATCTCAATATCGGAGATGAGCGAGTAGCAGATTATAAACAGCGATTTCAATTGTTTCGTTATGTGCTTGACATTGACTTCCAAATGGATACGGGTGAAAAACTCGACCATCGTTTAGGGATAGCTGCAGCAGTTTTACTGGCAACCATTGAAGGTCGTCAGCGTAGACAATCGTAATCCTATGACATACCAACCCCTCTTTCTAGGCTTGATTTTTGATGAATATGACCAACCAGTTGACATTACGACTGTGGGAGGTGAACCCTGCTATGTAGTGAATGATGCCGGTTTCCACCGACATATTCCTTCGGAATCAGTGGATCGCCAGGTATTAAGGATGATGAGCAAGATGATCGAAGGGCACGAAGATGAGCTTGCCGATCAAACAGCTAAAATGCTTGGTCAGGAGGACATCTTTTCAAAAGCTTTGATCGAAAATCAGCTTAAGAACCTGGAAGAGCAGTTTGAAGCGGTACTTAAAACAGGGATTCCTGAAGAAGGTCGCGCATATATGGGTATGATGGGGTTTCGGGTCAAGATAAATGTACATGGAGAAGTGCTAGAGGTAAACCAACCAGGTACGATCGCTCCAGAGGATGAATAAAGAAGATAGTGTATGGCATCAGAATATATAAAGATTGTATCTGAATCAGATTTTGATTATGAAGTGATTGCTTATTCCAACCAGATTCCAGTAATCGTTGATTTCTGGGCGGAATGGTGTCGTCCATGCAAAACTCTTACACCCCTGCTCGAAAAATTTGCTATAGAATCACGCGGTACTTTCCGTCTTGCAAAAGTGAATGTTGATGATAACCCGAATCTTGCGCTTCGTTTCAGTGTTCGGAGCATCCCGAATGTAAAGGCATTTCGAGATGGTAAGGTTGTTTCTGAATTCCTTGGCCTTCAACCTGAACCCCGTGTGATAGAGTTCATTAGGAATATTGCCCCTAGTCAAATCGATTTATTATTAGAAAAAGGTCAAAGCCAGCTTGAAACCTTGAATTGGAATGAGGCAGGTACCTCTTTTCACCAATTCCTAGCAAAATCGCCCAACCATCCGGCCGGGTTATTAGGATTATTAAAAGCCAGCTTGATGCAAAGCAACTTCACAGAGGTAAGACAGATTTTTGATAGTTTCCCCCCTAGCCAGGAGTATGCTCGTGTGGAGGAGCTACGTCCGTTATTTACTGCTTTGTGGACGGAAAAAACAAATCAAAAAATAAGCGATGACTTCCTTGATGTAGCTTATAATAATGCTTTGCGACTGATATTACGGGGAAATTTACCAGCTGGTATGGATGGTATTATTGACATCCTACGCCAAAATAAACATTATCGTAACGATGAAGCGAGAAAAGTGATGCTTGGCATGTTTGAGGTACTTGGAGCTCATCACCCACTTACTCAACAATATCGTCAAGAGCTCGCAATGATCTTGTTCTAATCCCTTGATATAAAAAAGGTGTACTGCATTATCAATACACCTTTTTTATTCGGTCACTTTTGGACATTTTTAGTTGGATCTTTCCAATCAGGTGCTGCCCTTTGGAGCTCAATTTTTGACACTTGATTTGACTTTCCGCAATGAGGGCAATGCACATTATAATGCCCTTGATGTTCACTAGATAATTGATCCAGAGCGGCGTGTACAACAGCTTTATCTAAGCCAAATGGACGGTGACAATTTTGACAGCGGATTTGCATACATCACTCCTTTCGGGAAGGTAATGCCATGACTAGATTTTACACCAAAAAAGGCGACGATGGGTACACCAGCCTTCTTGGAAACGAGAGAGCTCCAAAGTACGACCATCGAATCGAAACAATCGGTGTAATCGACGAGGCTAATGCAGCGATCGCCTTGGCACGCACATTAAGCCTCTCTCCGCAAACCTCCACGATACTCATAGAAGTCCAAAAAGACTTATATTACATGATGTCAGAAGTATCTGCGACTCCGGATAATGCTCCACGTTTTCGGAATATCGCTGATGAAAGGGTTAACTGGTTGGAATTGCAGATCGATGACATCAGTTCAAAAGTAGTCATACCTAACGAATTTATCTTACCGGGCGATTCAAAAGCCGGGGCCGCCATTGATCTCGCACGTACCATTGTAAGACGCGCTGAACGGCATTTAGCTCATTTAGTTCATATGAAGAAGCTCGAAAATCGTGAGCTACTTCGTTATATGAACCGGTTATCGTCATTGTGCTTTGTGCTTGAGCTGCTTGAAAACCAGACCGCGGGCAAGAAACACACCACATTAGTCAAAGAATAACGAATACTTGTAGAAATACCGAAAAGAGAGCGCTAAATTGCAGCGCTCTCTATTTTGGGCTGATCTGTTTGCTTTAACCACCACTAGCTAAAGCAGCATCGATTGCGGATTTTAATTCATCATAATTAGGAACTAATCCTGGTGTAACTTGTGTGCCATTGAGAAATATAGTTGGTGTTCCAGTTACCCCCGCAGCGACACCTTTTTGATAATCTGCATCGATTTCTGTGGAATATTTGTTAGCGCTAAAGCATTGGTTAAAAGTTGTCATATTTAATCCTAGCGATTCAGCAAACGCTTGTAAGCGCTTATCGTTAAAGGACCCTCCATTCTCGACTACACCCTGATTGGCAAACAAAATGTCATGATAATCCCAGAATCGTCCCTGCTCCAAGGCACACATGCTGGCATTTGCAGCCTGATGAGATTCTTTGGTAAGTGAATTTTTGTCTATGAAAGGATATTGCATGAAAACGTAATAGACCTGACCAGTGGTGATGTAGGTGCTATTAACAAGCTGTTTTTCAACTGTGCTGGCATATCCCTTACAAGAAGGACATTGAAAATCCTCGTATACTTCGATTTTCACCTTAGCATTAGGATTGCCGATCGCTTTACCATCCTCCAAAGGATGCACTTCGGGTGTAATTCTTGCAAAGCTTCCTGCAGGCTTCAAGGAATTGTAAACCGTTGGGGATATAACGATTAATATGAGTAAGAGGATAAAACCTCCTACCCATAATAAAGTATTCATTCGCTTTTGGCGTTTTTTCTTTGTTCGTTGCGCTTTTATCGCATCTCGTTTGCTGATGGTCATTAATATTGCTCCTGATTAAAAATGTCAAGCCAGAATTTTCCCATGAGAACCCATCTTTGTCTAGGATTGATAATGAACAATAGGTTAAGAAATTAGATGATTATCCAGCCATTGATGTAAAAATTCGAAGACCTGATCTTTTTCAGGTTCATTATGAACTTCATGGGTTAAGCCTGACCAAATTTTTAATGTACAATCAGCTTTAATTTTGCTAGCAAATTCACGGCTGCCTTCGACGTAACTAAGTTTATCCGCCTCGCCGTGCATGATTAAAATCGGCAGGCTCCATTCACTTGCATGCTGATTAATCCAACCAATCGCGTTTATTGAACTTTTCCCAAATCCAGCCGATGCTTGATCATGAACCAACGGATCATTTATGTAATCTGATACTACTGTTGGGTCCCTGGATATCGTGAATGGATCTAAACCCGATTTCATCGTAATTTTTGGAGCTAATGCGCCAATTATATTTGCTAAAATAATTTTAGCTTTTTGCTCTTGAAGAGCGGTCCTCGTACTCAGTCCTGTGATAATCACGCCATTTAGCTGAGGTTTCCTGCGTAAAACATAAGTACTTACAATGTTTGCACCAAGGCTGTGCCCATATAAAAAGAGAGGTATGCCATGATATCTACCTTCTGCTTCTTGTAGTAGAAAATCAGTATCATCTAAATATTCATCAAAAGAGGAAATATGGCCTCGAATACCGTCAGACTTACCATGGCCACGTAAATCATATGACAGGACAGAATACCCAGCTTGGTTTACCAGTCCTGACCAATATTCATATCGTCCACTATGCTCACCCAATCCATGTACCAAACAGATGACACCTTTTTGGTTTTGCTGTGTTTCCCATCCTTGAAAGTATAAACTCAACCCATCTGACGCCTTTCGTTCAAAATTATATTGTGACATATAGGCTCCTCATCTTATAAAATTATGCTGGTAGACTCGGTAAGATTCACCTGTTATAAAAAAGCCTGCTTTTGAATATAATCCAAGCGAAGCGACATTCTTTTCCTGTGTATTAACCGTCACATGTCTGACCCCTTGCTTATTAAATTGGCTCAACACCTGATGAACTAATAAATATCCGATGCCCTTTCCTTGCATGCTTGTTTTGACTGCTAAGCGGGCTAAATGACCACCCATCGTACTTGAAGTGCTATATTGATATCCAACGATCTCATCCCCTCTTTCAGCCACACTGGCCAGTGATGATTGTTGAAAAGCCAGCTCTAAAGATTCATGCGAATTTTTCCAAATCGTGCCGAAAGCTTCATTATCGATTTTTTCGACTATTTCCAGGTCTTCCAGCATCATTGGGCGAATCGTGATTCTAGACGGGTTGGGCTTTGGGAATGAGGTTGTTCTCTCCCACAATAAAACGATGACATTATCAGTATGCTCGAAATCACTACCTTCCAGTAACACATTAAACCAACTTTGCAAAGAAATCGCTGCAACTTGGATATTCCCTATCTGAGATAACTCTCCATTTGCTGCTTCCCAAAGGAGGTTCCATGCTTGCCCTACTTTGATAACGGAGTTGACAGCAAATAATCGAATCCAGGTTATTTCTGGCAACTCCGGAGGACACGCTAATGTAGCAAGTAAATCGCTTTTTCTTTCCACTAGGAGATACGGTTTGCTACCAATCCAATCCAGTGGAGGTTTCCAATCAAGATGTTGGTGAATATAAGCGCCGAAATGGATCAGATTTGCTAATCGAGATCGATCAGAAGGCATAGCAGGGCGAATGTTGTAATCGATCTCGTTCATTAAATATTTATATTTTCTATTGTAAATGCAGCAGGATTTTCCCTTGAGACCAGAGATCCTCAAGTTTATAATAATTTCTCTGTTCTGGCGAGAATAGATGTACGATGATGTCACCTGCATCAACCAGGATCCAACCCTCACGAGGCTCACCCTCGGTACGAACAGACCATTGATAATTCGTGTGTATAAACTCCATCACTGAATTGGCTAAGGCATGTAACATACGATCACTGGTACCCGAACAAATAATAAAGTAATCAGCAAATACAGCCAGGTTCTTTATATCGATTAAGACCAGATTTTCGCCTTTTACCTCCTCTAAATGATTGACGATCTCGCGCGCGATATCTAATGTTCCCAGATTTCACCTCGGTAGTCTAAAATTCATCTCTATTTTAACAAGGATGATGAAAATAGTTGTGTATATACAGCACCTGATGGTTGCAGGTCACTGCGATATAAAAAAACCTTTTCCACGCAATTGGCTCCTAAAAAGCCAATCCTCGTCACTTCAAGTGCCTTCGAAATCGCTTTAACATCTTGTGAAGTAGCATTTCGTGATACTCTGCCGAGGGTTAAATGTGGGGAAAAGGCTCTCTCTTCACGGGCATATCCCAATCGTGCAGTGGTCGTTTCTATCCCATTCTGAATTGCGGTAAGCTCAGGGGGAGCTTCAACCCCAACCCAAATGACTCGTGGCTGGCGATTATTTGGGAATGCTCCGGAGCCACCTACACTAATATCGAATTGATGATGAGTAGAGATTTCCGTTTGAAGCATATCAGTAAGTAAATTTAAATTGGATAACGATACATCTCCCAAGAATTTTAAGGTTAGATGGATGTTTGATGCAGCTACCCAGCGAATAGGGATAGTCACCAGCTGAGATTTATAATTCTGTAACACATCATCCAACCGATGTTGGATATCTAATGATAGATCTATGGCAATAAATGCTCGAATAACAGACATCCTTAAACTTTCACAAAGTATGAAATTTGGTTCTGGGTCGATTTTATGTATTAATAAAGATTTTCTTAGGCGTAATCATTAGGTCTTATAAATCATAGACCATCGATATCAACAAATTCCCAATCTATATTCTTATAAATTATCCAATAAATTAAACCATAGCACAAGATAGGTAAGATTGCAAGGGTAATTTTCGCAGGTGATATCAGGGTTTATATTTGGAGTAATCATTGTGGGTATCCAAATCTTGGATAACACTCGGAGTATCTACCTTTAGATAATCAATAATCTCATTGTGCTTATTTAAAAAGTCCCGTAATGTATCGGGAGGCACAAGGTCGAAAATCTCCTTCCGGTAAGATTTATCAAATAACCAGGGGTGTCCTCGATGCATATTGTAACTAGGTACGATGATCCTATGATGAGTAGATAAATATCTACTTACGATAGCCTGGATGATATTAGCTTCAATCTGTGGTTGGTCACCAAGAACAACCAGTGCTGCTTCAGCCTCCCCTCCTACAGTTCTCAGTCCAACCTGGATTGAGGTGAGCATTTCCCCATTGCTATAATCATTATTAAAAATGATATTAACATTGAACTCTTTTAAGATTTTCTCTAATTCATCATGGGAAGCACCAGTCACTACGTGGATATCATGTACTCCTGCCTCCCATATTGTCGAGATAATTTTACCAATCACTGTAGTATGACCCCAAGGCAGCAGCATTTTCTGCTGACCCATGCGAGTGGATTGCCCTGCAGCTAATACGATCGCAGAAATCATACTCGTACCTCATCTTGTGGATATACCTCCAGAAATTTTCGATAATCCTCTGGGGTATCAATATCCAATAATAATCTCGGGTCATGCCAGATCACCCATTGAATTGGAAATTGACCGAATAGCTCTCTGCCTCCTGAATCACCAATTAGTGAAAGTAACCAGGTAAAGGTTCTGGAATCAAATAGCACAGGATTGCCTCGTTGACCGTTTATCTGAGGAGCAACGATGGGATTTAATGTGGTCTGATGAGCCTCAACCAACTTTGTAATGAGAGAATGAGGAATCTGAGGTTGATCACCTTGCAGAAAGACAATCCCTCCTACTTCCTTAGGCAATGAAGAGATACCTCCTTGAATGGATGAACTCAAACCCGTTAACCAATTGATATTATTGACTATGCGCAATGGCAAATCGTTTAAAACCGCACGGACTTCTTCAGCAGAAGAGCCGACAACGACCACCACTGGAGTAAGCCCAGCTTTCAATGCGGCAACTGCCACATGCCTGATCAATGGTTGGCCTTTCCAAAGTAACAATTGCTTGGGTTCGCCAAATCGACTTGACCCACCGGCTGCTAAAATGATACCCCCAATCTGCTCGATCACTACAAGAATTCCTTCTTTTTGTACAATATCATCCGCTGGAAAATCTGGGTTTTTTAAGTTTTTACCTAACAAAGATGTAATGATACTTGAATGAAAACCAGGAATTAACTGGCTGGAAATCGTTTTCGCTTGTGCTACCAAGCTTGGATCATCAGCTTGATTAAGGATTACACTCCTGCGCGCACTGGTTGGAATATTCTTTAAACCACCGTCCAAATGCAACAAGACCTTAACTAATGCTTTTTCTGTAATCTTTTCTCCAGGATGTAAACCAGAGAGCTCCATAAATATTTCCGGTCGATGGACCCAATTTTTCGTCAGCGGTTTCCCCAAACCTTGTAAACCGGCAACTACGACAACACTCTCAGTAAAATCGGGAATCGCTGGCTCATGTGTAGCTGGCGCTTTTAGTGGACAGGCATGCGAACCATCTGCTTCTATTAATAAAGGCAGATCGTGGTTTTCTGCAAGGGCTCGTAATCCATCCATCAGACTTGGCGGTAATCCAGCCAGGAGATTGTTTTTTCCCTCACCACTGATTAGCACTACCCCTGGTGGCAAATCCTTTTCAAGCTTTGAAATATCGGATAGCGAATTTACTGTTACAAAATGGTCGGCTCTCCCCGACTGCCATACTCCTAAATGAGTGGAGGTTGATACGAGAATTGTTTTGAATGATCTATTAGTAGAGGAAGCTGTCAATAATTCTCTGGCAACCCTGAACAATGCAGTCGTCTTACCCCCGGCACCCACAAAAGCCATACTTGTTGGCTGAGAATACCTGAGCGCTTCAATTAGCTTCATAGAGTTTCTGTAAAATCACCGAGTCTCAACCAGGAATAATATGCCCGTATTACCCCCACAAATGTGGCCTTAGTTCTGGTTTTGACAGGATTGCCTCGAGTACTCCCCCACCGACTGCAAGTGCTTTGTCAGATACATGGTTGCACAGATTGGGATCATTCCTCGGATCCAGATCTCCGATTTTCATCCCTTGGTGAACTTCTACTTCTGGATGGATCAAACCCCGTAACACACCATCAAATGGCGCACTGATCGGCTGACCGTTGATCTCAGCAATCAGCTCACCCTCCACCACGAGCTCACCGATGGATTTACTCGCAATTAATGGTCCAGCGACAGGAGCATACAACGCCCTTTCAGTTTGTTTGCCTCCCACCGGCTCAGGAATTCCGCTATTAGATTCGGTTGGCCCTTCCCAGAGAACCCTTCCCAACCAGGGTCCTCGCTGTGTTTCGATCGCTGCGTGGCAATTCACCCCACCAATGAACCCTGGACCTAATCCAACGTACAATTTGGCTGTGTGCTTGAATGCCTCAGGGGCAGTTTTTAGCATGCGAGCATCCACAATCACGGTTGGGTGGATTGATTGGATCGATTTACCTTCTGGATCGATAATTACAGGTACCCGACCCTTTGAAAGAAGCTGTAGGATGCGTAGTGGGTCATCGATCTCATTGACGCGTTTGGCGACAATCCCTTCCAAAGTCATTTCGCCAGCATATATAGCTTCACTAAAGCTTGCCATCCGCCTGACTGCCAATGGTTTAGATAATTCTGTCAAAACAACCTTAAAACCAGATTTATATAGGCGTAATGCAACTCCGCTTGCCAGATCTCCACCACCGCGAATCAAGACGATCATAATCTTCCCAAGCCCTTTAGAACACGCTCTGGAGTGAGTGGGAATTCATTAAACCATACACCAGTTGCTTGGTGCATGGCATCGACTACGGCTGGAGCGAAAGGCAGGAAGGGCATCTCTGCCATTCCTCTCGCACCATAGGGTCCAATTGGGTCTGCATATTCTAGAATAATCGCCTTGGTTTGTTCAGGAACATCTTGCACGGTGGGAATTAAGTAAGTTGATAAAAATGGGGTTAATACAAAACCATCTTTTTGAATAAAATTTTCCAATATTGCATATCCCGTTGCTTGTACTACGCCCCCTTCGATCTGACCTCGAACATTCAAGGGGTTCACAGCTCGGCCCACATCATTTACAGAAATTACTTCCAAAATTTGTATTAATCCGGTTTCTACATCCACATCGAGGGTCACTCCCTGCGCCACATATCCATAGGCAAAATTTGGCTCCGATTTACCAGTTTGTGGATCCATTGGAGTTGTTCTGGGTGGCTTATACTGATAAGTTGCGATTGCCGGGCGTTCTTCCGCCTCCCATTTTTTCATTGCCAGCTCACATGCACCTTTGATCGAATTTCCGGCCATAAAAGTCATCCGTGAAGCGGATGCACTTCCGGAATCTCCGGTGAAAGCAGTGTCTGAAGCGATCAGGCGGATATTTTCTATCGGCATTCCAAGCGTTTCCGCTGCAATCTGTACCATAACGGTATGGGCACCTTGCCCAACATCTGCCCCTGCGTGATGCAATACAGCCTGCTCAACCTTAGCTCCCCCAAGAAGTTCCACTGTGGCGATGGATTGCTCCGGAGCCCCAAAAGAAAACCCCACATTTTTGAAAGCACACGCGAAACCTGTCCCACGTAAGATGTGTGGCTTGTTAGTAGCTTGGTGAGAAAGCTTGGATTGGCTTACCTCAATCCTACATTTTTCTACTACTTTTCCAATGGTAACGCCTTTCGGAAGTGGGGTTCCAACGGATAAAATTGCCCCTTCGGTTAATACATTTTTCCGACGGAGCTCAATTCGATCCATGCCAAGCTTCTCAGCCAAACGATTCATTTGGGTTTCAGCGGCAAATGCACCTTGAGGTCCACCAAAGCCCCTGAATGCACCATTTGGAAGATTATTGGTATACACAGCATAAGAATCTACTTTAACATTGGGGATTTCGTACGGTCCAGTGCACATAAGGGTTGCATTACCCAATACTTTCGTAGAAGTATAGGCATATGCACCACCATCTGCGATAACTTCGACCTCCGCAGCCAGGATCTTTCCTGCTTTGCTAGCGCCCCAGCGGGTTTTTATGATGTAAGGATGTCGTTTATGATGGCCGATAATGGATTCTTCTCTGCTCCAAATGATCTTTATCGGTCGGTCTATCCCTCGTTGATGTAATTTCCAGGCTGCCAGTGCCAAAACGATTTGAACTGACATATCCTCCCGCCCCCCAAAAGCACCACCGATGGCAGGATAAATAACTCTTACTTCCTCAGCTGGAATATTAAGCGCATGCGCAATCTGTTGCTGGTCTTCATGCGTCCATTGACCAGCGACTTGTACGGTCACCCGACCTTCTTCGTCAATATATGCTAACCCCGCTTCAGGCTGGAGATAAGCGTGTTCCTGACTCGGTGTGTGATATTCCCCTTCGATAATGACGTCGGCTTTAGCAAAACCATCCTCCACATTCCCTTTGCGAATGCGGTAATGACAGAAGATGTTGGAATCCCTATCTGGGTGCAATAAAACCGCATCCTCCTGCATAGCTTTTACCATGTCTGTAAGGATCGGTAGATCCTCATACTCAACCTTGATCAAGTCGCGACCTTTGGATGCAATGTCTTCCGACTCAGCTATCACCAGTGCTATTTGATCACCAATGAATCGCACCCGGTCAGTATTTGGTTTGCTAGACCCTGGACCACATAAAACAGGTTGGTCATTGTAAATCAACCCATATTCATTGACTGGGACATCTTTGGCTGTAAATGTAGCAATCACACCAGGCAGTGCATCGGTTTGTGTTGTATCAATCGAGCGAATAACAGCATGCGGTCTCCCACTGAATAAAATCTTCATCGATAATTGCCCAGGCATATTGATATCACCTGGGTAGAGCGTCTCCCCGATCACTTTACCCCGAGCATCGATGCGGTTGATGGGTTGTCCGATGATAGTCATATCTACTCCAAAGGCATTACATCCTGTTTTACTCAATCCAACAAATATTATACACTGCTAGCACGTTCGATCTATATAAAAAATCCCCTTCGGCGTTAATCGAAGGGAATATGAAATTAGAATATATTCGATGTTAAGTTAATCTAACAGCGAAGCAGCTTCCTGTGCTTTAAACGGATCGTATTCTTTCTCAAGCTCTTCGCGGAATTGCTGAGTATATAATCGATAGTAATGGTCTCT
>Ga0153916_10001221_pt1 | contig 18250 bp, 14 predicted proteins | sample Opewatmetagenome_FD_109642 | JGI IMG/M metagenome (GOLD analysis project Ga0153916, IMG submission 109642) | Freshwater wetland microbial communities from Ohio, USA - Open water 3 Core 3 Depth 4 metaG | ecosystem: Environmental > Aquatic > Freshwater > Wetlands | place: USA: Ohio, Lake Erie... | reverse complement strand
CAACGGACACGCGCGAGAAATCGCGCGCGCACCGGCACGTCCGGGTCGAATTGACGACCCGCGTGATCAGGCTGCCTTGGAAAGTAGCGAATGAGGGCGCTGCCTTGGCCGGATCGTCCGGCCCTCACGCAGGCACGCCATAACATGGGGGACCCATGCTCTCGCTGCGTTGCGACATGGGGGTTTGTCCCGCAAATGTCAAATAAATAACGGTTTGATGGGCGGGGCGGCTCCTCTGTTCGACCACTGTATTTTGTTTGGGACGGGGCTCCGCCTATACAGATGATGGATTTTTGTCCGGCGCATGATGAGGAAAGGCGGGCGCAACATTGCCGTTTCATCTGCAACATTCTGACGCTTCGGTCGAACGGGCGCTGCAGCGGATCGCGACGAGCCAGATCGATGCGGCGCTCGCCGAAATCGCCGATCCGGCTCTCGACGACCAGACCAGGGTCCATCAGCTCCGCAAGCGCGCCAAGAAACTGCGTGGGCTGATCCGCCTGGTGCGTCCGGCGTTCGCGGACTACCGCGCGGAAAACGCGGCGTTCCGCGATGCGGCGTCGAAACTGTCGTCCGCGCGCGATGCCGACGTGATGATCGCCACCTATGACAGGCTGATCGAAAGCGGCGTCGGCGAGACCGATCAGGCCCGGTTCGCACCGCTCCGCGAACGGCTGCTCGGCCGCAAGCAGGCGCTTTCAGGCGCTGACGATCTGGCCGGCGCGCTTGGCGATTTTCGCGATGCGCTGCGCGCGGCGCGGACGCGCGTCGCGCACTGGACGCTCGACCGGGAGGGTTTCGATGCGGTCGAGGGCGGGCTGTCGCGCAGCTACAGGAGTGGGCGCAAGGCGCTCAAGGCCGCGGCGCACAATGCCACGCCCGAGCATCTCCATGAATGGCGCAAGCGCGTGAAGGATCACTGGTATCACGCGCGGCTGCTTCGGGGAATTGCGCCGGAATTCCTCGACGCCCGGCGCAAGGCGGCACGCCATCTCGGCGAGATGCTGGGCGATCTGCACGATCTGGCGGTGCTGCGCGCGGCGGCGCGGGCGGAAGCCGGCTGTTTCGCCGGGGCCAAGGATCTGAACGCTTTCCTGGCGTTGATCGATGACCGCGCGGCCGTCCTCGAAACCGAGGCCTTCGCGCTCGGCCACCGGTTGTTCGCCGACAAGCCGTCGGCGCTGCGCAAGCGCTGGGCCGAATATTGGAAGGCCTGGCGCGAGGTGTGACTGACGCCTCGACCCGGTGAACCGATACGCTGTTACTTCCCGCGGTGGCGGATGTTTGAAGGCCGTCCCCGGCGCTTGATCGGGCGCGCGCGCCCGCCGCCGGGGCCTTCGCGGCGGCGTTGACCGGGGCCGGCGAAGCGGCCGGGGGCGCCGCCCTCGGGCAGTTCGAAGCGCAGCCCGCCCGAGGCCGGGCTGGCTTCGGCGAGCCGGAGCGGCAGCCGCATGCCGGGCGTATAGCGGGTGCCGGATTCCTCGCCTTCCAGCGCCTGCGCCGCCTCGTCATAGCGGAAATATTCGGTGCCGAGCGTCGAAACCGGCACCAGCCCGTCGCCGCCAAGCCCGTCGACGGTCGCGAAGAAGCCGAACTTGGTGACTCCGGTGATCCGCGTCTCCATCACCGTGCCGACCCGCTCCGCCAGATAGGCGGCGACATAGCGGTCGACAGTGTCGCGCTCGGCCTCCATCGCGCGGCGCTCGGTGGCCGAGATATGCTCGCCGGTGCGCACCATGCCCTCGACCTCGGCGTCGGTGAGGCCGCCCGGGCCGAGGCCGTAGCCGCGGACCAGTGCGCGATGGACGACAAGATCCGAATAGCGGCGGATCGGCGAGGTGAAATGGCCATAGGAGCCAAGACTGAGCCCGAAATGGCCTGCATTGACCGGGCTGTAATAGGCCTGGGTCTGGGTGCGCAGCACCTGCTCCATGACCAGCGGCCGGCTCTCCTCGTCGGCCACCCGCTCCAGAATCCGGTTGAAGGTGGCCGGCTTGATCACCTGGCCCAGGGTGAAGGCGATCCCGAAGGTTTCGAGATAATCCTTGAGCGCCACCAGCTTCTCGCGGCTGGGCGGCTCATGCACCCGGTACATCACGGGGAGCTTCTTGGCTTCCAGCGCCTTGGCCGCCGCGACATTGGCGGCGATCATGAAATCCTCGATCAGCCGGTGGGCGGCGAGTTGTTCGCGCGGCGCCACCGAGAGGATGCGGCCCATCTCGTCGAGCACGATGCGCCGCTCAGGCAGGTCCAGCGCCAGCGGCTCGCGCTTGTCGCGGGCCTTGGCGAGCGCGCCCCACGCCCCCCACAGCGGCTTCAGCACGGTGTCGGTCAGCGGATGCTCGATCTCGCCGTCATGGGCGGTCTGGGCGGTCTCATAGGCGAGCGACGCCGCCGAGCGGATCACCGCGCGGGTGAAGCGCCAGCTCTTGAGCGCGCCGTCCTTGGCGATCGAGAGATGGCAGGCGATCACCGCCCGGTCCTCGCCCTCGACCAGCGAGCAGACGTCGGTGGACAGCTCCTCGGGCAGCATCGGCACTACTCGGTCGGGGAAATAGACCGAATTGCCCCGGGCTCGCGCCGACTTGTCGAGCGCGCTGTCGGTCCGGACATAGAAGCTGACATCGGCGATGGCGACGATCGCGCGCCAGCCGCCGGGATGATCGGGATCGGGCTCGGCCCAGACCGCGTCGTCATGATCGCGGGCATCGGCGGGATCGATGGTGATGATCGGCAGGTGGCGGAGGTCTTCGCGATCGCCGAGATCGAGTTTCGCGACCTCTCCCGCATCTTCGTGCACCGCGTGGGAAAAGCGGTGCGGGATGCCCTTCTGATGGATGGCGATCAGCGAGAAGCTGCGCGGCGCGAACGGATCGCCGAGAATTTCGGTGACCCGGCCGGTGATGCGCGGTGGCCTCCCGGTCTTTTCGACGAGCACCAGATCGCCGCGCTTGGCTTCGCCCGCGTCGGAGATCGGCAGATCGTAGCGCTGCCGCTTGTCGATCGGCTTCAGCCAGAGCTTTTCGCCCTCGACATGGATGACGCCGAGCACAAGGTCGGTGCCGCGCGCCAGCTTCTTCATCGGATGCGCGACATGGCCGGCGCCGCGCGCCTCGATGCGCGCGAGCAGCCGGTCGCCGGCCGCCAGCGCGCCCTTGCGACCGCGCTCGATCACCCGCACCCGCGGCGGCGGGCCGGCATGTTCCCATCGTTCGGGGCTGGCGATCGCCTGGCCGTCGTCGCCGATGTCGACGACCTTGAGCACGGTGACCTTCGGCAGCCCGCCCGCCTTGTGATAGGCGCGGCCGGGCGCGATCTCGAGCAGGCCTTCGTCCTCCATGTCCTTCAAGAGCGCCTTCAGCGCGATCTTGTCGGCGCCTTGCAGCCCGAAAGCCTTGGCGATCTCGCGCTTGCCCGCCGGCTGTTCGGATTCCTCGATGAAACGGAGAATGTCCTCGGCGCTCGGCAGGCCCGGCTTGGGTCGGTTCGACATCAGGCTTCCATCATCCGCTCGCGGAACAGAAGCGATGTATAGCCGAAGTCATCATGAGTCTCGACTGGCCTTCTTCGCCGTCGCCTTTGTCTTCGGCTTCGTTGTCGCCTTCGGCTTCGCTTTCACGGGCGCCTTTTTCGCGCGGCCCTTTTTTGCGGGCGCCGCGGCGGCACGGGCGTCGATGAGCTGGGCGGCCTCCTCCAGGGTCAGCTGGTCGGGACTGACCGTCTTGGGCAGGGTCGCGTTGGTCGTGCCGTCGGTGACGTAAGCCCCATAGCGGCCATCCATGATCCTGAGTTCCGCCTCGGTGCGCGGATGCTTGCCGAGGATCTTCAGCGGCTCGCGCGCCGCGCCGCGCGCCGGGCGCCCGCCATTGGCGGCGGCGTCGGCCAGCTTGGCGACGGCGGCGTTCATGCCGATCTCGAACACCTCGGCGGTCGAGGTCAGCCGGGCATATTTGCCGTCATGGTTGAGATAGGGGCCGTAGCGGCCGATGCTGGCGACGATCGGCTTGCCGGTCTCCGGATGGTCGCCGATGGTGCGCGGCAGCGACAGCAGCTTCACCGCCCAATCGAGATCGAGATCGGCCTGTGGCACGTCCTTGGGGATCGACGCGCGCTTCGCGTCCTTGCCCTCGCCGAGCTGGACATAGGGCCCGAAGCGCCCGGTCCGCAGCGAAACCTCGCCGCCGTCGGGGTGCTGGCCCAGCACCACCGGCCCCGCATCCGCGGCGCCCGCCGCCTCCGCGCCGCCCGCCTGCGCGAACTTCCGGGTGAACTTGCATTCGGGATAATTGGAGCAGGCGATGAACGCGCCGAAGCGGCCGCCGCGCAGCGAGAGCTTGCCCGCGCCGCAGGCGGGGCACAGGCGGGCATCCGAGCCGTCGCCCTTGTCGGGAAACAGATAGGGTTCGAGGAACTTGTCCAGCGCCGCGGTGACGTCGGATGGCTTCTGCTCCATCACCTCGGCGGTCTTCGGCTTGAAATCGCGCCAGAAGGCGTCGAGCACCTGCTGCCAGTCGGCCCGGCCGCCGGAGATGTCGTCGAGGCTGTCCTCCAGCCCGGCGGTGAAGTCATAGCTCACATAGCGTTCGAAGAAACGTTCGAGGAACGCCGTGACCAGCCGCCCGCTTTCCTCGGGAATGAAGCGGTTCTTCTCCAGCCGCACATAGTCCCGGTCCTTCAGCGTCTGGAGGGTCGAGGCGTAGGTGGAGGGGCGGCCGATCCCCAGCTCTTCGAGCCGCTTGACGAGGCTCGCTTCCGAATAACGCGGCGGCGGCTGGGTGAAATGCTGTTCGGCCGCGACCGATTTGAGATCGGGGCGGTCGCCCTGGGCGAGCTTCGGCAGGCGCGCGGACTCCTCGTCCTCGGGATCGTCGAGGCTTTCCTGATAGAGGGTCAGGAAACCGGGGAAGAGCAGGACCTGCCCGGTCGCGCGCAGCCCCGCCCGGCCGCCTTCGTCGACAAGGTCGACGGTGGTGCGTTCCATCTTGGCCGATGCCATCTGGCTGGCCAGCGCGCGCTTGAACACGAGATCGTAAAGCTTCGCGTGATCGCCCGACCCCGCCCGGTCGCGGGTGAAATCGGTGGGCCGGATCGCCTCGTGCGCTTCCTGGGCGTTCTTGGCCTTGGTCGCATAGGCGCGCGGCGTATCCGGGAGATAGGCCTTGTCGAAGCGGTCGGAAATCGCCTCGCGCGCAGCGGCGATGGCGCTGCCGTCCATCTGCACGCCGTCGGTCCGCATATAGGTGATCAGCCCGTCCTCGTAGAGCTGCTGCGCCAACCGCATCGTGTGCTGCGCCGAAAAGCCCAGCTTGCGGGCGGCCTCCTGCTGCAGCGTCGAGGTGGTGAAGGGGGGCTGCGGATGACGCTGCACCGGCTTGGTTTCGACCGCCGAGACGGTGAAGCGCCCCGCCTCGACCGCCGCCCTGGCGGCGAGCGCGCTGGCCTCGTTGGCGAGGCTGAACTTGTCGAGCTTCTTGCCGTCGAGCAGCGTCAGCCGCGCCTGGAAAGCCTGCCCCGCCTGCTCCATCGCGGCGACGACCGTCCAATATTCCTGTGGGTCGAACGCCTCGATCTCGCGCTCGCGGTCGACGACGAGGCGCAGCGCCACCGATTGCACACGGCCCGCCGACTTCGCGCCCGGAAGCTTGCGCCACAGCACCGGCGACAGCGTGAAGCCGACCAGATAATCGAGCGCGCGGCGGGCGCGATAGGCGTCGATGAGATTCTCGTCGAGCGCGCGCGGCGCCTTCATCGCGGCGGTGACGGCCGCCTTGGTGATGGCGTTGAACGCGACCCGCTCCACCTGCTTCGGCAGCGCCTTGCGATCCCTCAGCACCTCCTGGATGTGCCAGCTGATCGCCTCGCCCTCGCGGTCAGGGTCGGTCGCGAGGATCAGGCGGTCGGCCTTTTTCGCCTCGTCGGCGATGGCCTTCAATTGCTTGGCCTTGTCGGGATAATTCTCCCACAGCATCGCGAAGTCGGCGTCGGGATCGACCGAGCCATCCTTGGGCGGCAGGTCGCGGACATGGCCGTAGGAGGCCAGCACGCGATAGTCGCTGCCGAGATATTTCTCGATGGTTTTGGCCTTGGCCGGGGATTCGACGATGACTAACTGCATGGCTGGATCAGGTGCCTCTCACGTACACGCGTAAGCTGGGGAGGAAGGAGCGCCGCCGTCAAGCGGCTTTGACCGGGATCAGCCGAGCCGCTGCAACGCGCGCTCGCGGCCGATCAGCGGCAGCAGCGCCGCCATTTCGGGGCCGTGGTCGAGCCCGGTCAGCGCCAGCCTGAGGGGCAGGAACAGCGGCTTGCCCTTGCGCCCGGTGGCGGTTTTGAGGGCATTGGTGAGCGCGTGCCAGACATCGCCTTCCCAGCGGAGCTCGGCTGCGATGCGGCGGGCCTCGGCCAGATAGAGCCGGTCCTCCCCGGAAAGCTCCGGCGGCGCGATCGGCCCTTCGATCACCTTCCACCAGTCGCCCGCTTGGGCGAGGGTCGAAAGATTGGGCCGGATCGCCTCCCAGGCCGATTCGTCCATGCCCGCCGGCAGGCGACCCGCCACCGCTGTATAATCGAGCTGGTGGAGGATGCGCGCGTTCAGCGCCTTCAGCTCCTCCTCGTCGAACCGGGCCGGGGCGCGGCCGAAGCGGGCGAAATCGAAGCTGTCGATCAGCGGCTCGGGGCTGGTCACCGGCTCGACCGGATCGGCGGTGCCGAGCCGCGCCAAGAGCGCCAGCAGCGCGATCGGTTCGATGCCCTCGGCGCGGAAGCTGTCGAGATCGGTCGAGCCGAGGCGCTTGGAGAGCTTGCCCTCGGTTCCGACCAGCAGCGCCTCATGCGCGAAGGCGGGCGGTGTCGCGCCCAGCGCCTCGAACATCTGCACCTGCACGCCGGAATTGGTGACATGGTCCTCGCCGCGCACGATGTGAGTGATGCCCATGTCGACGTCGTCGATCACCGAGGGCAGCATGTAGAGCCAGCTGCCGTCGGCGCGCCGCACCACCGGATCGCTGACCGCCGCGAGGTCGAGATGCGAGGCGCCGCGGATCAGGTCGTTCCATTCGACGGTGCGGTCCGCATCGAGCCGGAACCGCCAGTGCGGGGTCCGGCCCTCGGCTTCCAACGCCTCGCGCGCGGCATCATCGAGCTTCAGCGCCGCCCGATCATAGACCGGCGGAAGGCCCCGCGAGAGCTGGATCTTGCGCTTGAGATCGAGCTCCTGCGCGGTCTCGTAGCAGGGATAGATGCGGCCCGCGTCGCGAAGCTCGGCGAAAACCTCCTCGTAGCGACCGAACCGATCGGACTGCTTCACCTCGCCGTCGGGCGCCAGACCCAGCCAGGCGAGATCGGCGCGGATCGCTTGCACGAAGGCATCGGTCGAGCGCGCGGCATCGGTATCGTCGAGGCGCAGCAGGAAGCGGCCGCGATGCTTCCTGGCGAACAGCCAGTTGTGGATCGCGGTGCGGAGATTGCCGACGTGGAGGCGGCCGGTCGGCGACGGTGCGAAGCGGGTGGTGACGGTCATGGCTCAGGCCGTGCGGAAGGCGTTGGTGATCGGATAGCGCCGGTCGCGGCCGAAATTGCGGCGTCCGATCTTGACCCCCGGCGGCGCCTGGCGGCGCTTGTACTCGGCGACGTAGAGCAGCCGCTCGATGCGCTGGACGGTCGCCGCGTCAAAGCCGCGCGCGACGATGTCGGCGACGCCCAGCTCTTCCTCGATCAGCCCGTGCAGGATCGGATCGAGCACCGCATAAGGCGGCAGGCTGTCCTCGTCCTTCTGGTCTTCGCGCAGTTCGGCGCTTGGCGGCTTGTCGATCACGCGCTGCGGCATCACCGGTCCGTCCGGGCCAAGCGCGCCTTCCGGGCGGTTGGCGTTGCGCCAGCGGCAGAGCTCGAACACCGTCATCTTGTAGGTGTCCTTCAGCACCGAATAGCCGCCCGCCATGTCGCCATAGAGCGTCGCATAGCCGACGCTCATCTCGCTCTTGTTGCCGGTGGTGAGCAGCATGGGACCGAATTTGTTGGAAACCGCCATCAGCGTCGTCCCGCGAATGCGCGCCTGGATATTCTCCTCGGTGATGTCGCGGCTGCGACCGGCGAAGAGCGGCGCCAGCATCGCGTCGAACGCCTCCATCGCCGGGGCGATCGGGATGGTGTCGAGGCGGCAGCCCAGCATCCGTGCGCAGGCCGCGGCATCCTCCAGGCTGTCATGGCTGGTGAATCGCGACGGCATCATCAGGCACCAGACCCGGTCCGCGCCCAGCGCATCGACCGCGACGGCCGCCGAGAGCGCGCTGTCGACGCCGCCGGACAGGCCGAGCACGACGCCGGGAAAGCGGTTGGCGTTCACATAATCGCGCAGGCCGACGACCATCGCGTGGTAGATATCGGCGGGATGTTCATCGAGGCGGTGGATGTCGCCGGGCAGGCAGTGCCAGCCTTTGCCGTGCCGTTCCCAATGCGTCAGCCGGATGGCCTCGGCCCAGTCCGGCAACTGATGGGCGACGCTTCCGTCCGGGTTGACGACGAAGGAGGAGCCGTCGAACACCAGCTCGTCCTGGCCGCCGACGCGATTGAGATAGGCGAGCGGCAGCCCGCTCTCGCGCACCCGCGTCCGCGCCAGCGCCAGGCGAAGGTCATCCTTGTCGATCTCGAACGGGCTGCCATTGGGCGCGAGCAGAATGTCGCTGCCCTGATCGGCGAGATGCTTGCAGACCGTCGGCAGCCAGATGTCCTCGCAGATCGGCACGCCGATCTTGATGCCGCGAAACAGGATCGGCTGCGGCAACGGGCCGGAAGCGAACAGCCGCTTTTCATCGAAGGTGCCGTAATTGGGCAGTTCGTGCTTCAAGGTCACCGCGGCGATCTTGCCGCCGTCGAGCAGCGCCATGGCGTTGTAGAGTCTGCCTTCCCGGAGGATCACGGTGCCGACCAGCATCGCGGGCCCGCCGTCGGCGGTGGCGGCGGCGAGGGTCGCAAGCTCCTGCTCGGCGCGGGCGATCAGGGCCGGTTTCAGCACCAGATCCTCGGGCGGGTAGCCGATCAGCTGAAGCTCGGGAAACAGGATGAGGTCGGCCTCGTCGACGTGGGCGCGGGCTTTCAGCATGCCCATGGCGTTGCCGGCGAGGTCGCCCATGCTCTGGTGCAGCTGGGCCAGCGCTATCGTCAGTCGGTCCGTCATCCGCCTGCTTCTAGAAAGGCTTTGCGGGCTCGGCAATCAGCGCCCGATGGAAAGCACGGAACGGTCCGTTCCCGGATCCGGTTCCGGCTGCCCGGCGCATCGCAACCACCTGTTATGATTGCAACGGTCCATCGTTACGCATAAGACTCGCGGGCGGGGAACAGGAGGGGAACGGGGTGGCTACCCTAATCGACAGCGGCTGGTTCTGGCTGGTCTTTGCCTATGCGCTCGGCTCGATTCCCTTCGGCCTTTTGCTGACGCGTGTCGCTGGCGCGGGCGATCTGCGCACCATCGGCTCCGGCAATATCGGCACCACCAACGTGCTCCGCACCGGCCGCAAGGGGCTGGCGGCGCTCACCTTGCTGCTGGATGCGGGCAAGGGCGCGGCCGCGGTCCTGCTCGCGCAGCGCTTCGCGCCGGAATATGCGAACATGGCGGCCTCCGCGGCCTTTGTCGGCCATCTCTATCCGGTGTGGCTGCGCTTCCGGGGCGGCAAGGGCGTGGCGACCATGCTCGGTACCGCGCTTGCGATCTTCTGGCCGGCGGGACTTGCGTTCGCCCTCGTCTGGCTGTCGGCAGCCTTGCTGAGCCGCTATTCCTCGGTGGGCGGCATGAGCGCCGCGATGGTGACGCCGCTGGTCGCCGCGGGGCTGGGGCGCATCGACGCCGCGGCCTTGTTCCTCGGCATGGCGATCCTGGTGCTGTGGAAGCATCGCGAGAATATCGAGCGCCTGCTGGCGGGCACCGAATCGAAGATCGGCGGCAAATCCGGTGAGTGACCGTGACCGGCTGGCGCGATTGCGCCTGATCCGTTCGGAAAATATCGGCCCGGTCACTTATTATCAGCTGCTTGCCCGCTTCGGTTCGCCCGAGGCGGCGCTCGACGCGTTGCCCGACCTCGCCCGCCGCGGCGGCGGCCGGGCGCCCCGGATCGCACCCGCGGGCGCGGCCGAGAAGGAGCTGGCCATGGTCGAGCGCCTCGGCGCGCGGCACCTGTTCCTCGGGCTTGCGCCTTATCCGGCGATCCTCGCCGAGCTTGAGGACGCGCCGCCGGTGCTGATCGTCAAGGGTCATGCCGCCTTGTTCGACAAGCCGGCGGTGGCGCTGGTGGGTGCGCGCAATGCCTCGGCGGCGGCGATCCGCTTTTCCCGGGCTTTGGCCACCGGCCTCTCCGATGCCGGCCTGGTGGTGGTCTCCGGGCTGGCCCGGGGGATCGACGGCGCGGCCCATCAGGGCGCGCTTGGCGGCGGCACGATCGCGGTGATCGCTGGTGGGATCGATGTCAGCTATCCGCCCGAACATGCCGAATTGCAGGCGGCGATCGGCGAACAGGGGCTGCTGGTCGCCGAGCAGCCGCCCGGCGTCGAGCCGCAGGCGCGGCATTTCCCGCGGCGCAACCGCATCATTTCCGGCCTGTCGCTGGGCGTCGTGGTGGTCGAGGCAGCGATGCGTTCGGGCTCGCTGATCACCGCCCGGCTGGCGGCGGAGCAGGGACGTGAGGTGATGGCGGTGCCGGGCAGTCCGCTCGATCCGCGCGCCCAGGGCTGCAACCAGCTGATCCGCGACGGCGCGACCCTGATCCAGTCGGCCGAGGACGTGATCGAAAGCCTCAATCCGTTCGCGGTGCGTCCGGCGTCTGCGCCTGAGGCGCCCTATTCGGCATCCGCCTCGGTGGAGGCGGGCGAGGCGGACCGCATGACGGTGATTGCCCTGCTCGGCCCGACCGCCGCGCCGGTCGACGAGATCATCCGGCTTGCCGGGCTTGCTCCGGCGATCGTCCAGACGGTGCTGCTCGAGCTCGAACTCGGCGGCCGGCTGGAGCGCCACGCCGGCGGACGGGTCAGCCTGATCTAGCGCACTGGCAATCATGGCCCCCGGCCATTATCTTGCAGCCCATGGATATTCCCCCACCCCGTTTCCCGCCGCCGCCGAGGGTTCACCCCAAGCGCAAGATCGGCGGCTGGTTTCCGACCCCGGCCTATCGCGACGCCGCGACCGACGTGAAGGGCATGTTCAAGGACATGAACCGCCGCAAGGCGCTGTTCCTCGCCTTGTCCTGCGCGATCACCTTCTTCGTGCTGTTCGGCTTCTATCATGATTCGAAATGGGACCGGATCAAGCCGGGGCCGCAGCTCATTTACGCTGAAAGCTGGGAAGAGGGAGCGCGCAGCGATGCCGCCATCCAGGCCCAGCAGAAGCGCGACCAGGCGGTGCGCGAGGAGATCGCGGCGCGGCGCCGCGCGGAATTCGAACGGCTCGGCAAGAGACTCGGGATTGACTGAAATCGCTGACGACCGGCGCTGGATGGGGGCGGCGCTCGGCCTGTCGGCGCGGTCGCGGGGCCGGTCGACGCCCAATCCCAATGTCGGCTGCGTGATCGTCAGGGAGGGCCGGGTGATCGGCCGCGGCTGGACCGGCGAGGGCGGGCGCCCGCATGCCGAGGCGATCGCGCTGGATCAGGCTGGCGCGGCCGCGCGCGGGGCCGACATTTTCGTCACATTGGAGCCCTGCGCGCATGTCAGCGCGCGCGGGCCCGCATGCACCGATCTGCTGGTGGCCGCCGCGCCGGCGCGGGTGGTGATCGCCGCCGGCGATCCCGATCCGCGCACCGACGGCAAGGGCATCGAGCGGCTGCGCGATGCCGGAATCCAGGTCGTGGAAGGAGTCCTGGCGGCCGAGGCCGAGGCGGCGATGGCGGGGTTCTTCACCCGGCTGCGCCGCGGCCGGCCGCATGTCACCTTGAAACTGGCGATGTCGCTCGATGGCCGGATCGCGCTTGCCAGTGGCGCCAGCCGGTGGATCACCGGCGAGGCGGCACGCGCCCACGGCCATGTCGAGCGCGCGCGCTGCGACCTGATCCTCGTCGGGCGCGGCACGCTGGAGGCGGATCAGCCGAAACTCGATGTCCGGCTGGCAGGGCTGGAGGCGCGCTCGCCGCGCCGCGCGGTGCTTGGCCATAAGGTGGCGCCCGAAGGCTGGGTCCAGGTCCGCGAACCGGCGGATATCGCCGCGCTCGAAGGCGTCGATCATCTGCTGGTCGAGGGCGGGGCGGGCGCCGCAGCCGCATTCCTCGGCGCGGATCTCGTCGATCGCCTGCTCCTCTATCGCGCGCCGATCCTGATCGGCGAGGGCCGGGCGGCGATCGGCGACATCGGCCTTGCCGATTTGGCCCAAGCGCACGGGCGCTGGCGGCTTGCCGACAGGCGCAGCCTTGGCAGCGACGCGCTGGAGGTTTACGAGCGCATCCGAATCTGAGAATCCGCTCGACCGCGAGCGCGACAAGAGTCCCGGCCCCATGTTCACAGGCATCATTACCGATATTGGCAGGATCGAGGCCGTCGAAGAGCGCGGCGATCTGCGCGTGCGGATCGCGACCGCCTACGACACCGCTGGAATCGACCTTGGCGCGTCGATCGCCTGTTCGGGGGTCTGTCTGACGGTGGTCGACAAGGCCCCCGGCTGGTTCGCGGTCGATGTCTCCGCCGAAACCGTCGCGCGCACCGTGCGCGGCCGCTGGCAGCCGGGCCACCGCCTCAATCTCGAACGGGCGCTCAAGGTCGGCGACGAACTCGGCGGCCATATCGTCACCGGCCATGTCGATGGCGTCGGCCTGGTGGTCGCGACCAGCGAGGAAGGCGATTCGCGGCGGGTCAGCATCGAGGCCGGGCCGGAGATCGCACCCTATATCGCGGTGAAGGGCTCGGTCGCGCTCGACGGCGTCTCGCTGACCGTCAACGAGGTGACCGACATGCCGGGCGGCGAGGTCTGCTTCGGGGTCAACCTCATTCCGCACACCATGGCGATGACCACCTTCGACACGGTGGTGGCCGGGGATGCGGTCAATATCGAAATCGACGCGCTCGCCCGCTATCTTCAGCGGATGCGGCAATGGGACAAGAACTGATGCGCAAGGCGTTTCTCTCCTCGCCCGAGGAACTGATCGACGAGGCCCGCAACGGCCGGATGTTCATTCTGGTCGACGACGAGGACCGGGAGAATGAAGGCGATCTCGTCATCCCCGCGCAGATGGCGACGCCCGATGCGATCAACTTCATGGCCAAGCATGGCCGCGGCCTGATCTGCCTCGCGCTCTCGAAGGCCCGCGTCGATCAGCTCGGCCTCAACCTGATGAGCCGCCACAACGGCACCCGGCACGAAACCGCCTTCACGGTGTCGATCGAGGCGCGGACCGGCGTCACCACCGGCATTTCGGCCGCCGACCGCGCGCGGACGATCGCGGTCGCGATCGACGCCGCCAAGGGGCCGGAAGAGATCGTGACGCCGGGCCATGTGTTTCCGCTGGTCGCGCGGGAAGGCGGCGTCCTCGTCCGCGCGGGCCATACCGAGGCGGCGGTGGACATCGCGCGGCTCGCTGGCCTCAATCCGTCGGGCGTGATCTGCGAGATCATGAAGGACGACGGCACCATGGCGCGGATGGACGACCTCGTCGCCTTCGCCCAGCTCCATCATCTGAAAATCGGAACGATCCGCGATCTCATCGCCTACCGGCGGCGCTACGACCATCTCGTCGAAAAGCGCGCCGAGGCGAAGTTCACCAGCCGCTGGGGCGGCGACTGGACGGCGATGACCTTCTACAACAAGGCCGCCGGCACCGAACAGGTCGCGCTGGTCAAGGGCCGCGTCGATCCGGCCAGGCCCACCCTCGTGCGGATGCACACCCTGTCCACCTTCACCGACGCCTTCGGCGAGGTTTCGGAGCGCTCCGGCCTGCTCGCCCGTTCGATGGAGATCATCGGCGATGAGGGCGCGGGCGTCGTCGTGGTGATCAACCGGCCGATGCCCGACATCATGACCAAGGTCATGCAGGCGCGCGCCAGCGGCGAGGACAGCCATTCCGCTCGCATGGAGGAGCTGCGCGATTATGGTGTCGGCGCCCAGATCCTCACCGAGCTCGGCGTGCACGACATGGTGCTGCTCACCAACTCGCACCATTCGCTGGTCGCGCTGGCCGGCTATGGCCTCAACATCGTCGGTGAACGGCCGATTCCTGTGGATTCCGAATAATGGCCAAATTCCTGATCGTCGAAGCGCGCTTTTACGACGCGCTCAATGATGCGCTGCTCGAAGGCGCGCGCGCCGCGCTCGACGACGCGGGGCAGGCGCATGAAACCGTCACCGTGCCCGGCGCGCTCGAAATCCCCGGCGCGATCGCGATGGCCGCGGAAAGCGGGCGCTATGACGGCTTCGTCGCGATCGGCGTGGTGATCCGCGGCGAAACCTACCATTTCGAGATCGTCTCCAACGAAAGCGCGCGCGGCCTGATGGCGCTGAGCATGGACGGCATTGCCATCGGTAATGGCATCCTGACCGTCGAAAACGAGGCGCAGGCCTGGGCGCGCGCGAAGCGGTCCGAAAAGGACAAGGGCGGCGAGGCGGCCAGGGCGGCGATGGCGATGCTGAAGATCAGGGAACGCTTCGCATGACCGCCGCCGCACGCTCCCGGTCCCGCTCCACCGCGCGGCTCGCCGCCGTTCAGGCGCTCTATCAGCAGGAGATGGAGGGGACCAAGGTTCCCAATCTGCTGCACGAATTCCACACCCACCGGCTGGGCGCGACCATCGAGGATGTCGAATATGCCGACGCCGAGATCGATTTCTTCGACGATCTGGTGACCGGCGTCGACGCGCGGCGTGCGGAGATCGACAGCGCGATCACCGCCCGGCTGGCGCCGGGCTGGACGCTGGCGCGGCTCGACAAGCCGATGCGGCAGATCCTGCGCGCGGGCACCTACGAGCTGATGGCGCGGCCCGACGTGCCGACCGCCGCGGTGATCTCCGAATATCTCGATGTCGCCAAGGCCTTCTACGGCAAGCGCGAGGCCGGCTTCGCCAACGGCCTGCTCGATGCGGTGGCGAAGGCGGTGCGGGGGTAGGAAAAACCGTCACCCCAGCGAAGGCTGGGGTCCATCGTGACGGAGTCATAAACAGAGGCGGCTGCCGCATGGATGCCAGCCTGCGCTGGCATGACGATCATCGAGGGCGGGATGCGCGGCCGCTCAAAAACCGCTGTCCTACAGTCCTGCGCCTGCGTCATAAGGAAGCATCTGGCCCCGGAACGGTTCATCGCCATGCTTGCTTTCGCCATCAATGCCACACCCAGTTCGATTGCGTGCGTGGAGGCTTTTGCGGAAGCGATTATTTTTCTCATTTGCGCGAACTTTGTGAACTTCCAGCGCCTCTCTCCCTGTTGCTGCGCCTGCGCATGACCACAGAATCCGCCTTCATCGCCAGCCTTCAGGCGCTCGCCACCCATCCTGCCGCGCGTGGGCTCAAGGATGATGTGGCGGTGCTCAGCCCGCCTCTGGGGCGCGATCTGGTGCTGACCCACGACGTGCTGGTGGAGGGCATCCATTACCGCGCCGAAGATCCGCCGGGCGACGTCGCGTGGAAGCTGCTGGCGGTCAACCTCTCCGATCTCGCCGGCAAGGGCGCGCGGCCGATCGGCGTTTTGACCGGCATCGCGATCGGCCCCGATAGCGTATGGGACATGGCCTTCGTCGCCGGTCTCGGCCGGGCGCTCGGCCATTTCGATACCGCGTTGCTGGGTGGCGACACCACGGCGAGTCCGGGTCCGCGCGTGCTGGGGCTGACCGCGATCGGCTGGGTGCCGCCCGGCGGCGCGCCGTCGCGCACGGGCGCGCGTCCCGGCGACCGGCTGTGGGTCACCGGCACAATCGGCGACGCGGGAGCCGGTCTTCACATCGCTGATCCCGGAAACGAGGCGGAGCGCTTTCTGGCGAAGCGCTATCGCCTGCCGATGCCGCGGCTGGCCGCGGGCGTAGCGCTGGCCCCCCATGTCTCGGCGATGATGGACGTGTCGGACGGGCTGCTCCTGGATGCCCGGCGCATGGCCGCGGCGAGCGGCGTCAGCATCGAGATCGATCTGGCCGTCGTGCCGCTGTCCGATGCCTGGCGCGCGATCCGGGGCGATGCGCTCCCGGACCGGCTTGAGGCGGCCTCCTCGGGCGACGATTACGAGCTGCTGTTCGCCGCCGGCGCCGATGCCGACGCGGAGATCGAAAGCCTGTCGGAGCGTCTGGGACTGGGCATCACGCCGGTCGGCAGGGTCGGCGAGGGCGCGGGCCTGTCCCTCGTCGATCGGGGAACGCCGGTCGCCCTGCCCGAGCGGCTGGGTTTCGAGCATGGCCGGGGCTGAGCGGATCGGCAAAATCCGCGCGGCTTGAAAGCGCCGCCAAAAGCCTGCAATCATCCGCGCGCATACCGGGAGAGGTAGCTCCGGCCGTCAGCAAGACGGTCCGGCCCGAAAACAGGGGGAAAGCAGGAAAATGAACAGTGTCACCATTGCCATATTGTGCGGCGTTGCAGCCGTGCTTTACGGCCTCGTCACCAGCCGACAGGTGCTGGCTGCGTCCGCCGGGAACGAGCGGATGCAGGAGATCGCCGGCGCGATCCAGGAGGGCGCACGCGCCTATCTCGGCCGCCAGTATCGCACGATCGCCCTCGTCGGCGTCGTCGTCGCCGCGCTCGTCGGCTATTTTCTGGGGCTGACCTCGGCGGTCGGCTTCATCATCGGCGCGGTGTTGTCGGGCACCACCGGCTATATCGGCATGAACATCTCGGTGAAGGCCAATGTCCGCACCGCGGAAGCCGCGCGCACCTCGCTCCAGGCGGGCCTCACCACCGCGTTCCGCGCGGGCGCGGTCACCGGCGTGCTGGTGGCGGGCCTCGCGCTCCTCGCGATCGCGGTCTTCTTCTGGTATCTCACCGGCCCGCGCGGCTATGCGGTCAATGACCGCGTCGTCATCGATGCGCTGGTCGCGCTGGCGTTCGGCGCGTCGCTGATCTCGATCTTCGCGCGGCTTGGCGGCGGCATCTTCACCAAGGCCGCCGACGTCGGCGCCGATCTGGTCGGCAAGGTCGAGGCGGGCATTCCCGAGGACGATCCCCGCAATCCCGCGACCATCGCGGACAATGTCGGCGACAATGTCGGCGATTGCGCCGGCATGGCGGCCGACCTTTTCGAAACCTATGTCGTCACGGTCGGCGCGACGATGGTGCTGACCGCGCTGCTCGTCACCAGCTCCGATCTGCTCGCGTCGCTGATGACGCTGCCGCTGATCATCGGCGGCGTGTGCATCCTCACCTCGATCATCGGCACCTTCATGGTCCGCCTCGGATCGAGCCAGTCGATCATGGGCGCGCTCTACAAGGGCTTCTGGACCACGGCGATCCTGTCGATCTTCGCGATCTACGGCATGTTCCAATATACGTTCGCCGATCTCAACCAGACGATCACCGTCAAGACGCTGACCGATGCGACGCTCAGCTTCCCGGCGATCAACCTGTTCTACACCAGCCTTGTCGGCTTGGCGGTGACCGGCCTGCTCGTGTGGATCACCGAATATTACACCGGCACCAATTACCGCCCGGTGCGCAGCATCGCCCGGGCGTCCGAAACCGGCCATGGCACCAACGTGATCCAGGGGCTCGCGGTCAGCCTTGAATCGACCGCGATGCCGACGATCGTGATCTGCGTGGGCATCATCGTCTCCTATCAGCTCGCCGGGCTGATCGGCATCGCCTTCGCCGCGACGGCGATGCTCGCGCTTGCCGGCATGGTCGTGGCGCTCGACGCCTACGGCCCGGTCACCGACAATGCCGGCGGTATTGCCGAAATGGCCGGTCTTGACGAAAGCGTCCGCGCCAGGACTGACGCGCTCGATGCGGTCGGCAACACCACCAAGGCGGTGACCAAGGGCTATGCGATCGGATCGGCGGGGCTTGCCGCGCTGGTGCTGTTCGGCGCCTACACGACCGACCTCGGGATCTACTTCCCGAACCTCGCGGTCGATTTCTCGCTGAGCAATCCGTACGTCATCGTCGGCCTGCTGCTGGGCGCGCTGCTGCCCTACGTCTTCGGCGCGTTCGGCATGACAGCGGTGGGCCGCGCCGCGGGATCGGTGGTCGAGGAGGTGCGTGCGCAGTTCCGCGACAATCCGGGCATCATGGCGGGAACCAGCCGTCCCGATTACGCCCGCACCGTCGATCTCGTCACCAAGGCGGCGATCAAGGAAATGATCATCCCGTCGCTGCT
>Ga0153916_10001220_pt1 | contig 18260 bp, 18 predicted proteins | sample Opewatmetagenome_FD_109642 | JGI IMG/M metagenome (GOLD analysis project Ga0153916, IMG submission 109642) | Freshwater wetland microbial communities from Ohio, USA - Open water 3 Core 3 Depth 4 metaG | ecosystem: Environmental > Aquatic > Freshwater > Wetlands | place: USA: Ohio, Lake Erie... | reverse complement strand
GGCGCGTTATCCGACATGTCGGGCGGAAAAGTCGTGCCGGTGGCGGGCGGCGTTTTGGTTATGGATGGGGCGACGATTATCGGTGCCGTGGGCGCAAGCGGCGCCACGGCGGAGGAGGACGAAGCCTGCGCCATCGCCGGCATTCAAGCCGCGGGATTGGAATACAAAGTTTAAAAGCGCTGGCCGATAATTTTATCGGGAGACAAAAATGAAAATCACCAGACTCTATACCGGCAGCGACCATCAATCCTACTTTGAAGAGCTCGAAATCAAATTTGGCGGCGACCAGAAAATCCTCACCAGCGACTCCCGGCCCGCGACCATGGCCCTGTTCCGTTGCGTCCCCTCGGGAACCGTGCTCGATCGCCATCCCGCTCCCAGACGCCAATATTTGGTGACGCTTTCCGGCGCGTGGGAAATCGAAGCGAGCCAAGGCGTCAAGCGGGTATTTAAAACCGGCGACGTCATGCTCGCGGACGACACCACCGGCGAGGGGCATATATCGCGCGTCATCGGCAGCGAGCCCCATATCTTTATGACGGTTCCGTTAGCCGATTGAAATGGAGCCATCACCATGATCCGAATCGCGGTTCCCGATCTCGTGTCGAATTCCTACTTCCCGATTATCGCGGCGGTCGAATTGGGTTTTTTCAAGTCGCAGGGCTTCGATGCCTCCGTCGATCTATTGTTCCCCATCCCCAAAACTTTCGAGGCGCTGCGCGACGGCCAATTGGACTTCGTCGTCGGGTCGGCCCATGCGACGCTGTTGGCATTTCCGAACTGGCAGGGCGCTAAACTTCTCTGTGCGATCGGCAAGCATACCTACTGGTTTCTCGTCATCCGCAGCGATTTGAAACCGAAGCATGGAGATTTAAGCATCGTCAAAGGTTTGCGCATCGGCGCGGCGCCCGGAGTGAATCTAAGTCTGCAACGAATGTTAATCGAGGCCGGCATCGATCCGGTGAAGGAGAAGGTCCAGATCATGCCGATCCCCGGCGCGGCCGGGCCCAATGTTTCTTTCGGGCTGTCGGCGGCCAAGGCCCTCGAAGAAGGAACCCTCGATGGTTTCTGGGCCAACGGCATGGGCTGCGAAGTCGCCCTGCGCCGCGGTGTCGGCACCATGGTAGCCGACCTGCGTCGCGGCGATGGTCCGGCGCCGGCAAGACATTATACATTCTCCGCATTGGTGGCGACGGATCAGACGATCAAGAATAAGCCCGACTCGGTCAGCGCCGCCATCCGCGCGGTCATGAAAGCGCACCAGGCATTAAAAGAGGACGTAACCCTTGCCACCGTCGTCGGTAAAAAACGCTTCCCGCCCTCCGAAGCGGATTTGATCGCCGAATTGGTCCGCCGCGATCTCCCCTACTACGATCCGGTTATTACCGAAGAAACGGTCTTAAGTATGAACCGTTTTGCCCAAGACATCGGCCTGCTCGCCGCGCCTATCCCCTACGACCGCGTCGTGGCGACTCAGTTCAGTTATCTCTGGAATAATCCGGCGTAAGAAGCTAAGAACAATAGCGAAGGGATAAAATCCTTGGCAGCGGAACTTGATCGGAACCTCGGGTTGCCGAACAGCCCCGCCCCTTAGTCACTTAGCCCAATGGAAACTTTCCATCGGCTCGACAGTCCAATGTAGTTTAAAGCGATGCTGCTTGAAGGAATAGGTGACGCGGAATGCGTCAAGCGCGTCCAGCAGGGCGATACTGATTCCTTCGAAATTTTGGTGCGGCGGCACCAAAAAACAACATTTAACCTGGTTTACCGTCTCTTGGGAGACTACGACGAAGCCGCTGAGGTAACTCAAGAGGTGTTTCTCTCCGCTTTTAAATCGATCCAGCAGTTTCGCGGCGACGCGATTTTTTCTACTTGGCTCTACCGTATCGCCTTCAACCAAGCGAGCACGCGGCGAAAGAGCATGCAGTTGGCGCAGCGGCGCCATGTGCCGCTGGAGGGGATGGAGTTGCCCGGCGATGGCGAGGGCTCAGCGAACCCGGAGAAGATCGCCGAACAGAGAGAAGCTCAACAGCGCGTGCAACAGGCCCTCGATAGTCTCCATAAGGACGATGCCGCGATCATCCTGCTCCGCGATCTCCACGATCTCCCCTACGAGGAAGTCGCTCAAATCCTCGGAATACCCCTGGGAACGGCAAAATCCCGGCTGCACCGCGCGCGCCGGGCGTTAAAGGAACTTCTCGCACCCCATTTTAGTCTAACGAGGAAAGCGTCATGAACTGCGAAGAAACAGAGTTGCAGTTATCGAATCTCCTGGGTCAACCCCTTGACGGCGAGCGCTCGACAACCCTGCGCGAGCATCTAGCCGCTTGCCCCCGTTGCCGCGAAGAGTTCGCCGCTCTCTCAGAGTGCCGCCGGCTGGTCGCAGGCCTGTCCATTGTGGATCCCCCCGTTGGTTTAGTCACTCGCGTGATGGCCGAGCTGCACGAGGAGCTTCGCCGTCCCAGCTTTTGGCAGCGATGGCTTATGCCGGTCCGTTTCAAGGTGCCACTCCAAGCCACCGCCCTTGTCCTCATTGGCGTTTTGTCCGTTTACCTCTATCAGAAAGAAGAAACCAAGAACCGGCCATCAACGCCTTCCACTGCCGAGAAAGCCGTCCCCAGAAACGGCGACAAAGAAGCTGCCCGTTCCGAGCTTGCGCTTGGGAACCAGTCTCCGGATGTAGCGCAAGCGACTCCCCATGAGCGGGCGCTGGCAAAAATCGACAAAGCGCCTTCGGCCCCGGCAAAACTCTTTGAAGCAGGCAAAACAGAAAACCGCTTGGCGGAAACAGAGAAATTCAAGAGCGCGCCGATACCGGCCCAGGGAGTGACTACGTCGCAGGAAGGATTCGCTTTTCCCGGCGATGCGCGCCGCTTTGGGACTGGGACGGCGCCATTCGCCATCGAACGTTTCTTCTCGACCTCGGAACCGATTCCCGACTATGAATTGGTGGTAAGACAGCGCCCGGCGCAGCGAATCGAACAGGCGACGCCCGGCGAAACGGGCAAGCAGGCGGAGAGTACATCGCAAGGCGGCGGCGCCCCGCCGGTCGAGATCCTTTGGTACAGGGTTCCCTTCGACCGATATGAACAGTTTAAAAAAGAGTTGGTGGCTCACGTCATCTTGGAGTCGGAAATTCCCGTCGCTGTGAAAGAGAAAGAGGCTTCGTTCATCGCCGACCGCCCATTGGCGATCAAGGTTACGGTTCTGCCTTCGGCCGAAAAATAGAAGGATCGGTGGGCAATTTACGGGGAAACGACCATCGACAAGAGGACGGCTCCTAACCAACGAAAAAAGTGAACTTGGCGCCGTTGAGATTCGTCATCAGCTTGGGAGAAAGAAGTCGGCGGTCCGGCGAAAGAACCCGTTGGGCGATTTCCCAATTCACCGGCGGCAGCGGATTCAGCCGGCGAATCTCCTCCAGCGTAAAATAGCCCGCATAATCGACTTCATGCCCGTCCGCCGTCGGCTCGCCTCCGGCTGGCCGCAATACCAGCACGATATAAACTCCATTCCCCGACTCCGGATCGTAGCGGCTGCGCAGCCCCAGCACCGCTTCGACTTCGGCGGTAACCCCGGCTTCTTCCTGAACTTCACGCACCACGGCCTGTTCGATGGTCTCATCGGGTTCGATGAAACCGCCGGGAAGCTGCCAGTTTCCCCTACCGTGGCGCGACGCACGCCGCACTAAAAGCAACCGCCCATCGCGTACCACCGCGCCCCCCACTCCGATGTTGTACCCCCGATTGTAGCGTTCAGGTATCGCCATGAGACTCCTTCGCAGCTCGCAATTGATCGGCTTATAATCCGGCCGTCCGTCGCAAGTCAAGTTTTTGGGGGAAATAGAAAGTTGAAACAAACCGGGCGCGTTTGACGCGTACCGTAAGAAGTGGAGGTTTAGCCCCGATGGTCGTTTGAAGGATTATAGAGGTCTGCTTAGGCGGCGGCGCCGCAATTGTCGTCCGCGCGCTGGAGGCCGCAGCTTTCGGCCACGGCATCACGATAAAGCAACCAAAGCTGGAGCGCCTCGGTCATCGCCCTGATTACCGGACCGCGGCGGGTCGGCACAACATGATCGAGAACCGCCGCCCAGGCCGATGCGCGATGCAGGCCTTCGACTTGTCGGTGGGCTTTGGTAAGAGCCAAATGGTCGAGGGCCAAACCATAGTGCTTGACCAGGGGATGTTCTTCCAGAGGAGGAAGAGCGGGCTTCGTACCGGCTGCGATCAAGGCAGCCCGTTCATCCTTGCTGCCTTCGACAAAAATCGTCACGGTCGCCGTGGCGACCTCCCAGCCATGATGTTCGGTCACATCGTCGAGAAAGTGCCGATATTTTTTCGCCGCCGGCAACAATTGGATGTTCTCGAAGCGGGTCAAATCCATGCCGAGACCGCGCGGATATTCGAGAAAAAGTTCGGGATGTGGCCCACCGGCGATCAAGCCGCCGGTCTCTTCTTCATAGAGATTTTCCGCCAAGCTTCTGCGCACCGCTGGAATCGGGCAGCGCACATAGGCCCGGCCCACCATGATGGGGAAATCGCGCACATAGGTCGCGTATTCCTGTTCGAAATGGATGTGGAGCTTGTCTTTCGCCACCAAGCCCGATGTGAACGACGGCCAAGCCCAATGATCCTTCCCTTCCATGATCCCCAACAGTTGTTCCCGAAATCGCTCCCGGTCCATAAATCGCTCCTCTAGTGGTATAATCGACAACTTCCGCGCTAATTTAAACGCAACCTATGTGCCAGGTAACAAGTGCTTATTCTTACGCCGATTGAAGGAAACGCCTTCGGGCGGCGGTGACAGAAAAGGGCCAGGGCAGTTGATACTGGGATCAATCGCACCCTATCCGACAAGGCTACCAGATCGGTGTCGCCTTGGTCCGCATGGTGACGAATTCTTCAGCTGCCGTCGGGTGAATGCCGATGGTGGCGTCGAACTGGGCTTTGGTGGCACCGCAATTCAACGCCACAGCCAGCCCTTGAATGATCTCGCCCGCATCGGGACCGACCATATGGCAGCCCAATACTCGATCGGTGGCGCCATCGACGATGAGCTTCATCATCGTCCGCTCATCCCGCCCGGTGAGCGTGTGTTTGAGCGGCTTAAACGTAGTGCGATAAATATCCACTTGGCTGTTGCGCTGCCGGGCTTCCCGCTCGGTGAGACCGACCGTACCACAGTTGGGCGTGCTGAATATCGCCGTCGGCACGTTGAGGTATCGCGGCTGGGTCGGCTTGCCGTTGAACAGCGTGTTCGCCACCGCCATTCCTTCGGCGATCGCCACCGGCGTGAGCATCATGCGGTCGGTGCAATCGCCGATCGCGTAAATACTGTCGATGTTCGAGCGCGAGTATTCATCGACGGCCACTGCGCCGTTGTCCTTTAATTTGACCCCGGCCCGTTCCAAGCCCAGCTTTTGGGTCAAAGGCGCTCGGCCGGTGGCGTAGAGAATCTGCTCAGCCTCGATGACGCCGCCGTCGTTGAGCGTCGCTTTAAGCGTTTTACCGATTTTGTCGATCCGTTGAATGTCGGCGTTAAAGCTCAGGTCGATGCCACGCCTGCGCATCTCATCGGCCAGAGTGCGGCGAATGTCGTCGTCGAAACCGCGCAAAAACAGTTCACCGCGGTAGAGCTGGGCGGTGTGACAGCCCAAGCCGTGGAAGATCCCGGCGAACTCGACGCCGATGTAGCCACCGCCGACGATAATGGTTTTCTCCGGCAGGGCGGGTAGGTAAAAGGCTTCGTTGGAAGTGATCGCATGTTCGGCGCCGGGAATCTTCGGCACCATCGGCCAGCTGCCGACGGCGACCAAGATATACTTCGCCGTGTAGCGCTTGCCATCGACCGCCACGGTGTGCGGATCGAGAATCTCGGCGCGCCCTTCGAGGATCTCCACCCCGGCGTCGCCGAGGAGCTTGCGGTAAATGCCGTTGAGCCGCTGGATTTCTTTATTTTTGTTGGCTAGCAGCTTGCTCCAATCGAACTTGCGCTCCCCTATCGACCAGCCATAGCCGGCGGCGTCGGCGAAATCTTCGCCGTAATGCGAGGCATAGACCAAGAGTTTTTTCGGAATGCAGCCGACGTTGACACAGGTGCCGCCGAGATAGCGCTCCTCCGCCACGGCGACTTTGGCGCCGAAGGAAGCCGACATGCGGCTCGCGCGCACGCCGCCGGAGCCGGCGCCGATGGTAAACAAGTCGTAATCATATTGGGACATAGCGAAACCGTCCTCTCCCTTGAATGTTCGGTCATGATAGAAGTTGCAAGGCAATTCCTCAACCGCTGCAGAGGTCGTCACGCCAGCCGGCGGTCCGCCGGTTGGAACGTTGATCCATCCTGTGCTAATGAGGGGCGGCGACGGATGACCCCATGGCGAGAAAAAAAATCGAGAAAAAAGTCGGGACGGCGCGCAAACGGCGCAAACTCGCCGGACAGTCGGTTGAACTTGGCGCGCGGCAACTGACGGCGGGTTCGCCGCCAAGCTCGGTTGCGGAGCTGGAAAGCGCCGTGGAAAACGACGGCGGCAAGGTGCTCGCCGCTTATCGCGATCCTTATGGCGGCAAATGGCTCATCATCGCCGCGCTTCCCATCGACCAGGTCGAACCGACCCCCTATCAGCGCAATCTTTCCGACGCCCACGAGCGCAAGCTCGAAGGCGTCATCGCCAAGCTCGGCCGCTACCTCGACCCGATCATCGTCGTTCGCAAGGAAAGCAAAGACAGTCAGACTCGTTATTGGACGCCAAACGGCAACCATCGTCTGGCGGCGATGAAAACCCTCGGCGCCAAGAGCATCGTCGCCCTCGTCGTTCCGGAAACCGCCGCCGCCTATCAGATCCTCGCCTTGAACACCGAAAAGGCCCATAACCTGCGCGAGCGTGCCCTGGAAGTCATCAAGATGTACCAGGAACTCGCGACCCTGGACAACGCCAGCGAAGAAAGCTACGCGCTGGAATTCGAAGAGGGCGCGCTGATCACCCTCGGCCTTTGTTATCTCGAAAACGGCCGCTTCAGCGGCGGCGCCTATCATCCGATTTTGCGGCGCTCCGACCCGTTTATAAAAAAATCGCTCCATGCGGCGCTGGAAGTCCGCCGTGAGCGGGCGAAGGCTTTGATGACCCTCGACAAGATCGTCGTCGAAAAAGTCGAAGCGCTGAAAGCCAAAGGGCTTACCAGTCCATACTTAAAGAGTTTCGTGGTCGCCCGCATCAACCCGATCCGCTTTCGTCCCAAGGACGCCGCCTCGTTAGGTTTCGACGAAGTCATGGAACGCATGATGAAAGCGGCGGAAAAATTAAACACCGACAGGATCAAAGTCGAAGATCTGGCGCGATCCGGCGGAGCGGCTGAGGAATAAACGGCGAACAAGGGTTCGCAGGAGGAACCGTCATGGCTGAAAAGCAAAAAGAATATCTGGTCGGCACCGTCCGTCCCACCAATAGGCCCGAATCCGGTCAGGAACTGGACCTCGATACCTTGATCCCGGCGAAGATCAAGTTCGTCTCGCGGACCATGAATTTTACCCGTGGTACGGAGGAAGAGTTCAGCACCTCGATGCCGGGCTACGAGGCGAAGGCGGCGGAGTTGGCGAAGATGGGCGCCGACCTAGTCCGCCCCAGCGGCGCCCCGCCCTTCATGCTCCTCGGTTATCGGCGCGAACAGGAACTGATCGCGGGCTGGGAGAAAAAATACGGCGTGCAGATGTTCACCTCCGGGCAGAATCACGTCCATGCCTTGCGCACCTTCGGCATCAGAAAATTCGCCGGCGCGAGCTATTTTCCGGAGAAGATGAACGCGATCTTCGCCCGCTATTTCACCGAGGCGGGCTTTGAAGTCCTGGCAATGGAAGGCATCGATGCCCCCTTCGCCGATGTTCCCAGGGTGGCGCCGGAAAAGATTTTTGACTTCATGAAAAGCGTCGCCGCCAAGCACAAAGACGCCGACGGCATCTACATGCTCGGCTCCGCCTGGAAGACGGTCGCAATCATCGACCGATTGGAAAAAGAACTCACCCTGCCGGTGGTCCACGCGGCGCCGGCGCGCACCTGGGAGACCCAACTGCGCCTCGGACTGCGCCATTCGATTCCCGGCTATGGCCGGCTCTTGGCCGAAATGCCGGCGATGAAAACTTAGCAAGACGGCATTCGACCGAGCGGGATTGGGAATCCTTCCGACAGGACGCTTCTACGGTTGCGTCAAGCTGCGGATGAATTGTTCGATCAGCGCGTTGAATCGTTCGGGCTCATCGATGAACAGCGCGTGGCCGGCGTCGCGGAAAATTTCCACTTGAGTCGCCGGGCGGTTTTTCTGCAAGTTGCGCGCCTGCGCTTCGTACTGAGGCGTCACAACGTAGAGCAGAGGTTTATCGAAAGCGTGGGCAATGCGCCGCCAGTGGGCGCGTTCGAAGGGATAGGATAACAACGCAATACTCGCTTCGACGGGGAGCCGCTTCGCCCCGCGCGCCAAAGCTTCGACCTCTTCGTTCGGAGGGGGCTTGGCGAAAATGGCGCGGACAAACTCCTCAATCATTTCGTCGCGATTCCCGCGCAGCCGCTGAATGAAGGTTCCGCCCGGCGGCGGCGCCGGTTCTTCCCCCACCGAACTATCGACCAAGACCATGCCGGCGAGACGACCGGCACCGAACATGTGCACATATTGCAGCGACTCGATGGCGCCGAGGGACCAGCCGACGAGCAAAACATTCGACAATGGATCGAGAAGCTCTTTCAAGTCGGCTGCGCGCCGCTCGGCGGTAAAACCCTCGGCGGGAATTTGCGACTCACCCTGGCCGCGCGGATCGAAGGCGAAGGTATGATAGCGCCGGCCAATTTCTTTCAGTTGGCCGCGCCAGATGGCCGCCGGCATGGACCAGCCGGGAACAAAAACGATGGTAGGATTTTGCCCGCCGGCATCCCCCCTGCCCGCTTCGAGCAGTGACAGGGTCACGCCGTCGCTGGTTTGAAAGTTCCTACGAGCAATTTGCGTAGCGCTACAGCCTCCTGTCAAAAATGCGAGACAGGCGAGGATCAAGAATCGACGCCAGCGCACGAAACTAACGGCTCGCGACCAGCAAGCCGGACTGCTTGCCCCGCCAGTGATAGCCGAACGGGAATGGCAGATCCTGAAGATCGGCCTTCGCTTTGTATGCTCCCTCGAGGTCGGCTTGATATCCGTAACGTAACGATTTGATCGGTTTGTTGTATTGGCCATACAAGTGCACCTGCCACGGCGTCTGGCTCAGAAAGCGATAGGGGATCCCTGTATCGTCCTGCACCAGGTAGTCCGCCGTCGCCAAAATCATGGCGCGGGTCTTTGCGAATTGATTATCGTGAAGCAAGTAAGACGCCGACTTGAGCAACACGCTGGCGGGCCTGTGCTGCCCGACCCAATCCAAAAAACCGGGATAGTATTCCAAAGCTTTGTCGGTGGCGTCCAGTGAGAAATAGTAAAGCTGCTGCTGTGCGCCGCCGTTGGCACCAACAAAAACGATGCGCACCCCGCGCATCATCATGCGCGGGTGTTTTACGGCGTCCCGAGCTTCGTAGGCCCGGGTCAATTCGGGAAAAATATCCACCGGTTCGATCCGTACGATACGTTGGTTCATCAGGGCCATCATGGTCGCCATCACCGGTACCGTGCCGCGAATCCATGGGGTGGTGAGCTGTTTGCTCATGTAGTCGGTAATAAAATAGTTGCGTTGAAAAATGTCGCGGAAGGCGTTTCGGACATCCTCGAGTAATTTACCCAACTGTACCGGCGTGACCGATTCGAGATCCGGCAACGCGCTTGGGCGTTCGAGACTGAAAAAAATGTACTGGGAGTGATCGGAAAACAACGCGTATGCGTTAAGAAAGTCCGGTCCGCTGAACGGATAGAGAAGCGTCTTCTGGCTTGCGCCCGGGATTTTCAGTTCCCGGGAACGCCAATTTTGCATGGCGGAGATGCGCTTGTGCACCTGGCTCCATTGGGCGGTCATCCATTTTTGATGTTCGATAAAAGATTCGAGCTTGGTTAGCCGCTCCAGCGCCGGGTCAGCTCCGACGGGAGTTATTCCCGCCATGATCTGCGCCGTCGCGGTGGCGCGCCGATTAAACTCCTGGACTTCGCCTGCGGCCGCGTTGGCAAACGCGACAAGCAGCGAAAGCCCCACCATCGCCATAACATATCGGATTGTTTTAAATTTACGGGTATCCATGTGAAATCTTTCCACTAAGTGAGTATCAACCCTAAGCGCAATTAACTCCATCCTGCTTCTCCTTTGACGCCGAGAAGGAGTGATTTCATCAATGTTTTCTACTAATAGGGTAAGGCCTCGGCATTTTGAAAGCAACCGAGGCCGCTTTTCAGGGGCCACTCATTCCGCGTTGATGAGAAAGTGTGTAGCTTCTTTCGCGTCGAAAATGCCTTTCCATCGCAAGCCGCATGCGCTAATAGTCGAGGAGAGAAATCTACGGGCGGAAAATTAAACGGGAGCGATTCATGTCAGGTTGGAAAGCACGCATCGGCTATTTATCGCCATCGGTATTTGAAACCCCATCCGATTGGGATTTGATTTTGCCGCAGGGGTTTACCGTCGTATCGTCCGGATTGAATGTTCAGGCCCACACTACCGAAGAATTCAACAAGGCCATCGATGCGCTGGGCGCCGGCCTGGGAATATTTGCCGCCGAGGAGTGCGACGCCATTTTGATGGGCGGCATTACACTGGGCACCCAGCGCGGCTACCAAGCCGAACAAGATGTCGTCGCCAAACTGTCGCAGCAAGTCGGCTTGCCGGTGAGTACGGCTATGAACGCTACCGTAGAAGCGCTCAAATCCCTCAAGGTTCGAAGCACCGTGATCGCCACCGCTTATAAAGAAAGCATCAACCAAGCGGTCAAAAAATATTACCAAGACGGCGGCCTCGAAGTGCTGGCGATCGATGGGCTGGAAGTCTCCAGGCCGGTTGATCAGGTCAAGCTTCCCGAGTATGCCTCGTACAAAGTGGCGCGCGAGCTCTTTCGCCAGTACCCCAAAGCCGACAGTCTGCTCATCCAGGGGCGCTGGCGATCGGTCGCCCACGTACAAGAGTTGGAAGACGATACGGAGCGGCCGGTGGTTTCCAGCACGGCGGCCTCCTTGTGGTGGGTCCTGAAGGCTCTGGGAATGCGAATTCCAATTAACGGCTACGGACAACTGCTGCGCTAAAGCCGGTTCTTCTTTGCCAACGACATTCAGCGATGATTAAAAAACAACGGGCATTCTTTCAGGGGTGAAAGAACGCCCGTTAGAGACGCTAACGCGTCCGAAGAAACCTATTCAATTTTTCTGAAATCTGCCCGCCATGGCAAAGCATCAGCGCATCGCGCCGACTGAACCTCTTTCGGCGTTCTCGCGAACCTGCTTTCGGCGAAGCCCTTCCTTTTTTCAACCCGCCAAGCGGGTTTGCACCAGCGGTGCGTCGTCTGAGGGCTTGTTCAGGCAGCTCGCTGCCAGTTGAGGAGCCTGTGCGAATTGCCGCTGCCCGCCGTTGGCGGGCTTGCAGCGCCCGGTGGAGTTTCTTCTCCGGTCATCGACAACCTCCATTTCTGGAAGAGTTTGAAACAGCCGCGCGCGCCGTTCCCACTCTTCCCGCCCTGAGTAGGAGGCTCAGGGTTCAACTTTCTTGTATCGCCGTGATTGCCCCATGTCAAGATATTTTTGCGAAAAAATCTAGCCTCAAGCTAGACGAGTGAAGCATTTGTCCGCCCCCGTCCTTCGGAAATTGTCCGTTGCTACCGGTGACCACGCATCTCCGCGGCCGCGAATGGCCCGACACCCATGATTTGATGGACCTCCCATTCGACGATTTCGAAGGCGCAAAAACCGGCCGCGGTGTACGGATCACTCGCGGCAACGCTCTCCGCTTCTGACTTCGATTCCGCGCGAATGACATAGATGCCGTATTTGCGATCGCTGCTCGGCCCGGAAAAAAGAATCTTTCCCGATTGATGTTGGGCCTTCATCCAAACCAGGTGCTCATCCAAATTGACCGTCCATTCCTCGCGCGGTTTCACCGACCGCCGCAGAACTAAATACCACATGGCAACCTCCGATGGTTTCGTAGCTGAATAAAGATCCTGGAAAATCGTCGTAGCCCACACGGATATTCCGGGCCCGACGGGCTGTCAAAGGATTTATTTCCCGAGCGCGATGGCCACCGTACCGATGACGACCGCCACCGTTCCAGCGATGGTGCGCGCATTGATCTCCTCCCGCCCGCGCAGGAAGAGACTCGCGATGATGAGATTCCAGAGCGGAGTCGTCGCCACGATGGGCGCGATCACAACGACCCGCCCCCTGCTCAACGCCATGAGCGAAAGCAAGGCGCCGAGTCCTTCGAAGAAACCCGACAAAGAAAAATAAAGGATGCTCTTGGGATGGCATATCGGCCCGCGTTTGTCCTGCGAGAACCATAGGTAGGGTGCGGCTCCGGCAAGAGAGACCACGGCAACAATGGCGGCGAAGAAGACCGGTTCATCGGTGATGGTCAAGCCCAAACGCCTCAGGGGAAAAGCGATGCCGGCGAGCACGCCGGCTCCGAGGGAATAGACGATATGCCACCAACGATATCCTGGCGGCGGCGCCTGCGGCTTCCATGAGATGAGGACAACCCCGACGACGACCGACAGAGTGCCGGCCATGATCATGGCACCCGCCTGCTCGCGCATAACGACGGTGGCGATCAAGGCGCTCCAGAGCGGATAGGTGTTGCGCAGCGGCTGGCTGCGAGCCGTGCCGATTTTGTGCAACCCGACGAAGGTGAGCAGACTCGTGACGCTTTGTAAAATGCCCAAAATCACGAACACGATCAAGGCGAGCCGGGCAAAATCCGGGATGCCCCCGGTCAAGATGACCGCCGTCCACAAAAGGACCGTGCGCGCCAATAGCGATACGATCGTCGCGGCCAGGGGTGTCGAATATTGCAGGCCGAACCAACCGTAAACCGTGAAAAGAGCGTACGAGATGGCGGCAAGGAGAGCTATTGCTTCGGGTGCCATGCGCTTTCGATATTGGAGGATTGAAGCGTAGCCGGTGGACCGGTCAAAAGAAACCGCTTATGAATGTTTAATCCGATGCTGCTTTTCATATATACTGTATATATGTTTCAAAATCGTTCAATTTAAGGAGAACCCATGCATGGCATCGTTTTTGGGTTGCTATTAATTACCCTTCATGTTCTGCAACCGCTTCAGCTCCACGCGCAGGATCGGACCCGCGATTTGGTGGTAAAAATTCACGCCACTCATCATACTCCCGATCTGTTGCGCCCATGGACAAAGAATAGCCCGCAGCAGGTCAAGGGTTCGGGAGTAGTCATCGAGGGCAAACGCATTCTTACCAATGCCCATGTGGTTCGCTACGCGAGCCAAATTTATGTCCAACCCAATCAATCGGCGCAGCGCATTCCCGCCCGGGTAGAAGCGATCACGCCTTCGATGGACCTGGCGGTTTTGAAACTGGACGACGAATCCTTCTTCGAAAAACGGGGAACGCTCCCTTTCGCCGGCAATTTGCCGCGCGTCAAGGACACGGTGAACGTCTACGGTTATCCCACCGGCGGGACGGAACTTTCGGTGACCCAGGGCATTGTATCGCGCATCGAATATACCGACTACTATTACCAGAGCAGCGGGCTGCGGATTCAGGTGGATGCCGCGCTCAATTTCGGCAACAGCGGCGGCCCCGCAGTGACCGACGGAAAACTCGTCGGGCTGGTTTTCAGCTTGATTCAAAACGCCCAGAACATCGGCTATCTCATCCCGGTCGAAGAGATTCAGTTGTTTCTGGCTGACATTGCCGACGGCGTTTACGATGGCAAGCCGCAGATGCTTGATTTGATACAGACCGTGGAAAACGACGCATTGCGGCAGAAACTCCACCTTCCGCGCGGGACCAACGGAGTCATGGTTTCGGAGCCCTATCGTTCCGATCCAGATTATCCATTGAAAGAGTGGGATGTGATCACGCAGATCGGCGATATGCCCATCGACAGCGACGGCAAGGTGGCGGTGCGCTACGATCTTCGGCTGTCCGCATCCTATCTGGCGCAGAAATTCGCCAAGAACGGCCTGTTGCCGCTCACCGTGTTCCGCAACGGAAAAACCCTTCGCGTCGATTTGCCCGTGCGCACCCAGCGCGAGTTGGTGATCCCTTACCTGACGAACGAGAATCCAAAGTATTTTATTTTCGGGCCGCTGGTTTTTTCCACCACCACGCAGGACTATCTCGAAAGGCTCGGCAACCAACGGCCGGCGTCGCTCGGACAGCGGTCGAGCCCGCTGGTGACGCGGCGCTACGATAAACCGGCTTTCCCGGGAGAAGAGCTGGTCGTGGTCGCCGCGCCGATGTTTCCTCATCGCATGACCAACGGTTATGACGATCCCCATCGAGCCGTGCTCAGCGAGGTAAACGGCGTCCAGATCAAGAACCTGCGCCATCTCGTGGAAGTCTTGCGCGACAGCCAGGAAAGCCAGGTCACTTTCAAGTTCGCCAAGTCCGGCGTCCTGACCCATGAAACCATGGTTTTCAAACGGGACGATCTCATTGAAGCGACCGGTAAGAGTCTCGAAGAAAACGGCATTCGCTACCCTTATTCCACCGACCTTGGGGGGATATGGGACAACTATACAACCACGCCGCCTAAAGCGACGCGAGCCGCATGCTGCGCGCCCCAGTAAAACGGGCGCGGCGCGCCTCGACCCTGTTCAGGCGACGAGCTGTAAATCATGGCAACGGCCGACCAGCCTTTCTTGCCGCGCCAAAAACGAATTAGAGTTCTCGCCCTTTTTTGCGCCGCCGCGATTGTCGCCTGCGCTCCGGTTGGGGATCAAAGCAGCGCCACATCGCCGGATATCGCCGTCGAATTAGCCGCCCAAGGACTCGATACTCCTTGGGCCGTCGATTTCGCCCTAGACGGGAGAATCTTCATGACGGAACGGCCCGGTCGCATCCGCGTCGTCGAAGGAGGGGTTCTCCGGCCTGAGCCTTGGATAACGCTGGAGGTTGTGAGTTCCGGCGAATCGGGGTTGCTCGGCCTGGCGTTGGATCCGCAATTTGCTCAGAATCGTTTTGTCTATGTCGCCTATACCTACCGCACTGTTTCAGGGAGAATTCAAAACCGTCTAGCGCGCCTGCGCGAAGAACCCAAAACCGGCAAAGGAGTTATCGACAAGGTGCTCATCGACAACGTCGCGGGCGCCAACAATCATGACGGCGGCCGGGTTAAATTCGGCCCCGATGGCAAGCTTTACTGGGCCACGGGAGACGCCCAGGACCCGCCATTGGCGCAGCAGCTTTCATCGCTCAATGGAAAAATTCTCCGGCTCAATAGCGACGGGTCGATCCCCACCGGCAATCCCTTTCCGAACTCCTACGTCTTTTCCTATGGCCACAGGAATCCCCAGGGACTCGCCTGGCAGCGTCAAACCGGACGGCTCTATGCCACGGAACATGGCCCCAGCGGTTTTCAAGGCTGCTGCCGCGACGAAGTCAACTACATCGAGCCGGGCAAAAACGACGGCTGGCCCGAAGTGCGCGGGGATGAAACAGGCCAGGGCATGATTCCGCCCGTCATTCACGCCGGCACGAGCGAAACCTGGGCGCCCGCCGGAGCGACCTTCGCCAGCCGCGGTCCATGGGCGGGCTCCTTGCTTTTCACCGGTCTGCGCGGCCAAACGCTTTATCGCCTCCAGCTCGCCCCGGGCGATCCGTCCAAAGCGATCCTGCTGGAACGCCACTTCTATCGCCGCTTTGGCCGATTACGCGACATCGCCGAAGGGCCGGACGGAACCCTCTATTTACTGACCAGCAATCGTGACGGTCGCGGCCATCCAAGCGCGGATGACGATCGGCTCATTCGACTCAAATTCAAATAAGGCCGCCAGCCGTTCGACCGGCAACTACGTTGATCGCTCAGCGCCGCTGATATAAGATCGTGCCCTGACGGCAACCACCGTCCAGGCAAAGAGGGACACCATGCGCAAACGATTATTCCCATGGTTGGGCCGGGAGTTCGTCGAGTTATCTGGCGAAGCGAAACCGGCAGTGACGGCGACTGAGGAAGCACAGGAACTTTTCCACAGGTTCGATGAGGAGCTAAAAGCAATCCGTTTGTCCCTCGACCACACCGTGCGCAGCCGCCTCTGGGGACGAGACCGAGAAAGCCGCGATCTCGGCAGCACCGAACGAATCCGTATCCTTTCAGGGAAGGCCCGATCGGCAAGCTCGAGTTACATCGCGCCGGGCCATTTCGACTCCGCCGCCAAGGTCGCTCTCGATCTCCTGGCCATGAGACCCTCGCGCCAAGATTGGGAAAAACAGATCGTTGAATACAATCCTCCCATCGTGCCGATTCGCTTTCTGGTTTATGATTCCGTCGTCGTTCTTTCCGGCGTCACGGCGGTTCTGCCCACCCTTGAAGACCAGTTGGCGAATATTCTGCCGCGCATCGAGGGTTCGCTGAATGACGCGGGAAGTTCCTGGAGCCGCGTTGCCCGGGTGTCGTTCTACTTGCACCGCACCCAGAAGATCGCAACGCTCAACGAGCTGTTCCTAAAACATACCAATGTAAAAATCCCGCAACTGGAATACGAATTCGTCGATGGATATTCCTCCCAAGGCAAGTTGTGCGAGGTCGAAGTAACGGCGACGGTTTAGCAGCAAAGGAACCGGAGATGACCGATAAAATTTTTCGCGTCGCGATTTTGGATGATTTCGAAAAACTGGCGGATACCGTTCCTGCCTATGAAAAGCTCAAGAAGCGCGCCGAGGTGACCATTTTATACGAGCGGCTGGACAGCTCCGAGAAAGTCGTCCAAGTTCTGCGCGACTTCGACGCCGTCCTGTTGATGCGCGAACGGACGCGATTCAGCGACCAGGAATATAGCCGACTGCTGAATTTAAAATTCATCGCTCAAACCGGGCGCACCTCCGCGCATCTCGATTTGCCCGCCGCGACTCGGCGCGGCATCGCCGTGGCCGGGACCGCGAGCGATAACGGCATGTCCACCACCGAGCTCACCGTCGCCCTGATCCTGGCGCTGATAAGAAAGATACCTCAAGTGAACCAGCGGATGCGCGAGGAGCTTTGGCCGTCCCTAGCCGGCCGGGTAATCGGCGGTAAAACGGTCGGGGTGCTGGGCTTCGGGCGGATCGGCTCCGAAGTCGCGCGCATCATGAAAGCCTTCAACACCCGCGTGCTCGCCTACTCGCGCACTTTAACCGTGGGAAAGGCAGGGCGGATGGGCGCCGAATGCGTGCCGATGGAAACCCTGTTGCGAGAGTCGGATATCGTGACCATCCACATCAGCTTGAAACCGGAAACCCGCGGCATCATCGGCGAACAAGCATTCGCGACGATGAAACGAGGAGCGCTTTTGGTTAACACTTCGCGCGGACCGTTGATCGCCGAAGCGGCGATGATCAAAGCCTTGGAAAGCGGCCAACTCGGCGGCGTGGCTCTCGACGTTTTTGATATCGAACCGCTGCCGATGGAACACCCGTTGCGCCGTTTCGACAATGCGATTCTCACCTCGCACCGGGGCTACGCCACCGTGGAAATTCTTACCGAGCGCTATGAGCAGGCGCTGGAGAACATTCTCGGCTTCATCAATGACAAGCCCCTCGATCTTTTGAATCCCGAAGTGCGGACGCGCAGCCAATCCTAAAACCGATCTTTCCTTGGTGATGCCACTTCAATCGGCAAAAAAATCATTTGAGGGCGCTTCGGGCGCGCACTGTCCAAAAACTTCCTGAAATATCCCTAACACTCCAAGTTGGCTGTTTGCCTGACGTTTATCGCTATTTTTGGCGCTCATCCCCCTTCTCAAATCAATCTCGTCAAAGTAAAATTGACCAACGCCGATTAGAATCGAGAAGCCCTTGCTCAAAAAAGGCTTCTGGATTTGGAACGATTCTCACGGTCAATAGAACGAACGAAGCGAGAAACCTCATGCCCACGTTAAAGTTAAAAGAAGAACCATTTCCCATAGCGGACTTCGAGAACTATGCGCGCGCGTTGCGTGCTATCGGACAAGACCTTGCCGGTCTTTATCCCGACGATCTGGAAATCCGGGTGACCGCCAGCGAGTTTACGGCGCTGGGCGTCGGCTTGGATAACGGTCCCGCTGATCAGCCGAGCAATCCTAACATCATTCAAAGGACGTGGAATCGACTGACGGGCTACGAGCCCGGTATTCCCCTGCCTCCCGTCACTCCTTACCGCGAGCCTTTTCTGCG
>Ga0153916_10001219_pt1 | contig 18276 bp, 18 predicted proteins | sample Opewatmetagenome_FD_109642 | JGI IMG/M metagenome (GOLD analysis project Ga0153916, IMG submission 109642) | Freshwater wetland microbial communities from Ohio, USA - Open water 3 Core 3 Depth 4 metaG | ecosystem: Environmental > Aquatic > Freshwater > Wetlands | place: USA: Ohio, Lake Erie... | reverse complement strand
CCTTCTGTTCTTCTTCCATCCGCTGGACTTCCCGCTTGAGCGTTTCGTAGCGGAAACCTTGCCAGCTCGAAAGGAACAGAAGCCCTCCCAGTACCAAAGCGAACAGGATGACGACCGCCGTTTTCAGCCTCATCTACACCTTCCTGGCCGCCCTCAGCTTGGCGCTGCGGGAGGCGGGGTTCGCCAGGCGCTCGCCCTCACCCGGCGTGACCGGCTTGCGGGTGAGTATTTCCAGCTCCACGTGGCCCCCACATTGACAGATCGGCGATTCCGGCGGGCAGGTACAGGCCCTGGCCCGCTCCTGAAAAAAGCGTTTGACCGCCCGATCCTCCAACGAATGGAAGGCGATCACCCCCATCCTCCCCCCAGGCGCGAGCGCGGCCAGGGCCGCGGGAAGCGCCCGTTCCAGCTCATCCAGCTCCCCGTTCACCGCGATGCGCAGCGCCTGGAAGGTCCGAGTGGCCGGATGGATCCGGCCGTGGCGGGCCTCCGGCGGCACTGCCCGTCGCACGACCTCCGCCAGCTCGTCCGACCTGGCGATCGGGGCCTTTTCCCGCGCGCGCACAATGGCGCGCGCGATCCTGCGCGCCAGGCGTTCCTCGCCGTACTCGCGCAGGATATCCTGCAACCGCTCTTCCGTGCTGCCGTTCACCAGCTCCGCGGCCGTAAGGCCCCGACTGGTATCCAGGCGCATATCCAGGGGCTCGGCCTTCCGGAAGGAAAAACCCCGCCCGCTCGCCTCGAAGTGGAACAGCGACACCCCCAGGTCGAGCAGGATGCGGTCCGGCCTCCGGCCCGCCGCCTGGTCGAATTGCTCAAAGAACTCGGCGAAGCCGCGGTGGAAGAACTCGACCCGGCCGGTGAAGCGCTGTAGGCGGGTCCTCGCCCTCCCCAGGATTTCCTGGTCCTTGTCCACCCCGAACACGGTCAGCCCGGGGAACCTGGACAGGAAGGCCTCGGCGTGCCCCCCTTCCCCGAGGGTGGCGTCCACCAGCAGGCTTTCTCCCGCGGGCGGTTCCAGCAGCCGCAGCACCTCCTCCAGCAGCACAGGCTTATGAACGTGCATGCCGCCTCCAGGCTCACAGGGCGATCTTGTTGCCGATCTCCTCCGCCGCCTCCTTGAACCGCTTCTCATTTTCCGCCAGGTACCCGGCGTAACTGGCCTCATCCCAGATTTCCAGGTAGGTCTGGATGCCCAGGATGATGCAGTCCTTCTTCAACCCGGCGAACTCCCTCAAGGTATTGGGGATGATGATCCGGCCCGAGCGGTCGATTTCGACTTCCTGAGCGGGAGCGATGATGCGCCGCTGCATCAAGCGGGCCTTTTCCTGAAACAAAGAGGTGGAACCGATCAGGCTCTGGCAGACCTTCTTCCATTCATCGTGGGTGAATAGCCAGATGCACTGTTCCACTCCGCGGGTCATGAGCACCGAGTTCCCGGCGATTTCGGCACGGATGCGGGCCGGTATCAGCAGCCGGTTCTTCTCGTCCAGGGAGTAACGGTACTCGCCGGTAATCACCTACTATCCCACCACTTTCCTAATATTCTTTCCCACTTTTTCCCACTTTTAGAACCTATACTATCCTCCGAAAGACGTTTGTCAACTTCGTTTTTCCTTTTTTTCCCTGCCTTGGCTGTCTATGGGCGAAAAAGCACTAAATATTTGTGTAGCTAACAGAAAAAAACAAACGCAGGAGTGCCGCTCGAGGCCGATTTCGAGTACATTAGCAGCCGGAGGGCCCTAGATCCATGAAGCGAATGTTCAGGCTCCTGCTGCTGTACTGCCTCGCCTCCCTTCCAGCACAGGCCCAACAGGCACAATTCTTCGACAACCCCGCGGCTTGGGACCATCCGGAGCAGGCGCTCGCCGACAGCACTCCCATCCGGGACAGCGACGAGGCAGGCGGGGGGTTCCGCAACCTGACCTACTTCTACACGGGACGTCTGAACGATCAAATGGCCTTCACCTGCATCCTGTTCCGCTGGCTCTACGGAACCTTCGGCGGCTGGAGGCTGTTCGTGCTGGTCGAAGAACCGGACGGCACGCCGCACCTGTACGAGCGTTCGATCCGCGAGCAAACCCTGACAGCCGCGGCCGACCGCTTCCTGGTGCGTTTTCGCGAGGGGCACTTCGCCGAGGGCGAGCAGGGGCAATGGATCTGGCTGGCCCTGCCGGGATTCTCCTGCCGTCTCCGGCTGCACAGCCTGCTCGCCTCCTGGAGGCCCGGCGACGGCCTGGCGGTCCTGGATCGCTCCGGGGAAGTCTTCATCCGGCTGGCCGTACCTCTGCCTTGGGCCGAGGTCGAGGGTGAGATGACGATCGAGGGGCGCCCGTATTCGGTGCGGGGGCAGATGTACGCCGACCAGAGCCTGGCCGTCATGCCGCTGAGCCGGCAGAGCTCCCCCGTGTACAGCTTCCGCGGGTTCAGCCCGGATGAAGCGCCCGAAGGGCAGCGCTGGATGATCAGCATCTACCAGGCGACCACACACCCGGCCTACGGCTCCAGGTCGCTCGCGATCCTGCTGGCCGCCCACGACGGGTCCTGGGTCATGAGCTCCAGGGATTTCGGGTTGGAGCTGCGGGATTTCAGGCTGGAGCCCCAAACCGGAATGCGCTATCCCACCTCGGCCGCGGTCCGTGTCGAGCACGATGGCTGGCTCATCGAGGGCGAGATCACGGATACCAGGCAGTACTGGCTCACGGACATTTTCCAGGAGCTGTCTCCGTTCATTCGCAGCCTGGCCGAGCTGTTCCTGAAGCGACCGGTCATCCTGCGCTACACGGGACGCTTCCAGGGCACCGCGCGCGCCCCGGACGGCAGCCTCTACTTCCTCTCCCTGACCGGGCTCGGGGATTGCATGGAGCTGCGCTGAAGCTTCCCGCATAGACTGCCTAAGCATTTTGTATATAATAAGCCGATGACCTCGCTGGGGGGCCGGGATTTCAAGGGCCTGCTGCAAGCCGCCGTCCACCGCCTGGAGCTGAACGCGCCGCAGCTCGACGCCTGGAACGTGTTTCCCGTCCCCGACGGCGACACGGGGGCCAACATGCTGCAGAGCATGCGCGCCGCCGTCCAGGAAGCGGAACAGGCCGGAGACGACATCGCCGAAACGGCGCAAGCCCTGGCCGAGGGCGCCCTGCACTGGGCCCGAGGAAACAGCGGGATCATCCTCTCCCAGTTCTGGCAGGGGCTGGCCCAAGGCCTGGCCGGGAAGAAGACGGCCACCTCCTGCGACCTGAGCCGGGCCTTTCGCCGGGCCCGCGATCTGGCCTACTCGGCGGTGAGCAAACCGACCGAAGGCACGATCCTGACGGTCATGCACGACGTGGCCGCCGCCGCCGCGCAGTGCTGCTCCCGCTTCCAGGACTTGCGGGCTTTCCTGAGCCGGATCGTCCGCGCGGCGAGGGCTTCGGTGGCCAGAACGCCCAAGCTGCTCGCGGTGCTGCAAGGCGCGGGTGTGGTGGATTCGGGAGCGCAAGGGCTGCTGGTCATCCTGGAGGGCGCCCTGGGCTACCTTCGGCGGGGCTCCGCGAGCGCGAGGTACCGAGGGCCGAGCCTCCGCCCTCGGGACCTTCGCCTTCTCCGCCTGCCCCCGGCAGGCTCCTCCGCCGTCGCCCGCTACGGGTATTGCACGGAGTTCCTGCTCCGCGGCGCCGAGCTCGACCTGGAAAGAATCAAGAGCGCGCTCAATCCCCTGGGCGACAGCCTGGTCATAGCGGGCGGCAGGTCGCTCGCGCGGGTGCACATCCACGCTCCCGACCCGGCCGCGGTGTTCGCCGCCGCGGGCGCGCTGGGGGCGGTCGAGGGCGAGCAGGTTCACGACCTGGACCGGCGCCGGCAGGAGAAGGCCGGAAACAGCTACACGCTGCTCGCCGGGGCGGACGGCCGGGGCTTCTTACGCTTGTTCGAAAACCTCGGCGCCATGCCCGTCGGCAGGCATGACTGGAAGCGGGCCCTCCGCAGGCTCGCCCGGCGAGCCTGCGGCTCGCGGCCGATCCTCCTGCCCAACTCCGCGGAAAACATAGACCTGCTGGATCGCCTGCCTCGTGGCCAAGACGGAGGGCTCGCCGTCGTGGCCACGAGGACCATCCCCCAGGGAATCGCCGCCGCCCTGGCCTTCGATCCGGAGCTCGGGCTGGAGGTCAACCTGGCGCGGATGGAACGAGCCGCCGGGCAGGTGAGAACGATCGAGATCCAGCGCGCCGGCGGCAACGGCCGCTTCCTCGGCTGCCTGGACGGAGAGCGAGTAGCCGAGGGAACGGGCGTGCGCCGGGTGCTCGAGCTGAGCCTGGAAAGGCTTTCCGCCCGAGAAGCCGATGTGGCCACGGTGTATTACCGCCGGCTTCCGCAGGCGGAAGCGGCGGTTTCCCTGCTCCGCAGCATCTACCCGGAGATTCGCGTGGAGAGCTACTCCGGCGGCCACCCCGGCTACGAGCTCGTAATCTCCATCGAGTAGGCGGGAGCCCGTAATGGCGGTGCGGATCATCACCGACAGTATCGCCGACCTGCCTTCGGGCATCGTCGAGGAGCTGGGAATCACGGTAGTGCCCTTGATCATCAACTACGAAGGCAGGGACTACCGTGATGGAGTGGACCTGAGCGCCTCCGAGCTCTACGAGCGGCTGAAGACCAGTCCGGCCATGCCGAAAACCTCGATCCCCCCGCCCTCCGCCTTTCTGCAGGCCTACGAGAAGCTGGCCGCTGAAACCGGCGAGATCCTGGTGATCTCGCTGAGCTCCAGGCTCAGCGGCACCTACGAGGAGGCGCGGCAGTGCGCCGCCGCGTTCCGGAACCGGGTCCGGATCGAGGTGCTGGATTCTCGAACCGCCACGATAGCCGAGGGATTCGTGGTGCTCAAGGCCGCCCGTGCGGCCAAGGCCGGCGCCTCACTTTCCCAGGTCATCCGGGTCGCGCAGGAGGCTATCCCCCGGACGGCCCTCCTGGCCTCATTCGATACCTTGAAATACCTGCAGCGCGGCGGGCGAATCGGTGCGGCCAAGGTCCTCCTGGGCTCCCTGCTGCAGATCAATCCGCTGATCACCTTGCGCGACGGCCTGGTGGCTCCCGCCGGCAGGGTCCGCTCGAGAGCCAAAGCCATGTCCGCGCTCCTGGAGTTCGCCCAAAGCTTCGCCTCGATCGAGGAGCTGGCGGTCGGGCACGGGGCCTGCCCCGAGGATGCCGAGGCCCTGATCGAACGGCTGGGCGCCGTGTTCCCCAAGGAGCGCATCTGGCGTTCGAACACGACCCCGGTCATCGGCGCACACACCGGCCCGGGCCTCCTGCTGGTCTCGGCTCTGGGGGACAGAAAAGAAAATTGACCTTTTGAGGGACTGGATATACCTTTGGAGACGGCAGAGGAAGCGTCTTGTCCTTATATCGAGTGCATTTCAAGTGGAAGGAAAAAGAGATCCAGCTCACGGCCCGCAGCCTGGACCTCACCCATCCCTACTTCGTGTCGATCAAGGACCTGGTCTTCCCGAAGAAGAAAAAACTGATCATCAACCCGGCCGAGGATGAAATCCTGAAGGCCTTCGGCTCATCCAGGCACCTGATGATCCCCTTTCAGACCGTAAGCCTGATCGAGGAGCTGGACGAGGAGAGCCAGAGCGTTCGCCTGCGCGCTTTCACCATCGTGGAGGGCAAGGAATCCGGAGCGAGGGAGGACTGAAGGCCCTCAGGGGCGGGCGCGGCCGAACTTCCGGTAATCGATCTCAGGGAACAGGTTGTTCTTGGCCTCCAGCTTGAGCAGCCACTCCTGTTGGATGTCGTTCTCCATAACCCCGCTGTAGATGCGGTTGAAGTTCGAGATGTGTTCCTTGGTGCGCCTCATGGCGTAAGGCACCGTGGTCCCCGTCTTCATGATGAAGGCCCAATCGGATGACTGGCTCAGCAGCAGCTCGCGAAAGGCCTGGTTGAGCGCCCGCCGGCGGATCCCCTTCTCACCGGGGAAGCGGCGGACCAGCTCCAGCATCCGCTCCGACAGCTTGTGCAGGTGGCGGTACACCCAGTCGTTGGAGCTCTCCAGCCACACCTCCGCGTAGCCCTTGTTGCCCCAGCTGGAAAAGCAGGGTTGAGCCTCCTGCTGCTCCGGGTGGTGCTCCAGGTATTCGCTCGGGGTCACCATCCGCAGCTTTTCCGCGCCGCGGGCCAGGCGGCGCAGCAGCGCCTCGACCCACTCCGGCCCCTCGAACCACCAGTGGCCGAACAGCTCGGCGTCGAAAGGGCAGACCAGCAGCGGCGGCCGGTCCATGTGCGGGCGCAGCTGCTCGGCCTGGTGGAGGCGGGCGTGGGCGAAATGCTCCGCGTGCTCCTCCGCCTTGCGCAGCGCCGCCTTGCGGTTGTAGGGCTTCTTGTCCGCCCCGGGGCAGGTGATGGCGTAGTATTTGATGCCCGTGTTGACCCTCAGCCCGTCGTCGGGCAGGAAGGACCGCAGGCAGTCCAGGGGCAGCTCGAAACCGATGTCGCGGTAAAACTCCCTGTACACGGGGTCCCCTGGGTAGCCCTCCTCGGAGGACCAGACGGCGCGTGCCGATGCCGGGTCGCGCCCGAAGGCGCTCACATGGTTCGGGCAGGCCAGGGGAGCGTACACCCCGTAGCGCGGAGGCCGATCGGCGTACAGGATGCCGTGGGCTTCGAGAAAGGTATAGCGCAGGTCGTGCTCTTTCAGGAACGCCTCTACCCCGGGATAGTAGCCGCACTCCGGAAGCCAGAAGCCCTTGGGGTAGTCGCCGAAGTTGCGGATGTGGGACCGAACGGCAACCCCCACCTGGGCCTGCACGGTCTCAGGCACGGCGGCGATGGCCGGAAGAAAGGCGTGGCTGGCCCCGGAGGTGATCAGCTCGAGCAAGCCCCGCTTCTGCAGCCCGGCCAGGGCCCCGAGCAGGTTCCGCCCGTATTTCCCGTTGAAGGACTCCAGGCAGCCGCGGAAGCGCTCCAGATACATGCCGGCCAGGGGGCCCAGCGCGGCGTCTCGCCGGGTGCGGGCCACCTCCCGCTCGGCCAGCTCGATGAGCCGCTCCAGGTGGCGCATGTAACGGTCCTGCAGCAGCTCGTCGCGCAGCATCTCCGCCAGGGTCGGGGAAATCGAAAGGGTCAGGCGGAAGCCCACCTTCTCGCGCTCCAGGCGTTCGAAGACCTCCAGCAGGGGAAGGTAGGTCTCGGAGATGGCCTCGAACAGCCAGTCCTCCTCCAGGAAGCGCTCGTGCTCCGGATGGCGCACGAAGGGCAGGTGCAGGTGCAGCACGAAGGCGAGATAGCCCTTGACCACTGTTCTACTCCCGCAGCGACGAAAGGATCCGCTGGGGTATCGCTTCGGAGCTCATCGGCCGCGAGACCCCGGTCAGGGCTTCCGGCTGGACGCCCAGGAACAGCGCGCGCGCCTGCTCATCGCCGCCCCCTGCATCGACTATGGTCTCCCGGGGGGTGCGAATCGTGTTGGAGCGGGCCAGGAGCTTGAACCTTCCGGCTGCGAGGTAACCCAGGTCCAGGCCGTACTCGCAGTCTGCGTTGGGCAGGTAGATGTACCAGCTGGAGTCCTCCCACTGGATGGGGATGTCGAAGGAGGAGGAGGGCTCGCAGTCGTGCACCCGCAGCACCAGCTGCTCGAAATTGGCGTCCTTCCTGACCCGTTGCGCCTTCTGCGCCTCGATGTCCCAGTAGGCGAAGGCCCAGTGGGGGTCGCGGATCATCAGCACCACCTTGGTCTCATTGTAGCGTACCGGCAAGGGGAATGGATCCTCACCCGGAGCTTCCAGTTCCTCGTCCGCGGCGACCTCATACTTCTTCTCCCCCACCCGAACGCTGGGGCTGTTGCCCTCCTCGCGTTCCTGCCTGAGCTCTTCGTAGCTCTCCAGCAGGGACTCGATCAGCTCCGCGCGGTCCGCGGAATCGACGGTTTCGAGCCCCGCGCTGAGGGCCATGGCGGTCAACTCCTCGAGAGGAATCGACTGGAGGCGCTCTCTGGTCATTTGGACCTCCGAGTGTAGATCATCCTAAGACGAGAAAAAAAATCGTGTCAACCCGTCTATTTGTGTACCAGCATTAGCACCACGTCCCCGAAGCCCAGGCGTTTGGCCAGGAGGTCCGCAGGGCGCTTGAGCCAGCCCGGGGCCGTGCCCGCCGCCAGCCCTCCCCAGGTCTGGGTTTTCAGCACCCGGAACCCGGAGCCGGCCAGCAGGCGCCGAAGCGTTCTCTTGGAGAACAGGCAGAGGTGGTCGGCTATGGCCGAGCGCCAGCGCCCCCGGAACAGGCGGGCCTGCAGGCCGTCGATGTTCGGGGTGGTCACCACAGCATAGCCCTCCGGGCGAAGGATGCGGTGCACCTCCCGCAGGAACCCCGCAGGGTCCGGCAGGTGCTCGATCAGGTGGGAAAAGTGGACCAGGTGAAAGCTGGCCTCAGGGAAGCGGGCCTGTTCCAGCGTTCCCACGAACACCGGCACCCCCCTCTCTACCAGGGCGTGGCGGGCCGATTGCCGGCAAAGGTCCACGCCCTGTACTTCCCAGCCGCCCGCGCGCAGGCTGGCCAGGAGCATCCCGGTGGCGCAGCCCACGTCGAGGGCCCGTCTCAGACGGGGCAGGCCCTCGGCCAGGCTGGTGAAGCCGATATCCCTGAGCCCCAGCTCCATCAGGTGGAAGAAGTTGCCCTCGTTGCGCCGCTCGTACTCGAAGTACGACTGGCCGTAACGCCCCGGCAGCCCGGAGGGCAGGGGTTGCGGATTCTGGTAGACCAGCCCGCAGTCCAGACAGGTCACGAAGCGGTACCCTGATCCCTCGAAACGCCGTGCGCAGCGCCCGGAGCCGCAGAGGGGGCAGGGGATCGGGTGGAAGCGCTCCCGCCGGGGACCCGTCGAATAGGTTTTCATCGTCGGGCTTTATTGAGCGACCTGCAGGACGAGCTCCCTGGAACTCTCGTTGCCCGCGTAGTCCTCGGCGATGAGGCTCAGGGTGGTCTGACCTGGCAGCAGCCGGACCTCCCCCAGCTTGTAGAGCCACTCGGCGTCGTAGACTTCGCGGAAACTGCGGTTGCCCTGCAGCAGAACCAGCTCCGGCGCCCCGTTCTTGGCCGGGCGCTCATGGAGGCCGTCCATGAGCAGGCTGGCGATCTCCCGTCCATCCTGGTACAGGGAAACGCGGTAGGGGGCCAGCCTCCAGGCGAACGGCACGTCCTCGCGAAGGTCGTAGAGGGTGGCCAAAAGCTCGGCGATGCCGGGCATTACCAGCGCTCCGTTCTTGAGAGGCTGCAACTCGCCGCCCGGGCGCAGCAGAATCTCCCGGATGACCGGGGCTTGCCTGTCCTTGAGAGGGGGCAGCACGAGCAGGGGATTGATCAGGGAACGCATCTCCGAGTCGATGATGGCCAGATGCAGGTGCTTGCCCACCGAATAGCCGGTCTCCCCGACACGGCCCAGCGGCTTGGACCCGTCCAGCTTCCTGGCGCTTCGGTCCATGCTGCCCTTCTGCAGATGTCCGTATATGGAGCGCACCCCGCCCTGGTGCTGGAGCACCAGAAAGTTGCCCAGGCCCACGGGCATCGGCAGAGGGTCCTCCCCTTCCTCGAAGGAGAAGACCACCTCTCCGGCGGCGATCGGCAGCACCTCCTGCTCTCCTCCCGCCAGGTCGATCCCGGCGTGGAAGTGATCCCCGCGGTTCTCGCCGAAAGTCGCGCTCAAGACTGCCTTTTTCACCGGCCAGTCAAAGGCGGCCAGGGGGCCGGCGGACAGGAGGCCGAGCAGCAGCAGGATCACTGCCTTCATCAGCCCTCCTGGTAGTCCACGCGCAGCAGGATGGAGGGCAACCCGATGAGCAGGCTCGTGCCGTCGAAGCGAAGGAACAGCTCGCCGGCGGCCATCTGACGGGCGTAGAGCGGCGAGCCCAACGGCCGCAACAGCTCGAGCCGCAGGCCCTCACCGTCGCGCGAGCCGACGGCCAGCAAGCCGGAAGAGGTGGAATCCAGGGCAAGCAGGCGGCCGGGGAGGGCGAGCCTTTTCGATCCGCGCTTTCCCAGGTCCAGCAGGGAAAGCCCATCCGCCGCCTCGAAGGCCAGGAAGCGGCCGTCCGCGGTGAAGCGCAGGGCGAGCCCCCGCCGGAAATCGGAGTCCAGCTCGAGGACCTGCTCCGCGGCGAACGAGCCGCCGCGCCGCTGGAGCAGGGTGAGGCGCTGGGGGTCGATCCCGGAGACCACGGCCAGCTTGCGGCCGTCCGGGGAAAAGGCGGTGGCCAGGATCACCGGGATGCGGCTGGACTGCGGAACGAACTCCTGGATGATCTTGCCCTGGACGTCGATCAGCTTCACGGTGCCGTCCAACAGCCCGACGAGGCACTCCTCCTCATGGAGGGCGAGGGAGGTGATCGGGGAGAAAAACTCCCCGGACCAGGCGAGCTCTCCCTCGCGGTCCAGCCTGCTGAGCTGATTCAGGTTGGTGCTGATCGAGTACAGCCGTCCCCCGCGATCATCCAGGACCGGGTACCCGAAGGCGTGGATCCCGAACTGGAAGCGGCCTGCGGGATCCTGAAACACGAAGTTTTCGGCCACCTTGGCGAAGTTGATGAATCCGGAGTCCGACAGGGCCACCCCGTGCAGGGTTTCTGCCGTGTAGAGCAGCCTGCCATCCGCCCGCACGTACCCGAACCAGCGGCCGGCTTTGAACCAGCTCACCCGTCCGGCGCCGCCGGCCGGTGCCAGCGGCTGTGCGCCCGGGATCGCCCGCGCCCAGGCCGGTTTGAAGAAACCCTCCCTGCCGGAGAGCACGGGAAACACCAGTAGATACAGCAGCCCCAGTACGAAGCCCAGGGCCAGGTGGCGGCGGGAACGCTTCCTGCGCAAGTGGCGACCCTATGATTTTTGCGCCTTCCATCCTATAATGCGGAAAACTTCGTGTCAACGAAAGTCGGGAGGCGCTCATGAGCCCGGACCGAGAACGCTTGAAGGCGGCCGCGCGCGAGGCGGCAAAAGCTTCCTATTCGCCCTACTCGCGCTTCCGGGTCGGCGCAGCCTTGCTGGCCAGCGACGGCAGCGTGATCACCGGAACCAACGTCGAAAACCGTTCCTTCGGATTGACCATCTGCGCGGAACGCTCGGCGGTGGTCCAGGCGGTGAGCCGCGGGCTGCGCTCCTTCGCCGCCGTGGCCGTCCACTGCCCGGACTCCGAGCAGCCGATAGCGCCCTGCGGGGCCTGCCGCCAGGTGCTCAGCGAGTTCGCGCCGCCCGAAACCCCGGTGCTCTGCACCGGCCGCTCCGGGGAACTGGAGACGACCCTGGGCGAGCTATACCCCTACGATTCTCTGCAGGAGCTGAAAGACCGCTGAGACCGCCGCTCAGCCGTCGGTGGGCCGCTTCAGCCTGGCCATCTTTTGAGCCGCCTCCTGCTTGCGCTGGTCGTCTTCCATTTTGGCCTTCCAGATATCGATCTTTTTCTTGACCACCTCCGCCTCGTCGACCTCGCCGAGCAACACGTGCAGGCGGCGCAGCGCGGAAAGGAAAAGGATCGACTGCTTGATGTCGTCCAGGCGCAGCGTGGACAGCTCGTATTTCTCCCGGTAGCGATCGGCGGACTGCTGCAGCAGGCGCTTGGCCAGGTTGACGTGCGCCAGCCGTTCCGTGTAACCCTCGACGCGGGGGTCGAACTGGACCAGAAAGGTTTTTAGATTCAGCAGGTTCTTGGCCACCGCGGCGTACCTGCCTTCCAGCTCCACGAACGACCACTTCCACTTGGAGTTGGTCCCGAATCCTTCGACCACCGAATCGATGGCGAAGCCCAGCTTTCTCAGATAGCCGAACTTGACGGCATCGGGCAGCTCCCGCAGGCTCTCCACGCCCGGTTCGTACTCGGAGAACGGGGCATCCACGTGGGAGGAGACGATCTCCTCCATGAAGATGATCGACTTGTAGCAGCACTTGCGCGCATCGTTGAGATAGCCCTCGTTTTTCACCCCAAGCAGGGACAGGGAAAGCGCGCTCATCAGGTTGTAGTAGGAGACCTGGTTCAGGTACTCCATGGCCAACGAGAAGCGGGTGAGGTTGGCCTGGTGCAGGGCCTCGGGGTCCAGCGCAGCGGCGCCCGCGGCGGAGGTCAGCTTGGGGGCATTGTGCAGGGTGCGCTCGAGCTCCTTTCCGCGGCTCTCGATCTGGTCCACAGCCTGCTTGTATTCCTTGATCCGCTCGGTGTAGCGCTTTTTGGCCTCAGCCCGGACCTTTTCCGTCGCCATAGGGCCTGTTCAATTCCCCCCGTACTTGGCCAGCAGCTCCTCGGCATGCTTCAGGGAGGTATCGCCCGTCCGGTCCCCGGCCAGCATGCGGGCGATCTCCTCCCGCCGGCCGTCTCCGGAAACCGCCTCCACCCGGGTGACCGTCCTCTCGCCTTCGCTGCGTTTCTCCACCTTGATATGATTATCGGCCCTCACCGCGATGGTGGCAAGATGAGTGATGCACAGCACCTGCTTGATCAAGGCCAGGCGTTTGAGCCGCTCGCCCACGGCCAAAGCCACCTCGCCCCCGATGCCGACGTCGACCTCGTCGAAGATCAGGGTGCCCACGCGGTCGGAGCGGGCCAGCACGGTTTTCATGGCCAGCATGATGCGGGAAAGCTCCCCGCCCGAGGCGATCTGGGCCAGGCGGCGGAACGGCTCCCCCTGGTTGGGCGAAATGAGGAACTCGACGCGGTCTTTTCCGGTGGGCGAATACACCAGCTTTCCCGCCTCGTTCTCCCGGTCCTGGATCTGCACCTGGAAGCGCACCTTGGGCATGCCCAGCGGCTTCAGCTCCTCCACCACCCGGGCCTCCAGGCTGGCGGAGGCCTCTCGGCGCAGACGGGAGATCTCGGCCGCGCTCGCCTTGAGCTCCCGTTCCCGGGCGGCGATCTCCGCCTCCAGTTGTTTCTGCCGCTCGCCTGACCCGGCGAACCCGGCCAGCTGCTTTTCGCTTTCCTGGGCGTGGGCCAGGACCTCCGGGATGCCGCCGCCGTACTTCTTCTTCAGCTTGCGAATCAGGGCCAGGCGCTCCTCGACCTGCTCCAGCCGGCCGGGGTCGAAGACCATCTCCCGCATCCGCGCGCCGATCCCCTCGCTGAAGTCCTCCAGCTCGAAGAAGGCGTCCTCCAGCTGCCGGGCCTTTTCCGCCAGGGCCGGGTCGATCGCCAGCGCCTCCTGCATGAGGGCCCTGGCCTGGCGCAGGGCGGCCAGGGCGCCCCCGCGGCTCTCCGCCGTCCGTCCGGAAAGGTCTTCCAACAGGCGCATCAGCTTCTCGTGATTGGCCAGGATCCGGCTCTCCTGCTCGAGGGCCTGCTCCTCGGCCGGATCCAGCTTGGCCTCCCCGATCTCCTCCACCGCGTGCTGCAGAAGCTCCGCCTGCCGCTGCCGCTCCCGCTCGCCGGCGATCAGCGCGGCGTGCTCCTCCCTCAGCTCGAGCAGCCGGGCGTAGGCGGCGCCGAACTGCTCCACCGCTGCGGTGCATTCGCCGTAGCGGTCCAGGAGCTTGCGCTGGTTTTCCAAAACGAGCAGGGACTGGTGCTCGTGCTGCCCGTGCAGGTCGAACAGCAGGCCCGTCAGCTCCCGCAGGGCGGTCAGGGTCAGCGGCGCGGACTGGACGAACAGGGAACTCTTCCCGTTCTTGCGCACCGTTCGGCGGATGATGATGCTGCCCTCCTCCGGGCTGATGCCCTGCGCCTCCAGCCAGGCCAGGGCTTCCCCTTCCTCGCGCGGGTCCATGCGGATCAGCGCGGCCACGCTCGCCTCCTCAGTCCCGGCGCGGACTGACTCCGGATCGGCCTTCAGGCCCAGCAGCAGCCCCAGGGCTCCGATCAGGATGGACTTGCCCGCCCCCGTCTCGCCGGTGAGGATGTTGAGCCCTGGGGAGAAACGCACTTCCAGCGAATCGATCAGGGCGTAGTTGGCCACCGAGAGGCTTTCAAGCATTCGGCTCCCCTGCCCAATTGAGCTTGGAGCGCAGCACTTCGTAGAAGTTGCGCTGGTCGGAAAGGATGATCAGGGTGTTTCGGGGCGCGCGGCGGAACAGCACCCGGTCGCCCGCCTCGAGCGGGAAGATCTGCTGCCCATCGATCACCAACTGGGTGCGGGTGCGCTGCCTGTCCTCCACCTCCACTTCCAGGACCTCGCGCGCCGGCACTACCACCGGACGGTTGGAGAGGGTGAAAGGGCAGATCGGGGTGAGGATCAACGCTTCCATCTCCGGGTGCAGGATCGGTCCTCCGGCGGACATCGAGTAGGCCGTGGAGCCGGTAGGAGTGGCCACGATCAGGCCGTCGGCGCGGTAGCGGGCCACGTAGGTGTTCGACAGGCGGATGCGCAGGGCCACGATCCGGGCGAATTCGCTGGAGCGGATGACCGCGTCGTTGAGCCCGGTAAACCGGGCCTGGCTGCTTTCGGCGCGCAGCACGGTTGCCTCGAACATGATCCTCCGGCTGACCCCCAGCTTGCCCTGCAGGTATTTTCCCAGCGCCTCCCCCCATTCCTGGCGGGAGATCTCGGTGATGAAACCGAAGTCTCCCAGGTTCACCGCCAGGATGGGGATATCCTGGCCGGCCGGGCTGCCGGCGGCCAGAGCCCGCGCCCCGTAAAGCAGGGTCCCGTCGCCGCCCAGGGTGATGGCCAGGTCCGTGTCCGGCAGCACTTCCGGGACGGCCTCCTCCCGCACGGGGCACACGCTAGCGGCGATCCCACGCCGCTTGAGCTCGGCCTGCACCTGCTCGAGCAGCTGCCGGGTCTCTTCCTTGACAAGATTAACGAGGATGATCGCCCTGCGAATTTGCTTTTTCATACGGGGAGATTCGGCTTCACTATACCCATTCGCTTTTGGGCTGTAAAGCGAACCTCTACTCGCTGCCGCTCAGGGCAGGCTGGCGAGCACCTTGGCGATGAGCTGGGCGTCCCGCTTGCCCAGCGCCGGATATAGGGGAAACAGCAGGCAGCGGCCGGCCAAGTCCCGGGCATTGGGCGAGCTTCGGCCCGGGGCCGCCGGAACCCGAGCTTCGCGCTCAGGCTCCTCCGGCCGGCTTCCGGCCTCCTCGGCCGCGTCGACGCTTTCGGCCTGTTCCACCGCCAGGATCGAATCCAGGAAGGCCCCGTGGGTTTCCACTCCTTTGCGCAGGGCGAACTGGCGCGTCTGCTTGAGGCTGTCCTTGACAAGGACCGGAAAGCTGAAGGGCACCCAGCCGGACTCGCGCGGCGAGCTAAGCGTGCCCTGCCGCGAGCGGCCGACTGCCTGGCTGAAGGCTTCGGCGATGGTCCGGCGGGCCTTGAGAAAATGGTCGACGGCTTTGAGCTGGGCCAGGGCCAGCGCGGCATTGAGGTCCGGCAGCTGGAAGTCCCGGGGAGCGCGCTCCGCCGCGTCGCGCAGGCTCTTGAGAGCCCTGCGGTCCTTGCAGAATACGGCCGCCCCGCCGCCGGCGGTGATGATGCCCTCCGGGCCAAGGTCGAGCACGCTGACCTGGCCGAGGCTTCCGCAGCGCGTCTCACCCAAGCCGGCGCCCAGGGCCTGGGAGATGTCCTCCAGGACCGGGAGCCCCAGCGTGAACAGGTCGTCGGTCTCGGGCAGGAAACCCAGCGTGTATCGCAGCACCAGGGCCCGCGGCGCTTCGGGCAGCAAGCGCTCGACCTCCGAACGCTGCAGCAATCCGCTGGCCGGGTCCACGTCGGCTGTGAGGAGCCTCAAACCACGGCTGGCCAGCGCCCAGGCGTAGGAGGCCGGGGCCAGCGCGGGCACGATCACCGCATCCCCAGGCTCGAGCTCCAGGCAATCCAGCGCCCACTGCAGGGCCGCCGAATAGGTGGCGGTGCAAAGCCCACCAGCCACCCCCAGGTAGCGGGCGAGCTCGGCGGCCAGCTCCTGGCTGAGGGGGCCGGGGCCGATCGCGTCCGATACCAGGCAACCCAGCACGCTGTTGAAGTCCCTGCGCCTCAGGGTGGGTCGGAACACGGGAATCGACATGGCTAGGACTGAAGGATAAAGGAGCGGCCCCGCTTTGGCAATACGCCGGCAAACCTTCAGCCCCGGGCGCTGCCTCGCACCAGGGGCACGAACCGGCAGCCGATGCTCTCCCGTTGCTCAAGCCTGCCGCCCGCCCGGCGCACGACCATGAGGGTCTGGTAATGCTGGGAGCTGCCCACCGGGATGACCAGGATGCCGTTGTCGGCCAGTTGGGCGGTGAGTGAGGCCGGGATGGTTTGAGCCGCCGCGGCCACCAGCATGCGGTCGAAGGGCGCCTCCTCGGGCCAGCCGGCCGAGCCATCTCCCACGCGCCAGTGGATGTTGAGGTAGCCCAGCTCGGTGAGCAGATCGCGCGCCCGGGCGAGCAAATCGGGGAGCAGCTCGACCGTATACACCTCGGCCGCCAGCTCGGCCAGGATCGCGGTCTGATAGCCGCTGCCCGTGCCTACCTCCAGCACCCTCTCGGCCCCGCTGAGCCGCAGCTCCTCGGTCATCAGGGCCACCATGTAGGGCTGGGAAATGGTCTGGCCCGACCCGATGGGCAACGGGAAATCCCCATAGGCCTCGCCTCGGCTCGCTCCGGGAACGAAGCGATGGCGGGGCAGTCCGGCCATCACCTCCAGCAGCCGTTCGTCGGAAATGCCGCGGGACCGGATCTGCGTTCGTACCATCCGCTGGGCTTGCGGGTTTTCCGGATACTGGATCTTCACCGCTTGCACCGCTTAGAGGCTCATTGTATTTGGCCGCGGGAAGCCCTGCAACCGATCAGGGCAGCACGGCGCCGGGGAGCCCCTGCAGCACCGCTGCGTCGAGCCTGGACCAATGCTCGCGAAACCGCTCGAACCAGCCGTACTCCATCAGGTCGCCCAGGTAGCGGTACAGCTCGCGGGAACGCACCTTGACGTTCCGGCGAAAATCGCGCAGGGCCTGGGCGTCGCCCAGGTCCGTGACCACGCGGAAGCTGAGGGCGGGAAGGGAGTTCTTCAACGCCGCCACGAACACCCCCGCCGTCTCCCAGTTGCCCGCGGAAGCCTGGAACAGGCGGTACAGCTCGCCGCGCATCTGGAGGGAATGGATGAGAAACTCCCCGCACACCTGGCTGCCCGGGCGTACCCGCACGCCGGTCTCCTGCCCCCGCTCCACGGCCTCCGCCTGCAGGGCCTCCCGAGCCTCCACGGGAAGAAAGCCGAAGGCCGAGGGCAGGCGCATCTCGGGGATGCTGTTCCGTGGAAAACAGCTCCCGGAGATGTCGGATTCGAAGCACTCCCGGCCGAGCACGATCTCCCCGATGACCGTGCCCGCCTCGATCCCGGCGCATGATCCGGTGTCCAGGATCAGATCGGGCCCGCGGGCCAGGATCCCGGCGGCGGCGGCCGCAGCGGCCCGGGCTTTGGCCGGACCGGACTCCAGCGCCTCCAGCTCGCAGCCGCCGACCATGCCGCGGCTTGCACGGCAGCCGGCCAGGCGCGGCTGATCGCGGAGGGACAGGCTCTCCCGGCAGGCGGCATACTCGGCCGGAATGGGGCATACCATCAGGATCTTCATGCTCTCTGAAAGCTATAGAGGCCCGGCAGGTAGGTCAAGAAAAAGAAGGGGGATGGAGTGGCTCCATCCCCCCATGCTGCTTTGAGGCAAAGGGGCAAGGAAAGGAGGTGAAACTTGCCCGTCGGAAAGGATCTTTCCGCCTTTACCGCCTCACTATACAAAACAATCTCGCTCCGGCGTGGTTACAGCATTGTGCTGTTTTTTTTCATTCCCGGAGGGCAAAAGAAATCCCCCGGATTCCTCCGGGGGCCTTAACAGATTCCTGCCGGCAGCCAGTTCTGCCTTCAGCTCCTCGCTCTCAGTTCTCGAAACGCGCGGGGAATTGTCTCACGATGCCATCGGCCAGCAGGTCGGCAAACTTCAGCATGTGCTCGTGGCCTGCGTCGTAGGCCTGGATGTCCGCTGCCCAGTCCCCCTTCAGCCTCGAGACGACCTCGGTCGTGGTGTACGCCAGGTGCATGTACAGCATCTCGCTCAGAGTGCCCTTCTGCCAATTGGGATTGGCGCCGCTGAGGAAGGCGGCGATGTCTTCGGCGTTGGCCTGCCAGGCCGCCTGCCCCTTGGTGACTCCGTCCCCGTCGCCGGCCTTTGCCGACTTGACGATCTCGGCGGCGATCAGGATATGCTCTCGCAGCAGCGAGGCGAGCTTCGAGCCGGCCTCCTCACCGTAGAACGGCTTCACGGCCGCCCCCAGGTCATCCTGGTTCCGCAGCAGCCTCTGGGCCGTGCTGTCCGCGTCCGGCAGGCCGGCAAGCGCGCTGATGATGAACGTGCGGGTGTAGACGATGT
>Ga0153916_10001218_pt1 | contig 18279 bp, 15 predicted proteins | sample Opewatmetagenome_FD_109642 | JGI IMG/M metagenome (GOLD analysis project Ga0153916, IMG submission 109642) | Freshwater wetland microbial communities from Ohio, USA - Open water 3 Core 3 Depth 4 metaG | ecosystem: Environmental > Aquatic > Freshwater > Wetlands | place: USA: Ohio, Lake Erie... | reverse complement strand
CCTGCCAGTCCCGCCATCAATGACGCGTATACCGTTGACCAACCCGGCGGAACGCTGCAGGTTGCAGCACCCGGGGTCTTGGCCAATGACACCGGCAACAACCTGACCGCGATCCTCGAAAGCCTGCCAAGCCATCAGGTGAGCTTCACGTTCAACACCGACGGCTCCTTCACATATACGCATGACGGCGTCGGCACCAGCGATTCCTTCAGCTACAAACTGACGAGCGGCGGCAGTACCCTGGGCGTCGCCACCGTAACGCTCACCATCAATCAGCCGCCGGTCGCCAGCAACGCCTGCGTAACGCCCACCACGGTGACATCGCCGGTCAGCGGCACGCTGCCCGCGACCGATCCGAACGGCGGAGCGCTGTCCTTCCAGATCCTCACTCAGCCCGGCAAGGGTTCGCTGACCGTCGACGGAGCCGGAAACTACGTGTATACACCCACACCCCATACGCCGGCGTTCATCGGGATGGACAAGTTCACCTATCAGGTCACCGATCCGTATGGCGCGAGCTCGACCGCAACAGTCTGGGTTCTTCTCGACGGTTCAGTGCGCATCATGCCGTTGGGCGACTCGATCACACAGGGAGTCTATGGTGGAACCTGCACCAACCCGGACCCGGATGGTGACTGCCCGGTGCGCGCGGAACGAATCAGCTACCGCAAGCTTCTCTTGACGGACCTCCAAACGCTGAATCCGAGCTACGCCGTGGATTTTGTCGGCACTCTGCATGATGGCTCTGGAGCGGGTCTGGCTGACGACACCCATGAGGGCCACCCGGGCGATTGCGTCGGCCCCGTGAATTCCGGTTGCCAGGGCCTCGATCAATACAACTCGTCGCTAACACGGAATCTCTCCGACAATATCACCTATTGGCTCGACCAGGACCAGCCCGATTTTATCCTCCTGCATGCCGGCACCAACGGCCTGGATAGCAGCACCGTCAATCCCGTTACTACCAACGCTGCCGCGGTCGATACGCTGCTGCAAGACATTTCCACTTGGGCACAGGCGCATTACCCGATTACGGTCTTCGTCGCTCGCATCATACCGGCCGTCGACGGCAGCCTCGATGTCGATAGCTATAACAACCTCGTCGCGCAGATTCCAGCCGGGAACCACCCGAGCGTGCGGGTGATCATGGTCGATCAACAATCGCAAATCGCGCTGGCCGGCTCCCCGAACAAAGCCGATCCGTCATATATGACGCCTGGCAACAACCTGCACCCCAATCAGACCGGTTATGACCGTATGGCCGGCAAGTGGTACACGGACATGGTGAATTCGCGGGAAATGCCGTCCTGTCCTTGATCGGCACCGACGTGCATGGCAGGCTGACGCTGACACAGTGAAAGCCCGTCCTCCTCGCATTCCTTACCGACCACGGGGTCGCACCACAGCCGTATCGGGCGGTCCTGGCGAGAGTCACTGACTGCCGATCCGTTTCATAGTCCAACTAACGAAGAGAATCCGACGTGGGCACCGCGGGCGCGGTCAAGAACTTACTGAAGAACCTCTTTCGCGCCGCTGGCGTTGAGCTCCGCGGCTACGCGCCGGACTTCGACCCAAGCTGTGTTTCCCTGACGGCTACCCCGGGCGTACCGACCCGGGGAAACGTCTTGCTCTCATACATCCTGGCTCCGTTTCTCTTGAAACGGGGGCAAGCGATTTCCGTCGCTCACAACAACCACCTTGAATCCGTACTGATTGCCCGAACGTTTCAGGACCTCGGCTACGCCGTCGATATCATTGATTTCCGCAATGACGAATTCATCCCCCGGAAGAACTACGCATTCTTCGTCTCCGCCCGCACGCATCTCGAAACGATCGCCGCGCGACTTAACAGCGATTGCATCAAGATCGCGCACCTCGATACGAGCCATTTCGCCTTTAACAACTTCGCTTCGTACTCCCGGCTACTGGCCCTGCAGCAACGCCGTGGCATTACCCTCCCGGTTGGTATGCGATTGATCGAACAAAACCGCGCCATCGAACTTGCCGACTATGGCGTCGTTCTTGGGAATGGTCGAACCGTTGATACCTATCGCTATGCCAAGAAGCCCCTGTTTGCACTACCGGTACCAGCTATCGTCGACCAAGAGTGGGATGCCAACAAGGATTTCCACGCCAGCCGGAATCGCTCCCTCTGGCTCGGCAGTGCGGGATTTGTGCATAAGGGCCTGGACCTGGTACTCGAGGCGTTCGCTGGTATGACCGAGATGCACCTGACCATTTGTGGCCCCATTCAGTCCGATCCGGACTTCCGGCAGGCTTACTACAAGGAACTCTTCGAAACTGCCAACATCCTTACGGCTGGCTGGCTGGACATTACAGGCGATGAGTTCCGCCGCCATGCTCACCAAGCCGCGGCGGTAGTCTACCCGTCCTGCGCAGAGGGGCAGGCTACCTCAGTCGTAAATTGCCTTCGCGCCGGGTTGATCCCGGTGGTTACTGCTGAATCCGGAATGGATGTCGGGGACTTCGGTATTGTGCTCACAGAGCCCTCGGTCGGCGCGATCCAAGGCGCAGTCAATCGCCTCGCCCGCCTCCCGCCGTCGCAGCTCAAGGAGATGTCGCGCAAGGCGTCGGAGTACGCACACGAACATCACTCGGCTGAGAACTACGTGCGAACATACCGCGGAGTGATTACCGAAATCCTGGAAGCCCGAGGCGTGACGCCACCCTGACCTTTTCCGGTGCCGACAAATGCGCCAGCTGTTATCGAGAATCACGGCTTTGTTGGCCAACAGATAGTCTTGTATGCCTACGCGCCAGCGAAACAGCCCACCAGACCGTCTATCGCACGGACGCGCGTTTCAACAGGTACGCCCGGTTCCTCGAGAAAACCAGGTCGAAGCCCTTCATTTGCAGTGTCTCGGCCGCCGTTTGCGACCCATACAGCAACAGGTAGTCGTACCGCTCCAGGAAACCCCTTTTCCAATACTCGGTCTGATCATACGGCGAGGCAAACCAGGCTGGCGCATTGCGCGAGGGATCGACTGTGTTCCTTGCCTGATAGATTGCGATTTTCCCATACGATGCTTTATGGACGCACCCGTATTCCTCTGGATTCTTCACGGGCGACAGCGCCTTCCTGTCTACCAGCAGAATCAGCCAACCACCCTCGCCCGCTCTATCGCACCCTAGAGTCAGCGTCGCGGCGATGCCCTGGTTTGCACTCGGTGGGTCCTTGAGTTGGACCATCCGCAATGGAGCCAGAAAGTCCCACAGGTCGCTAAGCGGGATCTGTGCCCCCGCACGCTCGATGTAGTAATAGCCGCCAAAATGCGGGATCGCCGGTATGTTGCCGATCGACGACAGTTCCTTATCGCTCCAGAACACCAGCCGTTTGTTGTCGGGAATGTGCTTGATCGCCGCATCGAGGTCCGCATATTCGCCGTTCACTTTTCTGTAGTCGGCGAAAACCAAGCCTATCTGCGTGGCCGCCAATAGGAACGCCAACGATGCCACACCCAACCTGACAATCGCGCGCCGCGGCGTCTGTGGAACGAAAACAGCAAGAAGCGCCAGAAAGATCAGGACGCGTTCTGCAACAAATGGAGCATCTGGAACCACCAAATGATCCGGAAGCACAAGGTACAGGGCAAAAAGCGCGACCATCCCGACGAGCAAGCCCATGCGTTGACGGTCTCTTGCCCTGCTAACGAGTTGGGCCACCGAGGCCGCTACGACCACGAGCCCGGCGATCACTACTATTCTTTTGTCCCACCACGACTCGTACGAACTCCAGAAGTACAGCTCCTTGCCGAATATCTCTGCCAATTTTCGACTGAGACTTACGATCGCGAATGCGCCGAAGTGCTCAACACCGCTGGAAGGCACGTCTCGCGCCAGTGCGACCAACAGCAGGGCCACCGATGGAACAAACGCCAACATTCCAAGCAATACTCGCGGCTGTTTGCGGCCGAAATAGACGGACAAGATGCCCAGAACAAAGATCAGGAAACATATTGTGTAGGGATGTGAAAGATAAACAAAAAACACCAGAACCGCCAACACGACCAGTCTTGTTGGGGTGAATTGCTCCTTGTGCTTCCACCAGTATCCGAGCGAAAGAAGGAAAAACGGAATCCCCAATATGAACTCTATGAAGCCCATATTGAAGTTCCAGTTAAACACAAACAAAAAGCCGAAAAGACTGAATGGATTCTGTACCTTGTCGAACACGCGGGAGAGATACACCAGGCTGTAGCCCATCAGCACTATGTACATCATCAAAATGAACTTTCCGGCGGTAAGCACGGAGACAAACTGCCCAAAGAGGAAGGCCAGGTAGTCGGCTGAAATGTATGGCGTTGGAAAAAATGACAATACGGCCCGATCCGCAAAGCGGTACTTTGCCTCCCAAAAATGCAGGGCCATGTGAAACCGGACAAGGTGGTACGGAAAGTCGGTCTGTGGCGGGTACTTGTTGAACCAGATGACGCTGAGTGAAAACAAGACCAGCATCAGGCTTAGTGCGAAATATATTCTCCCTTCGTCGATGGAAAAACGCTTGTTCGGACCGAAGGTCCCAAAGACAGGCAAACCCTGAAAGTCCCGAGACATGTCCTTCACTTTATATGGCACACACCATGATCAGGATCCCGGAAACTCTCGACGGAAATAGCCGCTCATAAACCCGGTGCGCGGCCAAATGCCTCTTCCCTAAACGATTGTTCTCCTCGAGGTGACCCTGAAGTTGACTTGACGCAGCAACCCGCGAGGGGCTGACAATCTTGCGCTGGCATTGTGGAGTCACGTATCCTGGCATCGCGTTAGTTCCAGTTTGGCCAGACAGTCCTCGTGCGTGTTGCACCTGCGTATGGCCGACGGTATTCCGCCCCTGCGACTGCGGACACAACTTGTCGAGAGCCGGCCACTACGAGTTGCCACCCCCTGCGATATGCTCTGCTGCCCGAATGGCGAGCGCGGCCATCGTCAGGGACGGTTGCAACGAGCTTCCAGTCGGGAATGTGGCCCCTCCGACCACATAGAGGTTGGGAACCTCGTGCGCCCGGAGATTGCGATCGACAACGGATGCGCCCGGATCGTTACCCATGCGGCATGTCCCCATCGGGTGCCCCGCAAAGCCTGGCGGCGTGTCGCCTTCAATCCGATCGACCCCAACGGCCGTGAGAATTGTTTTCCCGAGCTTTCTAGCCTCCACGAGCGCCGCCTTCTCATAGGCGCTGAACGAGTAAGTGATGCGTGGCGCCGGATTCCCGAAGTAGTCGCGTAGCTTGGGGTCAAGAGAGACGGTATTACCAGGATCAGGCAGTTGCTCAATTGCCGGTTCGACCTCAATCTCATGCCCGAAGGATTGCCGGACTTCGTCGGATAAAACCTTGCCCCAATTCCCGCTCTTGGCCGCAATTTCGTACGGTGTCGGACCCCAGTAATTATGAAACTCGAACTTCATTGCGGCTCGTTCGTGCCGGTTCTTCGGATTGCAGAATTGCAGCGTCTCGGCAGTCGGAAAGCCGATGCGGTAGGGAAACACCCGTTGCTTGAGGATCCCCTTGACTGCCAGAGCCGGTCGCTCCATGAAGTTCTTGCCCACCATTCCGCTGCCGTTAGCCAAGCCATGCGGGAAACGGCCTGATTCCGACAGTAACAACAGCCTGGCCGTTTCAACGGTGTGCGCGGCGACGACAAACATATGCGCCTTCTGTTCCGCTTCCTTCTTTTCCCGGTCCATGTAGACCGCTCCCGTAACGCGGTTTTTCGGGTCCGTGAGCAACCGCACCACATTGACATTCGCAATGACTGTCGCATTGCCGCTAGCCTCGGCGAGGTTCAGATGACCCTCCGACGTGTATTGCGCGGCGATTGGGCAGATGCGGTACGTTCCGCATGTGGCGAATGCCGCACAGGCTGGCCGATTCTGGTAGGGCACGCTATTGCGTGCCCATGGAATGCTATGCACAACTATCCCGAGTTTCTCGCAAGCATCCTGAAAGAGCTTATCGTCTGAGCTGAATGGAAATCCTGGTAGAGGATAGTCGGCGCTGCGCCAAGATGCGAAAGGGTTGTCGGCTGATCCGGCGACACCGAGTGCGCGTTCCGCCTTTGTGTAAAAGGGTTCGAGCTCATCGTAGGTGATGGGCCAGTCCTCGCCGATTCCGTAGAGCGTCCTTAGTCGAAAGTCGCTTTCGAGAAACCGAAGCGCCTGGCCGCCCCAGTGTAACGTGCTGCCACCGACCGCTTTGGCCCTGAGGTGATTAACAGGATACTCGACCTCGCCTGCGTTTGTGTAGACATCACGCTCCGGCAGATTCGAGGCGAAGGGCCAACCCGAGATGCGGCCGGACACGATGTCTCTCATGTAGGCGGTACGATCCTCCAGTTTGTAGCGCGGACCAGCCTCGAGGACCACCACCTTGAGGCCGCGGCGCGCCAATTCATAGGCCAGAAGACCACCGACCAGGCCCGCACCGACGATACATACGTCCGGGATCTTCTGTCGTGCGGCGCTTTTCATGAAGTGACGCTCTTGTCGCCAATTGGTTTGGTGTAAGCCCTGGGATCGGATGGTGGCTGCCCGGGGAAACTCTCGTAACCCACGACCGCCCACCCATAGGACGAGCGGTAGTAACGCTCGATCAGCGGCGTCATAACGTGCACTCGAAGTGCCAGAGCATCACGTGACGCCGCGAGCTTTTCGAGCTTCCGCAAAATAAAATCCTGGTCGGGATACTGCCACAAGAGCGCTCGCAAAACCTCGTCGCGTCGAGCAAGAGGCAAATCCGCGAACTCCGGGAGTCCACCGTCCTGCGCGAATAGCCGCGCCGATGCTATCGACAGGGTCGCGCTCGCACGTCGAAACTCCTTGAGAAATCCACCCTGTGTCGCTGTTATGGCGTTCACATAGTCGCGGAAGAAATCGGCCGGTGGCAAAGGCGCTGGTGCGACCACGGTCTCGCCAAGCGCAACGATGTTGCGCATTTGGGCGTCCTGCAGCACACCAAGAGGATAGGTGGTATCAAGCCGCGGAACAACCAGTTCACTCAGATACGGCCTGGCCACATAGGCTGTGGCTGTTGCTGCGGAAACCGCGATGCCAGTCAGCAAGAAAGTTCTTCTGGTAATCATATCTTCCCCAAACCTACGTAGGGTCGGTCACGCAACGCCTCGCCCGTCATTTCGAGGGCGCCCGAGGCAGGATTATCTTCTGTTTGAATATATGCCCGACAACAAACTCTGCGATGCGGTCATCGGCAAACGCGTTTGGGTGCGGATCCCACCCACCCAAAAAATACTCGGGTTTGTCCTCAGCCGCACCGGGCAGTATTTCATCTATCCGGTGTACAGTCAGCCCTGCGTCTCTCAATCCCTTGAGCATCTTCTTGGCAAGCGCGCCACTTCTATCCAGGTCGTCGTTTTCCCAAAGCAGAACATGAAACTCGGCGTCCGGGTAAAGGCTGGTCACACGCTTTCTGGCATTGTTTACGATAGCGACATAGAGCGCCACATCCGCGTCCCGGTATCGCCGATAATATATCGCGTCGCCGCCGACCAGTTTTCTATACAGCCACGACTTGGCTAACTGATTTTCGATCTTCTGTGTCAGTGTTTGCTTCTCACCGAACTGGCCCTGATAGCTGACGGCACCATCTGCGCCGAGCACATATCGTGGTCCATGGAGATGGTCGATAGTTCTCAGGCCGGCTGCGCGTCGGACATGGTCGGGGATCGCCGAGTAAATCACATACTTCACATCGCGCGGCGCACATTCCACCTCCTTGCTCACTAGATCGTGATCCAGAGATGCGAGCATCTGTTGTGCTCCATGGGTGATGAAGCCGAGGTTATAGACGCGATATTTTCCCCCAGACCTGACCGACACACGATAAGGCAAGGTTTCCTGGTCGTTCAGACCCCAACCGAAGGTGTACGCACCGCCGAAGAACAGCACACATGGTAGATTTGCTTTCGTACTCGGTGGATGCGCAGATGCTACGCGCAGTCCGTTGGGGTCCATCGTATAGACAACATCATATAGCTTCTTTCCTTTGTAGGACTTCGACTCCGTCTGTGCGACGCCCCTCGCTGCCCTGAAACCCAACAGGTCATCCGGAACCCACTCGAACGTGCCCTCTTTCTTGATTTCCGTGAAAATCCAGTTCTGGGAAGCCCAGAAATATCCTTCGAGGCCCGCCAGCACCCCGACGAGCGCGACAAGACCAATCCACACGTTTCTTGCGCGTGGTGCGAGCCAGAGAGCACACAGGAACACGCTTGCCCAAGTGAGAAGGATCCATAGATACGGTGCACTAAACCCCTTTAGGGCGGCAAACGAGATGATCACCGCAAACATGGTTAGAACGCTACCGACCAGCACTTTGCCGAGCATGAAGACCCCTTTTTGCTTTCGCCTTTTTTATCGATGTCGCTGAGACCATGCTCCCGTTTAGTGACAAGCTTTGACGCCTCTACCGGGTTTCGCCAAGAACACGTGAACTGGCGACTGTCTGGATTGTGCCCGGAACCCAGGCAGGGCGCAAATACCACTGCGTTCTATTCACCCTCGCACGTGGGTCTGTTACGATATGGGGGCATCGACTCTCCATCAAGGCGCGCCTACTCTTTTCGCCACGTATCCATGCACAGGCTACTAAGCTCCATCTCCAATGCAAGCTGATTTCAGGGGCCGGGTTGCGCTCGTTACCGGCGCCAGCAGTGGCATCGGGCGAGCGGTTGTGCGCGCCCTCGCCGAGCGAGGGGCCACCGTGTGTCTAGCCGGTCGCGAGGCCAGCAGGCTCTACGCGCTGCGTGACGAAATGCAGGCGCTCTCCCCGGCTCACGCGTACGTGTCCGACCTCGCACAAGACGAAGATCTCGATCGGCTTAGGGAATTCTTAGTGCGTGACCACGCGCGTCTCGACCTGTTGATACACAGTGCCGGCGCAATTTCGCTGGGCACGATCGAATCCATGCCTGTCAGCGAGTTCGATTGGCAATACCGCGTGAATCTGCGTGCGCCGTTCCTCCTAACCCAGATGCTCTTGCCTCTCCTGAAGGCAGCACAGGGGCAAATCGTGTTCGTCAACTCGAGTGTTGGCACGCGCGTCAAGGAGCGAGTCGGGGCGTACGCAGCCACCAAGCACGCCCTCAAAGCCATTGCGGACACGTTGCGCATGGAGACCAATCAATTCGGCATCCGTGTCCTGAGTGTCTACCCGGGCAACACCGCCACGCCGATGCAGCAAGCCATCCAGCAACAAAGCGGACAGCTCATTGCACCCGAGAACCTGCTCGCGCCTGAGGATGTCGCGGCGGTGATCGTTAACGCGCTCCTGCTCCCACGCACGGCTGAGGTGACCGACATCAACATACGCCCGCTTGGCAAGGCGCGTTGACTGGCGGGTCCCCTGCCGAGTGTGGCGCGGTACCTTGCCCCACCCCCGGCCACCAATCTTCGGTTCAACCCGGGACTTATCGGCTACCTGCCACCGCGGCCCACGCGGGTTGCCGTCGCCCGACCGCCTCAATCTGCGATCATCGCCACGTCAATCCGGGACTTCAGCCAACAGGCCGTGCTCAATCAGAAGTCGGACCGTTTGTGCAATGATGTCGAAATGTTCCCCAGCTCTTTCGGCGATATCCAGAAGGCTGTGACTACCATCTGCCAAATTCAACACCCATAGCATGGCCATCTGCTTTTGCGCAGCGTTCTTGTCGCCACCGATGGCCGTGTAGAGCCCTCGCTTTCCGAGTTGCGGTTCGCATTTTGGATTGAGGCTTCGGTACGTCCGATTGTGCTCGAGTAGGTCAACCACTGCCTGATAGCACTGCAGGGACTCGTCGAGACTCTGGGGACGAACAAACTCCAGGTTGTCCGCGGAGGTATGGTATTCGGGGAAGCTACCGTGGGGGCTGCGCATCAGACAACCGACCGGCAGGTCGAACCCGGGCGAGCAGTATTGGCGTTCGTCGTATCCATAGGGAAAGAAGTCTTGCACGACGTGTTCTTTGCCCGATGTCTTGAGCACGTGGGTCACGGCGCGATCAATCTCGGCGTTGCCCCGACGGCTCTTCTTGTATGTGAAGGGACCCCCATCACCGACGCAGGTAATGACCAGGCCGTGTTTGATCCGGGCAACCTGTTCCTCGTTCCGAGCGAGCCATGTGATGGACCCGATCGTGCCCGGGATGAACAGGAACCGGTAGGAAAACCGCCGCGACGGTAGGCCGGCCAGATGCATGGCAAGGTGCGTTGCTACCGCGATTCCCGAGAGATTGTCATTGCACAGCGACGGATGACACACGTGGCAAGAGACGAGAACTTCGTCCGTCGTTGTACCGGGTATCAGATATTCGCCGTAGGTCAGATGTCCGTCTGCCAAGGTCGCGTCAACACATACCTCGTACTCCTCGTCGGTCAGCGTTTCGAGCTGCCGCTGACTCAGGCAAAAACCCCAAGTCTCGTTGTAGTACGAGGTCCGGTACGGGATCCAATCCGGTCGATCGGGAAGACTGAAGAGATGCTTGCGCAGCTCTTCCCGAGACATCACCCGCCGTACCGGAACACTGTAACTTACGACATGCAGGTTGCACTTTTGAAAGTCAACCAGGCGCTCACCGCGCGCGTTCTTGATGTAGGCGTCCCGAATGTTCCACTCCTTCGGGACCGTCCAGTCGAAGACCGGCGTGCCCGTCGGCACTTCATGGATCACAAGCGGAATCTGACGCTGCAGAATGCGCAACGTCTCTCGCACACCTTCACCCGTGATGCTGCGGCAGATCGGATATAGCTCAGAGACTAGCCGATGCATTTCCGCGCCCGGGCCGGATTGTTGATCCGTAACCCTGTTGCCAGCGGGATGGTTTGGCGGGCCCATCATAGGGCAAAGTCCGGGTAGGTGCCGTCACGCTCCGAGATAATCGAGGCCTCGAATGGCCAGCGAATTCCGAAGACGGGGTCGTTCCAGCGCACCCCCCTGGCGCATTCTGGAGCGTAGAACTCAGACATCTGGTAGAACACCTCGGCCGCGTCGGTGAGGGACAGGAACCCATGCGCCACCCCTTCGGGGACGTACAGCATTCGGCGGTTTTCGGCTGACAACTCTACGGCGAACCATTGCTTGAACGTATTCGAGCCGGCACGCAGATCCACGATCACGTCATGGATGGCTCCGGTCGTGCAGCGCACCAGTTTTGCCTCGGCATGGGGTGCTACCTGATAGTGCATACCCCGAAGCGTGCCTCGCTTACTGTTGAAAGAGATGTTGCATTGCGCGAGACTGGTGCTTAGGCCATTCGCTTCGAATTCCCGCCGGCACCAGGTGCGCGCAAAGAAACCGCGCTCATCGGCAACGCGCTCCGGGTCAATGATGTATGCCCCTTTGAGCGGCGTTTCCGCGAAGATCATGAAATGACCTTGACCTCGGGAATCATCACGACGAACTTGCCGCCCCACTCGCGAATGTGTGCCATCTGCCTGACAATTTCCTCCTTCAGATTCCACGGCAGGATCACCAGGTAGTCCGGCCTGGTCTCGGCGATCTTCTCGGGACCGTGAATTGGAATGCGCGTGCCTGGCAAATAATGACCTTGTTTGTACGGGCTGCGATCCACCGTGTAGTCGATCATGTCGGTACGGATGCCGCAGTAATTCAGCAGCGTGTTGCCCTTGGCCGGGGCGCCATATCCAACGATGGACTTCCCCTCGCGCTTGGCCTTGATCATGAACTCGAGAATGTCCCGTTTGGTTGCCATGACCTTTTCAGCGAAGGACCGGTAGAGCTCGATCCCGGCGTAACCCAGGCGCTTCTCCCGCTCGCGCAACTCGATAACACGTTCGCCGACAGGCTTCGTGCCGTCTTCCGTATGACGGCCGTAGATGCGCAACGAACCGCCGTGCGTCGGGAGCTCCTCCACATCAAACAGCGTGAGGCCATGCTTTGCGAACACCTGCTCCACGGTGGTGAACGAGAAATAGGAGAAGTGCTCGTGATAGATCGTATCGAACTGGCGATCGTCGACCAGCCTCTGCAGATGGGGAAACTCCATCGTAATGACACCGGTTGGCTTCAGAAGAATTTTCATGCCCGCCACGAAGTCATTAAGTCCGGGCACATGCGCCAACACGTTGTTGCCGAGCAGCAGGTCCGCCTGCGCTCCTGTGCCGACGAGCTCGCGCGCGGTATTCTCGCCGAAGAACTTGACTACGGACGGTATCCCCTTCTTGATCGCCACTTCGGCAACGTTTTTCGCAGGTTCGACGCCCAAAACCGGAATCCCGGCCTCCTTGAAATACTGCAGCAGATAGCCGTCGTTACTTGCAATCTCGACCACCTGGGACGACGCGTCGAAACCGAATCGGGCGCGCATCTTTTCCGTATACGCCTTGGCGTGAGCCAGCCAGCTGTCTGAATAGGACGAGAAGTAGGCGTAGTCACTGAAGATGTCTTCGCCGGTCTGGTACATCTGCAGCTGAACCAGCCAGCACTTCGAGCAGACATAGGCATGAAGTGGATAGAACGCCTCCATCGCGTTGGCCTTCTCAGGGCTCACGTAGGAGTTTGCAAGCGGCGACATGCCAAGATCCGCAAAACTCTGGACGAGGGGCGCCTCGCAGAATCTGCACGTGGCTTTCGGCGGGCTCATTGTTGGATTGCTCATGGTTAAGTCTCAGTTTTTCGAATTACAGCGCAAGGTGACTCTTCTGAGTCCGAAACACGAGTCCGTATCTGGCGCCATTGATGAGTACGTACTGGTCCCCGTTGCTGTCCTGGCAGACCTTCTTGTCCGACACTTGCGCAAAATAGTCAACGAAGCTCGCCAGTTCCAGCACTGCGTCACGGGTTTGCAGGAAGCACAGCGGTACCTGCCCGTAGAACGACGCCCATAAGCTATAGGTGCTGGGCGGCCCCACGATGTAGTCACAGCGTGCCAGCGCGTACATATCCTCGAGAAAGTGTCCCGTGCCAAAGATGCAATCCGCACTTCCAAAACGGCTTCGATCGAATTTTTCGTTCGAGCAGATCAGAAAGGCCACCTTCTTGTCAGGGAACAACGCCTTCACGTCCGCAATGATCCGAGCGTAGTCCTCCGCCTCGAAGCAATATCTTCCATCCAGGTGATGTGCGTAGTCACCTCGCCGAATGTGTACACCGACCAACACGTCACAGCGATTTCTGATTGGCTGAGTCAACGCATCGATATTGTCGATATACGACCGGACCGGAGTGAAATAAGCCCGAATCTCTTCGCTGAACTTCCTGATGTTGCTGATATCGCGAAACTGCAGGCCCGACACAAACACGACTTTACTGTCGCGAAAGACATCGATCGCCTGCGGATTGTCATCCAGCAAGTAAAGTGTATCGTCCGGCACAGACACTACCCGTGCAAACCAGTTCCGGAGCCCGAACTTCCTGATGACTCGCGTCAGAAAGTACGCTCCACGATAGAGCGCACGGCGCACCGCGGGTCGGCGCAAATACGCCGGCCCGAAGGGCTTGGCCGGGTAGCGACACAACAGGTCGCTGCGTGTGCTTTCGAACAGGTCTCCGTACTCATCAAACGACGGGTTAATTACCGTCGCTCCGTGCGCCGCTGCAAACGCAATAAAGTTAGTGAAATTGAACAGGCGGTTACCCAGCTGCCCGGCCTTCGAGGAGATCACGATGAAGGGTCGCGACATAAGCCCGCCTCAAACGTGGAATTGCCGTGCTTGGTGGAAATGGGCATGCGCTTCACGCCCAGACGCGTTCTCATAGCGCGTGCGGCGAACCCACGAACGCACTTGACGCAATGGGCGCGCAATCATGTTCCACCATCGGCGCACCTTGCCACGTTGTGCATACTCTTTGGGTAATTCGGTGGTGATCATGTTCACCGGAAAAACCTGATGGTCCCGCGCGCCCCCCACTGTGTCTTCGCGGCAGGTTAGGAATGCTTCGCGTGCCGGCCACTCGTAGTTGTTATACCAGGTCCAACAGTTGTTTCTCTGGTAGAGTGCTTGAATCTTCTTGGCGAGTTCCTTGTTGGGTTCGGCTATAGCGAAGCTTAACATCGGTTCTGAAATATACTGTGCCATCATATTGCATGACTTGTTACTGCAATAGTTGGAAAACCAGAGGTTGAATCCCATGCGTTTTCGCAGCGCATTGACCGCACGATAAACTTGAACATGCTCCTCATTGCCATACTCGCCCCATGGATTATGAGTAAACACGTTCCGGCAACCTGCTAGTCGATGTTCCAATTCCGTCACCAACACTGCGTAGTTGGTTCGGTACACCTTTTCCGAGAACCCTGGCAGCGAGTATTCGGACTTCACTACTTTCAGACCAAAGTCCGTAACAATCGGCCGATGCCAATCGGCTCCATTGAGCACCTCTGACTCTTCGAGCCCCAGACAAGATACCTTCTTAAGCGGATATGATGAAAGGCTTTGCTGTCTGGCCCGGCCGACGCCGGGACTGGACCTGACTCCCATGAAGCAAAAAACCACCTCGTCAATCTGCTCAAGAATCGAACTGAACCACAAGATCTCATCGTCCGGGTGTGCCACGACGAGGGCCGAGCTGTCTGTTATCTTGCGTATGTTCATCCAGGGCGCCCAGAACCTATCTGCGCGCTTGCGTTCTTCGGCGCTTTGACCGCGCGAACCGTAATGGAGAGCTGGTAGTCAGGGTCGTTATAATCGAGTTCCTGCCGCGTGAGCTCGCGGCTCGCCAGCCCGTGGAGGAATGTGCAGGCAACCAGCACATTGCCGTGAGCCTCTACGGTCACGTTCTCCGGCTGAAACACTTCCCCAAAAAGCTGCCGCGCCGATGCGTCAGTGAACCGCCAATAGTCGCCCCACTGCTCCATATCGTACCGACAAATCTGGCTGATCCCGGGAAGCGTGGCTAGCAGCACTCCGCCCTCCTTGAGCGCCCGGTAGCCGTTTGCCACGGCCGCCCTGACATCGTAAATGAACGGAAACACCTGGGTCAGGATCAGGCAGTCAAACGCTTCGAAGGGAATAGCGCGACCCGTGGCCAAGTCGCCTATCATTGTCGCGTCGGGATGGCCTTCCTTGGGATAGAGGATGTCCCCACGCGTGACGCGATCGTCCCCGAATTGCTTCGTGTAGTTGACGTATCCACCGGCTTCGAGCACCCGCCCTCTGATATCCTGCCGATGCTTTTCGATGAACGCCTCGATGTAATAGCGGTCGATCGGCCGTCCGCGGCCGATACCAAATGAGCGGCTGATGGGGGTGACCCGACGCAGCGAACCGAAACGCACCGGCATCTCGAAGCCGAGAATGCGAAATAATCGATTCACCACGCGCCTGAACAGATGTCTCATACACGGTCCCTTTCGCCTCGCCTCGGATGTCCGCCAACAGTTAGCTAGGGCTGCGCTGCCCATGGTCAATGCGATCAACGACCTCCGAATAAACCTCAGTGGTCCACTTAAGCAGCGGCCGCACCGCCCCGGGCATCTCGCCCGCCCAATCGCCGCGCGCTGTGCCTGCGCCCATGTTGTCTCTGACACTGAAACCGATGACTTGCACCTCGTCGAACTGCACGGTGTCGGGGCTACGGGTGATGAGGCTACACGTCACAAATTGCATCCCCGCGGTCAGAAAATTCCCAGGGATCCAAGCGGTGCTCGCATAGCGGCCAGCCGGATAGGGTTGCTGGTACCAGTTCGGATCCTGGTTCAAGGAGGCGAAAATCATCGCCCCTTCCTCATTGTAAAACCAGTAATGGGGCAGTAACTTGTAACCCGGCTGAAGGACATCGAACACCATCTCGATGCCAACATCGTCACGAACGTCTACTGAAGAGACTGTTCGCCCATCGCGTCCCACGACCCGGATCGAGCGTAGTCGAGTCACGTCGCGCCCGGGAGCCCCTGCCGGGTCCGGCCACTCTCGCTGCGACGGAACGCCTTCGTCGCTGTTGAGGTAACGGCTGATCACCTCGTGCGGTGACCCGTCCATGACGACCTGACCAGCGCTAAGGAGAATCGCACGGTTGCAGAGCATGGACACCGCCGGCATGTTATGCGACACGAACAGCACGGTGCGTCCTTGTTTACGCACATCCTGCATCTTACTGATGCACTTCTTCTGAAACATTACATCTCCGACGGCAAGCACTTCGTCCACGATCAGGATCTCGGGCTCCAGGTGCGCTGCAACTGCGAAAGCAAGTCGCACCGCCATGCCGCTGGAATAACGCTTCACCGGGGTGTCGATGAACCGCTCCACGCCGGAGAAGTCGACGATCTCATCAAACTTGCGGTCTACCTCTTTCTTAGTCATGCCAAGAATCGTGCCATTGAGATAGATATTCTCCCGCCCCGTCAGCTCGTTATGAAACCCGGTCCCCACTTCGAGCAGGCTGGCGACCCGTCCCCGAATCTCAGCGCGCCCACGCGTGGGCGGCGTAATTCGCGTCAGGATCTTGAGCAGGGTCGACTTCCCTGCGCCGTTGCGGCCGATGAACCCAACGACCTCGCCATGTTTGATCTCGAATGACGCTTCCCGCAATGCCCATATGATGTCCGTCGGCGCTACAGCTGCAGCAGTGGACTCGCCGGCTGCTACGTCGTCGAACCGGTACAGCGAGCGGTACTTACGGTAGTTCTGGAGCGGACTTCGAATGAAGTCGATCGCCGCTCGGGCAAAGGTGTCATGCGCTTGTTCCTTGATTCCGATACGGTAGATCTTGGAGAGCCCCTCCGCGACCACCGCAAAATCATCAGTACTCATAACGTTTCGACGCTCTCAAAGGTGGTCATAGCGGCCCTGGTTCCACACATTCCAGCTTTCGATCCCCACGGTCACAGGCTAGATCACGTCGACGATGACGCGCTCCATCCGTCGAAAATACATGGCCCCGGACAGCATCAACAGAACGCTGGTAACCATGCCCGGCACGATGAACCCCCAGGGGATCGGGCCACCAAGGAGGCAGGCCCGGTAACCCTCCATCACACCCACAATCGGGTTAAGCGAATAGAGCAGGCGGTACTGTGGCGGGATCGAGACAGCCGAATACAACACCGGCGCCGTGTAAATCAACATGCGAATAATAAACGACATCGCAAACTTGACGTCCCGGAACCGGACCGCGAGTGACGATAGCCACATCCCAATACCCGCCGGAATGAGCATCATATAGAGAACAAACACGGGTAAGAGCAGCATATTCCAGGTGGGCGTGACCTTGTAGAATATCAGAACACCGATAAGGAGTAGCAACGAAATGGTGAAGTCGACCAGCTTTGCGAGCACAGGCGTGAGCGGGAAGATCATTCGCGGGAAATAGACTTTGCCGAGCATGCCTTGCTCACTCACCAGACTCTGGCTCGACTGATTCATCGCCTCGGACATGTACGTCCACGGGATGATCGCTACGGTCGAGAACAGGAAGTACGGAATTCCGTCGGTCGGCACATTCGCGATTTTCCCGAAAATCACCGTGAACAGGATGATCTGGATCGCCGGATTGAGGATGGCCCAGGCGAATCCGAGGATAGTCTGGGCATACAGAACCTTGACATCACGCAGCACCAAGAAATAGAACAAATCGCGGTATCGTTTTAGTTCCGCGAAGTCAATGGCCTCGAACCCCTTGGGGGGCACGATAACACTTACGGGCATGTCGTTGGTTGACGGTTTCATGGCTCCGCCCTTTACCCGACTGCGCTCGCCAAGGCGGTTCGGGGCTGCGACCAGCGCAGCTGATCGTCCAAAATGCCGCGTTCGCGAAGATGTGTCAGCACCTTGAGGCGCATGAACTGCGAATTGCGGAAGTTGCCGTCTGCAAAACCCATGGTCTCGAGCCCGTCCTTGAGGCCCTGGATCGCGCCGGCGAGATCGACCTTCGGCTGGTGCCTGGGCGCTAGCTTGCGGAACAGACCGAAGTCGACCTGGTAGGAACGCTTGTCCGGCTGGGCATCCTTGTTGATGGAGACGCTTACATCCGGAATGATCTTCGCGACCGCATGCGCCAGGTCCTTCACCTGGTAGTTCCATTCGTTACTGCCAGTATTCACCGCAAGGAATGTCCCGCCATTCGTCATCTCGCGTCCGATCGCCCAGTCCATCGCCCGCGACATGTCTTCGATGTGGATCAGCGGTCGCCACGGCGTGCCGTCACTGAGGATGGTGATCTGGCGCGCCGCGACCGCGCCGGCCACGAAATCGTTCAATACCAGATCGAGGCGCAGGCGTTCACTCATGCCACAGGCCGTTGCAAAGCGCAGTGACGTGACCACGAAATCGTTTCCAGCGAGCTCCCGGAGCACTTTTTCGGT
>Ga0153916_10001217_pt1 | contig 18295 bp, 19 predicted proteins | sample Opewatmetagenome_FD_109642 | JGI IMG/M metagenome (GOLD analysis project Ga0153916, IMG submission 109642) | Freshwater wetland microbial communities from Ohio, USA - Open water 3 Core 3 Depth 4 metaG | ecosystem: Environmental > Aquatic > Freshwater > Wetlands | place: USA: Ohio, Lake Erie... | reverse complement strand
CAGGATTCTCAGCCGAGTTAGATGGTGTGATCGAGCGATCGCGCAATGCACGCTAGTGGATTGCCAACCTGGAGACAATCGAGCGGGAGCGTACTGGCATCAAATCGCTCAAAGTGGGTTATAACAAAGTTTTTGGTTATTATCTGGAAATTACGCATGCCAACACCGTGATGGTACCGACAGAGTACATCCGAAAACAAACCCTGGTGAACGCAGAGCGGTACATAACCCCAGAAATGAAAGAATACGAAGCGCTGGTGTTGAATGCTGAGGAGCGCATTCACGAAATTGAGGAGCGTTTGTTCAAAGAAGTTTGCAGTCGCCTTGCGGAGAGCTCCAGCCGCCAGCTGGCAACTGCGCGCTGCCTGGCTAACCTGGATGTATTGGCTTCTCTGGCGGAAGTGGCCTCAAACAGCGGGTATGTTCGCCCTGAGGTCATCCCCGAAGATGTATTAGCAATCCAAGATGGCCGGCACCCGGTGGTAGAGCATACCTTGCATGCGGAACGGTTTGTGCCCAACGATATCGTCTTCACTGAACATGAGCGCATCCGGGTGATTACCGGCCCAAATATGTCAGGGAAAAGCACATACCTCAGACAGGCAGCCCTGATTGTGCTTATGGCACAAATGGGGAGCTTTGTCCCGGCTGATACTGCTCGGATTGGATTGGTGGATCGGATTTTCACGCGCATCGGGGCGCAGGATGAAATTCATGCCGGGCAATCCACTTTTATGGTGGAGATGATCGAAACTGCCACCATTCTGCACCATGCTACAGGGCGCAGTCTATTGGTGCTGGATGAAATTGGCCGGGGCACCAGTACTTATGACGGCGTCTCAATTGCATGGGCGGTCATCGAGTACATCCACAATCATCCGAATTTACGCTCCAAAACCCTCTTCGCCACGCATTACCATGAACTTACTCAATTAGCTGATTTGCTGCCTGGGGTTAGTAATTACAATGTTGCCGTCAGTGAGACGGATGGCAAAGTTGTGTTTTTACACCGCATTGTGCCGGGCGGGGCTGATCGCTCTTACGGCATTCATGTAGGCCAGTTAGCTGGGCTGCCGCGCCCGGTGATCCAACGCGCCAGCGAGATATTGCAAAAGCTGGAAGCTTCTTCGGGCAAGGCAGTACACCTGGACAAGGAAACGCCGCGCCAGCTGGCTCTGTTCCCGGAGACCAATCCCCTCCTGGAGGAGATAAAGAATCTGGATATCAATGCTCTCTCGCCCATCGAGGCGCTTAATAAACTCTACGAATGGAAAAAGAAATTTACTGACCAGGATTAAGGTAAATAAGCGCCTGTGACCGATTCCTGGTAAGAAACGTCTACGGTTAATAATCCTTTTTCCTTTACCCATTTCAGCACGTCATTCCACTGCGCTTCGGTTGGTACACCCGCGGTGGGATAAGGGCCGATCTTATAGGCTTCCAGGATAGGGGCGGGTACGAGTTTCTGCTCTGTGAGCAGATTGGTATATTTTTCCGGTTCTTTATTGATCAATGCAGTGGCTTCTTCGATGGCGGCTAAAAAGCCGCGCACTGCCTGGGAATTAGCATCGATAAAAGCTTTACGGAAGGTGATGGTGCTGAAGGAATATTCGGGCAGGATCGAGTCATCCAACACGATGACTGCGCCCTGTTGTTCTGCCAGGAAGGTTAAAGGGTCTGGCAGCATTCCTGCTTCCAGCTCGCCTGAAGCGAGCAGCGCCATGCGATCGGATATTTTTGGCACGGCAACCGTTTTAATTTGTTCGTCAGTAAAACCCTGGGCTTGCAACAGACGATCGGTGAGGTATTCGATGATCGTGCCTTCTGAAATACCAATCTCAATACCTTTCAGACCTTCTGGAGTAGTTATACCGCTTTGGGCTGAAGCTAAGATGTGAAACAGGGGAGCAGTGGAGGTGGCTGACCGTGCATACCGCACAGTCTGAACCTGGATTTTATCTTTATTATAGAAGAGGGTGGAAACAACTTCATTAACCATGCCATCAGCTTGTTCAGCCGCAATCAGCTGATCTCGCTCGGGTGCAGAACCCACCGGGATAAACTCAACTTTTACGTTGTGGCGCGTGTATAGACCCTCCTGTTGGGCTACAAACATGGGTAAAGTATCCAGGATAGGCAGCACCGCTAATTTTATGGTAGTAATTTCCGGAGTAGTAGAATCATTTGCCGGTGCGGATGGTTGACTGCAGCCACCCAACAGCATAATGAGGATAGCTATAGAAATTGTTGTGATCCAAACGATGCGGTTTGTCTGCATAATTATGAGTGACTTACTCCTGTTTGTATGTTAATAATAGAAGCGAAACACTCAAGTTTACCTTAAAATGCGTGCATTTTTCATGCCATTTTGGTGACGAGAATTTGAAGATAAGGCATTTTGGATTATCCTCACAGAAATGATAGAGAATACCCTAATTCAGACCCTTTTGCTTGACACAAATCCATCCCTATGCTAAATTTGAATTGTTATTTTAGAAGCTTTGCGTAAAACCAGGTGGGTAGTGGTTAACCTGCGCATATCGCACGCTCCATTCAATTCAGAAATAGGAGTATTGCTTTGACTAAGTCACGATCGCAACTTATGGTAGATCGCCTACGTGACCTTCAAGCCTCCTCGCCCGATATAGAAGCCTCGGCTGTCGTGAGTGTGGATGGCCTGCCCATTGCTTCAGCGATGCAGCAGGGAGTTGAAGAAGATCGTGTAGCCGCAATGTCCGCAGCAATGCTTTCTCTTGGTGAGCGAATTGCTTCCGAACTGGGCCGTGGTTCCCTTGACCAGGTGTACATCAAAGGCGAGCAAGGGTATGTTATTCTGATGTCTGTTGGTGAGGAGGCAGTCCTGACGGCATTAGCCAGGGAGCAAGCCAAATTGGGCCTGATTTTTCTTGATATGCGCCGGGCAGCAGAAGCCCTGGCAAAACTGATTTGATGGGTAGGTAGTTATGGATCCGATCCCAAAAAGTGGTTTATATTATCCCAATAAAGCCGGGCTGATCATTATTCAATCGCTGACCAATGTAATGGGTAAAAATGGGTTAAACGCCATTTTAAACCTGGCTCACCTATCTAGCTTAATAGACCACTATCCCCCAGATAACCTGGCGCGGGAATTTGATTTTTCAGAAGTTTCTGCTATTAACCAGGCGCTGGAGGAAATGTATGGTCCAAGAGGCGGACGGGGATTAGCTCTGCGCGCTGGAAGGGCAACATTTGCGGATGTCCTGCGAAATTTCGGTGCACTGGCTGGAGCTGGTGACCTTGCTTTTCGGGTTCTTCCGCTGCACACCAAAATGAAAATTGGCATTCCAGCCATGGCAAAAATCTTCAGCCAGGTTAGTGATCAGCACTCTACAGTCGAAGAAACTGAAAACGATTTCGTTTATACCATCCATCGCTGTCCTGTTTGTTGGGGGCGGACGGGTTTGGATAAGCCGGTGTGTTATATTGCAGTGGGTTTACTGCAGGAAGGACTTAAGTGGCTTTCCGGCGGGAATGAATTCCGAGTTAGCGAAACGAAGTGCATCTCCATGGGAGATGTGGTTTGCGAATTCGTCATTCAGAAAACACCCATTAGCTAGGGATTAATGTTGACGGAAGAACGAGCTTCAATCCTCATTGTGGAAGATGACCTGGACGTGGCGGATATGTTAAACGCCTATTTTAAAGTTCAGGGATATGATGTGCGTGTATCCAATTGGGGAGAAGATGGCGTAAACACCTGCCAGGAGAACCCACCTCAACTGGTTATCCTGGATATTCGTTTACCAGATATTGATGGCTATGAGGTAGCCCGTCGGCTCAGGAAAAACCGCCGGACTCAAAACATTCCCATCATTTTTCTTACTGAAAAGCGGGCTCGAAATGACCGGCTGATGGGCCTGGAGCTGGGGGCTGACGATTACATTACCAAACCTTTTGACGTGCAGGAACTGCGCCTGCGCGTTCGGAATGCGCTCAGCCGGTCAGAGCAAGGCGTTCTTACTAACCCGGTAACTAATTTACCCGAAGGGTTGCTGGTGGATGAGCGCCTCGAAGAATGCCTGCATCGCAAGGAGTGGAGTGTTCTTCTGGTGGGTTTGCACAACCTGGAAAAATTCCGCGAGATTTACGGATTTGTTGCTTCCGATGATGTTTTACGGGCGGTTAGCCTGATGATCAATAATGCTGTGCGTGATGTAACTAACTCGAATGATTTTATTGGTCATTTCAGTCCAGTTGAATTTGTGGTGATCACTTCGCCTGAGCAAGTAGACGAATTGATGGAGCGGATCACTACCCGCCTGGAGCAATCCCTCGACTATTTTTATCCATTAAAAGATCGCGGTAAGAAAGATGATCAACACCAGCATTTAGCAGTAGCTATTCACTTGCTGCATGCTGATCAAGGTCCTTTTCAAAACCTGGATGATCTAAAAGCCAAGCTGGATAAATGACCCGGAATTGATCCGTTAACAGTAAACACCTATTCATAGGGGCGACGTATGCGTCGCCCCTGCTGAGTCTAATGGGGAATCAGGGGAGCCAGGTCCCGCCAGATGGCATCCAATGCAATCAAGGCAGTAAAGCTGCGTTCATCCCAGGCCTCAGTTGTCAGGTAGATACCATCTTCCTTTAAACCATGGTTGGGTAGATACTGCACAGCGGCCCATGTGTTTACTAATGGCATTTGGGTGTCATATGCCACCTGAGCGATAGCCAGATTTAGCAGATTGTCATGCTCTACATTATCAGCCTTTGTCATCAAAACAGGGATCACACCCCGTTGGATTGAAACATCAACAATCTTGCGTAGGTGTTCAGCAAAGGTGATTTCTGCTCCGGGCTGCCAGTTGGTCCCCAGGCTTATGAAGATGAGGACGGGTTTATTCAGACGGAATTCACATTCCAGTGGTGTTTCGCCACCCTGGCAGAACTGCTTATCGGCCAGTAAAGGAGATAATACAGAAGCTACGCTAAATCCATCCCGGACAGTCTGGTTGGTCTGCCCAAAAGCGCCGTTAAATTGGTCAATGGTAAACTCTAAATCTTTATATCTATCACTCAGCCAGTAACGGTCTGTGTCGTAAATACCCAGGAATACCTCTGGCAGGCTCTGGCAGTCACCGATCCGGCTGAACGAATGCGGGTTGTTCCCTTGCGCCAGGCCTGCCAGGAAAACTTCTTCTGCTTTGGCACTCACGGTTGGGATGACCGGCCACTCTCGCCAGTATTTGGGTGTGGGACGTGTATCTGGGGTAGAGGTGGGCGTCTCAGTTGCGGTGGAGGTAATGGTTGGACTAAGCGAGGGTAATGGCAGTTGGGTGGGTGTGGTTGAAGCAAGGCTAATTGCCGTGACTGTGACCGTTGTGATGACCGATGAGGTTGGTAGTTCTGTGTTATTCAGTGAAGTTAAAACTGGCTGCGTGGCTTGCCCATCGATGGATAAACTTTTACCTGAATTTAATTGAGTAGCACATGCAGCCAGAAACCCCACAACAATAAACCAAATTATGGTCTTTGCTGGAACAGTGCTGAGATGGTGATTAATCCGGTCAGGGCGCATAATTTTCTTCCATAGAAAGTGTTAACTGGCTCCATTCCTCCAGGCTGAGAGTCTCAGCTCGGCGCATATGTGAAATCCCGCAATGCGTCAGCAGCGATTCTGCCTGGCTTGCCGGCCATCCTAGGCCGCCAGAAAGCGCGTTGCGCAGCGTCTTCCGTTTCTGGCTGAAGCCTGCTTTGATCAACCGGAAAAAACTGCCCAGGCTGGCCTGTGGGATGATGGGTTGAGCATATAGATTAACGTTCACGACTGCTGAATCGACTTTGGGTTGTGGGTAAAACGCTCCGGCAGGTATGTGCATGCTGATGCTGGGATGTCCATATACCTGAACGCTTAAGGCCAGCAGGTTGAGATTACCCGGCAATGCGCAGATGCGTTCTGCCACTTCCCTCTGTACGGTTAATACCAGGCTACTCGGTTTGGGCTGTGCTTCTAATAAATGACGGATAACTGCGGAAGTGATGTAATAGGGAATATTGGCTACCACCCGGTAACTGGTTTGGGGTGATAAGCCTGTGTTCATTAGTTTGACAGGATCGAATGAGAGGATATCCCCTGCAATCACACGTACATTGGGAAGCGCCTCAACCACTTGGCGCAAGATGGGTAACAAGCGCTGATCTACCTCAACCGCCACCACCTGGCGGGTAGATACAGCCAGATAGCGAGTCAGGTTACCCAGGCCAGCGCCAATTTCCAGGACTACATCGTCAGGTTGTAGTTCGGCAGCCTTGATAATGGCTCGCATTGTGTTCTCATCAACTAAAAAATTCTGCCCCAATTTTTTATCCGGGCGCAAATTATACTGGCGCAGCAAACCAGGGATATTCAAAGCTGGCAGTCTTAAGGGATGATCCAAACAATCTTCTCCGGAGGCGGCCAAACGAAATAAACGGTGACATTGCGGTGCCACCCCACAAAATCTTCGTCTGTATAACCCAAATCGATCCAGCGCGGACCAATATTGCCCGTATCTGCTGCCACCCCATACCCATATCCTTCTACATATAGAACAGTGCCGTAGGGGATATAGTGAGGATTAACACCAATGATGCCCTTTTGAAGAATTTTCCCGGTAGCTGTAATATTGCTGCCGGTATCCGAAGGTTTATATGAAGTAGCGTAAACTTCCAGCGCCCGCCAGTATTCAACCGTGCCGTCTGCCGTTTGGATAGAGTGCATTACGATCTGAGTGCCATACCCAACCAACCTTGATACTGGCGCTTGAGCCTGCCACTGATCTTCCACTTGCCGTGAAACTTCCTGCCCATCTTCGTAACGGATGCGTACTCTTTCTGCGAATATGCCGTATTGGCCAGATTCTAGGATATTTTGGTGGTCAATTTCAAGGTCTGCCACAGGTTGGAAGCTGGTCTCAAAAGGCACCGGGGTCTGTTGGATCAGGATCTCTTCACGTACTCGTACCAGGCGTATCTTGCCATCCCTGGGAACGAGATCTCCCTCGCCGGGGATAGTGTAATCCAAACCCTGCAAGCTCAGCCCAGAGTCCAGCAGGATATCGCCGACTCTTTTCCCCGCGGAAAGAAAGGACAACTCACCCAGCGCGGTTTGGATGACCACTGGTTTGGCGCGTTCGATTTCGACTGTCATACCGGGAGTGAGCGGTTCTTCCGCAGCAGGCATCAGACGATCCGCATTGAGCAGGTGGATGCCTGCTTGCCACACCGCCTGTCCAACGGTAGCCGCTGTTGAATAGAACTGGTATTGCTTAATGCCATCGCTAATAGTAAATGCTATCGCGCGGCGAAGTTGCCAGAAATAGGTCTGTGGCTGACCCTGTAATGGAACATCATAAGGCAGGAAAATTCCTGCGCTGGTTAGCTCATCGCCGGGAAATAGCTGCAGACCAGCCTGGCTGATTACATTGGCTGGGATGGGATTGGCGGCATAAACAACATAATTTTTACCATCCGCAGCTATCTGGATGGTGGAGGCATGCTCCAACTTTACCATGTCACCATCAGCCAGTGTAGCCAAGGCTGATGGGTAAAGCAGATCATGAGAGCCTCGGGCAATCCTGGCAGCCTGTAAAACCTGCTCTACTCTCCAGGCCCAGGTGTCTATAGTTTGCGCTTTTCCATCCACGACTAGGGTGATCGTCTTGCGCATGCCAAAGAATAACAAACCCAGGCCAATGCACGCCAGGAATCCAGCCAGCAATAAGAGTTTTATACTTCTGCCCATTTGACTGGATTATAATGCATCGCCTGGTGCGGTAAAAATTAATGAATCTTTACATATTTATAACTTCCTCAACCCCTTTATGAAGGCTGATTATTCAAGCGCGCAACCCAAACAGGTGGCGGTTTTCTAGAAACCAGGCGACAGTATCCCGTAAAGATTCGAATAATGGGCGCGGGATATACCCCAATTCTTTTTGGGCTTTGGCGTGACTGATGTCCGCGTTGCTGGCTAACGTCTCCAGGGAGCAGGGTGTAAAGCGCGGACGCAGGTGGGTCAGGCGGGAATAAATTGTTGTAAACTTGGCTGCAAAGCAAGCCAGAGAAAAAGGCACCTTTAAACGTGCAAAACGCCTTCCGCTGATCGTTCGAACAGCGTCGATTATATTTCTAACGGTTAATTTCTCTCCAGATAAAATATATGTCTCACCCTTTTTCCCTTTTTCACCTGCCAGGATCATGCCGCGAGCTACGTCACGCACATCCACAAAATCATAGGCTCCTTCAACAAAGAATTGCGGCTTGTATTGGAGACAATCTAATATGATTTGACCCAATTCAGATCGCCGAAAATCATAGGGTCCGATGACGCCAGTTGGGCAGACTATGACCGCATCCAATCCTTGTTCTGCAGCACGTTTGACTTCTAAGGAAGCCTGCGCTTTTGAATAACCATAATCGTTAGTAGCATGCTCAGGGTCAAACGGGATGTGCTCATCTATCATGATCCCTTGCGGTGGACAGCTAAGTGCATGTATTGAGCTGGTGTAAACCAGCCTGCGCACACCAGCTTGGTAACAGGCAAATAAAATATTGCGCGTGCCCAAGATGTTAACCGTGCGTAAAAGATCATTCCTGCCTGGCATAATGGAAATCATCCCCGCCAGGTGATAGACCATTTCCACTCCTTGCAGGGCTTTTTGCAGACTGGTGGCATCCAACACGTCCCCTTCAATAATACTTACTGGCAGATCGTTAAGCGGAGTACGATCTTCGCCAGGCATGATTAAGGCTCGCACTGGCTTATTGCGAGCGATTAATTCGCGCACTAAAACATTTCCAATATGTCCAGTAGCCCCAGTAACTAGATTCAAGCATTCCTCCTGGATAATCCATTGAGCAGCAGATCTACGCATTGCCGAACTACTTTTTCCCATGGTGTAGATTCAGTGTCGAACAGGGCTTGCAGCAGTAGGCCCATCCCCAAAGAAACCGTCACCCTGGCGGCAATTTGCGGGTCAACCGGGTGAAGCGTGCCTTCTTGAATCCCTCTTTGCAACATTGAAGAAAAATAATTCTGGTAACGACGGTAAGGTGCGATTGATGCCTCCCATATTGCTGGGTCCCGGTAAGCTTGCATCCAGAATTCCAGTATGATAGGAAGGCTGGTGTCTGAAGATTGCAGAACATTCCCCGCCATTTGAGCCATAGCTTGTAAAGCCTGGGGAACACTTACCGCTTCCTGCTGAATTTTCTCAAACGCCGCATCCAAACCTTGCAGCCAGGTTTCTAATAAGGCCAGGAACAGGGCTTGCTTGGATGGAAAGTGGTAATAAAACGCTCCTTTGCTGACACCAGCTGCTGTGCATATTTCTGCCACACTGGCAGCATCGTAACCACTTTCTGAAAAGAGATGGCTGGCTGCTCCCAGGATATGGATGCGGGTTTCCTCACTTCGAATTTGCATAATGATACATCCTCAATACCGACCGGTCGGTATAATTTTAGCACAGAATTACACCCCGGTCAATAAGGCCATTAAGGTTGGCAGGGAACGGATTTTTATGTGAGTGAATGTAGCAAAAGGGGTTGCCAGGCTAATCCAGGATTAACTGGTTGCGCTTAAAACGCATCATCGCCACTGAGATCAAACCTATATTCACCAGGATCAGGATTAGAGCCACAGCAATCCCTATCTGGGTGAAATTGGCATTTACCAGCCAGGTCAAGAAAGTAGCCTTAATCTTTTCCGGCAGGATAGGAACAACAAAGACTGGCACAAACAACAGGAAGTAAGCCAGGCTGAAAGTTTGCTGCGCCTGTCGTACAGAAGCTGAGCGCAATGAAATTAACACTCCCAGGCCGCTGGCTGTGGCAGCGATCAAAAAACTAAAAATTGGGATTGCGATTGCGGTTAATGGGGGATACCAGATTATGTTGCCTTTTCCATAAGCTGCATTGATTGTCACCAGGCTAAGCAAGGCACAAGCCAGAGCCAAACTCCATCCATAAACGATGGCGCTGATGATTTTTCCAAATAGGATTGTCTGGTCGGATAATCTGGAGGCCAACAAGGTTTCCAGTGTATGGCGCTCACGTTCGCCGGCAAATGAATCCGCAATTACTCCGCCAACCAGGACGAATGGAACCCAGCTCCAGAGAATTAATGGTAATGGACTCTCAACCCACTCTGGTCCAGATTGCAAGGGCATAAACACTCCAAAGACACCTACAATGATCAGCAAACCAACCCACCCGCCACGCAAACGACCGCGTTGGTATAAGATTTCCTTTAATTCTTTCCATAAAATGGTCACAATGTCGCGGATCATTTTTCTTCCTCCATCAGAGTCAGGAATACATCTTCCAAACTGGCTTTGTCCCGGCGGACTTCTTCTACTTGAGCTCCCCCAGCGATCAACAAGGAAACCAAAGGTGTAACAGATGTTTCTGCATTTAATTCCAACCATAACGATCCGTTACGCAGGCTTATTGTTTTCACCTCAGGCCTGGAATTCAATTCTGATATCAGCTTTTCAGAAAATCCGCTGCCGCGCACTTCTACACGGGGTACGCTGCTGCGGTTTCTTAATTCTTCCGGACTGCCCACAGCAATCAGTCGACCCTGGCGGATGACGCCAACTTGATGGCACAATTTTTCAGCTTCAGTTAAATTATGCGTGGTCAGGAACACCGTGACACCTTCCTGCATAGCCAGCTGGCCTAGATCATCGCGCAAGCTGGCTGCCGCTACCGGATCCAACCCTGCAGTAGGTTCATCGAGGAATACAAGCCTGGGGTGATGAAACAAGGCTCTGGCAACAGCCAGCTTCTGTTTCATACCGCGACTCCATTCTACGATAGCCTCTTTGCGCCTGTCCCATAACCCCAGACTTTCCAGCAGGTTCTGCTGGCGTTGCAGGCGTTCTCGGCGGGCAATGTGCCAGATTCGTCCGTAATATTCCAGGTTTTCCTCAGCGCTCAGGCGTTCGTATAATCCGTGGTTCTCCAGCAATGCCCCGCATGCCTGGCGGATTTCCGGCGCCTGGGTGCGAATATCGTATCCTAAAACCTGTGCCTCCCCCGCGCTGGGTTCCAATAATCCCAACAACAGGCGGATGGTCGTTGTTTTCCCGGCCCCATTTGGACCTAAAAAACCGAAAATACTGCCCGCCTGGATGGATAGAGATAAATTATCTACTGCCCGTAAAGTTTTAAAATCACGCTGTAATCCTTGCGTTTCGATCGCATAGTTGCTCATATCACACGTTCTCCATGAATCTCATGATTTTCTCGCGATAATTTTGAAATGCCAGCTGTCCCGACGTGGTTAGGCTACACAACGTGAGGGGGATTTTCCCGCGATAAGTTTTTTCGATTTTTACATAATTCGCTTCTTCCAACCTGGACAGGTGTGAGGATAAATTCCCTTTAGAAAGTCCGGTCTCACGCTGGAGGTAGATGAAATCGGCGCTTTCGACTGCTGAAAGTATGGTCATTATCATCAGACGCGCCGGCTCATGGATCAGGCGATCTACTTCAGCCAGGCTGCGAGCAATATCCCCAGCTTTCTCATTCATGCGATGGATCCTTAACTGCTGGGGTCTGGCGCAAATATTTGACCAGGTTGCATGCGCCAGATACCAGGACTACCAGTCCTAATGAAAAATATACTGCACAGGTGCCTTCTGACAGCCCAAAATCACCCATAGAAATGGCTATCCCAATTGCCAGGGAGATTGAAGCGAGAATGAAAAAACGCAGCAAATTTACCCGGGCAGCAATAAAAACAAATACCAGGCAGAATATGATTCCGGTGAGAGCTGGTATCCATTGCAGCAAATTGCCCTGGATCACGATAGCTGCAAAAAACGCGCCTGCCAAACCAGAAATGCCACCTGCCAGCCAGAGTGGCGCGCGCCTTTTTTGTGCCAAAGCCACATAACCTGTCCGGGGATAGGTGATTTTTTCCTTGAAGTATTTGACTCCCCGGCTAACCAGCCAGGCGCCGCCCGGGATAACCAGGAGTAAGCTGATATCGAGGATGGTACGCAGGATGCCGTTCTGGGGCAGTACCGCCCCCAGGTAGAAATAAAAGCCTAGCAAAATCAGCAGGCAGCCAATGCCCATTTCGTTTAGCCCGTCCTCAAACCAATATTGGAAAGACCGTTGTTTGGCTTTATCCAATGCATTCATTAAGCATATCTCCTTTTTGCAGCGTATAAACTAGTTTGCATAACAAACTAGTTTATATTATACTTCATTTAGATAATTTGTCAATGACTCTAGAATCAATAAATCGTCGTTTTCAGGTGTTATCAAACGCTCTGCGTCACACGCGAAAACGACGATTTCTGTTTTAAAAAATTTTCCGCCAGCGATCAGGCCTTTTCTTTTAAGACTTTTATCCCGTTCCTGACCTGGGTCAAGGAACGATCCATTTCCATCTCAAGGTTCATTAAAGTATCTAGAACATATGAATCCGCGTCCTGGCGAATGGTTTGGATTTCGGTATGGGCCTGGGCAATAATCTCCTCGGCGCGCACCTTGGCTGATTGCACAATGGCATCGCGTTCTACTAACTGGTCACTTTTTTCCTTTGCCAGTTCTAGCCGACGGTTTACTTCTTCTTGTGCCTGGGCCAATAATCGATCACGTTGAGCCAGTAGCTGTTGGGCCTTTTTTACTTCATCTGGGATTGCCACGCGCATCTGATCGATTAAATCCAGCAACTTGTCTTCATCCACAATCACGTTGTGGGTAAAAGGCAACGGGCGGCTTTCATTTAGAATTTCTTCTAACCGGTCTATAAGATGAAGAATATCCATGCAGTTCCTCCACTAGGAGTAATGGCTCGTACGGATGGATGCAAGTTTCATGCTAAAGATTACACGCAAATGCCTAAAACGTCAACTGCCGCGCGAAAGGTTGGTGATTTAATCGCGCATGGAAGTCGTCGGGACAATCTGCTGCCCGTCACCCAATTCACGGAAGCGTTTATTCAACACCGCTTCCACGTGCGGCGGCACCATACTGCTAACATCGCCTCCCAGGGAGGCTATCTCGCGCACTGTAGAAGAAGAAAGGAAGGTATGCTCTTCACTGGTGATGAAAGAAACATAGTCAATTTCCGGCGCCAGACGGTGATTGGCCAAAGCCATACGGAACTCATATTCGAAATCTGAGAAAACACGCAAGCCACGGATAATTACCTGGGCGTTAACTTTGCGACAAAAATCTACAGTCAGACCGCTATAACCCATCACCTCAATTTTGGGCTGGTCGGCAAAAGCTTGTTTAGCCAAATTGATGCGCTCTTCAGGGGAGAAAACCAGGGATTTTAATGGCTTATCGTACACCGCGACCACGATATGCTCAAATAAACGCACTGCTCTTAGAACGATGTCGATATGCCCATAATGGATTGGATCGAAAGTTCCCGGAAAAAGTCCGCGTACTCCCATTAGCTTATATCTCCTTGTCCCTCACCCCAAAAACGAGCCAGCGCAGCCGAAACCAGCTGGTTTTCAACTGCCTTCAACTCGGGGTCAGTAGTGAACATATCATGCGCCACACGACGTGCTTTTTCAATCAAGTGGATATCCGTTAAATTAGCCAGGCGCAGCTCTGTCTGGTAACCTGACTGGCGGGTACCCAGGAAATCACCCGGGCCGCGTTGCTCCAGGTCTCGTTCTGCCAAAACAAAGCCATCATTGGTTTCAGTCATGGCAGCAAGGCGCTGATTCTCAACCTCATCAAGTGATTCGGGGATCAGGATGCAATAGGATTGGTCCTGGCCTCTTCCCACCCGGCCACGGAACTGGTGCAGTTGAGCTAACCCAAAGCGGTTAGCCCCTTCAATGATCATCACTGTGGCATTAGGTACATCAACACCCACTTCCACAACCGAAGTGGAAACCAAGATATCCAGTTGTCGGTCACGGAACTGCGTCATAACAGTTTCTTTTTCGTCCGGATTCATCCGACCATGCAGCAGACCCAATCGCTGCCGGGGAAAAATCTCTTGCTGAAGGCGCATATGTTCGTCGACAGCCGCCTTGGCTTCACTGTTTTCCGATTCTTCTACCAACGGATAAATAATGAAAGCCTGGTGGTTTAACTCCAACTGGTTGCGTACCAGAGCATAGGCCCTTTCCCGTTCCCTGGGCTGGAACACCTGGGTCATAACCGGTAGGCGGCCTGGCGGCATTTCATCCAGCACCGAAAGATCAAGGTCGCCATATACGGTCAGAGCCAGCGAGCGCGGGATGGGGGTTGCCGTCATGACTAATAAATGGGGGTTATCGCCTTTAGCGCGCAGGATCGAACGCTGTTGGACGCCAAAACGGTGCTGTTCATCCACAATAGCAAATTGCAGCTTTTGAAAATTTACTGGTTCTTCGAGTAGAGCGTGGGTCCCAATGACCACCTTAATACTGCCGTCTGCCAGACCAGCGCGGATTTCACTTTTCCCAGCCTCCGGTGTATCACCAACCAGCAATCGAATTTCGTGCGGCTGGAGCATTGCAGTGGGTTGCATTTCGTTTTCATCGTCCGTTGAAGGAGCAGGAGGACAATACATGCGTAAAATATTGCGGTAATGCTGCTCTGCCAGGATGCTCGTAGGCGCCATGAGAGCAGATTGTGCATTACACCGAGCAACGATAGCCATTGCCAGGGCGGCGATGACGGTTTTACCGGAACCGACATCTCCTTGCAACAGACGGTTCATCGGGTGTCCCGAAGCCAGATCTGTGCACACATCCTGAAGGACACGCTGCTGAGCCTGGGTGAGCTGGAAGGGCAGGCCTTCCAATTGTAACTGTAACCATTGGGGGTCGGTGGGGTAAATTTGGGCGGTGCGATCTTGCCAGGTACGTTTCTGGCGTAATACCCCCAATTGGAGCAGAAAAATTTCATCAAACGCCAGGCGGTGGCGCGCCGCGTCTAATTGTGCGGTTGAGCTTGGGAAGTGCACCTGTAGAATAGCTGTGGGCAGATCAACCAGTTCTGCGGATTGGCATACACGTTCTGGTAATGGATCCTGAAGGCGTGGAGCCCAGTAAGAGATTACCTGGTACATGGTTCTGCGCAGCCAGCGCTGGGTGATATTGGCAGTTAAGGAGTAAACCGGCACGATACGGTTGGTGTTTAAATGTTCCTGATCCAGCTGCTCCACTTCAGGATTGTTCATCACCAGGCGACCCAGGTATTGTTCCACTTTGCCGGATAATGATACGAACATGCCTTTACTTAACCGTTTGGCAATCCAGGGCTGGTTAAACCAGGTCACCCGTAATGCACCACTACCGTCAGACACGACCCCTTCACTGATCTGGATCCTGCCGCTGCGGATTGGCCGCGAACTGATATTGTCTATCATGCCCATGATTGTGACTTCTTCACCATACCACAGGCGGTTGATCGGTTTTAACTGGCTGTAATCTACATACCGGCGAGGAAAGTAATACAGCAAATCGCCTAAAGTTTGCAGGCCCAGATGGGCCAGCGTTTGCCCATGTCTTGGACCAACTCCGGTGAGGACCGTGATGGGTGCATTTAATGCCGCCGGGTGACCTTCACTAGAAAGAGTGGTTCTTCCAGCGGGTACAGGAGGCGTGAAATACGGCTTGCTTTCAGCATTAGTTTTAACCTGAGCGGGTCCAACCGGAATATTTTTCACTGGTAAATTTTCTACTGGCTTGCTAACTGCCGGCATGGATGCTGCTGGTAAGGAGACCGTTGATTCTTCATGCGATAGCTTTTCAAGTGGTGGTTGAACGACATCGATTGCCGCGTTGATGCGGGGTAAAGGCGGCAGGGTTTCTCCGCTAAACCGTTGGATACGCTTCCATAACCCTTCCAACATTTCAGCGCGCGAGGCTGGAGTGAGGGATGGATATGAACGGATGCGTTCATCCACCATTTGCACCAGATCTTCGGGGATGCTATCGGCACGCGCATCCGCAATCCACAGGCTCAGGATACGGTCAAGTCCCCCGACAACGGCGCGGTTATCATAACCCCGTTCAGCTTCTAGCTTGAGGAATTTTTGTAATTTATCTAGGGATGTTTTCATGGCAGGGTTTATTGTACCAATAAAGTCAAATTTACGAGGTCACCACCGCGAACCCCAGGCCGTTTGGACCCACATGAGAGCCTATGACTGTAGTTACATTGCATAACCACACCGGCTCAGCAGATAGATGCTGGTGCTGACTCTGAAATTTAACCGCATCCTGTTCAGCATTGGTATGTAAAACAACCATGCGTTTAACTTTACCAAGTTTTTGCAGTATATCCCCCAAGCGCTGGATGCCTTTTTTCCTGGTGCGCGCCTCACCCAGGCTGAGCACCTGACCCTGGTTCAGCTCGATGAGAGGCCGCAACCCAAAGAGAGCTGCCAGGCGGGTTTCTGCCCAAGAAACGCGGCCGCTACGCCTGACATATTCTAAAGTATCCAGCATAGCAACCAATCGGATATGGCAGCGGACGGACTCTATCCGGTGTAAAATTTCATCCAAAGCATGGCCTTCCTGAGCAGCCTGCGCTGCGGCTAATACCTGGAATCCTAAGCCCAGTGAAGCCTGACCGCTGTCAATCACGTGGACAAATTTTTCAGCCATCTGAGCCGCGATATTGACCGAGTTAAGAATCCCGGTCAGCAAAGCAGACGGGTGTATAGAAATAATGTGGTCCACTCCCTGCTGGAAAATACGGTTATACATTGCCAGGTAATCCCCGCTGGAGGCGGTCGCCGTAGTAGGAGGGTTTTTTAGGCCAGGCAGGCGATTATAGAAAACTTCTCGTGAAATTTCCTCTCCATCATCCTTAAAACATTGCCCATCCAAAACTAAATTGTTTGGGATTATCTCTATTTGGTAGCGTCTGGCAATTTCGACAGGCAAATCACTGGTGCTATCGGTAACAATCCGTACAGACATAAATTAATTGCTCGTTGATTTCTCGACAACGACTACCCCCAGGGGGCGAGGTCCTAATAACGAAAGCAGCGAGAGGCTGAGGTGGTGTTCTGTGACAGGTGTTTCTGGGAAGGATTTGGTGATGCGCTCCCGTAAACTACGCATTTCCTGTTCGTAAGGAGGGTAGCCTTGAAATAATGTTATATACCTTAGATCGGTAAATTCGGTGACAAATTCTGACAACATTTCAACCAGCTGGCGCGAATTGCGCGCCTTTTGTATTGAAACCATCCGGCCCGATTCCAAAACGTAAAAGGGGAAAAAACCGAGCATTTCACCTACAACAGCCTGGGCGGGATCAAGATACCCGGAATTAGCTAAGTATGAAAAATTGGGTAAAAAGAAAACAGTATAAATGTGAGGCAGCATTCCGCGCAGCATCTGGCTGATGGACGCTGCGTCTTGTTGCTGCATACTGCTTTGGGCAGCTGCCTGCACCAAAACTCCCAGGCCTGCTCCAATGGTTTGTGAATCAATAATGTAAATCCCATCCGGATGCTTTACCTGCTGCGCCGCCTGGCGTGCATTTTCTGATAATAAGCTGAGTTGGCCGGAATGCAGGATAACGATAATACTGTCAAAGGATTGGCTCAAACGCTGGAAGAGGCGGCCAAAATCGCCCACACCGGGGATGTTCAAGCGCGGCTTGTGGCTATCCAGATTTCCGTACCAAATCTTAATATCTTTGGGATCTTTACTATCATTGAATGCTTTATCGCCAACTTCAACCTGAATAGGTAAAACAGTCACCAGTTCGTGACCTGGGTAGGTAAGGGTGGAGAAATAAACAGAGCTATCAGTAATAATGCAGGATCGAGACATGTAGATTATTCGATAGAAAGGATGAATGGATAATGAGGCTGACCGCCCTCCTGAACTTCAATTTCCAGTTCTGGATAGCGATTGCGCACCAGGTCGGCAATACGGTCCACTTCACGGCGAGGCAAGTTAGCTCCTGAAAATAAGGTGACGATCTCGAAATGATCGGCGTGGGCACGCTCCAGTAATTTTAGGACAGCTTCTTCAATCGTAGAAGCTGAGATGACGATCTTACCATTGTGCAGCGCGATAACCTGCCCTTCTTCCACGGCAACGCCATCAAGTTCCACACTGCGTGTGGCATAAGTTATCTCACCGGTTTCGACTTCATCCAGAGCTGAGGTCATCTCGGCGGCTACTTTGCTGATCTCCCCAGCGGGAGCAAGACGCAACATGGCAGCCAGACCTTGGGGCACGCTGCGACTGGGAACAACGATCACATTTTTTACAGTGAGCTGAACCGCGGCCTGGGCTGCCAGAATAATGTTTTTATTATTGGGCAGGATGAT
>Ga0153916_10001216_pt1 | contig 18299 bp, 23 predicted proteins | sample Opewatmetagenome_FD_109642 | JGI IMG/M metagenome (GOLD analysis project Ga0153916, IMG submission 109642) | Freshwater wetland microbial communities from Ohio, USA - Open water 3 Core 3 Depth 4 metaG | ecosystem: Environmental > Aquatic > Freshwater > Wetlands | place: USA: Ohio, Lake Erie... | reverse complement strand
CGACCAACTGGTTAAAAGCCAGCTGCTCTACCGACTGAGCTAACGGCCCGCGTGGGGAGGGAAAAACGGGAGGCGGCATTATCCAGAGCACCGCGGTGGCTGTCAAACCGCGGCGCGCCGCAACGCCGCACGCCAGGGAGGGAAACCGCGCCGAAAACGGCGTAAAGCGGAGATCAGGCTTTCACGGCCGGCAGCAGCCGCATGTCCGCAGCCGCATGCCGCAGCGCCGTGAAGAAACCCCGCTCGTCCAGCAGGTAGTACTGCACTTTCATGGTGAAAGCCGAGCCGAAGATGATCATGACCAGAGTGATGACCGAACCGATGGCCAGTGTCGACATCCCGGTCACGCCCTGGCCGATGGTGCAGCCGAGGGACAGCACGCCGCCGAACCCCATGAGAATACCGCCGACGATATGGTTGACCATGTCCTGGCGCGAACTGAAGGTTTCGATGTGAAAGCTGCCGGAGAGGACGGCGTAGAGAAAGGAACCCGCCATCACGCCGAACACGGCGGCGATGCCGAAGTTGATGGTCGAACCGGTGTAAGTCATCAGGTAATTGATCTGCTCCGCCACCGGCGCCACGAAAGTGTAGGACTCCAGGCGTACGGGTTCGAAATCGTCGTAACCGATCTTGCCGGTGATGTACCAGCCGGCAATGATGATGAGTCCGATGCTGACACCGGCCAGGAGGTCCCGCGGGCTTTTCCAGAACGCCGCGCTCGCCAGGGCGAACAACACGAAACCGCCGCCTACCACCGCAACGACCAGCCAATGCACGACCGGCGTGATGCCGACACCGGCCGCGCCCAGCAGGCTCACCAGGCTCTGGTCCGATATATTGCGCGCGGCGAGGTCGAGGTTCGTGGTCTCGATGGCATTGATGCGGAAAGGCGCGATCAACCCGCGCAACGTCATGTAGGCCGTAATGCCGAGGAACAGCATCACCACCAGCGACTTGAGGTTGCCGCCGCCGACGCGCACCAGCGTACGCTGGCCGCAACCGCTGCCGAGCGTCATGCCCACGCCGAACAGAAATCCTCCCAGCAGATGCCCGAGCCAGCCGAAATTCGCGGTCAGGTAGATGGACTTGCCGAGATCGAAGTAGCCGGCGGATTGCAGCGCCTGCGATCCCAGGATGGCCACGCCGATCGCCAGGAACCAGGCACGCAGGCGGTTCTTGTCGCCCATGTTCACCCAGTCGCTCACGGCGCCCATGGTGCAGAAATTCGTGCGGTTGGCGATGGCGCCGAAAACCACGGCTACGATGAATCCCCACAGCGCGACGTTATGAACATTGCTCAGTTCCATAAAACCTCCGACCTGCCTCTGACCGAAAAGTGATGGTTTAAGACGCTCGTTTCCCCCGCCTTATTCCGTAATGTCTGGCGGGGATTATTTTGCGGCGGTTTCACGGCCAACGCCACATCCGTATCCCGTGGCTGCGCGGGTACGCAGCATGTCATGTCATCATGGCATGCCAGCCGCCGGATCCCGCGGCGCAGGGCGCTAGCGGTAACGTGTCGGATCGGCCACGCCGGCGGCGGCGAATCCCTCGGCCCGCAGCCGACAGGAATCGCAGACGCCGCAGGCGCGACCGGCCGGGTCCGGGTCGTAGCAGGAAACGGTCAGCGCATAATCCACGCCCATGCGGCTGCCGAGGCGGATGATTTCGTGCTTGCGCAGGTGCATCAATGGCGCGTACACGTGAAAACCGCGTCCTTCGACGCCGGCGCGGGTCGCGAGATTGGCCAGTTTCTCGAACGCCTCGATGAATGCCGGCCGGCAGTCGGGATAGCCGGAATAATCTACGGCGTTGGCGCCGATGTAGAGGTCCGGCGCCCCGAGCACTTCGGCCCAACCGAGGGCAATTGACAGGAACACGGTATTGCGCGCCGGTACGTAGGTCACGGGGATGCCGGACGACGGCGCCTGCGGCACCGGGATCGCGGTATCGGTCAGCGCCGAGCCGCCCATCCAGCCGATGTCGAGCTTCACCACGCGGTGATCGGCCGCGCCGAGCGCGCGCGCCACGCGCTGCGCGGCTTCCAGTTCCACGCGATGGCGCTGCCCGTAGTCGAACGTCAGCGCGTAACAGCGCGCGCCCGTGGCCGCGGCCAGCGCCAGCACCGTCGCGGAATCGAGGCCGCCCGAGACCAGCACCACGGCCTTGCCGGCGGCGTCAGCGTCCGCGGGCATCGTTCCAGAGCAGTTTGTGCAGCTGGATCTGCAGCCGCACCGGCAGACGGTCCTGCAGTATCCATTCGGCGAGATCGGTCGGACTCAGCTGACCGTGGCAGGGCGAGAACAGCACCTCACAGACCTGATCCAGCTTGTACTCGGCGAGCCTGGCGCGGCTCCATTCGTAATCGGCGCGGTCGCAAATCACGAACTTTACCTGGTCTTTTTTTTGCAGATGGGCGATGTTGGCGTAGAGGTTGCGTTTCTCCTCGCCGGAACCGGGCGTCTTCAAATCCATGACAATGCTCACACGCGGGTCGATGCCGGCGATGTCGAGCGCGCCGCTGGTTTCGAGCGACACTTCGTATCCGCGTTCGCACAACCGCCGCAGCAGATCGCGGCACGGCCGCTGCGCCAGCGGCTCGCCGCCGGTCACCGTGACGTAGCGCGGCGCGTATTCAGCCACGCGGTTCATGATTTCATCCATCGGCAGCCATTGCCCGCCGTAGAACGCGTACTCGGTGTCGCAATAGCCGCAGCGCAGCGGGCAGCCGGTCAGGCGGATGAACACGGTGGGAAATCCCACGGTCCGGGCCTCGCCCTGTAGCGAGTAAAAGATTTCAGTGATGCGCAACCGATCCGGCGCCGGGGCGGCGCCCGGCAGCGTGTCTCGGGATTCGGGCGTATAAGCGGTCGTCATAATGGATGCTCGGCGGAGCGCCCGGGCCGGCGGACCGTCACGCACAATGCGGTCACACCCAAGGCAGGGACTCGAAAAATTATAACCCGAATTACAGCGCGGGGGCGGCGCTGCTGATCAATGCCCTTCTTTTTTCATCCGGGCGAGACGCTGTTCCGCAGCCTTGGCGGCGGCGCTGCCGGGATAGCGCGCCGACACCTGACCCAGCGCATCGCGCGCCTTGGCCCAGTCGCGCAGCTCGTAACTGCTGTAACCGACCTTGAGCAGCGCGTCCGAGGACTTGTCGGCATCGGTGTTGTCCTTGCCGACCTTGCTGAACTCCTCGCGCGCCTCGCGGAAATGGCGGGTGACGTAATAGGTCTGGCCGAGCCAGTATTGGGCGTTACCGCGCAAAGAACTCTGCGGATACCTGGCGATGAAATCCTTGAACGCCTTGGAAGCGCGATCATACGACCCCTGTTTCAGCAGGTTGAAGGCGGCGTCGTAATCCTGCTGCTCCTGGGCCGTCGGGGCGCTGGTCGCCACCGCTGCCGGCACCGCTTCGCCCGCGGCGGCGGGCGCGGCTCCGCGGTGTTCGAGCTCGCTCACGCGCTTGTCGATGTCGCTGAACAATTCGCGCTGACGCGATTTGAGCCGTTCGATCTCGTTGTCCTGCACCTCCACCTTGCCGCGCAGATTGCGCACCTCCGTCTGCAGCGAATCCAGCTGCTGCATCAGATCGGCCATTACCTCCCGCGTCGGCGAAGGCGAGGCGGGCGTGCCGCCCGCCCCCAGCTCCACCACCGGCGGCAGGCTGCGCGCATCCTTCGCGGGACCCGCGGCCGACGCCGCCGGCGCGAACAGGGCCGCCACCAGGGCGGCGCCTGTCCACATATTCCGGTACGGCGCGGACCGGATCGTCATTTATTTATAAACGATCTCAACACGACGGTTCTGGCGCCAGCAGGACTCGTTGTGTTCCTGGCACAGCGGCTTTTCCTCGCCGTAGGACACGGTCTTGATGCGGTTGCCGGCCACGCCCAGCACCTTCATCATCTTCTCCACCGCCTGTGCGCGGCGCTCGCCGAGCGCCAGGTTGTATTCGCGTGTGCCGCGCTCGTCGCAGTTGCCTTCCAGCTGCACGTTGATGGACGGATTGGCCACCAGGTGCGCCGCGTGCGCCTCGATGATCGCGCGCGCCTCGTCGTCAATGGCGCTGCTGTCGAAGGCAAAGTGGACGCGCTTCTGCGCCAGCAGCTCGGCCTGTCTTTGCGCCTTCATCCGCTCCTGTTCCGAGAGCGCCGCCCCGCCCGCGCCCTGCTCGGTCGCCGGCGCGGTCTGCGCGGCCGCCCCGCCCTTTTCTTCCGCCGCGCCGGGCTTGGTAGCTTGTTCACCGGCACAACCTGCTAACGCAAGGACCAGCAACAGCGATGCTGCCAGGTGTTTCGTATTTTTCATCTTTCACTCCTTGTATTGAAGATCACGGTTATAAGGCGACCAGGCGGGCTCACGCACATCGCCCTCCTCGAACTTGAATAACTGCCGCACGCGCCCGTCGGCGGAGACCGAAGCCAGTACGCCCCGGCCCCTCACCTCAGTAGCATAGATAATCATACGCCCATTCGGGGCAAAACTGGGCGATTCGTCGAGCGAAGTGTCGGTCAACACCTGCATCGGCCCGCCATTGAGCGGCATGACCGCGATGCGGAAATTGCCCTGCTGACGGGTGACGAATACGATCGACTTGCCGTCCGGCGCATAGGAGGCGCGGGCGTTGTAATCATCGTCGAAGGTGAGCCGCTCCGCCGACCCGCCGGAGGCGCTCATGCGGTAGATCTGGGGCGAACCCGCGCGATCGGACGTGAAGATAATGTCGTGACCGTCCGGCGACCATGCGGCTTCGGTGTCGATGGCGGGATCGTGGGTGAGGCGTCGCAACTCCCGGGTATCCAGGCGCATGACATAGATTTCCGCGTTACCGTCCCGTGACAGGGTCAATGCCAGGCGCTTGCCATCGGGCGACCAGGCCGGGGCACTGTTGATGCCCGCGAATTGCGCGATCAGCTCACGCCTCCCGTCCGCAACGTTCTGGATATAGACCTTGGAACGCTTGTCTTCAAAAGACACGTACGCCAAACGGTTGCCGTCCGGCGACCAGGCCGGCGACAGCAACGGTTCGGTGGAGCGGACCACCGTCTGGGGGTTGAAGCCATCGGAGTCCGCGACCTGGAGCTTGTAGACCGGTCGCGCGTGGACAGGTTCCTCGAGCGTCACGTAGGCGATGCGGGTATTGAACGCCCCGGGCTCACCGGTGAGTTTCTGGTAAATGATGTCACTGATCTGGTGCGCCACCGACCGCAGCAACTCGGGGCCGACGGTATAGCGAAAACCGGCCAGCTGGGATTCCTTGAACACGTCGTACAGCCGGAACTGGACTTGGTATTTGCCCGGCGCCACCAGACGCACGCTGCCGATCACCAGCGCCTCGGCCTTAAGGATACGCCAATCTTTGAACACCACGTCCTTGTCCTCGTGCGGCTGGGACACGTAGTCCTTGGACGGCAGCACGGCGAACCGGCCGCTGCGCGTCAGGTCGGCCCCGACCACGTCGGAGACGTTCTGGGCCGGCTTGACCGCGCCTTCCCAGCTGAACGGCACGATCGCAATGGGCGTGCCGGTTTCGACCCCGCGGGTGATCTCGATGGTCAATGCGGCATGGACATTCGCAGCCCACAACATCCCTATCATGGCAAGCCATTTGGCCGCGGCGCGTATCATGTATTCGCTTCCTTGTCTTTGTCAGGATCAAATATGAAATCGATTTCACGGAAATTATCAAACAATGTCGGGTCGTTGGGCAATGGCAACGGCTCCGCCTTGTAGACGGCGTTCTCCACCGAACGGTCGAAAACCGGATTGCCGCTCGAACGCACCACCGTGGCGCCGAGCACCTCGCCGCTGGGCGTGAGGCGCACGCGCACCACGCATTTCAGGCCCTTCGTGGAACCGAGCGGGCGGCTCCAGCTGTGGGTGACCCGCTGCCGGATCAACGCCTTGTACTGATCCACCACGGTGGCGGCGCGGGCGGCACGGGCCGCATCCTGGCTCGCTTTTTCTTCCGCTTCGACCTGCTGCTTCAACGACTGCTCCGCCTGCTTCTGTTGCCGCTTTTGCTCCTGCTGGCGAGCCACCTCGGCGGCGCGCTTTTGCTCCTGTTCCTTCTGTTTCTGCGCTTTTTCCTCGGCCGCCTTTTTCTTGTGCGCGACCTCCAGGCGTTGCTGCTCTTCCTGCTTTTTCTTCAGTTCGGCCTGTTGACGCTTCTCGGCCTCGGCCTTCTGGCGCGCCTGCTCCTCGTCCGGCGTCGGCTGCTTCGGCGCCTCGGGTTTCCTGGGTGGGGTTTGCGGCACCGCCACCGCCTGGATGACTTTCTGGTCGGAGGTCGTCTGCGAGGTCCAGCGGAAACCGATCACGATCAATCCGATGACCACCACGTGCACCAGCACAGCGTAAAATACGGCCCGGACTCTTCCCGGATTGCGGCGCAACTTTTGGGTCAACACGCTCGGATCATCTCGGCGGTTCAGTGAGCAGTCCCACGCTCGGCGCGCCCGCCGCCTGCAACAAGGTCATGGCCTTGACGACCTGGCCGTAATCCACCTGGCGGTCGCCGCGTATCAATACCGGCGTTTCCGGCCGCAGACGCAGGATCGCCGCCACTTTCTTGCGCAAATCCTCGGGGGAGATGCGGCGGTCGTCGAGGAAATACTGCCCGGTGCGATCCACGGTCACGACCAGCGTCTCGCGGTCCTGGTTTTCCACCGGCCTGGCCGCCGCCTTCGGTAAATCCACTTTCACGCCCTGCGACAGCAGCGGCGCGGTGATCATGAAAATCACGAGCAACACCAGCATGACGTCGATGTACGGCACGACGTTGATGTCGCTCATGAGTTTCTTGCGCCGCTTGCGGTAGGGTTCCACTCCTAGGCCCTCGCGGCGTACGCCTGGCGCTGGAGGACGCTCGCGAATTCCTGCATGAAGATCTCGTAGCGCGTCACCAGGCGTTCCACGTTGTTCGAATAGCGGTTGTAGGCGATCACCGCCGGGATCGCGGCGAACAGGCCGATCGCGGTGGCGATGAGCGCCTCGGCGATACCGGGCGCAACGTGGGCGATAGTCGCCTGCTGCACCGCGCCGAGCGCACGGAACGAGTTCATAATGCCCCAGACCGTGCCGAACAGGCCCACATAGGGGCTGGTCGAGCCGACGGTGGCGAGGAACGACAGGTGCGTCTCGAGATAATCGATCTCGCGCGACAGCGCCACGCGCATGGCGCGCTGCACGCCCTCGAGGATGTCCATCGGCTCGATGTTCGACTGCTGGCTCAGGCGCCGGTACTCGCGAAACCCTTCCACGAAAATGCTGGCCATGCCGGTGGCGTTGGCTTCCTTGCGCGACTGGTCGGCGTACATCTGGTTGAGGTTGGCTCCGGACCAGAACTTGGTCTCGAAGCGGTCGGCCGTCGCCTTGGCGGTCTTCAGCGCGAACCATTTGCGGAAAATCATGGTCCAGGAAACCACCGAGGCCGCCAGCAGCATCAGCATCACCAGCTGCACCGGCAACGAGGCGTTTTGAATCAGTGCAAAGAAGGCGATGCCTTCGGACGTGGTCACGCTCACTCAGGATGTCTCCATGTCAATCCGCGCCCGGACGCGGTCCGGAATCGGGCGCGGGGTGAAAGTCGCGGCGTCGAGGCAGGCCACCTTCACCTCGCCTTCGCACAAGGTCAGCTCCGCGCGCCGGATCCGCTGGGCGAACGTAAGGCTGGCGTTGCCGCGCCGGCCTATTTGCACGGTCGCCTGCAACAGATCGTTGAAACGCGCGGGTTTGAGAAATTCGATTTTCGCGGAACGTACGGCGAATATGACGCCATCGCGACGCGAAAGTTCGTCCTGCTCGAAGCCAAGGGAGCGCAACCATTCGGTACGCGCCCGTTCCATGAATTTGAGATAATTGGCGTAGTACACGACCGCTCCGGCGTCGGTGTCCTCGTAATACACCCGGATCGGGATGGAGAAAATCTGTTCCATATTAATTTTTACCGCCAGGACGCCAAGAGCGCCAGGAAAAACACGACAAAAACAAGTCGTTTTTAAAACTGACTCTCCTGGCGTCCCTGGCGTCCTGACGGTTCACAAAAATTATTCTGCCTCGAACATGCCCCGCTGCGCGGATGCGCTCGGTGCCGCCAGGCCGAAATGCCGCCACGCCAGGGCGGTGGCCAGGCGTCCGCGCGGTGTACGCATCAGGTAGCCCTGCTGGATCAGGAACGGCTCGATCACGTCTTCGATGGTATCACGTTCCTCGCCGATGGCCGCCGCGAGGTTGTCCACCCCCACCGGGCCGCCGGCGAACTTCTCGATCACGGTCAGCAGCAGCTTGCGGTCGAGCATGTCGAAGCCGCACTGGTCCACTTCTAGCATGTTGAGCGCCAGCTCGGCGATGTCGCCCGTCAGCCGTCCGTCGCCTTTGATCTGGGCAAAATCGCGCGCGCGCCGCAGCAGGCGGTTGACGATGCGCGGGGTGCCGCGCGAACGGCGCGCGATCGCCGCCACCGCTTCGGGTTCGATCGCCACGGCGAGGATGTCGGCGGAACGGGCGACGATCCGGGCCAGCTCCTCGTGGTTGTAAAATTCCAGACGCTGCACGATGCCGAAACGGTCGCGCAGCGGCGAGGTCAGGAGCCCGGCGCGCGTGGTCGCGCCGACCAGGGTGAACGGCGGCAGGTCGAGCTTGATCGAGCGCGCCGCCGGGCCTTCGCCGATGAGGATATCGAGCTGGTAATCCTCCATCGCCGGGTACAGGATTTCCTCGACCACCGGGCTCAGGCGGTGGATCTCGTCGATGAACAGGACGTCGTTCGGTTGCAGGTTGGTCAGGATCGCGGCCAGGTCGCCGGGGCGCTCGAGCACCGGCCCGGAAGTCTGGCGCAGCCCCACGCCCATTTCGTTGGCGATGATATGCGCCAGCGTGGTCTTGCCGAGACCGGGCGGGCCGAACAGCAGCACGTGGTCGAGGGCCTCGCGCCGCCCGCGCGCGGCGGCGATGAAAATCTCCATCTGCCGGCGGATCGGCTCCTGGCCGACGTATTCCGCCAGGCGCGCCGGACGCAGCCGGCGCATCTCGACGGTTTCGTCGGTCGCCTCCACCGCATGCGCGGATACCAGTCGGTCGGTCTCGATCATAAAAGTTCTAGTGAGGAGAAAGGCGTGAGGAGTAAGGAGAATCCCAGTGTCTTCATCCTTCTCACGTCTCGCGCCTTACTCCTTACGCCTCACCATTTTTATACTGCCATGCCTTTGAGCGCCTGACGAATGATTTCTTCCGCGCTCAGGCCCTTGGCGGAAACGCCGCGCACCGCGCGGCTGGCCTCGTTGGGCTTGTAGCCGAGCGCCACCAGCGCGCTCACCGCCTCGCTTACCGGATCGGCCGGCGTCGAAGCGGTGTCCGTCGCAGGCGCCGCGGTCGCGACGTCGGCCGGCAGCTTGTCGCGCATCTCGATCACCAGGCGCTCGGCGGTCTTGCGGCCGATGCCCGGCACCTTGGTCAGGCGCGCGATGTCCTCGTCGGCGACACAGCGGGTGAATTCCTCGTCCGACAGCCCCGACAGCACCGCGAGCGCCACCCGCGGACCGACGCCGTTGACCTTGAGCAGCGCGCGGAACAGCCGCCGCTGGGCCTCGCGCGCGAAACCATATAATAGATGCGCGTCCTCGCGCACCACCAGATGGGTATAGAGCGTGACCTTCTCGCCCACCGCCGGCAATTCGTAGAAAGTGGTCATCGGCGCCTCGAGCTCGTAACCCACGCCGCCGACGTCCACCAGCAGCGCCGGCGGCTCCTTGTGCAGCAAAACGCCGTGCAGCCGGCCGATCACAGGGCCAGCCTCATGCCGCGCCGTCCGGCGGCGCGCCGCGGGAGCGTTTGCAGGCCTACGGCGTGATGTGCATGACAGATCGCGCAGGCGAGCGCGTCGGCGGCGTCGGCCTGGGGCGCGGCGCTCAGACCGAGCAGCGCCTTCACCATGTGCTGCACCTGCTGCTTGCCGGCGTGACCCTTGCCGACCGCGGCGCGCTTGATCTGCAACGCGGTGTATTCGGCGATATCGAGCGTCTGGTTGGCGCCCGCGAGGATGGCGGCGCCGCGCGCCTGACCGAGCTTGAGCGCCGAGTCGGCGTTGCGTGCCATGAACACCTTTTCGATCGCCAGCACCGTCGGTTGGTAGGTCTGGATGATCTCGGTGACGCCCTCGTACACCGTCTTGAGCCGCTCGGCGAGCCCGCCCTTGGGCACGCGCACGCAGCCGCTGGCAACGTACTGCAGCCGGCCGTTGCGCAGCACCTGCACCACGCCGAAGCCGGTAACGCGCGAACCGGGATCGATGCCGAGGACCCGCATCAGCTCGCCTGCATCAGCAGTTCATCCGGACAATTTCGCCCGGAGCGACAATTTTGCCTGGAGCAAAATTGGACGCGCGTACGCGCGGGCCTTCGGCCCGCGGACCATCCATGGTCCGCGTCAAATTGGACAGCCGCAGGCTGCCCGTAGGGCGCGCCCCAGGGATGGGGCGCGTCAAAATCTGCATTAATATCGGCGTCTATGGTGCCCATCAACTCGCCTGCCTTAGCAGTTCGTCAGGGAAATCCGCATTCGAGAATACGTTCTGCACGTCCTCCAGGTCTTCCAAAGCTTCGAGCAGCTTCATGAGCTTTTCCGCGTCCTCGCCGCTCACCGGCACCGCCGTGGAAGCACGCTGCTGGATCTCGGCGTGCCCGGGCTTGAGGCCGCGCTTGCCCATGGCCTCGAGCACGGCATGAAACGCCTCCGGCGCGGTCAGCACCTCGAGCGAGCCGTCCGGGTCCGCCACCACGTCATCGGCGCCCGCCTCCAGCGCCGCTTCCATGATCCTGTCCTCGCTGGTCCCGGACGGATAGCCGAGTACGCCGGTTTTACTGAACAGAAACGCCACCGAGCCGTCCTGGCCGAGATTGCCGCCGTGCTTGGTGAAGGCATGGCGCACTTCGCCCACGGTGCGGGTGCGGTTGTCGGTGGTGCACTCGACCATGATCGCGACGCCGGCCGGGCCGTAACCCTCGTAGTGCGCCTCTTCGTAATGCGCGCCTTCGAGCTCGCCGGTGCCGCGCTTGATGGCGCGCTCGATGGTGTCCCTGGTCATGTTGGCGTCGAGCGCCTTGTCGATGGCCGCGCGCAGGCGCGGATTGAGCTTGGGGTCGCCCCCGCCGCCGGCGCGGGCGGCAATGGTGATCTCGCGGATCAGCTTGGTAAAGATTTTTCCCCGCCTGGCGTCTTGAACGCCCTTGCGGTGCTTGATATTGGCCCATTTCGAATGGCCGGCCATGCAGACTCCCCTGCTTATCGTGGGCGGCCGTCATTCCAGCCGCGAAGGCCAGTTTAACATCGCCACCGGCGTGCCCCAACTCCGGCCGGGGCGGGAAAATGCGGTGATTCAGGGTTTGGGATCGGAATCGCGCCGCTGGCGACCGGACTTGTTCAGTCTCCACTGCTTGACGATCCAATACATCGCCAGCGCGAAGAACACGACGTTGAGGACAATGCCGATGATCCAGAACATGCTCATGACGAAGACTCCCTCGCGCGCCCGTGACGTGTCGTCGCTGCTATTTGCGGAATTTTCCGGCCGCCAGAAAATCCGCCACCTGCCCGGCCGCCGTTCGCGAGAACATCATACCGGTGTGAGAGACCGGCAGCACCAGGTGTTCACGCGCAGCCGGGTAAGCGCTTTCCTTCACCGTCAGCAGGCCATCGTTCGGTCGCGGCAGGCCGCGATACAGCAGCCGTCCCAAACCGATGGAGCGGGTGCCGCAGATCGCGCCGATTTCGCGCGGCGGTGCTGGCCATTCTTGCGCAGCGCCAGCCAGCAGTTGCGCCACACTCTTTCCCATCGCCCAGCGCCAGAAAGCATGACGGCTCAATTGCAGCGCCACACGGCTGCCGCCATGCGGCGTGGCCAGCGTCACGATGCGTCCCGGCTTGCGGTCCGGATGGTAATGAAACAGCGCGCGGATCAGGATGCCGCCGAGGCTGTGCCCCACGAGGTGCACGGTAGCAGCATCGAGCGCATCGAGAAAGCGCGCGAGCCGCGCGGCGTTGGCGCTGAGATCGGCGCGGACGGAAGGATACGAGAACGCATGGACCGTGAACCCCCGGCGCCGCAACCGGCGCGCCAGCATGAACATGACGTGACCCGAGAACCACAGGCCGTGGATGAGGACGACGGCTTGTGCGCGCTCGGCCTTTATGGCGAGACGTCGAGCATGCGGTTGAGCGCGGTGCGTGCGGCCTCGGCCTCGGCCGGCGCGACCTGGATCCGGTTGACCACGCGCCCGACCACCAGGTTCTCCAGCGTCCACAGCAGGTGCTGCGGGTCGATGCGGAACATGGTCGAGCACATGCACACCGTGGGCGACATGAACTCGACGATCTTCCCCTGCGCCTTGCCGTGCTCGGTGAGGCGGTTGACCAGATTGAGCTCGGTGCCGACCAGCCAGCGCGTGCCCGGCGCCGACTGCTCGATGGTCTTGATGATGAATTCGGTGGAGCCGACATAGTCCGACTTCTGGCACACCTCGAACGAGCACTCGGGATGCGAGATGACTTTGCCTTCGGGATGCGCCTTGCGGAACGCGTCGACATGCACCGGCTTGAACACCTGGTGCACCGAGCAGAAACCCTTCCACAGCAAAATCTTCGCCTTCTCGATCTGCTCCTTGGTCAGGCCGCCGCGCGGCTGGGTGAAATCCCACTCGGCCATCTCCTCGAGCGGGATGCCCATGCGGCAGGCGGTGTTGCGCCCGAGGTGCTGGTCGGGAAAGAACAGCACCTTGTCGCGCCGCTTGTATGCCCACTCGAGCACGCGCGCGGCGTTCGACGAAGTGCACACCAGCCCGCCGTGGTTGCCGCAGAAGGCCTTGAGCGCGGCCGAGGAATTGATGTAGGTGATCGGCGTGACGCGCTGGTCGGGATCGAGCACCGCGCCGAGTTCCTTCCAGGCGCGCTGCACCGCGGCGTAGTTCGCCATGTCAGCCATGGAACAGCCGGCGGCGAGATCGGGCAGGATCGACACCTGCTCCGGGCGCGACAGGACGTCGGCGACCTCGGCCATGAAGTGCACGCCGCAGAAGACGATGTAGTCGGCGTCGCTGGAGGCAGCGAGGCGCGAGAGCTTGAGCGAGTCGCCGGTGAAATCGGCGTGGCGATAGACCTCGTCGCGCTGGTAGTGATGCCCGAGGATCACCAGGCGCTTGCCGAGTTTGGCTTTCGCGGCGCGAATGCGCGCGTCGCAGTCCGCGTCGGGAACGCTGTCGAATTGTTCGTACGCCAGTGTGGTCGCCATGTTCAACCCTGGGTCTTGAGCGTCAATATGACTTCACGGTTGGTCCATGAAGCCACCTTTCCCGCCGCCTCGTCAAACGCGAACCAGCCATGCGCGGCGTGTTCGGCGGGGTTCACAGTTATAAGGATTTCGGCGGGAAGTTCAAGGGCAAAGGCATGTTCGACGTTTTCCGCCACATCCGGGGCATAGCGATGGCGCCATTGCGGCAGGATCGGATAGCGGTACGTCCGTTGCAAATCCCGCAGGGCTTCTGTGGCTTTAAGTCCGGTCTCCTCGTCGAGCTCGCGCAATGCCGCCTGGCGCGGCTGCGTCTCGTCCCAGCGCAGGCTGCCGGTGACCGATTGCCAGAAGTCCGGGGCATCGGCGCGCTGCAGCAGCAACACCTTGCCGGTCCGGGTATAGACCACGACCAGAATCGACTCGGGTCGCTTAAACTTTTTGCTCGGCAGCAACACCGGCCGCCTCGCCGGCTGTCTTCTCCGGCGGCTTGCGCAACCGGATGTGCAGCTCGCGCAGCTGCGTCTCGTCCACCGGGCTGGGCGCGTCGGTCATCAGGTCCGAGGCCTTCTGAGTCTTGGGAAAGGCGATCACGTCGCGGATCGATTCGACACCGGCCATGAGCGCGCAAATGCGGTCGAGACCGAAGGCGATGCCGCCGTGCGGCGGCGCGCCGAGTTTGAGCGCCTCGAGCAGGAAGCCGAATTTGGCATGCGCCTCCTCCGGCCCGATGCCGAGCGCCGAGAACACCTTCTCCTGCACCGTGGTCGAGTGGATGCGGATCGAACCGCCGCCGATCTCGGAGCCGTTCAATACCATGTCGTAGGCGCGCGCCTTCACGTTCGCCGGGTCGAGGTCGACGCGCTCGATGTCCTCGGTCTTGGGCGAGGTGAACGGGTGGTGCAGCGCCACCCAGCGCTTGGACTCGGCGTCGTACTCGAACATCGGGAAATCCACGACCCACAGCATGTTCCAGCCCGACTGTTTGATCCCGAGGTCGTCGCCGAGCTTCAGGCGCAGGGCGCCGAGCGCGTCGTTCACCACCTTGGCGCTGTCGGCGCCGAAGAAAATCAGGTCGCCCGTCTGCGCCCCGGTGCGTTGCATGATGCCGGCGATGACGTCGTCCGGCAGAAACTTGAGGATCGGCGATTGCAGCCCGTCGCGGCCCTTGGTGGAGTCGTTGACCTTGATGTAGGCCAGGCCCTTGGCGCCGTACTGGCCGACGAAGGCGGTATATCCGTCGATCTGGCTGCGCGGCAGCTCGCCGCCGCGGGGCACGCGCATCGCCGCCACGCGCCCGCCAGGACTGTTGGCCGGCACCGCGAACACCTTGAACTCGACCTGCTTCATCAGATCGCCGACGTCGACGAGCTCGAGCGGCACGCGCAGGTCGGGCCGGTCCGAACCGTAACGGCGCACCGCCTCGTCATAACTCATGCGCGGGAAGGGATTGGGCAGCTCGACGTTCAACACCTGCTTGAACAACGCGCGCATCATCTCTTCCATCAGCCCCATCACGCCGTTCTCGTCGAGGAACGAGGTCTCGATGTCGAGCTGGGTGAACTCCGGTTGGCGGTCGGCGCGCAAATCCTCGTCGCGGAAGCAGCGCGTGATCTGGAAGTAGCGCTCGAAGCCCGCGACCATGAGCAGCTGCTTGAACAATTGCGGGGACTGCGGCAGCGCGAAGAAATGCCCCGGTTGGGTGCGCGAGGGCACGAGGTAGTCGCGCGCGCCCTCGGGCGTGGACTTGGTCAGCATCGGGGTTTCGATTTCGGTGAATCCGCGGTCCTCGAGGAAACGCCGCAGGGTCTTGCTGATCTGGTGTCGCAGGCGGAGGTTCTTCTGCATCGGCTCGCGACGCAGGTCGAGATAGCGGTATTTCAGCCTGACCTGCTCCGAGAGCTCGGCCTCGTCGAGCTGGAACGGCAACGCCTCGGCGCGGTTGAGGATCTCGATGGCGTCGGCGACGACTTCGACCTTGCCGGTGCGCAGACCGGGATTCTCGGTGCCGGCGGGCCGGGCGCGAACCTTCCCCTGCACCCGCAGCACGAACTCGGAGCGCACCGATTCAGCTGTCGCGAACGCCTGTTTCTGTGCCGGGTCGAACACAGTCTGCGCCACGCCCTCGCGATCGCGCAGGTCGATGAAGATCACGCCGCCGTGATCACGCCGGCTGTGGGCCCAGCCGCACAGCGTGACGCGCTGGCCGATGAGGGATTCGTTGAGTTCACCGCAAAAATGACTGCGCGTGCCTGACCTGTTCTTATAGGTAAGTTGAGAGAAAATCCGGCGCGCTCAAGAGAGACGGCGCGCTTGCTGATCGATGACTTTGTCTTTCTTCTTTTCCGGAACCACGACCCCGACCGACAGCAGCATCTTGAGTCCGTCGTCGATGCTCATGTCGAGCTCGATCACTTCGGCGCGCGGGACCATGAGGAAAAATCCCGACGTCGGATTGGGCGTGGTGGGAATAAAAACATTGGTGACCTCGTGCCCGGTTTTGTCGTTGATCTCGTCGGCGCCGTTACCGGTCTGAAACGCGAGCGACCACATGCCCTTGCGCGGATACTCCACCAGCACCACCTTGCGGAACGACTTGCCGGAGGAAAACATGCTCTCCGTGACCTGCTTCACCGCGCCGTAGATCGAGCGCACCACCGGAATCCGGCGCAGCATCTGCTCGCCGAGGGTGATCAGCTGCTTGCCGAACAGGTTGGTAACGATCATGCCGGTCACCAGAACGACGGCGGCGGTCAGCACCAGCCCCAGGCCCGGAATCCGGTAACCCAGGAGATTCTCCGGCTGGATGCTCTCGGGAAGCAGCAGCAGCGTCTGGTCCATCAGGTCCACCAGGAAACCGACGATCAGCAGCGTCACACCCAGGGGGACCCATATCAGCAGTCCCGCCACCAGGTAACGCCGCAGGGTTGCCATCACGTCTCAGTTGGCGCAACCGCAGCTGCCGCCACCGCAGCCGTGGGTCTTTTTCTTCGGCGGCGTGGCGTCGGAATCGGATTTTTCCTTCTTCTGGCCGTTACCCTTGAAATCGGTGGCATACCAGCCGCTGCCCTTGAGCTGAAAACCCGCCGCGGAGATCAGCTTCTTGAGCGTGGACTTGCCGCAGGTAGGGCAATCTTTGAGCGCCGGGTCGCTCATTTTCTGGATCGCCTCCAGGCGGTGGCCACAGGATTCACATTCGTATTCGTAGATCGGCATACAGGGAGCCTCCTGAAAAAACAATGCGCCCCCAAAAAATGGGGGCGGCACGTAACGCAGACAAGCCGGAATTATAGCCACATGAGTTCCGTAACGCATTATTTTTAAAGCAATGTCGCCGGAAACGGCGTGCGGTCGGCGTAGACCCCTGTCGGTTCAGAAACTTAGGCGGGCAGGCTTTTCCCGGATAGTGGGTAGTTCAGGTCTGCTCTACGGCAAGCACCCAGCCGCCCGCGCGTACCGGGTCGGGGCAGGCGCCGCGGCACCACACGAAGGTGGGACCGAGAATGAGCTGCCGCTCGCGGAGCAAGACGAGATCGGCTTCATGCCGGCGGCATCATACGGGAACCGCGAAATTACCGGGGAAAATGCGATGACGCTCTTCTATCCCCCTGGTTTTTCCGATAAATTAGGCGCGTTTCATGGAACCCCTTAACCCATTCTTCCACTCAGGAGCATTACATGGCAAACAACAAACCGGGCAAGAAACCAACGACGAAATCGGAGATCTACGCCACCATCGCCGAGAAAACCAATCTCAAGCGCAAGGACGTCGTTGCGGTTTTTGATGCGTTGACCGGCCTCATCGAGCGCGACCTGAAAAAGGGTCCGGGCATCTTCAACCTGGTGGGCCTGATGAAAATCAAGATGGTCTACAAGCCCGCAGTGCCGGCGCGCAAGGGCATCAACCCGTTCACCAAGGAAGAAGTCATCTTCAAGGCGAAACCGGCGCGCAACGTGGTCAAAGTGCAGCCGTTGAAATCGCTGAAGGACATGGTTTAAGCGAAACAAATCGCGAGAATCCCGGCGTTTTCAACCAGAACGAGGCGCATGGAAAGTGCGCACGAGTGAGTATCGGAGGCGAGACGGATATTGAGGCGACGATCCGCAACCGGATCGTCGCCCCGTCGAGGGGTGGGTCAAGGAAGACCTGCCCCGGATTCTCTCTCAGCCCTGGAAGCATGTTTTGCCGGGGCAGCGCCGCCGGAGATCGCGGCCACCCCTTTGGGATCGGTAAATACGCGGAGCAACGTCCGTGAGATCAACCGACGCACAGCAATCCTAGCCGACAAAAACCTCTACTACTCTTCGTCCTCGTCGGAATAATCGTCGTCTTCGTCATCCTCGTCGACATCCACATCGTCGTCGGGCGCACCGCTGTCGTCTTCCTCCACGGCGTCTTCGTCCTCGTCGTCGGATTCCAGCTGTTCCAGATCCATGCCGTACCAGTCGTCCAGATCGAACTCGTCAGGCGTCCCGTCCTCGTACTGGACCACGATGGTTCCCTCGTTTTCATCGAAGGCAGTCACCTCGAAGGTCCGACCGTCCTCGTCCTCGTAAACCGCGCCAACCACAGGCTCTTCATACATGGGCATTTGCCACCTCCCGCAAAAATCTCGTCCACCCAATGACGGATATAATAGACAGCTTATTGCATCCTGCATCCCCCCACCTGCCGCTCTTTTCGGATGACCGGTTCCGCACTATGCTTGACACGCCAGACCGGCCGGGGAGCCGTATTCAGGTTTCGCAGAGGAAAATTATATGATGACAGGACGAACGAAGCGTAGCGCAGCAGGGCTTCCCGTCTTATGGCAGGACGAACGAGCGCAAAATCTTATGGCAGTACGAGCGAGCATAGCGAAGCAGGGATTCGTGTCAGGGCTTCATTTATGACGGCAGAATGCCTGTTTTGCAAAATAGTGGCGGGGGATATCAAACCGAATACGGTTTACGAAGACGACACCGTGCTGGCGTTCAAGGACATCAACCCCCAGGCGCCCGTGCATATTCT
>Ga0153916_10001215_pt1 | contig 18304 bp, 16 predicted proteins | sample Opewatmetagenome_FD_109642 | JGI IMG/M metagenome (GOLD analysis project Ga0153916, IMG submission 109642) | Freshwater wetland microbial communities from Ohio, USA - Open water 3 Core 3 Depth 4 metaG | ecosystem: Environmental > Aquatic > Freshwater > Wetlands | place: USA: Ohio, Lake Erie... | reverse complement strand
CGGCCGGAACCCGGTGGTCATGGGCAACATCAACCGCGCCATGGCGCCCGGCTGGTCGATCTGGACCGACCAGAACGACAGCCTCTCCCAGCGGGACACGGGCTGGATCCAGTTCTATTGTGCTTCGAACCAGGAGGTCGTGGACACGGTCATACAGGCCTTCCGGGTGTCGGAAGCGGTAATGATCCCGAGCCTGGTCATCCTCGACGCCTTCGCCCTCTCCCACACCTATGAAGTCGTCGACATTCCCGACCAGGAAAAGGTCGACGCCTTTCTTCCTCGCTTCAACCCGCCTATCCGCCTGACGCCCGCAGATCCCCATGCGTTCGGCGGGTTGACGTCGCCGGAACATTACTTTGAGTTGCGCTACAAACTCCAGAAGGACATGGAGAAGGTGCCGGACCTGGTCGAACAGACCGGCCGGGAATATGAAAAGATGTTCGGCCGCTACCTCGGCCAGGTCGAGGACTACCGCTGCGAGGACGCCGAACTCATCTTCGTCACTTCGGGCACGGCCGGATACACGGCCCGAGTGGGCGTCGACCAGCTGCGGCGGGAGGGCGTCAAGGCCGGCAACCTGCGGATCAAGATGTTCCGGCCGTTCCCGTTTGCCAAAGTGCGGGAGATCCTCACCAAGGCCGGGAAGGTCGCCGTCGTGGACCGGAACATCTCTTACGGCCATCACGGCATCTTCTTCCAGGAAGTGAAGTCGGCGCTCTACGGCCGGGACCATAACTTGCCCCTTTTCGGGTACATCACCGGCCTCGGAGGCAGGGATATCACGCCCGAAACCTACAGGGAAATCGCCCAACTAACCCTGGCCAAGGACAAGCCCGAAGAGGAGATCACCTGGATCGGAGTCAAGATATGAGCAAAGAGAAGAAGATGAAGCTGAGTCTCCCCACCGAAGAGTTGATGGGCTCCGGCCACCTGGCCTGTCAGGGATGCGCGGCGACGCTGGCCATGAGATATGTCCTCAAAGCCCTGGGACAGAAGACCGCGCTGTGCATTCCGGCCTGCTGCTGGTCGGTTATCGACGGTCCCTTCCCCCATTCCTCACTCGATGTCCCGATCTTCCACTGCGCCTTCGAGACGGCCGCCTCGTCGGCTTCCGGACTCAAGGCGGGGCTGGAGATGGTCGGCGATACGGAGACGACGGTCGTCGCCTGGGCGGGGGACGGCGGGACCTACGACATCGGCATCCAGGCGCTCTCCGGGGCCGCCGAGCGCAACGAGGATTTCATCTATATTTGCTACGATAACGAGGCCTATATGAACACCGGCATCCAGCGCAGCTCGGCTACTCCCTATGGAGCCTGGACGACGACGACACCGGTCAAGCATTTCAAGAACAGGCCCAAGAAAGACATCGACGCCATCATGGCCGCCCACCGCATCCCCTACCAGGCGACGGCCAACACCAGCTATCCCGAGGACCTCTTCAAGAAGGCGAAAAAGGCCAAGGCGGTCAAGGGCACGCGGTTTCTGCATATCTATGCGCCCTGCCCGACGGGCTGGAAGAGCCGGCCGGAGGACTCGATCAAGCTGGGACGGATGGTCGTCCAGAACTGCATATTCCCCCTCTACGAGGTCGAGAACGGCGAAAAATATACCCTGAACATAAAGCCGCGCGAGAAGAAGCCGGTCAACGACTACTTCCGGCTCCAGGGCCGCTTCCGCCACCTCAAGGAGGAGGACTTGAAGTACATCCAGGAAGAGGTGGACCGGAGCTGGGAGCGGTTACTCAAGAAGTGTGAGGCAAACTGAAGAAGCGCCGGCCCGTCTGGCGGCCGCACTGGCATCTGGTGAGAGGCACCCACTTTCCCGGCGGCAGGTTGCAAATAATCCCGATTAAATCTATAATTTACATCTGATTAGTGTTATTTAATCCCCAAGGAGACACTGATGAACAGAATGATCCCGGTCGGAGCCATCACCCTGGCCCTCCTGATGAGCGGCGCCGTCGGCCTTTCGTGCACTCCCGGGCAGGAGGGCTCTTACCAAGCCCCCGATTTCCGGGTGACCGACCTTAAGGGTAAGACCATATCCCTGTCTGACTATAAAGGCAAAGTCCTTTTCCTGAATTTCTGGGCGACCTGGTGTCCTCCCTGCCGGGCCGAGATTCCTGACTTCGTCGAAGCCTATGCTGAGCAGAAGGCCAACGGTCTCGAGATCCTCGGCATCTCGCTGGATTCAAAGGGGGAAGAAGAAGTGGCCGCCTTCGTCGAGAAATACAAGATCAACTATCCCGTGGTGCTGGAGACAAGGGACAATACCGAGAAAATCGTCGAAGACTACCAGCCGGGCCAGTTCATCCCGACAACCATCATCATCGACAAGTCAGGACGCGTCCGGCACAAGCAGGTCGGCGCGGTTGACAAGGAAACTCTGCTCAAGCATTTTCGCCGGCTGGCCGCAGAATAGAGAGAAGCCTACCAGCGGTAGGCGACCGCGGCCCAGGTGAAGCCGGCGCCGAAGGCGTCCATCAGGATGATGTCTCCCTTCTTGAGCTTCCCAGTCTCATGCAGCTCATGGAGGCAAATCGGGATGCAGGCCACGGAGACATTCCCGTATCTCTGGATATTGACGTAGACTTTTTCCGAAGGGACTTGGAGGCGCTCGGCGGTGGCGTCGATGATGCGGGTGTTGGCCTGATGGGGGATGAACCAGCGGATGTCCTCTTTCTTCAGACCCGCCCTCTTCAGAGCTTCGACGGCTGATTCCCCCATTCTCTTAACAGCGTGCTTGAAGACTTCGTTTCCCTTCATCTGGATATAATGAAGGTCCCCGGCGACTGTCTGCACCGAAGCGGGCATCCGGGTTCCGCCGGCCGGCTGAACGAGCAGCCCAGCCAGCGACCCGTCGGCCTTCCAGTAATGGGACAGAATCCCCGAATCGTCTTTGCTTTCTTCGAGGACGGCGGCTCCGGCCGCGTCGCCAAAAAGGACGCAGGTCGCCCGGTCTTTCCAATTGGTAATTTTGCTCAGGACTTCTCCCCCGATGAGCAGGATCCTCTTGGACGCCCCGCTCAAAATCAGGCTCTCGGCCAGGACGAGCCCATAGAGAAAACCGGTGCAGCCGGCGCTGATATCGAAGGCCGCCACGTGGTCGGCCTTCAGGCCGTCCTGGACCCAGCAGGCGGTTGAAGGAAATACGGTATCGGGCGAGGCCGTGGCGACGATGATCAGGTCGATGTCCTCGACCTTGAAATGTCCGTTCCGCAAGGCCCGCCGGGCCGCCTCAATGCAGAGGTCGGAGGTGGCCTGCTCCGCCGAAGCGATCCGACGCTCCTTGATCCCCGAACGGCTGACGATCCATTCGTCCGTGGTATCGACCATCGTCTCGAGGTCGGCGTTGGTCAGGACCTTTTCCGGCACGTAAAACCCGGTCGATGCAATCTTGACTCGGCATCCCTGCTCTCTTTTATGCATTCAATCCAGCTCCAAAAGAATCATACTCTATAGCACAGACGCCCTGATTTTTCAACGTCGAAGGCTCGGGTATGGGATTCGTCAGCCCGCTCAGTCGTCCACGGACTTCCTCACCCACACCCTTCGCCGACCTGTTCCCGGAACGCCGACATTTTTCAGTCCCCTCCTGATTGGTCAGGAGGGGTAGGGGAGGTTAATGATTTCAACTCAGAGTCCTGGGGGCGTTTCGGCTCGGCTAAACCTTCGAGGTCGCTTGTCCATTCCCAAGTCGTCTATCACGAATGTACATGCTTCCAGGGGAGGTTGTTAAAAGCCGGGGAATGTTGATAAAATGTGGGCCTCGCTAATGATAAAGATCCTCTATGTCCTCCGCTGTCTGCTCCTAATTTTGAGCCTCATTGTCCTGCCGGTCGCCGCCCCTGCCCAGCTTGTCATCGGCCAGTACGAAGACGAGGCGCCGCTCCGGACCTGGAACTCCTTCGGGCTGGCCACGGCCGCCTCGATCGGCCGGGGAGAAACGATGTTGGCCGTGGCTGACGATTGCTCGGCCGCCCTTACCAACCCGGCTCTCCTGGCCAGTTTGCCGCGGCTCACACTGAGTCTCAACGGCTCCTACAGCCGGAGCACTCTCTTCCGATACTCGATCGTCAACACGGGCGTCCTGGCCAGTGATAAGAATCTCGGCATCGGCCTCTTCGCGCTCGACTTCGGAGGCCTCTCCTTCCGATTGAACGGCTGGACCCTCGCCATCACCGCCTCACTCAGCGAAGCCTACGACCGCCCTCAAGCCGATGTGCAAAGCGCGTACGCGGGAGTCCCTTATGCTTCTATTCTGTTTCGCCAGACGGGATTCCTGCGGACCGTCAATGTTGCCGCAGCCCGCAAGATCGGCGGCCGCCTCCAGGCGGGCATCGGGCTCAATTTCGTTCATGGAGAGCTCGGAAGGGAGGTTAAGGACGAGTATTTCGACAACGGCATCACCATCAGCCACCGGATCGACCAGAGCTTTTCCGGTTTCTACCTCAACGGCGGCCTGCTGGCGCGGATCACGGGGCGACTGGACTTGGCGCTCGTTTTCAGGACATCCTATGACAGGAAGTCAAAGAACCGGAGCAAACTCCGCTATCAGGCGCCGTTCGCCGGAACGGATATCCTCATCGAGGCCGCCTCCGACGACCTCTACCACCAGCCCTGTGCGGCCGGACTCGGCGCCCGGTACACTTTGTCGCCGAGGCTTCGGATTCTCGGCGACCTCGTGTATATCCGCTGGTCGGAATACCAAGTCGACTATTTCGGAGAAAGGGAGGCGAGGGATTTCGGCCCGGCCTTTAAGGCCACGGTCGGCGGAGAATACATTTCCCCAGTCCGCCTTTTCAAGAAACAAGCCGTCGTCCCCCTGCGGGTCGGGATCGGATACGACCGGCAGCCGATGCGCCATCCGGAATCGGCCTATGCGATTCTCTCTTTCGGGACGGGGCTTCACTGGCGGACGTTCGGCATCGATGTCGGAGGCCAAGCCGGCCGCGAGTCCGGCTCGGGCCGCGGACTGGAAGTGATGAGGTTTTGTTTTTCGCTCCACATCAGACTGTGAAAGGATGAACCGATGAGCGCGGTTAAGAGATCAGCGAAGAAGCGGCTTCTTGCCTTGGCAATTATCGGGGTCTCTTGTCGTCTTCTTCTATTCTCCGCGGCGGCGCCGGCGGAGAAAAAGGATATCGTCAGCGTAGAAAAGACGCCGCGCCTCGCCGCCAGGCTCCAGCCTCTCGGTCTCGACCTTCTCTTCGAATGGGACAACAAGGTCTATATCCTGGCCGGCCCCCGGGACCTTCGGACCCTCGACAGGAACCATATTCCCTACCTCATGGAGTCCAATAAATTCCCGGCGTTGACCTCAAGTCCGGTGCTTCTGCAGGGGGGGATCAACGGGGATTACCATTCCTACCTCGAGCTCGAGGCCGACCTCCAAGACCTGGAGCGCGCTCATCCCGAGATAGCGCGGCTCTACACCATCGGCATGAGCCTCGAGAACAGGAAAATCTACGCCCTCAAGATCAGCGATAACGTTGCCTTAGACGAGGAGGAAGCCGAAGTCCTTTTTCTCGGCTGCCACCACGCCCGGGAGTGGATCTCGGTCGAGGTGCCGTTCCTCCTGGCCAAGCACCTGCTGGAGAATTACGCCAGCGATGCGGCGGTCCGCAGAGCGGTCGACCAGAGCGAGGTCTGGATCGCGCCGCTCATCAACCCCGACGGCCTGGAGTATTCGATCCGCTTCTACCGCTATTGGAGAAAGAACCGGCGACTCAACGTCGACGGGAGCTTCGGAGTCGACCTCAACAGGAACTATGGCTACAACTGGGCCTACGACAACGAGGGCTCGAGCCCGGAGCCGGCAGCGGAGGTCTACCGCGGCTCCGCCCCCTTTTCCGAGCCCGAGACGCGGGCCGTGCGGGACCTGTTTCTCGAGCGAGAGTTTCAGGCGCTCGTCACCTACCACAGCTACTCTCAGGTCATTCTCTACCCCTGGGGTTATACCCCCACGCCCACTGACAAGGAGGCCCTGCACTGGTCCCTTGCCGCCGACATGTCGATGCTGATGGAAGCGGTCAACGGGCGTTTATACGGTTTCGGGCCGTCGGCTCAATCCTCTTACCTGACAAACGGCGATACGACCGACTGGGCGTTCGGCGTGGCCGGGATCCCGGCCTACACCATCGAGCTCCCGCCCGTGGACCAGCTTGGGGGCGGCTTCTTCAATGCGGAGCGGGATATAACTCCCGTTTTTAATGAAAACCTGCCCGCCGCCCTCTATCTCATCAACTGGTCGATTGTCAATTTCGGGGCTTTTCAGGCTCAGGAACGAGAGGCACGGACAGACCGCCTGAACGGCAGGGGGAAGGTTCCAGGCCGGCACCAGAACTAGAAAGGGATTGACAAGAAGCCTGAATCCGGAGTAACTACTTGGGCTGCGCCTAAGCCTTTCCGGAGGGATATCTTGCAGATCATCGCTTTTCAGGTCATGCCTTCGCTCCAAAAGGACGGCCTTCCCTTCTGGATCTTCTGGTTCATGCTCCTGATCATCCTGCTGCTTCTCCTGTTCATTTTCCTTCGAGACAGAGGGCTCCGCCTCCGCCTGAGCTCCTTTCTCGCGGGAGCCAGGAGGAGATCAATCCTCCTTCAACTGAAGTACAGGCTAAGGAAGGAGCAGCAGAAAAAAGAGACCGCTCTCAAGAGGCTGGGCGAAAAGGCCTGGGACGGAGACATCCCCTTCGAAGGCGTCGAAGCCACCCGGGCCGCTCTCGGAGAAACGGTCAAGAAGCGGGACGCGGCCCAGATGGAGTGGAGGGACTGCCTTGCCGAAATAGAAAAGCTCCATAAGAGGATGGAAGAATCGGGCGCCCTCTTCGAGCAAAGGATTCAGGAACGGAGGGCTCAAAAAAAGCCGTTCGATGATCTGCTTAAAAGAAAAAGTGAGGAAAACCGGGCCCTTAAGAAACTGGCTCCGGAGCAGGATATCGATCGACAAGTGGACGAAGTCAGGAAAGAAATGATCGATGCCACTCAGCGGATCCAGGAACTCGAACGCCAGATCAAAGAACTCGGAGCCGAAAAAAAGGACCAAGAGCGGGAGATCGCCCGGGAGATCCATTTCTGGACAAGGAAGAAGTTGAAGGTCCAGGAACGCATCAAGGAGATCGAGGCCCAACAACAGGAGCTCTATCTGTCGCTCGGCCGGACCCTGGAGGAAAACAGAGTGGAGAATTCGGAGCTCCGCGGGCTCTACGCCGAAATCGATCTGGTCAACAGCCGCAGCGAAACCCTGCAGCATCGAATCGAAACCCTCGGCGGAGGATAAGCCCCACTCCCCTTTACCGTCTTTGCCTCTGACGCTAGAATAGAGGCGTGCCCAAGCCCAGACTCCTGGTTCATATCTGCTGCGCGCCGGACGCGGCCTATGTCATCGGCCTTCTCCGGGAAAACTATGATGTAACCGGGTTCTTCTCAAACCCGAACATCCAGCCCGCTGAGGAATACGAACGCCGGCTCGAAGAGGCCCGAAAGGTCGCCGCAGTTTTGGGAATGCGGCTCATCGAGGATGTCTACAACCCTGTTCTCTGGATGGCTATTACCCGCAAGTTCAGGCACGAGCCGGAGAAAGGAAGGCGCTGCGACATTTGCTATGCCATCCGCCTGGAGCGGACAGCGCGGATGGCAACCTGTCTCGGTTTTGACGGGTTCGCTACGATCATGAGCCTGAGCCCCTGGAAAAAGGCTCCCGTTCTCAACCGGATCGGTAAAATGTTCGGCCGCCGGTACGGGGTGGAGTTCCTGGCGGCGGATTTCAAGAAAAAGGACGGCTTCCGGAAGAGCGTCGCTCTGAGCAAGGAGCTCAAACTCTACCGCCAGGACTACTGCGGATGCCTCTACAGCCGGAGAAACAACGAGGGAACGCCGGATGAACAGAAAAAGGCCGACTCATAGAACCACAAAGCCGCATCTCCGTCCGTCCGGAAGGGCCGTCCGGATCACTGTGAGGGGCGTCGTCCAGGGAGTGGGGTTCAGACCTTTCCTCTACCGTCTGGCGGAACGGTTCGGATACAAAGGGTGGGTAAAAAACATCGGCTCCGGTGTAAAGATCCACCTCGAATCGGAAGTGAAGACGGACTTCGGACCATTCCTCAACGCTTTGGAGGAATACAAACCGCCACTTGTGCGGATCGAAGGTCTTGACCTCAAGCCGACCGCCTATCAGGGCCGCTCCGGGTTCAAGATCAAGAAATCGGAGGAGGGAGAGAGCTTCGTCTTCATCTCGCCAGACATCGCCACGTGCCGGGCCTGCCGGCGTGAAATCGCCGGTCCCGGCGAGCGCCGGTATCGCTACCCTTTCACCAACTGCACCGATTGCGGCCCGCGCTATACCATCGTGCGGTCGCTTCCCTATGACCGGCCGAAGACCACCATGGCCGGGTTCGAGATGTGCGGCGATTGCCGGCGGGAATATGAGGATCCCAGAGACCGGCGGTATCACGCCCAGCCTATCGCCTGCCCTGCGTGCGGGCCCAAAGTGACGCTCAAGGAGTCCCGGAGCGGGAAACTGGTTCCCGGAGGGATCGAGGCGGCGGCAGACCTCATCAGGAAGGGAAGTATCCTGGCGGTCAAGGGGCTCGGCGGGTTCCACCTCGTCTGCGACCCCCGACGTCCGGATGCCGTCCGGCGGCTCCGGGTCATCAAGGAAAGACAGAGAAAGCCGCTCGCCCTCATGGCCAAGGACGTCGCTTCAATTGAACCGTATGCCTTCGTCAGCCCGGCCGAGCGCCGGGCGCTCCTTTCCGCCAGCCGCCCGATCGTCCTTCTGAGAAAGAAAAAGGAGCTCCCGGGGATTTCACCTTATCTGCACGAGACCGGGTTCATGCTGCCCTATACGCCTCTCCATCATCTCCTGCTTGAAAGACTCGACCTCATCGTGGCGACAAGCTCGAACGCGAAGGACGCGCCGATCGCCAAGGACGAAAGCGAAGGGATCGCCGGGCTCTGCGGCTTTATCCTCACCCACGACCGGCCGATCCAGACGCGGGCCGACGACTCCGTGCTCAAGCTGGCCGGAGACGGTCCCTTGTTTCTCAGGCGCGCCCGCGGCTATGTCCCCTATCCTCAACGCGTCCCCGCTCATCTCCATATCCCCGAGCACGCGCTCGCCCTGGGCGGTGAGCTAAAGGACACGGTCTCTGTATACAAAAACGGCTACGTCATCACCAGCCAGTTCCTGGGCGACCTCGATGAATACCAGAACTTCCGCTATTTCGAGGAAACGATAGCCCACCTTGAGCGCTTGTTCGATGTCCGGCCGCGGGTCGTCGTCTCCGACCTCCATCCCCATTTCCGCACGACCCGCTACGCCCAGAAACTCGGCCTGCCTCACTTGCAGGTCCAGCATCACCACGCCCACGTGCTCGCCGTCCTGCTCGAACACCAGATTCCTGACGGCAAAAAGGTCCTGGGAGTCGCCTTCGACGGATATGGTTATGGACAGGATGGAGGCGCCTGGGGCGGAGAGTTCCTTCTCTCGGACTATTCCTCCTATACACGGCTTGCCCATCTCAAGCCCGTGCCCCTGCCCGGGGGAGACCGGGCCGCCCGCGAGCCCTGGCGGATGGCCCTCGCCTATCTCAGGGAGGCCTACGGAGAAAAAGTGCCCGCCCTGCCTTGCCTCGAGAAGGTGAACCCGAAGACCCGTGACGCTGTTATTAAAATGATGTCGTCTGGAGTCAGCAGTCCGCTGACATCGAGCTGCGGCCGGCTTTTCGATGCCGTCGCCTATATCAGCGGGCTGGCTCCGGTCGAAGTCGAGTTCGAGGCCGAGGCGCCCATGCGCTTGGAGGCGGCCTCAGGCTTGAGGAGCCGGGATTCCTATCCCTTTGAGTTAATAACCGTTCGAGAGCCCTGGCCGCTGTCTTTTGCCGCGACGGTCCGGGAGATCGTTCGGGATGTATCCCGAGGGGTTTCTGCGGAAAGAATCGGCGCCGCCTTCCACCGCACGCTGGCCGAGGGCATCGCCGCTGTTTCCGAGCGAGCGCGCGACGTTCACGGCGTCTCGACGATCGCCCTGGTAGGTGGAGTATTCCTGAACAAGACGCTGTTGACGCTGGCTACCCGCATACTGCGAAGAAAAGGCTTCGAGGTCCTTCGCCCCCGGCAATATTCGCCGAACGACGAATCCATCTCCGTCGGTCAAATCGCCTATGCGCTGGCCCGCCTGAAAGGCCCTCGCTAGGGCGTCTGTTTATTCCCCTTCTCTTTCTCTCGGAGGTGATCGAGGGTGACGCGGAATCCGCCCACGACCGCTGAAATGCCGTTAAAGAGATGGGCTTGAAGGTAGCCGACAGCTCCAAGGAGCACAAAGCCCAGCAGGCCGCCCAGAGCGGCAAAAACAACGCCCCCCATCAGCGTCCCCTGCAGCGTTACCAAAGCCTCGGGGAGGAACTGGGCCATCCCGGAGAAGAAGTCCGAGGCTCCGGCAAAGGCCCCGATTATGATGCCCAAAACGAGGCCGGTCCCCCCGCTGAAAAAGAAGAACGAGGACGGGCAGAGCCGACGGAGGACGATATCCTCCTTTGGAATTTTTTGAAGGACTTCTTCATCAAGCGGTGAGGCCTCGGTTTCACGGCTGCAGGAGGGGCACTTCTGATCAGGATTTTCTAGAGGTGTCCCACACACGGGACAGGACACTTCCTTCTCCTTGAGTCTTTCCCCGCAACGCGCGCAGGTATCCGCCCCGGCCTCATTGTCCAGACCGCAGCTGAGGCATTTCGCTTGACTCGAACCCTCAGCCGGCGGATCAGAGGGGACCCAATCCCGCCCGTCAAAAAAGTACCATTTTCCGCTCTGGGCGCCGATCATCCAGAAACGCCCCTGGCTGTCCCTGAGCCGCAGCTTCTTGAGCCGGTCGATGAACTCACGCCGGGAAATCTCTTTTTCCCGGAACTGCCTGCGCAAGGACCGGAAAGCCGTCTCTACATCTTTGAACGAGCCGCTCATGTCTCCCTCTCGAAACCGATCAGCGCCGATCGGGATGTAAGTCTAACTGATTGAATATACATAAGATAAAAGATTTTTTCGGCCGTTTTCGGACGGCTGACGAGATTTTGTGCAAAATGCCATATCCTCAATGAAAATCCAAACTTGCACTGGAGTGAATGCCTATTTTTCCACAGCTTTTCCACAGTTTCTGTGAATAACTCCCGGGCCTTTCGGCTGACCCGTTCTTCATCCCTCAAAGCCCCCATTGGCGGAGGAGTTGGCGGACAAGCTCGAGCAGGCTGTAGCCCTTGATCGGGGCGGGGATGAAGGAGAGGACAAAGATCAAGATCATGACGGCTCCAATAATACGGCGCGATGGGGATAGACCTTCCGGATCATCGATGACTCTTGGGTGTTTGAGGCCAAGGAGGACGATCACTAGGGTCCAGACGATCCAGCCGATCCAGAAAAAGACCCCCATTATGACAAAGACCACAAGAAGCAAGCGGGCCAGGCCTTTGGACTTCTCCCCCAACAGGGAAAAAGAGACATGGCCGCCGTCGAGCTGGCCGACCGGGAATAGGTTGAAGGCCGTGACCAGGATGCCTACCCAGCCAGCGAAGGCAACGGGATGGAGAAAGAGGTCGCTCTGGGACGACGCATCCCTGAACATGAGCCCGGCGATGAGTTTGAGCAGCAGCGGCTCTCCGAAGACGATGACGTCCTCCCGGGGGACCGCCGGGACGACCTTGGAAAGGGAGAGCCCATAGATCAGAGCGGGAAGGGACAGCAAGAAACCGGTCAGCGGGCCGGCCACGCCGATATCAAAGAGCTGCTTTCGCCTGGTGATCGGCGATTTGATCTTGATGAATGCGCCCAGAGTGCCGATGAGCGTCGGCGCCGGGATGAAAAAAGGGAGAGTCGCGTTGATCCCGTAGAACCGGCAGGTGAGGTAGTGGCCCATCTCATGTCCCAACAGGATGACGATCAGGACAGCCGCGTAAATGAGACTGAGACGGATGATCCGTGGGTCTTTAAAGGCCTCCAGGCCGGGGACAAACTGGGCGTCTTGCAGGATCTGGTCGGAATAGGTGTAGCTGACGCTCCAAGAGAGCCCGACAAAGAAAGCCGAAAAACAGGTGACGACGAAGAGAAGAATATTCAGCCAGGGCCGCGACGGAATGCTCAGCTTCCTCCCTTCAGCTTGTGGAATTTAGCCATCAATTCCTCGCGGGTTTCTTTGTGGTCGGGGTCGGGGATGCAGGCGTCGACAGGGCAGACAGCAGCGCACTGGGAAGCATCATGGTGGCCCACGCACTCCGTGCATTTTGCCGGGTCGATGATGTAAATCTCATCGCCGGCCGTTATCGCCTGGTTCGGGCATTCCGGTTCGCAGGCTCCGCAGTTGATGCATTCTTCGGTGATCTTGAAAGCCATGCAATTCCTCCTGGGTCGGGTCGGAAGACCCATTATATCGCGTTTTTTTTAATTTACAACACGCCTTATTTCGCGGCTTCGATCTTCCGCACTCTCTCCGCCGCGTCGTAGCCATAGTAGGACTGCGGGAATTGCTCCTGGATCTTCTTGTAGACAGCCAGGGCATCGGGCTTGCTTCCTTTGGCTTCGAGGGCTTCCGCCTTGTGGAAGAGAACGGCATCAAGGCAATAGTCCTTGGGCTTGGCCTCTTCAATCTTCGCGTAGATGGCGATGGCCTGGTCGTAGTCCTTCTGCATGGCATTGACTTGAGCGAGCAGGTCTTGAGCCTGGAAATAGATAAAATCCTGGGGAGACGGCTTGATCCTGCCCAGAGACTCCTTGGCCTTTTCCAAGTCGCCCTTCTCCACCCAGAAGGTGGCCGTCAGGATATGTCCAAGCCGAGCGTATTTGCCTTTGCCGGCCAACTTTTCAAGAGCGGCCAGGTTCTCGGGCTTGGCGCTCGACGTGGACCTGAGCTCGAGAAGCTGACTGATGAGCCGGCTTTCCTTTCTGATCTGATGGGCCCGGATAACATGGATTCCGCCATAGAGAAGGCCGATGAATACGACGACGGCGACGCCGATGAGGATCTCTTTGGTCCGCCCCTTTAGAAAGTCCATAATCTTGGTCATCGTGCTGACGAATTCGTCTTCCTTGAGCTGTTTCTTGACGATTCTTTTCATGCATCGCTCCTCGGCGGGGCTGATTAGGCCTCTCTTTTTACCATAAACTCCCTAAAAAGCCAATAATCTCCGCCCGGAATGAATCCTTCTAGGCCAAGTCCCCGGCCCCCCGCAACAATGAGAAAGCAGGAAATATTCAGGGAAAAAGCTTCTTGACGAGGGCGGCCACGTTCTTGGCGTAATCCTGGCAGTTGGTCAGGGCGCGTTTGTCCGGCCGGCCTATCGAAACGGGTCCGTAGTGGTCCCCCCGATAGACCCCGCGTACCACCATTCCGTGGATAAGAAACACCTTCAGAATGTCCAGGATCGTGGTCTCATTGCCTCCGCCTATATTGGCCGAGGACGAAAAGGCGCCCCCGACCCGGCCCCGGAGCTTGCCGTGGAACTTGACGCTCTCGTCAAGGAGTTTCTTCATCGGCCAGGCCATCGACCCGTAATAGGTCGGGGACCCAAAGAGAAGACAGTCGTAGCGCAGAAGATCGTCGACCTCCGTCTCCCCCACTTTTTTTAGGTCGACCTCCAGTCCCTCGGCCCGCAGGACCTCGGCGATCCGGACAGCCATCTTCTCTGTATTGTGGGTAACGGTGTAATAACAAACCAGCGCTTTGGCCATGCGGCTCCTTTCTTGTGTCAGTTGCCCCGCTTAAACAATATATCAGGAATCCCCCATAGCAGGGTATCATCGCTCCAGATCACATAGGCCCATCCGTCGGCAGCCGCCAGGCAGGCGCCGTAGGAATCGCCTTCGCCATAGCTGATCTGCCCGGTGGTGAAACTCCCGCCTCCGTAGTCGGCCAGCTTTTTATAAAAGACATCGTCCATACCCGTCGGCCAGGCGACATAGGCGGCGTAGACGTCCTTCGTGGATCCATCACATGTGATAGAACACGGATAGGCGCTTGACTGGGTCGAGGTCAGACGCGTCGTGAGGAATTCCCCCCCGGGCGCCCCGAATTGATCAAGCCTTTTGAACAGAACCTCATAGCGACCTTGCGCGGGATCCACGCAATCCGAGTGGACGACAAACACGTATTGACCATCCGCCCCGGAGGAAGTGGCTATGCTCGGCCCATATTTGTCGTTGCCTCCAAAAGTGAGGGACCGCGTCTCCATGGCTCCGGCCCCAGAATCGAGGAGGCGCTTATAAAGGATCTGAGAGGTCCCGGAAGTTTCGTCCTGGTAGACGACGTTCACGACCGACCCATCGTCAGAGATCGCTATGGCCGGGCTCAGAGAACTTCCGGTCGAAAAGGTCAGCCGCCGGGTTTGCTCTACGGGCCCCGCCCCGTTATCCGCTATCCTCTTGTACATGATCTCCGAGTTCCCCGGCCATTCGGCCTCATAGACGATGTGGACATAGCCCCCTCCCGCGGCCACGTCAGGAGAGACCGAAGGTGCAGAGCTGTTGCTCAATTGGACCCAGGGTTCCCAGGTTTCCCCGAGGTCGACGCTTCTCCGATAGTAGATCTCATATTCCATAGTCAGGGTTTTGCTGAATGACATCACCACATGAATATAGGGGTCATCCACAGCCAATGCCGCTCCGTACATTTCCCAATAGTTTGGATTGTCCCACCACCAGGCGTTAGTGCAGTTAAGGCCGATGGGAGAGGACCAGGTGACTCCGCCATCGGTTGATTTTGAAAACTTCACCCGCTCCCGCTCGAGGTCACTGTCGAGGCGTGTCCAGATGGCAAAGACTTTGTCTGTTCCCGGGATCACAGCGATGTCTGCGGCGGTCTCCCAGCCCCACTCATCATTAGAAAGATTTTTCGAGGGCTTCGAAAAATCGGCCGAGACAGGTACAGTTGTGCTAAAAAAGACGACTGCGAAAAGAAACGGGCAAATCCACCTATTTCGCATGTCCCCTCACCTCTCTCCAACACTCTTATCATCCCCCCAAAATGATGTCAAGTAACCCTGGCCTGACTCAAACAGGCGAGATAGGTCACTACGGTTTTAGTCACGGAGCCCAGCACTTCTTGACAGCTTCCCTCCCCTTGAGATACCGTAAGATGCCCTAGGAGGATGGAGGCGCGATAAAAGGCTCTTTTTCCTCATTCATGGAGAATCCGATGTCTTTTTCGAAGAATGAAATTCGGATCGACGCCACGACCGAGGCCGACCGCATCGTCGAAAAGATGCGCCAGGTCGTCGGGCAGGAACTCCACAAAAACGGCGCCGTTGTCGGGATCAGCGGAGGGATCGACTCGAGCGTCTGCCTCGCCCTGAGCGCCAGGGCCTTCGGACCGGAGAAGGTTCTGGGCATCACGATGCCGGAAATGGATTCCAATCCCAGCAGCTCTATTCTGGCCGGGAAGCTCGCCCGGCAATACGAGGTTCCCTGCATTGTCGAAGACATGACAGCAGCCCTGGCCGGGTTCGGCACATACCGCCGCCGTGACGAGGCCATTCGAAACGTCTTCCCGGAATACGACGCCACTTACAGGGCGAAGATAGTGCTCCCCCCGGCCCTAGGCTCCAAAGACCAGCTGAATGTCTTCCGGCTGACCATCATCTCTCCGGAAGGGGAAGAAAAAACCGAACGGATTCCCCTCAAGGAATACCTGCAAATCGTCGCGGCTTCCAATTTCAAGCAGCGCAGCCGGATGGCGATGCTGTACTATCACGCCGACCGCCTCAATTACGCGGTCGTCGGCACGGGAAACAAGAACGAACATGAGCAGGGGTTCTTCGTCAAGTACGGCGACGGCGGAGCCGACATCAAGCCCATCGCCCATCTGTTCAAGACGCAGGTCTTCCAGCTGGCGGAAGCCCTGGGCGTCCCCGAGGAGATTCGGAAACGCACGCCGACGACCGACACCTACAGCGCCGAGTGCACCCAGGAGGAATTTTTCTTCCGGGTGCCGTTCGAAATCGGCGACCTCGTCTGGTATGCTATGGAAAAGGACATCCCCGTAGATGAGGTCGCCAGGGAGCTCGGCCTGGACGAGGGCCAGGTCATCCGCGTCCAGAACGACATCAAGCGAAAAATCAAGGCTACGGAATACTTGAGGGCGGAGCCGCGTCACATCGGGTAAATCCTCGCTTTCCGGCGATTCGCTGATAGACGCTCATGGCATATACGAAATTCGTACATAGTTTCCTCGAGGACTCCGCGGCTCGTTTTCCGGACAAGAAGGCGTTGTTTGTGTCCGGGAAATGGCACACCTACAAAGAGCTCAACAGCCGGACCAACAAGATCGCTCATTCATTCCTGCGAAGGGGCCTGAAAAAAGGGGATCGCGTCGCCCTTTTCATCGAGAACTCACCGGAGTACGTCGTTTCCTATTATGCCGTGCTCAAGGCAGGAGGAACGACGGTTGCCTTGAACACCGAGAGCACGGCGGACGATGTCGCCTATATCGTCCGCGACTGCGGCGTCCGCTTTCTCGTTACGGGCCACAGGCTTATGGCGCGGACTCTCTCTTCCTTCCCTGCGAACAAGCCTGCGCCGCTCGAAGCCGTCTTCGTCTGGCACGGACTGAAGGAGGAAGGCGCCGAAGGCCCGGGCTTTTCCGTGATACCGCTACCCGAGGCGCTGGAGGCCGGGCCGGCGGACAATCCCGGCGTGAGCCTGATCGACCTCGACATCGCCTCCATCGTCTACACGTCCGGAAGCACCGGCAAACCCCGCGGGGCCGTGCTCTCCCACTTGAACATCGTCGCGAACACGCGGTCCATCGCCGACTATCTCGAACTGACGGCGGACGACCGGATTATGGTCGTCCTTCCTTTCCACTATATCTACGGAAAGTCGCTCCTGAATACACATTTCTTCGTCGGCGGATCGGTCGTCGTGGACAACCGGTTCCTCTACCCGCAGGTCATACTCCAGACCATGCGGGAGCAGGAAGTGACCGGGTTCGCCGGAGTCCCCTCGACCTTCACTATCCTCCTCAACCGGTCCAGCCTCAAGTCCTCAAAGTTTCCCCGCCTCCGCTACTTGACCCAGGCCGGCGGCGCGATGGTCCCGTCCGTCCAAAAGCAGGTCGCCGAGGCTTTTGCGCCGGCCCGGCTCTTCATCATGTACGGCGCGACGGAGGCATCCGCAAGACTCTCCTATCTCGACCCCGCCGACCTTCCCCGCAAATGGGGCTCCATAGGCAAAGCCATTCCCAACGTCGAGCTATTCGTAGCCGACAAACGCGGCAACCGCCTTCCCGCGGGCGAAGAAGGGGAGATTGTGGCCCGGGGCTCCAACCTCATGTCCGGCTATTGGAACCACCCGGAGGAGACGAAAAAGGTCCTAAGAAACGGCCTCTACTATTCGGGGGACATCGGCCGGATGGACGACGAAGGGTTCCTCTACGTCGTCGGGCGCAGCAAGGATATGATCAAAATCGGCGGCAACCGCGTGAGCCCCAAGGAAATTGAAGAGGCTCTCCACGAACACCCGGCGATCGTCGAGGCTGCGGTTATCGGCGTGGCCGATGAAGTGCTGGGAGAGGCCCCGAAGGCGTTTATCGTCGTTAAGAAGGTCGCTGGGAAAAACATCCTTGAGGAGCTCCCCCATTTTCTGCAGAAGCACCTGGCAGTCTACAAGATTCCGAAACTCTACGAAATACGGGATTCCCTGCCCAAGAATGACTCGGGTAAGATCCTTAAGTTGAAGCTGAAATAGCCTCCATCATATCGCCTGTCAAATAAACCGATTTCACGTTCGGATAATCGATCTCCCATAGGCTAATCGGGTCGAAGATTGATGATACTGATCTAAGCGTTCCTGGAATTAAATGAAGTGCCCCTGGCCTGACTCGAACAGGCGACACATGGATTAGGAATCCGTCCTGATGGTATTCCCAAATCCAGGCTAACAGCGAGTTTTCCCCTGTAAAATTGAGTTTTGTCTTTTAGGCACCATTAGTCAGATTTAGTCAATTTCTGTGACACCGGCATTATACGGGGGGAGGTCTACTCTGATCGCTTGACTGGCGGGCAAGAGGTCGCCGGTTCGATCCCGGTCAGCTCCACCAGCTTCCCTTCCGTTATTTTCTAGCTTATCAATGACTTGGATTATGGCCTAACGATCCTTCGGTTTTGACTTCTCCTCTTCGTTTTGATATTGGTTGAACCACGGACATTGGGATAGGAGGGGCGTGATATGAACGCTTTTTTAGACAGACCATCGGTTTCGGCAATCCGCAGGATCGCGCGAATTTTCGGTACGCTAGGCGCGTTGATTGCGCTCTTCGGGAT
>Ga0153916_10001214_pt1 | contig 18305 bp, 14 predicted proteins | sample Opewatmetagenome_FD_109642 | JGI IMG/M metagenome (GOLD analysis project Ga0153916, IMG submission 109642) | Freshwater wetland microbial communities from Ohio, USA - Open water 3 Core 3 Depth 4 metaG | ecosystem: Environmental > Aquatic > Freshwater > Wetlands | place: USA: Ohio, Lake Erie... | reverse complement strand
GACAGCCGGTACGACCGGGGACGAGTTTCGTCGCGCGCTCGACCTGGTCGCCGACGGCTCGGTCCGGACGGAGGTCCACCGTCAGTTCCCCCTCGACGAGATCGCGGACGCCTTTCGCGAGCTGCTCGAGCGGCGCAACCGGGGGAAGATCGTCCTGGGTGTGGCAGAGTGATGTCGTGATCGAAGGCCGGGCACAGGCGCACGGTCGGCCGCACGCGACCACGGGAAACGGCGACGCGCGATGCCGTAGATTGGCAGGGTGGACGTCGGTCGAGACGTCGGCGGCCCGGGGAACGGGCGCCAGACCGCAAGGAGGACTGGGGATGGTCAGGTCGATGGTCGCGTGAGCGCGTCCGTTGTCGGCGCGCTGCGCGCGATGATGGCCGAGGCCGAGGTCGAGGAGAGCACCGACACGTCGGCCGAAGAGGCGACCACCACGACCCTTCGGCGGGCGATCCTCAAAGGCGTCCTTGCCCCCGGCGATCGGCTGCGCCAGGAAGTCCTCGCCGCCCAGCTCGGCGTCAGCCGGATCCCCCTCCGCGACGCGTTCCGGCGGCTCGAGGCCGAGGGACTCATCCAGATCGACGGGCGCCGGGGAGCGCGGGTCGCCAGCCTGTCCACGGAGGACGTCGCCGAGCTGTACGAGCTCCGCCGGATGCTCGAGGTCCACTGCATCCGGCTGGCGATCCGGAACCTGACCGACGAGGGCGCGGCGGCGCTCATCGCGATGGGCGAGCAGATGGACATCCACGCCGGCCATGAACTGCCCGGCGGCGTCAGCAGGCGCGGGTTCTACGGCGAGCTCTACAAGTGGAGTGGACAGCGCCGGATGGCCAGCCTGATCCTTCAGCTCCGCCACGAGCTCAACCGGTACCACGCCCTCAAGGACGTTCCCCTTTCGGACGAGATCCACGAGCGCATCCGCGAATGCATCGCGACCCGCGACGCCGACCGGGCCGTCCGGGTGATGCGCGACCACCTGCGCGCCTCGCGCAACGAGCTGTTGACGGTCCTTCGCCGTGAGGAGCGCGTCCGCGTCCCCCGCGCAGCCCGGCAGCCGCGCTCCCGTTCCGCGGCCGCCACCCGTTGAGCCTGACTGCCGGGGCGGCCTCGAATACGCCCGGCGGCCAACGACTGCTCGTCCCGACCGTCTTCCTGACATTCGCGATCGCCGTCGCGAACACCACCTCCGGGGCGATCGCGCAGCCCGAGATCGCCGATGCCTTCGGTGCCGGCGCAGCCGACGTCGGCGCGACGGTCTTCGGATACAGCACGACGTTCGCGATCATGACGGCCGTCTACGGCGCGCTGGCGCGGCGGTTCGGCCTGGGGCGCTGCCTGACCGTCGGCGTCGTGCTCGTCGCGGTCGGCGCCGGAGTCGCGGTGCTCTCGGTCAGCCTGCCGATGCTCGTGGCGGCGCGCGTCCTGCAGGGGTTCGGTGCGGGCGCCATCCCGACCCTCACGATGGCGCTCATCTCCCGTCGCCTGTCCGGGCCGGCCCGCGCCCGGGCGCTCGGGATCAACGTCGCGGCGGTCGGGATGGGATTCGCCGGCGGCCCGCTCGTCGGCGGGCTGCTCCTCGAGGCCTTCGGCTGGCGAGGGGCGATGGCGCTCGGCCTGCTCGTCGCGCCTGCGGCCCTGCTCTTCCCGCGCCTCGCCCCAGAGCCCGGCGACCGGGAAGCGCCGCTCGACCTGCCCGGGATCGCGCTGCTCGCAGTGGGGGTCGGCGGGCTGATCCTGCTCATCAACCGCGTGCCGGTGCTGGGGCTTGGGCCACCCATCGTCGCGACCGTCGCTGCCACCGCGCTGGCCCTCGGCCTGCTGGTGGTCCGAAGCCGCGGCCACCGCGCGCCCGCGCTGCCGCTCGCGGAGCTGGCCGACCCGGTGCTGCGCCGCGCGATGCTTCTCGGCTATGTCGGCCAGACCGCGTTCTTCGGCATCCTGATCCTGGCCCCCATCGTGGCTGCTCGTGTCCACGGCGTGGGAGGGTTCCGGCTGGGGCTGTTGCTCCTGCCGATGGCCCTCGTCATCGCCATGGTCTCGCCGCGGAACGGTCGGCTGGCGGACCGGATCGGGCGTCGCGCCACGACGGGGATCTCGCTGACCGGCATCGGCCTGGCGGCGGCCTTCCTCGCCTGGCAGGGGGCCGGGGCGCCGCTCACGGTGCTCGAGGGCGGGCTGCTGGTGGCCGGCCTCGGCTTCGGGCTGCTCGGTGCACCCCTCGTCAACGAGGTGAGCGGGCGCTTCCCGGACGACCGGCGCTCGATCGCCCTGGGGATCTACAACCTGGCCTTCTTCCTGGGTTCCGCGAGCGGGGGCGCGATCGCGACCGGGTTCGTTCAGGGCGGCCTGGAGGTCGAGCCGTTCGCAGGTCGGGTGCTGCCCGGGGCGTCGACCGGGCTGATCGTGCTGGCGACGCTGCCGCTGGTCGTGCTGCTGTTCGACCGGTTGCGACCGGCGGCCGGCCCGGCGCTCGTGGTGGCCGACTAGCTGTCGCTTTCGGCGTTCGGGCGGCCGGCTGCGGCGCGGACCGCCTCGAGGATGCGTCCGTACGTGCCGCATCGACACAGGTTGCCGCTGAGGCCCTGCCTGATCGCCTCGTCGTCCGGTGAAGGATCGCGGGCGAGGAGGTCGTGTGTGGCGAGCACGGTGCCCGGGATGCAGTATCCACATTGCGCTGCGCCGGACGCCACGAACGCATCCCGGACCGCGTCACCCTCCGGCAGCCCCTCCGCGGTCTGGATCCGGGCACCGATCGACAGGCCCACCGGGCGCAGGCAGGACCGGATCGCGCGGCCGTCGACGAGCACCGTGCACGAGCCGCAGACGCCGACGCCGCACACCCCGCGGACGGAGCGAATGCCGAGATCCTCGGCGAGGACGTCGCGAAGCGGCCGGAGAGGGTCAGTCCGGACGCGCACGGACCGGCCGTCGACGACGAGCTCGAGGTCCACCGGCGACGTCGGCGGCGGCAGCGGGCCGGTCGCGGGCGTCGCGGGGAGCCGGTCCGGAGCACCCCCGGGGTCCGCCTCGGGCCACGGCCCGTCGGTCTCGGCCGCCAGTGCCCGGGCGACACGCTCCGGGGTCATCGGCAGCCGGCGCAGCCGGAGTCCGGTGGCGTCGGCGACCGCCGCCCCGACCGCCGGTGCGACCGCCGGGATGACGCTCTCGCCGAGGCCGGTCGGCTCGCCGGCGCCGCCCGGCGTCTCGAGGGCGTGCGTCGCGAGCACCGACGGCACGTCCCGGATTGACGGGATGCGGTAGCCCAGCAGCGTCGTGGCGGACGGGTAGCCCGCGGGGAACTCGAGCTCCTCGAACAGTGCGCCGCCGATGCCCCAGATCGCCCCGCCCTCGTTCTGGAGGCGCGCCCGGCCGGCGTCGATCACCCGGCCGGCCCAGGCTGCACCGTGCACCTCGCGGATCGCCACCATGCCGGTGTCCGGATCGACATCGACGGTGACCGCGACGGCAGCCTGGTGCCAATGGCTCGCGCTTGCCGCGACACCGGACTCGGGATCGACCGGGGCGTCGTTGACGGCCACGGCATGGGCGCTCAGCTCCGGGGCGCCGGAGGTGGCGACCAGCTCGGCGATCGTCGGGCCGGTCGGCGCGGAGCCCGGCGGCAGCTCCGCCAGCGCGATCCGGCCGTCGGCCAACCGGATAGCCTCGGGCGGCGCCTCGAGCGCGACCGCCCCCGCCGCCTCGAGCAGCTGCCGGAGCGCCTGTGCCGCCCGGCCCACCGCGAGGGTGCCCGCCCAGGCGCCCCGGCTCGAGCTGGTGGTCGAGTCGAACGGTGTCACGGCCGTGTCCGGATCGACGATCCGGATCGTCTCCGGCGGCACGTCCAGGGCCCGCGCGGCGGCCTGGCTGAGGACCGTTCGCAGGCCCTGGCCCATGTCGACGAGGCTCGATCGGACCTCGATCGTCCCGTCGGACAGCGCCGCCACGACGGCTTCCGAGCGCGACGGCGTCATCGTGTGCTTCATCGCGAGGGCCACGCCGGTCCCTCGCCTCGCCCCGGTCGTGTCGCTGGACGCCGGAATCTCGATCGTGGCCGCCACGCGATCCAGGCACTCCAGCCAGTGGGCGTCGTCGACCCGCTCCCCGGTGGCGAGGCGGTCGCCGGGCCGGACGACGTTGCGGCGCCGGAACTCGACGGGGTCGTCGCCCAGCGCCCGCGCGATCTCGTCGACCTGCGACTCGCCGGCCCACGTCGCCTGGTTCGCCCCGAGCCCCCGGAACGAGCCGGCCGGCGGCAGGTTCGTGTACGCCATGACCGACTCGACCTCGGCCGCCGGGATCCGGTACGGGCCGCAGACCGCGAGGCCGCCGGCGCGCATGACCGCCGGACTCGAGTGCGCGTAGGCGCCGGCGCTCCAGTGGATCGAGGCGCGCCGGAACGTGAAGCGGCCGTCGCTGTCGACGCCGCTCTCGATGCGCACGCGGGCCGGGTGCTTCGTCGTCGTGACGAATTCCTCGGCACGCCGGTTGGCGAGGCGTACAGGGCGGCCGACGAGCGCGGCCAGGGCGACGGCGAGGGGCTCGATCTTGGCGTGGTTCTTGGCACCGTACCCGCCGCCGAGGGGTGGCACGTGGAGCCGAACGGCCGAGGGATCGATCCCGAACACCCGGGCCAGCTCCGCCGCCACACGGCTCGGGCTCTGGGTCGCCGCCCAGACCTCGAGCGTCCGACCCTCCCAGCGGGCGACGCAGACCTGCGGTTCGAAGGTGACCTGCTGAGCGGCCGGGGAGTGGTACTCGCCGACGAAGCGGCGCACGGTGGCTGCCTCGGCGGCCGCCAGATCGCCGTGGCTGAACCCCCACCGTCCCAGGACGTTGCCGGGCCGGTCTTCGTGGAGCAGCGGCGCGCCGGGCGCGAGCGCCGCGTCGGGCTCGAGCAGCGGATCCTCCGCGTCGATGGCGACCCGGACGAGGTCGACCGCGGCCCGGGCGACCGCCTCGGTCTCGGCGACGACCGCCGCGACCGGCTCGCCGAGGTGTCGGACGCGGTCGGCAGCGAAGATCGGCTGGTCCGGCAGGATCGTCCCGAAGCGGTCGTCGGCCAGGCCGAGTGACGCGAGGTCCGCGGCCGTGACGACCCGGACGACGCCCGCGAGCGCGGCCGCGGCGGCCGCGTCCACCGAGCGGAGGCGGCCGGCGGGCGCGGGACTGCGCACGAGGGCGGCATGGAGCATCCCCGCCACCGTGACGTCCCCGGCGAACCGGATGCTGCCGCGGATGCGCGCCTCGATGGCATCCGGGTCCAGCCCGCTGAAGGCCCGGTCGCTCATGCCCGCGCGAGCGCCTGCCGGGCGGCCCGTTCCACGAGCGCCGGGAGCACGCGCCGGCGATATGCCCCGCTGACCCGGTCGTCATCGAGCAGGTCCGCCGACGCGAGGTCCAGGACGGCCGCCGCGCGCACGCCGGCGAGGGCGTCACCGGCCGAGCCCGCATGCAGGGCGGTGGCAAGCGCGTGCTCCGCGTTGGGGAACCGGAGCGGCCGGTCCGAGATGCACGTGGCCACGATCCGGACGCCCCGCTCGCCGGCCGTCACGGCGACGCTCGCGCTCGAGCGGTCCATCGCCCCACGGATCGACAGGCGTTGCCAGCCCCACCGGAGCTTCCCCGCCGGGACGTGGAACGCCCGGATCAGCGCCCCGCTCTCGAGCGGCTCGGCGCCACACAGGTCTTCCACCGGGAGGCGGCGCGTGCCGGTCGCAGAGATGACCTCGGCCTCGGTCGCCAGCGCCACGAGAGCGGCCACCAGGTCCGAGGCGGACCCTCGCGCGACGACGTTGCCGCCGATGGTGGCAACGACCCGGATCCCCGGGTTCGCGACGTCCCCGGCGGCCGCCGCAAGGAGACGTGGCGCCGGCGGGCCGGCGTCCCGGTCGGCCAGCGCCTCGACCGTCAGGCCTGCGCCCAGGACGAGCGCGCCGGTCGGGACATGGATCGCCCGCTGACGCAGCTCCGGGAGCGCGCCGATGCCGACCCACCGTTCGGCACGCGGCAGACCGAGCGCCCGAGCGAGCATCACGCCGACGCCGCCGGCGATGGGCCGGGCGCCCGGGTCCGCGGCGAGCCGCTCAACGGCGGCCGCCAGGGTGGGCGCGACGAAGAGCTCGCCCACCGCCGTTCAGACGGCCGCGCCGGCCCGGAGGAGACCGCGCGTGACGCCGTGCAGCGAGACCGCGCCATCCGGCACGACGAGAACGAGCTCGCCGGTCTGCACGCCGAGCGATGCGTCGGGCGTGATGACGTTGGGCTGCACGACGACCATCATGCCGGGCTCGAGCACGAGGTCCGGCGGGGCGCCATGCGCGGTGGCCGGCGTGCGCAGGACCGGGGCGAGGTACCCGCCGCCGTAGCCGTGGACGACGTCGTCGCAGACGGACAGGCCCTCGCGATCGATGAGCCCCGCGATCGCCAGCAGGTCCGCCGCACGCACGCCCGGCCGGATGGCCGCCACGAGCGCCTCGAACGTGCGCGCGGCCACGTCGTGGAGCCGCTGGAACGCGGCCGGGACGTCGCCGACAGCGATCGTCCGGAGCACCTGGCCGGTGTAGCCGCCGATCCCCGCGCTCAGCTCGATGAGGATCGCGTCACCGTCCTCCAACCGACGACTGGACCAGTTCTGAGCCGGCACGAACCGGCCGCCGCCGCCCATCGGCGTCGTCGCGATGAAGCAGATCCCGTGCTGGCCGCCCAGCGCGCCGTAGGCCGCCTCGACGGCCGCGCCCAGCTGGTACTCGCGAACGCCGGGCCGGGCCACCTCGACCAACGCCCGGATACCCAGGTCGCACAGCTCCGCGCCACGCCGCGTCCAGGCGATCTCCTGCGGGCTCTTGACCAGCCGCATCCGGCGGAAGGCCGGCGTCAGGTCGACCAGCTCGACGCCGGGCAGCGCCGCCACGAGCCGCCCGTGGGCCTGGTACGGGATCGCCCCGACCAGCCCCACCCGACGCGCCCCTCGCCGCGCGAGGTCCGCCGCGACGGTCGCCGCGGAATCGGTGCCGCCCCACTCGACCCGCTCGACGACGGCCATCTCGCGGGCATTCGGGACGTGGTTGAAGAGCTGGACGAACAGGGCCGGCTGGTCGTCCGCGGCGAGGACGAGCCAGCCCTCCTGCCGGGGCGGCCAGGCCGTCAGGTACTGCAGCTCGTGGCGGGCGTTCCCCGTGCCGTGGACGACGACTGCATCGAGATCCGCGGCCGCCCGCAGCGCGTCGACCGCGGCGCGCCGGCGGACGTACTCGTCGTCCGTGAACCGCGGATACGGCGACCCGTCGAGATCCGGTCCGGCGGTCGCCGGCCTCGTCGTCACGGGACGAGCCCGAAGCCGAGGACGCGGCGGTACGGCTCCAGCGAGACGTAGGTCGCCGGCGCGTGGAGCGGCGGCTGGCCGTTCTCCGCTCGCAGCTCGCACACGGCCGCGATCCCGGCCAGGTCGATGAGCGCCGACGGCGGCCAGCCCGTCCGGGGGTCCGTGAAGGCGGCACGGACCTCCTCGGCGAGCTCGGCGTCGACCCCGTAGCGCCGACCCACGAGCTCCCGGGCCGCCTCGAGGTTACCCGGGAGCTGCAGCCAGGTGAGCGCGGCGACCAGCGCGCGCAGGTACGTGTCGGCGGTCTCGGGCTCGGACAGGAGCCAGCCTTCGAGCGAACCGCCGGTGCCTCCCTGCAGGCGGGGCACGACGGCTCGACCGTCGGCGAGCACGGGCAGGCCGTCGCGGATCGCGGCTGCCGACCACGGCAGGGTGAGCATGGTCGCGTCCGTCCGGCCCTCGCGCAGCGCCGCCGCGCGCAGATGCGTCGCGCCCAGCGGGTCGAGGGTGACCTCCTCCGGGGGCACGCCGGACTCGCGCAGGATCTTGCGCAGCACGCTGACGAAGCCGCTCGAGGGCGCGTCGACCGCGATCGACCGGCCGCGCAGCTCGGCCACGGAGCCGATGCCCGGTCGGGCGACGAGCGCGAGCGGCCCCGAAGCGCCGCCGATCCAGGCCACGATCGGCGCGCGCGTCCGGTCGCGCCAGGCGATGAAGTTGTCCGGCGCGGCATGGACGATGGCGAAGGTCCCGTCGACCAGCCCGCCCATCAGCTCGGCCGAGCTGCGGGTTTCGACGAGCTCGACGTCGAGGCCGGCCGCCGCGAACAGGCCCTGCTCCTGGGCGACGACCATCGGCAGCGAGGAGGCGCCGGAGAAGGTGCACACGCGCAGGGTCACCGTCCGGCTCCGTCATCGGCGAGCCCGGCGTCCTGCCCGCCGAGCACGAGGACGGGTCCCTCGGCGAGGGCGGCGCGGGTGATCCCGCCCGGCGGCGCCAGCTGGGGATCCCTCGCCCGCGCCGCGGGCAATGCGTCGCCCGCGTTCAGCCCGACCGAGCCGAGGCGGATCGGCGGGCCACCGGGACTGACATTGACGACCAGCTGGAAGATGTCGAACCGGTTGTAGTCGCCGGCGTAGTCATGGACGATCTTGCGCGGGACGATGCGCGACAGGTCGGCGTCGGCGTAGGCGATCGCCTCCCCGCCTGGCAGCGGGCCGCTCAGCGGCGCGCCGCCGGGGGCGTAGATCGCCGTGCCGCCCCTGGTGGCCGCCTCGGCGAGATGCAGCCGGTCGTCGTCCGTCACCGGCAGCCGCTCGCGCATCGCGTCGTCGACGGCGCCGACGGAGCTGATGACGTAGGCCGAGTTCTGGTAGGCGATGGCGCGGCAGGCGATGTCCGCGATCGTCTGCATGTCCGCTGCGCGGTTGAAGAAGCTGGGCCAGCTCGCGACGTGCACCTTCGCGCCGAGCGCGCTCATCGAGTAGGTCAGCAGCGGATTCGAGTTCTCGCCGCACATCAGCCCGCTGACGGCGCCGAACTCCGTGTCGAAGATCCGCACGCTGTCGCCGGCGCCCGCGGTGTGGACGATCCGCTCGCCGACCGTCGGCACGATCTTGCGCCGAACGCCGAGGATGTCGCCCGTCCGCCCGATCACGAGGAGCGAGTTGTACATCGTGCCCATGCTCGAGCGGTCCTTCTCGCAGATGCCGATCACCACGTGCGCGTCCGCAGTCCGGGCCGCATCGCAGAGCGCATCGGTCGCGCGGCCGCCGACGACGACGGCGTTGGCGAACAGCTCGCGCGAGAAGGTCATGGCGGCCGGGCTGGTCGCCGGATGGAAGTGGAACCAGACCGGGTGGGCGGGGATGAACCCTTCGGGGAAGCCAACGACGTCCGCGCCGTTCGCGCCCGCCTCGACGATCAGCCGGCACGCCTTGTCGACCGTCGCCTCTCGATCGAGGAAGACCGGCGCCGCCTGGACGGCGGCGAGTCGGACGGTCGGAAACACGTCACCCACGGTCGATGCCCTCGCCGCTGGGGGCCGCGGACTGGCGGCGGCCCACTCCATTCAGTATACGAAACTGACAACCGTCAAACTGCACGCGGACGCCAAAGCGGCGAATCGGTGCGTCACGCGACACCCGCGGTGGAGGGCCCGGTCACCGCCGGAGGCGCCCGGTAGACCGCTCCGGCGGCCTCGAACAGCGCCGCGATGTCGAGGAGCCGCTCATCCTGCCAGCGGTGCCCGACCAGCTGCAGTCCGACGGGCAGACCGTCGACGAGGGTCGGCGCCGGGAGGGAGAGCGCGGGCACGCCGGCGATGTTGAACGGCAGGGCGAGCCGCGTCGTGACCCGACTCTGTCCGCCCGGCTGGCGGAGATCGACCCGTTCGCCCTCGCCAATGGCGACCGTCTCGGCGCCGATCTCGAAGGCCGTTGTCGAGTTGGTCGCCAGCAGGAGCAGGTCGACCCCCTCGAGCGCCCGATCGACCTCGGCCCGCAACCGCGCCGCCAGCTGGCGCGCCCGTCGGACGTCGGCGGCGCGCACGAACTCCGCAGCGAGGACGCGGTACCGGATGTCCGGATTCGCGAATCCGTCCGGGTGCCCGAGGGCAAGGGGGAGCAGGAGGCCCTGGCTCTCGCTGAGCGTCGCTGCGCCGAGCAGCGGGGCGAGCCCGAGCACGGGCAGGTCCACGTCGACCAGGTCCGCGCCGGCCGTGGCAAGCCTCGCGGCGGCGTCCTCGACGGCGGCCCGGATGGCCGGCCGGACATCGGCGTCGAGCGGCGACCGAACGAGCCCTATCCGAAGCCCCCGCAGCTCGACGGGTCTGGGCGAGGCCCCGTCGACCGGACGGGTACGCGACGTGGGATCCCGGGGATCCGGCCCGGCCAGCACCGCCAGCAGGACCCGTGCGTCGGCGACGGAGCGCCCGATCGGGCCCACATGGTCGACGCCCGAACTGGTCGGCGGCAGCACGCCGTACCGGCTGACCAGCCCCCACGTCGGCTTGAGCCCGACGACCCCGCAGTAGGAGGCGGGTGTCCGGATCGAGCCCATGCCATCCGTGCCGATGGCCGCCACCGCCAGCCCGGCCGCGACGGCGACCGCCGAGCCGCCGCTCGATCCGCCCGGCACGCGCGCCGGATCCCATGGATTGCGGACGGGTCCGCCCGGCTGGCGGGTGCACGTGCCGCCCATGGCCCACTCGTGGAGCGCGGTCTTGCCGATGACGATCGCTCCGGCCGCCCGCAGCCGCACGACGGCGGCGGCATCGAACGACGTCACGTGGCCCTGCATGAGCGGCGAGCCATTCGTCGTCGGCAACCCGGCGACCGCGACGTTGTCCTTGACCGCGATGGGGATCCCGTGGAGCGGCCCGCGCGGCCCGGCGCGCCCGATCTCCGCCTCCGCCGTGTGGGCCGCGGCCAGCGCCCCCTCCGCGTCGACCGTCACGTAAGCCCGGAGCATCGGATCCAGCGCCGCGATCCGATCGAGCGCGTCGCGGACGATGTCGACGGGTGAGAGCACGCGAGCGGCGATCCGGTCCGCCAGCGTGGCGATCGGCTCGAAGGTCAGCCCGGGCGAGGTCACCGGCCGGTTCGCGGGTCGTCCACCCACGGCATCGCATCCGGCTCGAGACCGGACGGTTCCAGCTCCTCGAGCCGGGTCGACGTCGCGAGCACGGACACCACGAACGGGACGAGCCGCTCGGCGTCATCGGGGTCGAGACGGTCGCCGTAGCGGTCGGCGATGAGGCGCCGGGCCCGGTCGGCGGCCTCGGGAACGTCGGTCGGCCGCCCGACGGGCGCGGAGCCCGGATCCGCCTGCGCGGTATCCGGCGTCGGCGCGAACGCGAGGGGCGAGGCCGGCGCACGCCGGTCGACGGTCACCCGGAACAGGTCCGGCCGGTCGTAGTGCCGGTTCACCAGGCTCGCCCACGCTCCGGCGCCGAGATCGAGGTCGGCGTACAGGATCGCCTCACCACCGTCGAGCGGGCCCGCGAAGAGGGCGCCACGCGGGGCATACACGGACGACGCCGGATCGGCGGCCATCGCGTCGAGCAGGGCGCGGTCGTCGGGCGTGCGGGCGATGCGCGCCCTGGTCTCATCCGTGGTGGCGCCGGCGACCGAGATCACGTGGGCGCTGTTCTGGTACGCGATGGCGCGGCCGGTGATCGTCGCCGTCTCGCCCATCACCCCGGGCTTGTTGAAGTGCGGCGGCCACGCAGCGACGTGGATGCGGGCGCCCAGCTCGCGCATGGTCCAGGTCAGGAGCGGATTCGAGTTCTCCCCGCCGAGCAGAACGCTCAGCGGGCCCCAGGGCGAGTCGAAGACGCGGATGGAATCACCGCCGCCGGGCGTGTACAGCACGCGCTCCCCCGCGGCGGGCACGAGCTTGCGGCGGCGCTCGATCCGTCCGTCCGGGTGGACGACCACGGCGCTGAGCGCGAGCGAGGAGTTCGCGGGATCGATCCGCTCGGTGGCGCCCATGACGATGAGGGTGCCCGTCGCACGGGCGACCGCCCCCAGCCGCTCGGTCTCGGGCCCGGGGATCGTGATCGCGGCCGCGACCAGCTCGCTGGCCAGGCCGATCTGGGCCGGGCTGGTGATCGGGAGGACGTGCAGCCAGATGGGGTGCCCGGGCAGGAAGCCCTCGCCGAAGGCGACGAGCCGAGCCCCGGCGGCGGCCGCCTCCTCGACGAGCCGGACGGCCTTCTCGACGGTCGCCTCGCGATCGAGGAACACCGGCGCGGCCTGGACCGCCGCCACCCGCAGCATCGCCTGACCAGCCATCTTGTCCCATCCCGTTTCGGATATGATCCCGGCCCGATGGTATCCCAGACGCCGAGCCGCGCATCATGAGGATCGGGCTCCTGCTGCCCCATTTCGGGGCCTCGTCGACCTACGAGCGGCTCTTCGACCTGGGTTGGCAGCTCGGGGATCTCGGCTTCGACAGCGCCTGGGTGCGCGACCAGCTGGGCTTCCGCGGCCTCGCCTTCGAGGGCCGCCAGGCGCATTTCGTCGATCCGTTCATCACCCTCGCCGGCATCGCGGCGCGCAGCGGCATCAGGCTCGGGACGGCGACGCTGACGCCCGTCCGGCCACCGGTGGTGACCGCGCAGCTGGTCGGCTCACTGGCGTACCTCGCGCACGGGCGCCTCGTGCTGGGCATCGGCCTGGGCGGGCAGCCGCGAGCGTTCGAGCTGGCCGGCCTCCGCTACGAGGACCGGGCGGCACACTTCCGCGAGATGGTCGGCGTCCTGCGCGCGACGTCGCGGCCGGGCGCGAGCTTCGAGGGTCCCTTCACCCGGTTCACGGACCTCACCATCGACCCACCGCCGCCCGCAGACCTTCCCCTCTGGTACTGCGGCACGAGCCCGTCGGCGATCGACCGCGCCATCCGCTACGCCGACGGCTGGTTCCCCGGCCGCTGCCCATTCCACGCCTTCGATCCCCTGCTCGCCAAGCTGCGCGCCGATTCGCAGGCGGCCGGACGCGCCATGTCGGTCGCCATCGTCCCGCTCCTCTCCCCGGGACGCGACCGCGCCGACGCGCTGGAGCGGATCGACGTCCCGGCACTGCTCGAGGAGGCGCGCGGCAAGCCGGGCTGGAACGCCAGCTTCGAGACGGCGGACGATCTGCGGGGCGCCCTCATCGCCGGCAACGCCGATGACATCGTCGCCGGGCTCGACGAGTTCCGGCTGCGCGGCGTCGACGAGGTGGTCCTCGACCTCCGCCAGCGCATGGACGCGTTCGAGACGACGCTGGAGCTCCTCGCCCGCGACGTGCTGCCGGCGCTGCGTTCGTAGCGCGTCCAGGGTCCGGCCGGACCTCCGGCCTCCGCCGTTTGTATACAGATAAACGGACCGCTCCCCACGTGGGCGGGGACGAACATGCGAAATCATCTTGTATCCAATCCGCGTTCCGTATACAGTCCCGACTCTAGGCTGGCGTCGTCACCCAGGCGAGGAAGCGGCAGGTCGGACGCCGGCAGAGGCCTCTTGGAGGAGGAACGCATGGTTCGTCGCGACGGTGACTTCTGGCCTCTTCGACGCGCCGTGGGCGTCGGGCTGGCCCTCACGATCGTCGTTGCCGCGTGTAGCGGCAGCGCGACCCCCGCACCGAGCAGCGCGCCGACAACGGCCGCCTCGAGCGCCCCTGCCCCGTCCGCGGTGGCTGACCCGCTCGCCGATCTCAAGGCCAAGCTCCAGGGCAAGACCCTGAACGTCGGCAGCTCGGCCTCGCCGAATGCGTCCGTCGTCGGCTTCTTCAAGACGCTCCAGTTCCTCGAGGAGGACTTCGGCGTCAAGGTCGAGGAGCAGCTCCTGGACTCCGACCCGCTCATCGCGGGGCTGATCGCGGAGCAGCTCCAGGTCGGCCAGCTCTCGCTCGCCGGCACGGCCAACGCCAACGCCAACGGTGGCAACTTCGCCGCATTCGGCGTCAACGACCAGAAGAACCCGTTCGTCGTGGCCGCGCGCAAGCCGACCGCGTCGCTCGAGGAGCTCCGCGGCAAGACCTTCGGCGCCACCTCGAACCTGAACCAGATCACCGGCCAGACGGCGCGCAAGTGCCTCAAGAGCGTCGGCATCGACATCGAGAAGGACACCCAGCTCGTCCGGTTCAACAACACCGGCGAGGCGACGGCGGCCATTCGCTCCGGGCAGGTCACCGGCGGCATCTCGGCCACCTTCCGCCTGACCAAGATCATCCTCGAGGAGGGTGATGTGATCCAGGTCCTGTGCTACGGCAAGGACGCCAACCCGCAGATCTCCTCGGTCTGGATGGCGGATCGCGCCTGGATCAGCGCGAACCAGGACATGGCCCTCGCCCTGATCATCTCGGAGCTCAAGGCCGCACGCTGGGCCAAGGAGAACAAGGCCGGCTGGATCGCGCTTGCCAAGAGCGTGATCGAGGGCTACAGCGACGAGGCCGGCGCGATCGACTACCAGTCGCTGGTCGTCGACCTCGATGACTGGCCAGTCAACGGCGGCCTGGACAAGACGATGTGCCAGCAGACGCTCGACACGTCGTTCGAATTCCAGGCCATCAAGGTCCAGCTGAAGTGCGAGGACATCGCCGACTTCTCCTTCCAGGAGCGGGCGCTCGAGATCCTCGGAACGAAGTAGACGCGCCCAACGAGGGATCCCCAACATCGGATCGCGGATGGCCTCCGTGCCCGACCCGGACCGCGGCGTCTCGCCCGGTCCGGGTCGGGGTCCGGAACGTCGCCGCGGCAACCAAGCACGCGAGGCAGGGTGGTGGCGCGTTTGACCGAGCTTGAGACGGACGCACCGGCAGACTGGGCCAGCGCATCTGCCACACCGGCGGGTCCCACCCGACGCCTCCGGAGCCGGGCCTGGTCGGACAACCTCCTTCGGATCGGCGCCCTGGCCGGGATCCTCCTCGCATGGGAGGGTCTCTCCCGATTCCTGAAGCCGCTCATCTTCACGTCGCCCGGCAAGGCCGTTGAGGCGCTGCGCACGATGGTCGCGGACGGCACCCTTGCCGAAGCCTGGTCGGAGACGCTGCTCCTGCTGGTGACCGCGCTCAGCCTGGCCGCCATCGCCGGAGTCACGCTGGGCATCCTGCTGGGACGCTTCCGGACCGCGAGCGACCTGCTCGAGCCGGAGATGACGGCGGTCTTCCTGACCCCGCGCATCGCGCTCCTGCCGTTGATCGCGCTGTGGTTCGGGTTCGGAGACCCGGCCAAGATCGTCGTCGTCTTCCTGTTCGGCTTCTTCGAGATCTTCTTCACCGTTCGCAATGGCGTCCGGACGATCGACGCCGAGTACATCGAGGTCGCGCGCGCCTACTGCATCCCCGAGCGGGTGATGCTCCTGAAGGTCGTCGTCCCGGCCTCCCTGCCCTACGTGGCGACCGGGCTCCGGCTGGGCCTCCTGCACGGCATGGTCGGGGTCGTGCTGTGCGGCTTCTTCCTCGAGAACAACGGCATCGGTGGCCTGCTCTACAACGAAGGGCAGGACTTCCGGATCGCCGGCCTGTTCGCCGGCCTGTTCACTGTCGCGCTCGTGGGCATCGCCATGAACCAGACCCTGCGCTGGCTCGAGCGACGGCTCGCCCCCTGGCGAACGGGAGCGTCGGCATGACCGGCGCCACGCCAACGCTCGGCCGGCGCATGCTCGGCTGGCGGCTTTCCATCTCGCGCATCCGGGTCCTGCAGTTGCTCGGGCTCGCCCTGTTCCTCGTGGCCTGGCAGCTCCTTGGCTCGAAGCAGGACTACCTGTGGTCGACGCCCCTGCTCGTCGGGGCGGACATGGTCGAGCTGTTTGCCGAGGACAATGCGCTGCTGCTGGTCCTGGCAACCCTGTCGTCGCTGGTGGCCGGTCTGGCGATCTCCGTGGTCATGGGCGTCATCTTCGGGACGCTCCTGGGGCGCTACCGCTCGTTCAGCGTCATGTTCGAACCGTATCTCGCGGCGGTCTACTCGGTGCCGCGCGTCGCGTTCGTGCCGCTGATGGTGGTCTGGTTCGGTATCGGGCGCGGTTTCGTCATCGCCAGCGTCGTGGCGGCCTGCACGATCCTCATCGTGTTCGCCACGGCCGCAGGTGTCCGCGAGACGATGCGCGCCTACGCCGAGGTCGCGACGTCGCTCCGGATCACTGGCGTCCAGTACTTCGGCAAGGTGCTCATCCCGGGCTCCGTCCCGTTCATCGCGACCGGCATCCGGCTGGCGGTCCAGCGCGGCATCGTCGCCGTGATCGTCGGCGAGTTCCTGGTCGGCGTGAAGCCGCGGGGCATCGGGGAGATGCTCCGCAACGCCCGCGTGGAGGCGAACCCCGACCGGATGTTCGCTACGGCCATCGTCGCGATGCTCGTGGGCGTCATGCTCTTCCTCATCACCGGGTTCGTCGAACGACGGTTCTCGGCCTGGCGTCCAAGGGTCTTCTAGGCGAGGGAACGGCATGACGTTCTACGACGACTGGCTCGCTGCCGGCGAGGCGATCGAACAGCAGTTCAAGTCCTCGCCCGGGGTCGCCCGCGACCGCGATCGCCCGTGGGAGCGGACGCGCCAGGACGCCCGGGTCAAGCTCCTGCTGTCGAGCGAGCTGGGCTTCCCCACGATGGGCGGTGCCGTGCTCAAGGCGGAGATCCCGGTCGGCTGGCACACCGGTCGGCACGCCCACGGCGAGGAGGCGATCCACGTCGAGACCGGCACCGGCTTCGCGCTCATCGCCGGCCGCCGCTTCGACATCCGGCCGGGGTCGACGCTCCACATCCCGTACCGCGCGGATCATCAGCTGGTCAACCTCGGGGACGAGCCGCTCCGGTACGTCTCCGCGGTCTGCGCGCCGCTCGAGCAGTTCGTCCATCTCTTCCGGCTCGAGCAGCTCGAGGACTGCGGGCCCAACGACGACCGACTGGTGGAGCTGCCCGCCGAGGAGGGCCACGCGCTGCCCGACGGACGGCGGGTGATCATCCACCTCGACGAGGCCCCCACCGATCCGGGCGACGAGCAGACCGCGTCCATGGCTGCCTACCAGCGACAGCACTACCTCGTCCACTACCTGACCGTGAAGCGCAACGGATTCAAGACGCCCTCGAGCGTCGCGATGACCCACGTCTTCGAGGAGCCAGCCGGCTACCACGGCGGCCGGCACAAGCACCTCGAGGCCGTGCTCTACGTGCTGCGCGGGAGTGGCTTCTCCGAGGTCGGCGACAGCGAGCATCCGTGGACCGCCGGCGATGTCCTGCACGTGCCGCCCGCCATGGCCGAGCACGAGCACTTCAACGAGGGCCTGGAGGCCTACCGCCTGCTCCGGATCCAGTTCGGGATCCGTTACTTCTTCCAGGAGGTCTGGCCCGAGGGATACACCCCCACCCGGATCCACGACGAGCACGGCCGGCCGCTCGAGGCGGGCTGGATGCCGGGTCGCGAACCGGGCGAGTCGACTCCCGCCGGCTGAGGCGCCGCGGGCGCCGCCGCCGCGTCGCGCTCCATGCCCTGCGGCGGCGCACCGGCCGGGGCCGCGCACCTCCGGCCACCGCCCCGAGGGGGTCGTCGCGTGACTCGCCGAACCAGCACAGAACCGCTTCCCGGAATGACGCCCCGAACGGGCGACGAGAGCGTTTAGTATACGAAGTGTCGCGGCGTCGGCCGCGGCGATAGCCCGGCAGGAGGACGGCGAACGCCGATGACGATGATCGGACGGGCCCTGAAACGAGTCGAGGACCGCCGGTTCCTCACGGGCCGCGGCGAGTACGTCGACGACGTCGCCGCGGCGGGCGCCCTGCATGTCGCCTTCGTCCGGAGCATCTATGCCCACGCCCGGATCCGCGGCATCGACCGGACCCAGGCGCAGGCCACGCCCGGCGTGGTTGCGGTCGTCACCGCGGAGGACCTCGGCCCGGTCAACGGTCCGCACCCCCACCCGACGTGGTTTCCGCCTCATCCACCGCTCCAGGCGGCAGTCAACCCGATGACGCGGCCGGAGCGCATCTGGCTGCTCGCGGCCGATCGGGTCCGGTTCGTCGGCGAGGCGATCGTCGCGGTCGTGGCGACGGATCGCTACCTCGCGGAGGATGCGGCCCGGCTGGTCCTCGTCGACTACGAGCCGCTGCCGGTCATCTGGAGCGCCGAGGCGGGCCAGGAACCCGGCGCCCCCTTGCTCAACCCGGAGTGGGGCGACAACGTCGCGGCCCATTTCGTCATCGGCTCCGGCGATACCGACGCGGCATTCGAGCGCGCGCACCGGGTCGTCCGGCGGCGACTCCGCCACGGCCGGGCGATCTGCACGCCGATCGAGGCTCGCGGCGTCCTCGCCCAGCCCGACCGCCGGTCGGGCGACCTCACGGTCTGGTCGTCGAGCCAGCAGCCGCACTGGCTGCGGGACGCGCTGGAGCGGCTGTTCCGGATCCCCGGCGATCGCATCCGGGTCGTCGCGCCGGACGTCGGCGGCGGCTTCGGGCTGAAGTCGATGGTCTACCCCGAGGAGCTGCTGATCCCGCAGCTGGCG
>Ga0153916_10001211_pt1 | contig 18317 bp, 20 predicted proteins | sample Opewatmetagenome_FD_109642 | JGI IMG/M metagenome (GOLD analysis project Ga0153916, IMG submission 109642) | Freshwater wetland microbial communities from Ohio, USA - Open water 3 Core 3 Depth 4 metaG | ecosystem: Environmental > Aquatic > Freshwater > Wetlands | place: USA: Ohio, Lake Erie... | reverse complement strand
CTCGCCGCCGTACGTGCGCCCGTCGCGCTGGAACGTCGCCTGCGCCACGATCGGCAGGTCGCAGCACTCCTTCACTGCCAGGATCGCCTCGCGCAGCTCCGCGATGTCCGGGAACGTCTCCAGGATGATCAGGTCGACGCCGCCCTCCAGCAGCGCCTCCGCCTGCTCCCGGATCGCCGCCCGCACCTCCGCCGGCCTCACGTCGCCGACTGTCGCCAGCATCCGCCCCGTCGGCCCGATCGCGCCCGCCACGAACACTGGGTGCCCGTGGATCTCGCGCGCGTCGCGCGCCAGCCGCGCCGCCTTGAAGTTGATGTCGCGGACGCGCCCCTCCAGCCCGTGCCGCGCCAGCCGGAACCGGTTCTCCCCGAACGTGTCCGTCTCGATGATGTCCGCGCCCGCCTCGATGTACTCCTCGTGCGCCCGCCGCACGAGGTCGGGCTGCTCCAAGACAAGCGCCTCCAGGCACGCCGAGGTCGGCACCCCGCGGCTGTGCAGCAGCGTGCCCATCGCCCCGTCCGCGAGCAGCACCCGCTGCTCCAGCGCCGTCAGAAACGGATGTTTCATAACGGCGTCAGTATAACGGTGAGGCCGTCCGAGGCTTATCCGGGGTCGCCCCATGATGCAGTCCGACCGCTACTGGCTAGCCTGAATCCCGCGGCGGGGAATGATATGCTAACGTCCCAGTCTGCCGGTCGGAGAGGAGGTCGAGAGATGGCACTCGACGACGAGCGACGTCGACTTGTAGCGAGGTTCGAGGGCCCGGGCGTTGGAGAGGGTCGTGTCTCGGTTGCCGAGTTCCTGCGAGTGCTCGACGATATCCAGAAGTCACTCATCGTCGTGGGCGAGCAGATCGTTGGGCGCAGCCATACCCGAGGCAGGTTGCCTCAGACGCTGTCGGAGGAGTTGACACTCGACTTGGTGGCGACGAACCCCGGCAGTTTCCAGGCCGTGTTAGAGCTGCACCAGCCCCAACAACCGATGTTGGAGAACATCGGTGAGGAAGCCATCGACATGTTGCTTGAAGGCATCGACCTGGAGCTTGACGGGAAGCCAAGCGATTTGCCGCAGGCAGCTCGCGCGTACGTCCGGGATCTCGCTAGTCGAACCACCGGCGACTTGGCCAAGCTCACGCTACAAGGAGGCCGCAAGAGACGGCGCGTCGTCATCAGTTCGGAAGCGGTGAGCCAACTTCCAGCGATGGTGCCTGTCAAGCCCCACGGACCTGCGCGTGTGGTTGGTAGGCTACTCGAGGTCGATTTCAAGGATGGGACTGCCGAAGTATGGGACGCGACCGGGAAGATGACGAGAGTCCTCTTCGAAACGGCGATGGCCGACAGGATGAAGTCGGCTGCGACGCTGCAAGTCATGGCAGCTGGCGATGCTGAAACCAACGATCAGGGACGTATCCGGGCGTTGAAGGTCGACGAGTTGACGATTGTTGAAACTGGCGAGGAGTTTTGGACCGACGTCGGCCCAGCCGAACTCGCAGCTCAGCAGGGTGTTGTGCCACTTGATTCGATCCGACGCCTCAGGATGTCGGCCGCCGCGGAAGACGAGGCCAATGAGCTCATCGCGGAACTCCGGCAGCTACGCGCGGAGTCCTAGCGGATGGCTATCGCGCCGACGCATTCGTACGTCGTCGTCGACACGAATGTAATCATCTATCTCATCACTGGGAGCGCGCAGGCTGATCGATTCGCTCCGTATCTGACTGGCCAGACTGTTCTCGTCTCATTTCAGACAGTCGCGGAACTGAAGCTGATAGCCCTGCGACGTGGATGGGGGCAGCAGAAGCTCGATCAATTGGATCAAGTCTTGCGGGCGATGGTGGTCGTTCCCGCCACCGAGCAGATCACCGATCGATGGGCCAGGCTCATGGCCAGCCAGACCACCGCTGGAAGTCGAGTGGACATTGCGGACGCGTGGATCGCTGCAACCGCGCTGACATTCGACTGCCCGGTCGTGACGAACGATCGCGGAGATTTCGAGCGCATCAGCGGGCTCGTCCTGCTGCCGCCCGCAGCCTCATGACAGATCGTCTATGTCACGCTACCCCAGCGTCCACCGCAGCGCCGACCCCGTGAAGTCGCGCTCCAGCCAGGTGAATGCGACGCGCGGGCGCAGCGCGTACGTCACCGTCGACGTGTCGCTCGTGTCGAGCCGGAACTGGTACTTCGCGTCGTACGCCTCGACGTACCGCCCGAGCAGCGCCGCGTCCGTCACCTCCTCGGCCATGCCCTCCAGCACCACCACGTCGTCGCCGCTCTCCAGGTGCGCGACGATCGCCGCGTTCGCCGCGATGTTCCGCCCCTTCTGCGACTTCCTGTCCGTCCCGAACAGCAGCGCCCCGTCGACCCACACGCCCCACACAGGCATCGCGTGCGGCCTCCCGTCCGGCCGCGTCGTGCTGATCCAGTAGTCGTGCGCGCCGGCGATCTGCTCGATGGCACGCGCCCACGCGGCTGCAACGTCACCGTCGATCGTCTCGGCGATGCCGTAGCTCTTCGGCATATCCGGTCGGTGTGGTGTGGGTCGCTGCTGTTCCGTCAATGGACACCCTCTGCGTGACCGCCCCTTGGATCGCAGGCGTCCCGGCCTGCGCCGGGCCCGCCGTACCACCAATGCGGCAGACGCCGCATCGCACAGGGGGTGACATCGCCCGCTAGGAGTTCCGTGCGGCGGGCGCTAACATCCCTTGGGGCATTCTCGCCCGCTCGCCCCGCGACCTGGCCGGCCGGCCTTACGCGAAAAACACAAAACTGCCGAACGAAACCCGATTTCGAATCAGACGACGACATAACGCGCGTGCAAAATGCACACAAACCGACACATCAAGTAGCTTCAACAAGCTCCCCCTCGCCACAACGGTGGAGAGGGGGCCGGGGGCTGAGGTCACGACACTAACGACCACCGACCACCGACCACCGACCTAGTCCCGCCGCTCCGCCAGCGCGATCCGGTTGATGCTCGCCGCCAGGTACCCCGCCCCGAACCCGTTATCGATGTTCACCACGCCCACGCCCGCCGCGCACGAGTTCAGCATCGCCAGCAGCGGTGCCAGCCCGCTGAAGCTCGCGCCGTAGCCCACCGACGTCGGCACCGCGATCACCGGCGCCGTCACCAACCCCGCCACGACGCTCGGCAACGCCCCCTCCATCCCTGCCACCACGACCAGCGCCCGCTGCTCCCGCAGCGCCGGCACTTGGTCCAGCAGCCGGTGGATCCCCGCCACGCCGACGTCGTACATCCGCCGCACGGCGTTCCCGGCCAGCTCGGCCGTAATCGCGGCCTCCTCCGCCACCGGCAGGTCGGCAGTCCCGGCGCACAGCACCGCCACGCCCTCCTGCTTCGGCACTGCGACGCGCTCCACCGTGACGCAGCGCGCGGCCTCGTGCAGCCGGGCGTCCGGGATGGCTTCGACGAGCGCCCGGGCGGCCTCCGGCTCCAGCCGGGTCACCAGCAGCCGGTCGGCCCGCTCCAGCAGCGTCCGGGCGATGCCCACGACCTGCTCGGGCGTCTTGCCCAGCCCCAGAATCACTTCTGGCATCCAGTCCCGCAGCCCCCGGTGATGGTCCACCTTCGCGAAGCCGATATCTTCGTAGGGCAGGGTGCGGAGTTCCCCTAGGGCCGCTTCCACGTCGGTCCTGCCCGCGGCGACGGCCGCCAGCAGCTCACGGAGTCGGTGTTCCTCGATGATGTCCCTCCAGCGCGGCTCTGAGACGTTCATGGTAACACTCGCGGACTTGACACCCCGGCGGGATCCGATTGCCTGGGCGGCCGCGCAACTCGATACTCAGGGGGTGCTTATCCGCCGGTTCTTCGCGCGAAGGGCGGACGCCGCCTTCTGGACAGCCTGGCTCCTCGGCCTCGCCGCCTTCATCGCGCTTGCCGTCTGGTGTACGCGCTCCTACGCCCTCCCGCTAGATGCCACGCTCACCCGCTGGGTGCAGGACCTCGACCGCTTCCCGCGCATCGACCGCCTCTTCAGCACCGTCAACGACTTCGGCGAGTACGGCTTCATCGGCGGCGTGCTGATCGGCCTCGTCATCATCTTTCTGCTGCGCGGCCTCCGCGTCGAGGCGCTCATGATGGCCGGCGCGGGCGCGACGCACTACGTCCAGCTCGGCGTGCGGCGCCTTGTCGAGCGGCCGTTCTCGCTCGAGGATCCGCCGTGGATCGCGCACGCCGGCTGGGGACTGCGACAGTTCCCCGGGCCCGAGGGTTACCCCAGCGGCCACGTCTTCGGCGAGATGATCGTCTACGGCCTCGTCATTCTCTACGCCGGCAGGCTGATCCCGTACCGTCCCGCTGCCTGGGCGCTGCGCGCCGTCTGCGCGGCCGAGATCCTGCTCGGCGGCCCCGCGCGCATGTACACCGGCGCCCACTTCCCGAGCGACGTCCTCGGCGCGATGCTGCTCGCCGCCCTCTACCTCGCGCTCGCCTGGCGCGTCGACCGCGCCGTCACCCACATCCGCGCGGTAACCGCCGAGCGCAAGCTGGCGGCCGAAGCCGGCCTCAGCGGCCCGCTGCCCCGCGCCGTCCGCCTCCGCCGCCCGGCACGAGCCGCCGTGCCCGAAGAGCGCGAACCCGCCCGCACCCGCTGACGCCGCCAGCGCGGCGCGGCCCATGGATCGAGTGACCAACGACTAACGACTAACGACTAACGACTGACGACCGACGACTAACGACCAGCGACCAGCCCTACACCCCGCAGATCTCCCGCCCCGCCGCCAGCACCTTCTCCACCAGCGACTCGTCGCCGACGACCTCCGTGTAGATCCGCAGCAGCGGCTCCGTGCCGCTGAACCGCAGCAGCAGCCACCCCTTGTCGCCGAGCATGAAGCGGAAGCCGTCAGTCGTGTCGACGCCTGTCACCTTGATCCCCGCGATAGCGTCCGGCCGCGCGCGCTCCGCGCGCTTCCACACCGCATCGCGGTCCTCCGGCCGCAGCGTGATGTCCAGCCGGTCGTAGTAGTGCGCGCCGACCTTCGCGTATAGCTCCGCCAGCAGCTCGCTCGGCCGCTTGCCCGTGCGCGCCATGAAATCGAGCATGTACAGCCCCGCGAGGATCCCGTCGCGCTCCGGCACGTGGCCGCGGAAGCCGTAGCCGCCGCTCTCCTCGCCGCCGATCAGCGCATCGACCTCCATCATCTTCGGGCCGAGGAACTTGAACCCGACCTGCGTCTCATACACCGGTACGCCGTACAGCTCGCCCAGCTTCTGCACCATCCTCGTCGTCGTGATCGACTTCACGATCGGCCCGCGTTCGCCGCGCGCCTCGAGCAGGTAGTACGTCAGCAGCGCGAACACCTGGAGCTGGTTGATGAAGTTGCCCTTCTCGTCGGCGATGCCCACGCGGTCCGCATCGCCGTCCGTCGCGATACCGACGTCGTAGCCCCCTTTCGCCAGCACCGTCGACAACTCCTGCAGGTTGCGCGCGATCGGCTCCGGTGCGTGCATCCCCGGGAATACCGGGTTGCGGAAACCGTGCAGCTCCGTCACCTTCGTCTTGCTGCCCGCCAGCAGCTCCCCGAAGTATCCCGCGCCGGTGCCGTACATCGCGTCGTACGCGACGTTCAGCCCCGCCGCCTTCAGCCGCCCGAGGTCGACCAGCCGCGCGAGCTGCGCCAGGTACGGCGTGCGCGCGTCGAACGTCGTCACCATGCCCGCGGCCTTCGCCTCGGCGATCGGCGTGCGCGGCACCGCCCGCCCCACGAGCGACGGCAGCGGCGTCTCGATCTCCGCGACGATCTCCGGAGCGGCGCTGCCGCCGTAGTCCGGCTTGTACTTGAAGCCGTTCCACCGCCACGGGTTATGGCTGGCCGTGATCACCACGCCGCCGCCTGCCTTGCGGTCGATGATCGAGTAGCTGACGACGGGCGTCGGACAGAGCTGCTCGCTGATCGCCACCTTGATGCCTGCGGCCGCCACGACCTCCGCCACCGCGTCCGCGAAGTCCTCCGACGCGTACCGCGCGTCGTACCCGACGATCAGCCCCCGCTCCGCCAGCCCGTGCGCCTTCAGGTACGCCGCCACGCTCGCCGCGCACGCCCGCACGTTGTCGAACGTGTAGTCCTCGCCGATGACGGCGCGCCACCCGTCGGTGCCGAACTTGATCGCCGTTGGCGGCAGGGGCGGGTACTCCATCGTCGTGCAGCCTTTCGTCGAATATGCGGAAGCGACGGCCGGGCGTCCCCGTCCGCATCGAAGGGTTGCACGATCGGCCCATCAGGGCAATTGCCGGATGGTCTTGCGCTTAGCGAGTCGGCTCACAGTCTGACCGACCACCGGCTACCGACCACCGACCACCGACCACCTACCACCTACCACCGACCACCGACCACCGACCACCGACCACCTACGCCCGCTTTCGCGTCCCCGCGACCGCCGCCGCCGTCTTCCGCCCGTTGCCCCGCGCGGCTGGCGCCGGCGCCTCCGCGACGGCCGGCGTCTGCGCCAGGATCCGCGACATCTCCGTCGCGTCGTACGCCCGCATCGTCGTGCTCGTCACGTTGCCCGCGCTGGCGACGTTGAGCATCGCGCCCATCATCGCCTCCTCGGACGGCGCCTCGACGATCGCTACCATGTCGTACGGCCCCTGCGTCCAGAACACGTCGTGTACCTTGAATCCCCGGCGCGCGTTCTCCTGTCGGATGCGCCCTGCCCGCTTCACCGTGCCGCGGATGTCCTTTGCGCCGTCCGCCGTGAACTTGTAGAGCACCACGTAGTTCGCCATGGCGTCCTCCTGTGTGGCTGCTGCCAGCCTGCTCTCTGCTCGAAGCCCGATCCGGTGCCGCCCAGCATACGCCGCCCCTGCACGTTGTCAATAACGGCTCTGCCCCGGGTCTCCATCTTCACGTGGACGCGTTACGGGAGGACCGGCAGAAAGCACCGCGTCGTACCTACGCTCGCAGTAATATGATCGCGAAGCGTAGCGGTCGTTCCTGGTGCGTAAGGGGTTGCGAATGTGGCGGTGCGTGCTGCCGTTCTCGCTGATGCTGTGCGCCGCCACGGCGGCGGGCATTGTCGGCGCCGCCGTCTTCTGTGAAGCGCATCCCGGCATCTCCAGTTCGGAAGCCATCGCTGCCGCGCAGCGGCAGTTACCAGAAGTTCGCGCAGCCGACCTGCTCGGTGTGCGCGCGGGACGCTTCGACGACTTCTGGTATCCCGGCTCGGAGGATTTCGCGGCGCCGCGCGATCGGCGCGTGTGGGCGGTCGCGTTCCGTGGGCAATTCTTCGGGAATTGTGGTCCGGCGCCCTTTCCGGGAATGGAGGCGCACTGTCCACCTCCGAACACGTCGATCATGGTGATCCTCGACTACCGCGATGGGTCGTTCATCGAGGGTGCGTCACCCGTCAGCGGGTTCGACGCTCGCTGATCGCCGCCCCTCCGAGCTTCCCGCCCAGCGCCGCGCGCCGCTACAATCCCCACTATGGACCCCATCTGCAACACTGAGCGCGACGGCCACGTCGGCATCGTCCGCATGCAGCGCACCGACAAGCACAACGCCTTCAACCGCGCGCTCGACCAGGCCGTCGCCGCCGCCCTCCGCGACTTGGACGCCGACGACGCCGTCCACGTCGCCATCCTCACCGGCTCGGGCGCCGCCTTCAGCGCCGGTGCCGACATGCAGGAGGCCGTCGCCTCCATCGAGGGAAAAGGCCGCACCGAGGGCATGGCAGCCGTCTACGCCGCCATCGCAGGCTTCCGCAAGCCGCTCATCGCCTCCGTCAACGGCATCGCCTACGGCGGCGGCGCGCTCATCGCCACCATGTGCGATATCCGCATCGCCTCCGACACCGCCGCATTCCGATTTCCCGGCGCCGCCTACGGCCTCGTCGTCGGCGGCTCCGCGCTGCCGCGGCTCGTCGGCCCTGCCTTTGCCAAGGAGCTGCTCTTCACCGCCCGCGTCGTCCGCGCCGATGAGGCGCTGCGCATCGGCCTCGTCAACCACGTCGTCCCGTACCCCGAGCTGGAGGACGCCGCCCTCGACATGGCGCGGCAGATCGCCGCCAACTCGCCACCCGCACTCGTCGCCACCAAGCACGTCGTCGACCGCGCCACGGAGGTTGATGCTGGCGTGCACGCGGAAGCCGACGCGAACCGCGGCCTTCGCGAGTCGCCGGAGCACCACGAGCGCTTCCGCGCCGCCGCCGACCGCGTCGCCCGCCGCGGCGGCGACTGACTTCGCCTCTGCCCGAACTGCCCCGCTGTACTACAATGCCCCATGACCACCGGCCCGCACGACCTCCGCGCATACAACTGGGAGCACGCCCTCTCGCTCCGCGGCAAGGCTGCCGAATGGACCCCCTGGTGGCAGGGCGAGCTGCCGCCTCCGCCCGTCGAGCCCATCATGCTCACCGGCGGCATCCCCGACCCTGACTCGCTGCCCATCGACGGCCTGATCGGCTGCAACGAGCGCGTCCTCCGCCGCGAGGGCACCTTCGCGCTGCAGTACGGCGGCCCCCAGGGCTTCCCCGGCCTCGCCGAGTGGCTGGCGAAGCGCGCCAACCGCCTCGAAGGGGTCGACGTCGGCCCTGAAAACTTCGTCATCACCTGCGGCTCCGCCGGCGGCCTCGAGAACCTCTGCGAGACCTTTCTTGATCCCGGCGACGTCGCCATCGTCGAGGCGCCGACGTTCCCCGGCAGCCTCCGCACCATCAAATCGTGCCTGCCGGAGATCGCCACCGTCCCCGTCGATGACGACGGCCTGCGCCCCGACGTGTTGGAGGAGGTGATCGCCGGCGCGTCGGCCGCTGGCAAGCGCGCGAAACTCCTCTACACCATCGCCAACTTCCACAACCCCGCCGGTGCGACGCTCAGCCTCGAGCGCCGCAAGCGGGTCGTCGACCTCTGCCGCCGCCACGACGTCCTGATCATCCAGGACGATGCCTACGGCGCCATCACCTTCGGCCCGGAGCCGCACCCGACGCTCTTCTCCCTCGCCGGCGGCAAGGGCGCCGTGCTGCTCGGCACCTTCAGCAAGACGCTGGCGACGGGCCTGCGCGTCGGCTGGATCATGGGAGAGAAGCCGCTGATCGACGCCGTCACCCGCATGCGCTTCGACATGGGCGTCTCGCCCTGGACGTCGCGCGTGATCACCGAGTTCTGCGAGTCCGACCTCTTCGACGACCACCTGGCGCGCGTCACCGCCATCTACCACCGCAAGCGCGACGCCATGATCGCCGCGCTGGACGAGCGCTGCGTGCGCTTCGCCCGCTGGAGCGTGCCCGAGGGCGGCTTTTTCCTCTGGCTCGAGCTGGCGGAGGGGATCGACGTGGAGCGACTGCGCTACACCGCAAACGAGGAGGGCGTTGCCTACGTCGGCGGCTCTGCCTTCTTTGACGACGGCAGCGGCGCCCGCCACGCCCGCCTCTGCTACAGCAACGTCGCCGAGCGCGACATCCCGGAGGCCATCATGCGTTTCGGCCGCGCGCTCGAGCGCGCCGTCCGCGCGTGACGGCGCCGCGTCGATGATCGTCGACGTCCACGCCCACGTCTTCCCACCCGCCGTCCGCGACCGCCGCGCGGCGCTGCTCGCCGACGAGCCCGCCTTCGCCGCCATCTACGACAACCCCGACGCCGCCATGGCCAGCGCCGGCGACGTGCTCGCGTCGATGGAGGCCGCCGGCGTGGACCGTACCGTCATCGTCAACTTCGCCTGGCGCGGCGAGGCGCTGCTCGACGAGACGAACGAGTACATCCTCGATGCCGCCGCCCGGTCCGGCGGTCGCCTCATCCCCTTCGTCTCCGTGCATCTCGCCGGCGGCCCCCGCCACGGCGGCGCCGACACGGAGGAGGCGCCCGCGTCATCCGGCCCCGATCCGCGCGCGATGGTCCGCCAGCTCGTCGCTTCCGGCGCGCGCGGCATCGGCGAGCTGCGGCCGGAGGACAGCGGCTACGACCTGGCCAACAGCGACGAGGCCGACCTTCTCGCCTGGGCCGCCGCCGCGTTCGACCTGCCGCTGCTCTTCCACTCCAGCGAGCCCGTCGGACACGCCTACGCGGGCAAGCAGGGCTTGCCGATCGCTGCGTTGTCCGCCTTCGCCCGCGCCGCGCAGGGTGTGACGATCATCGCCGCGCACTGGGGCGGCGGCCTGCCCTTCTACGCCCTCATGCCGGAGGTGCGCGAGGCGCTCGCGTCGGTCTACTTCGACACCGCCGCCAGCCACCTCCTGTACGACCCCGCCGTCTACCGCCGCGTCGTCGAGGCCGTCGGCGTCGAGAAGGTGCTGTGGGGCAGCGACTTTCCGCTCACCACGCAGGCGAAGGCGCTCGAGCGCACCCGCGCCGCCGGCCTGACGGACCGCGAGCTGGCCGCCGTCCTCGGCGGCAATGCCGCACGACTGCTGGGGCTCTGATGATGTCACGACTTCTCCCCGGCAAGCGACGTCAGGAACACGCGCAGCCGCAGGGGCCGCGCGAGGAGATGCTGCGCCTCTTCGTCGCCGTCGAGCTGCCCTGGGAGGTGCGCCGCGCCGTCGTCGACACCGTGGAGTCGCTGAAGCGCCTGGTCGGCGAGAACGCGCTGCGCTGGGTGCGGCCCGATGGCATCCACCTGACGCTGCGGTTCCTCGGCGCCACGCCCGAGGCGCGCGTGGCGGAGATCGCGCGGGCGCTGGCGGATGCCGTCCACGACGCGCCGCCGTTCCCGCTGGCGCCGCTGGGTGTCGGATCGTTCGGCGGGCGCGGCCGGTTGCGCACCGTCTGGATCGGCGTCGGCGGCGATGCCGGCGCGCTCGCGGACCTCGCCGAGCGCGTCGAGGCCGCGCTCGAGCCGCTCGGCTATCCGCGCGAAGACCGATCGTTCAGCGCCCACCTGACGCTCGCCCGCGTCCGCGACGAGACGCCGCCGCAGGAGCGCGCTCGCATCCACGACCTGCTGATGGTGTTCGAGCCGACGCTCTCACCGCCGTTCACCGTCGACCATGTTAGCCTCATGCAGTCGACGCTCGGGCCCGGTGGCTCCGTCTATCGCCAGCTCGCCGCGGCGCCGCTGTTGGGCGCTCCCGCCGCGACGGGGGAGGCGTGAGCGTGCGCGTCGTTGCCGTCGACTGGTCGGGCGCGAAGACGAACACGGGCAACAAGATCTGGCTCGCCGAAGCCGCGGGCGGCGCGCTCGTGCGCCTCGAACGCATGCCGGGCCGCGACGCCGTCGCCGCGCTGCTGATCGACGAGGCGCCGCCCGGCTCGCGCCTTGTCGTCGGCCTCGACTTCGCGTTCTCGATGCCCGCTTGGTTCGTCGAGCGGTGCGGCGCCGCTACCGCCTACGAGTTTTGGCGCGTCGTCGAGGAGCATGGCCAGCGCTGGCTCGCGGAGTGCGCGCCGCCGTTCTGGGGCCGCAGGGGGACGCGGAAGCCCGCCGGAATCGAGCTGTTCCGCCGCTCGGAGCGCGACTTCGGCGCGGTCGCCGGCGTCATGCCGAAGTCCGTGTTCCAAATCGCCGGCGCCGGCGCCGTCGGCACAGGATCGATTCGCGGCATGCCCGTGCTCCGCCGCCTGCACGACGCCGGCTTCAGCATCTGGCCCTTCGACGCGCCCGGTTGGCCGGCCGCCGTCGAGATCTATCCGCGGCTATTCACCGGCCCCGTGCGCAAGTCCGACGCCGCCGCGCGTACACGCCACCTCGACCGTTACTCGCAGCTCGTGCCGGCGATGCGGTCGGCGGCGGAGCGCAGCGAGGACGCCTTCGACGCCGCCATCTCCGCGCTCGAGATGTGGCGCCACCGCGACGAGCTGGCGGCGCTGCCGTCCGCCCGCGATGACGTGGATCGCATCGAAGGCGCCGTCTGGAAGCCGGAGGCGCAGGCTTGAAGCGGGTCGCGCCGTTCGCGTTCATGCTGCTGTTCCTCGCAGCGTCGTCGGCCTGCGGCGGCTCCTCCTCCCACGCCTACTCCGGCACTTATCTGTCGCTCGGCGACTCCATCGCCGCCGGCAACGGCGCCAGCGACAAGGCGACGACCGCCTTCGTCCCGCTGGTAGCGCGCGACGAGGGCGGGCTCGACGTGCTGAACGTTGCGGAGGCGGGCGCCACTACGCGCGACGTGCTTGACCGGCAGCTCCCCGGCGTCCTGGACGGCAAGCCGAAGAAGCTCGCCTTCATCACCCTCTCCGTTGGCGGCAACGACCTCGCCGCGCTCATCCCCAATACGGCCTGCCAGCAGGATCCGCTGCCGTCCTCGTGCCCGCTCGATGACGCGCTCGCGCAGGTGGGACGCAATTTGGACGACATCATGCGCAGGCTGCGCGGCAACTACCCCGCCACGCCCATCGTCCTCCTGCTCTACCCCAACTTCTTCTCCGGCACCGGTCATGCGTTCGAATCCCCCGCGCAGCGCGTCCTGCCCCGCCTCGACGACGTCCTCGCCCGCGTCGCCGCGAAGTACCCGCACACCGCCGTCGCCACGACCGCCGCCGCCTTCGAGGGCAAGGGCGCGACCCTCACCCACGTCCTCGACCCGCAGTTCGACCCCCACCCCACCGACGCCGGCCACCGCCTCATCGCCGACGCCTTCATCGCCGCCCTCAGGCGCGTCAAGTAACGCCCCGCCCACACGATGGATCGCAGGCGTCCCCGCCTGCGTGTCGCGCCTCACCGACCATGCTCGCCCGCCCGCCCCCGTTCCCCACCTCGACCATCTGCGTTCATCGGCGTCATCGGCGGATTCCCGTCCTAATCTGTGTCAATCTGTGAAATCTGTGGTTCCGTCTCGTCCCGTCCCCGTTCGGCTGGCTCCGTCGATGTCAGCCTGTAGATCCCCGTTCCTCACCTCGGCCCATCTGCGTTCATCGGATTCCCTCCGTCCAATCTGCGCCATCTGCGAAATCTGCGGATTCCGTCCTCCTAATCTGTGTCAATCTGTGAAATCTGTGGTGCCACCCTCCCGACCGGCACGGCGGATCGGCTCTGGCCGAGCCTCGAGCCGGCCGTTAGGCTGTCCCACATGCAGCCGGATGTGACGCAGCGGCCGGGACGAGCACGGTGACCCTCCCGAAGCTGGTCATCGCCACCAACAACCCCGGCAAGCTCCGCGAGTTCCGCGAGCTGCTCGACGGCTGCGGCTTCGAGCTGACCACCCCGGCCGTGCTCGGCGTGCCGTTCGAGCCCGAGGAGACCGGCTCAACGTTTGAGGAGAATGCTACAATCAAGGCCGTCGAGGCGGCGCGCGCCACCGGGCTCCCCGCCCTCGCCGACGACTCCGGGCTGGAAGTCGATCACCTGGGCGGCCGCCCGGGAATTTTTTCCGCCCGTTATGCCGGCGATGGCCGGACGGACCCGTCGCTCACCGACGAGCAGCGCGCCGGCGCCGTGCTCGACGAGTTGCGCGGCGTGCCGGACGGCCAGCGGAGCGCGCGCTTCCGCTGCGTTATCGCCGTCGCGACGCCCGCCGGCCGCGTGCGCACCGTCGAGGGCGTGTTCGAGGGACGCATCGCGCACGAGGCGCGCGGCACCGGCGGCTTCGGCTACGACCCGATCTTCCTCGTGCCGGAGCTGGGCGTCACCAGCGCGGAGCTGCCGCCCGAGCGCAAGAACGCGATGAGCCACCGCGGCGAAGCCGCACGCAAGGCCCGCGCGCTGTTGAAGGAGATGTCCCGTGACAATACGGGCCGCTGAGGAAACGCCCACCGACGCTGGCCGCGGCGACGGCACCGAGCTGGACCGCTTCGGCCGCCCGCTGCGCGACCTCCGCATCTCCGTCACCGACCGCTGCAACTTCCGCTGCCGCTACTGCATGCCGCGCGAGAAGTTCGGCCTCGACCACCAGTTCCTCCCTCGCGACCAGATCCTGACCTTCGAGGAGCTCGCGCGCCTCGCCCGCGTCTTCGCCTCGCGCGGCGTGCGCAAGTTCCGCCTCACCGGCGGCGAGCCGCTGCTCCGCCACGGCCTGCCGGACCTCATCGCGATGCTCGCGCAGGTCCCCGGCGTCGACATCGCCGTCACGACGAACGGCTCACTGCTCGCCGAGCAGGCGCAGGCGCTCGTCGCCGCCGGCCTTAAGCGCATCACAGTCAGCCTTGACTCGCTCGACGACGCCGTCTTCCGCGCCATGAACGATGTCGACTTTCCCGTCGCCCGCGTGCTCGAGGGCATCGCCGCCGCCGAGGCAGCCGGCCTGCGCCCGCTGAAGATCAACGCCGTCGTGCGCCGCGGCGTCAACGACCACACCGTCGTCGACCTCGCCCGCCACTTCCGTGGCACGGGCAACATCGTCCGCTTCATCGAGTTCATGGATGTCGGCATGACGAACGGCTGGCGCATGGACGAGGTCGTGCCCGGCGACGAGATCGTCCGCATGATCGACGCCGAGATGCCGCTCGAGCCGCTCGCGCCGAACTACCGCGGCGAGGTCGTGCGCCGCTGGCGTTACCGTGACGGCGGCGGCGAGGCCGGCGTCATCACGTCCGTCACGCAGCCGTTCTGCGGCGACTGCACGCGCGCCCGCCTCTCCGCCGAGGGCTCGCTGTACACCTGCCTCTTCGCCACCAGCGGTACGGACCTGCGCGCCCTTCTCCGCGGCGGCGCCACCGACAACGAGATCGCGGCCGCGGTCAGCGGCGTCTGGCGCCAGCGCGACGATCGCTACTCCGCTCTCCGCTCGCAGGCCACCGCTGGCCTCCCCCGCATCGAGATGTCCTACATCGGCGGCTGAGTGCCCGCAGCGTGCGCTATGGATCGCAGGCGTCCCCGCCTGCGCCCGCTCCCGGAGTACGGGAGAACCCTGCTGTCAATGCTCCCTCGCACCCGCTACGCTGACACTGTGATGGCCGCTGACGAACACGACGAAGCATTCGGCAAGCTCAGTCACATCGACCCCGCCGGCCGGGCGAAGATGGTCGACGTCTCTGCCAAGGCCGACACGCAGCGCGAGGCGACCGCCCGCGGCCGCATCGTCATGCGCCGCGCCACGCTCGCCCTCATCCAGCAGAACGGCCTGCCCAAGGGCGACGTGCTCGCCGTTGCCCAGATCGCCGGCGTCATGGCCGCTAAGCGCACCCACGACCTGATCCCGATGTGCCATCCGCTGCTGCTCACCGGCATCGACGTCACGCTCACGCCTAACGAGACCCGCTCCTGCGTCGACATCGAGGCCGTCGTCCGCACCACCGGCAAGACCGGGGTCGAGATGGAGGCCCTCACCGCCGCCACCGTTGCCGCGCTCACCGTCTACGACATGTGCAAGGCCGTCGACCGCGCCATGCGCATCGAGTCCGTCCGCCTGGTCAAGAAATCCGGCGGCAAGAGCGGCAACATCGTCCTCGAGTAGCCTCCAACGACCAACGACTAGCGATCCATTACCCCTTGTCACCGATCCGGCGGGGTGGCACGATAGCCGCGACCCGGAGCTGACCGACTGACGCACTGACGCACTGACACACTGAAGGACTCCCGCCAATGACCGCAGACGCAACGGCCCGGCCCCAGCGCAAGGACGGCGCGCTCCACTTCCCCCTGCAGGACAGCGAGCAGGTGACTCACATCTACCGCCGCCACTGGATCTACCTCTGGCCCCGCACCGTCTGGTACCTGCTCCTTGCGCTCGCGCCGGTGATCATTGCCGCTGTCCTCGTCGCCAAAACTGCCGGGCTCGGCGGCACGGCCGGCATGGTCTTCTGGATCGCGGCACTCGTCTATCTCGCCTACTGGGCGCTGCGCATCTTCTTCAACTGGTACCGCTACAACAACGACATCTGGGTCATCACCAACCAGCGCCTCATCGACAGCACCAAGACCACCCCCTTCACCCTCAAGCTCTCGACCGCCGACCTCGTCAACATCCAGGACATGACGGTCGAGCGTGACGGCGTTCTGCGCACGCTCTTCCATTACGGCGATGTCGTCTGCCAGACTGCGGCGAAGCAGCAGGAGTTCCGCCTCGTCGGCATCCCTCACCCCGAGGAAACCCAGCTCCTCGTCGACAAGGAGCGCGACCGCGAGCGCACCCGCGGCCGCTGACCGCCACCTCCGGTGCCTCGGCCTGCGCCAGCCGCCCGACCTCTGACCGCCGACCTCCTGCCACCTCAAGCATGGGTGCCACCACCCATGCCGGCCCCGGCGAATCGAGAAGCACCCGCGCCCGGCCGATAACTCACTCATGGACGACTTCCGCTCCCAGCTCACCGCGTACGTCGATGCGATGCTCGCCGCTGGCGTGCGCCCCGTCTTCCTCGTCGTCGACCTCGCCGGCGCGAGCGCGCTCAGGCGCGCGCACGACGCGGACATGCTCGACCGCTTCCGCGAGACCGCGGCGGGCGCCGTGAGCAATGCCGCCGGCGGTTGCGAGACCTTTACCTACGGCGACGAGCGGCTGGTCGCCGTCCTCGGCGATGTCGATCGGCTGCGGAGCTTCGCCATGGTCGAGAAGCTGCAGCGCGTCTTGCCGCTGCTCGCCCAGTCGTTCGACTGTCCGCTCCACCCGGACTTCGACTTCATCGAGTACGACGAGCGCACCGGCGTCTCCGGCCTCATCGGTCAGCTCGCGCGCCAGCTCAAGCACGACGCCGCCTGACCGCGCCAAACCTGCGTACATCCGCGCCTTCTGCGGATGCTGTCCCCTAATTCGTGTCCATCTGTGTTATCCCAGACGGGCCGTCCGGCTGTGGTTCTTCCTTCCTCTGTCCCCGCTGCGAAAACCGCACGCGCCAAACCTTGACGTAATCGCAAACGATCGCCCACAATCCGACCGCCGTTCCGCATCTGCTCGCCGGGCGCGGGCCTTGACCTCGCACTGCCGGCGATCGCACAATGGCCGAAACTTAGCGCCCACTAAACTAATCCGCTTCCCCCAGGAGGGCCGTCGCATGGCGAACGACACCGTCGCGATCCCCGAGAGCCTCCGCGTGAAGGCGCGGGACAAGCAGTGGCCGGAGGATCTCGTCCAGCAGGCGCTGGCTGCCGGCGCCACGGCCGAGCAGCTCGTCGGCTACATGGACCAGGGCGTCACCGCCGACCAGGCCCGCCAGTTCCTCGCCGCCCAGCAAGGCGGCGGCCCCGAGCCCTCCGCCGAGATCACCGCAAAGGCCGAGCAGGTCGGTTGGCCTCTCGACCTCATCCGCCAGGCGCTGGCCATGGGCGCCGCCGAAGGCGACCTCATGCGCTTCATGGACATGGGCATCACCGCCGACCAGGCGCGACAGTTCATGGCGCAGGGCGGACCGGGCGGTGTTCCCGAGCTCGACCTGAGCTGGATGAACGTCCCCACCGAGTGGAACACCCGCGCGAAGCCGACGCGCCACGGCCTCACCCTCGAGGCCATCAACATCGGCAGATACGGCGACATCCCCGACGTGTGGGAGTACCAGACCGAGATGCCGCGCGGCGCCGTCCCCATCCCCGGCGTCGAGGGCATGGGCTACTCCATCTACCAGAAGCAGGAGGTCTGGAGCGATGCCTGCGCCCGCCTCTACGAGGAGGCCATCCAGCGCCGCTGGCGCCCTGCCACCGACGTCCCCTGGACGACGATCGAGCCGCTTCCCGAAGACCTCGAGCGCGCCATCTGCCAGGTCTGCACCCATATCAGCGAGAAGGAGCAGATGGAGGCCGACGTTCTCGGCCGCTGGGAGCCCGAGATCAGCTACGGCTACCACGAGGTCAAGCTCTACCTCGCCACCACCATCTTCGAGAACGCCCGCGCCGTCGAGGTCTTCCGCAAGCGCGCCCTCTCCAACGGCGGCGGCCTCGGCATCCAGTCGCCGGGCTGGGGCTTCCGCTCCGTCGTCGACGCGCGCAACTTCAGCGAGATGGCCGTCATCCAGATGGTGCTGCAGGACAGCCTCACGCTCGCCCAGTACCAGTTCGGCGAGAAGTACGCGAAGAACCCGGCGGAGAAGTTCATCTTCGCCCACGCCATGCAGGACAAGGCGCGCCACATCGCCTACGGCGTCACGCACATGAAGTACGTCCTTCTACACCGCGCCGAACGTCGCGAGGAGCTCCAGCGCTACCTCGACAAGGGCGAGGGCATGATGCTCCAGGACGACAGGAAGGACCCGGCGACGCGCGAGGCGTTCGCCATCTACTTCGGCGGCGGCAAAGACAACATCCGCGAAGGTCTGCGGATCTACGACCAGATGCGCAGGCGGCACGTCGAGCAGTACCTTGCGCGGCTCAAGTGGGCTACCCTTGACCGTGCCGATCGGTTGGCACCAGGCCTCCGGGCCTACATCGAGAGCTAGGCCAGCAGCGGCGCTCCCGAAGGGCGCCCGGAGCAGAGAGGAACCAGCACCATGCCAGTCTTTCCGTCCGTCGAGTGGTTCAACGCCATCAAGGATCTCGTCAACAACGACCCCGCGTTCCGCCAGCTCGGCACCATCG
>Ga0153916_10001210_pt1 | contig 18328 bp, 16 predicted proteins | sample Opewatmetagenome_FD_109642 | JGI IMG/M metagenome (GOLD analysis project Ga0153916, IMG submission 109642) | Freshwater wetland microbial communities from Ohio, USA - Open water 3 Core 3 Depth 4 metaG | ecosystem: Environmental > Aquatic > Freshwater > Wetlands | place: USA: Ohio, Lake Erie... | reverse complement strand
TCATTATCCGACCTGGTAATGGTTTTCCGATGGTTTCATAGGTTTTTCTCCCCATCACGAGATGGTGACCCATGGTCAAATTCTTGAATCGTTTCAAATCAGACGACAAATGCCAGGGTAACCGATTATTTTTACCTATCCCAGCTCTTTCATCCATGGCTACAATTAATGATACGATCACACTGAAATCTCCCCTTTTATGTGTGGGTGGCTTCGGTAATCGATAAGTTCAAAATCTTCGAACTTAAAATCAAAAATGGAAGAAATACCCGGATTTAGAATCATCTTCGGCAGTGGAAGCGGCTCACGTGTCAATTGAAGTCTGGCTTGATCCAAATGATTTAAGTACAAATGGGTATCTCCCATGAGTTGGATCAAGTCACCAAGCTCTAGGTTACATACCTGGGCGACCATCATCGTCAACAAGGCATATGAAGGTATATTAAATGGCACTCCTAAAAAAACATCGGCTGAGCGTTGGTAAAACTGGCAGGAGAGTTTTCCATCAACGACATAAAATTGAAATAGTAGATGACATGGAGGGAGTGCCATCTTCGAAATTTCTCCTACATTCCAGGCATTGACAATCAGACGTCTGGAATTAGGATCATGATTAATTTGGTCGATAACCTGACTAATCTGGTCAATCACAGTCCCCTCGGCTGTTCTCCAGCGCCTCCATTGAACTCCATACACTGGACCTAACTCACCGTTTGCATCCGCCCACTCATCCCAGATGCCAACCCCATGTTCTTTTAGAAAATCGATGTTACTTTCCCCGCGTAAAAACCATATCAATTCATAAATTACCGATTTGACGTGAAGCTTTTTAGTTGTAAGTAAGGGGAAACCCTCATTTAGATTAAAGCGCATCTGATATCCAAACACTGACAATGTTCCAGTGCCAGTTCGATCAGATTTTTCTACCCCATGATCCAATATAAACTGAAGTAAATCAAGGTATTGTCGCATAATCAATCCTTATCTGGAGTTATGGTCATACGAACTATTTGTCTATATTGGCAATAATTTCTCGAGTCTGATTGATATCTGCATGGACTTGACGAATCAAGTCTTCAACGCTTTGAAATCTCTCTTCTCCGCGTAAACGCGTAATAAACTCTAAGGCTATCTTCTGGGTATACAAATCATTTGAATAATCCAAGATATGGGCTTCGACATGCGAACGCTGGTCAGCACTCGTAAATGTAGGTCGTATTCCAATATTTACCGCAGCTGGCCAGAGCTCATCAAATATTATCGCTCTACATGCATAGACACCGGCACCGGGAATTAATTTTTCATCGCCTGTCTCTAAATTTGCGGTAGGAATACCAATCCCCTTCCCCCTGCCATCTCCATGAACAACTTCACCACCTACTTGATATGCCCTACCTAACCACTTATTTGCTTCGACAATATTGCCGTCAATAATTAATTTCCGAATTTGGCTTGAGGATATGGTACTTCCATCAGCCATAACTGGCTCGACGACGTGAACATGATAGCCAAGCTCTTCTCCCAGCTGCTCCAGGTAGGATACATTTCCTTCTCGCCCCTTACCTAGGGCGAAATCATAACCTACCCAGAGTTGGCGAAATCCAAGATGATCCTTCAAGTATGAAACATATTCACGTGCAGTGGATTGGGAAATTTCATATGTAAATGGATGTGTTACTACAATATCAGTGCCTAGCTCATCGAGTAAACCCACTTTTTCAGTCGGCGTGGTTAAATAAAACGCCCCCGTTCTTCCTCGCAAAATGACCGAAGGGTGGGGATGGAAAGTTAATACACAAGAATTGGAACCTGCCTGATGGGCATGGTTATTCAACTCACGGATAAGTTGTTGGTGACCAAGATGAACCCCGTCGAACGAACCAATGGTCAACCATGTATTCTGGATATTGACACCGTCAAGAGATGTATAGTGTTGCACCATGGGGCGTCAAAATCTATAGTTATGAAAAGAATACCTTACGCGGTTGCCATTCATTGGTTGCTTCGTCGAGTTCCAATAGTGCAACCAAATCACCCTGTTGGCTGATCCCCCTAACCCAGCCTTTTGCTTCACCTTCAGCAGCAATTCGATGCCCGTGACGGATTAGCTCCACCTGGTCTCCATCTAATTCCACCATATGCCAATCTCCTAATGCTTCCGCAGCAGGGATAAGGAATTTATACCAATCACCAACGTGAAACGATTCTTGTAATCTTCGTAAGGGAACCGCATCACGTAATGTGAATCGACCACTTTTTGTTCTGCGTAAGCCAACCAAGTGTGCGCCACATCCCAAGGCTACACCCAGGTCATTTGCAAGAGACCTGACATAGGTCCCAGACGAACAAAATACATCGATAACCGCTTCAGGTGGATTCCATTCAAGCAATTCCAAACTATAAACTTGGATCGTTCTTGGCTGAAGCTCGACCTCCTCACCCTCCCTCGCCATCTCGTAGGCTTTTCGACCTTGAACTTTAATCGCTGAATATGGTGGGGGGACTTGTTGAATCTCACCAATAAATTGCTGTAAGGCTTGTTCAAATTGCTCTTCGGTGATGTTCTCTACGGATCCAGACGAAGTGATCTTACCCTCTGAATCAAATGTATCTGTGGTGCTGCCCAGATGTACCGTTGCCTGATAGCGCTTATCTGATGCCGAAACATATTCGCTTAAACGAACTGCAGGTCCTACCAGGACAACAAGTACACCTGAAGCTCTTGGATCCAATGTACCAGTATGACCAGCCCGGTGGATATTTGTACCCCTGCGTATAATTTGAACGACATCATGAGAGGTTAAACCGACTGGCTTGTCGACTACCAGTACGCCAGATACGGCATTTTTTAATTGATCTTCATAATTCTTATTCATATACCATCCCTAATAATAAATATTCTACCTACTCTCCTCGACAGTCTCCTTGACATGATTCATGGATATCTTTGTGTCCGCCAAGACTTTTTCTAAGACTTCATTCAATTTCCCTTTTACATCTGCTCCTGCAGCTGCCTTGTGTCCCCCACCTCCATATTTCTGAGCAATTTCCGATACATCTAAATCTGTTGCCAGACTCCCACACAAGCGCCAACTTATTTTAACATATCCTACGTCTTGCTCTGTTAATATTACCGCTACCTTTGCTCCTTCAATTGCGGATAAGATTTTAACTAGATCAGCATCATCTCTAGCTAAATAACCTGCTGCGTGACGTTCATTCAATGAAAGCGTTGTCCAAACTAACCCATCTTCCATTTGGATTTTGGATAGGCCAGCTCCCCAATAACGAGCGGAAGCAAGCGATTGTTCTACAATCGTTTTGTAGTATATATCCGTCAAATCTCCACCCAGTTCCATTAAATCCGCAACCATTCGAAGCACTTGTGGTTGGACATTAGTCGTGCGAAAGCCAATTGTATCGGTGACAATGCCGGTTAATAACGCATTTGCGATGGGCTTGGTAATTTGTAATCCAAAATCTGGCAGATACCTTGTTAATATCTCTGCGGTTGCCACCGCATCACTTTCAACAAGATTTACCTTGCCAAAATAAGAGTTCGTTTTATGATGATCGATGTTAAGATCAGGAACATCATAACCTTTAAAATCTGTATCAGTTCGTTCAACCTCAGAAGAATCTACAACGATGATGTAATCAACTGTTCCCACAAGTTTAGTTTTTATCAACTCGCTGCCTGTTAAAAACCGAAAGTTATCCGGTATCCCGTCTTTTAATACCATTTGGACGTCTTTCTGAGCGGCGAGCAAAGGCAAGCCCATTGCTAATAATGATCCAATAGCATCTCCATCTGGACGTTGATGTGAAATGACCAATACCTTTTTCGCCAGTTTAAGTTGCTTACGAATTATTGCAATCAATTCATGATGAGGGTCCATCACGTTTTACCGCCCTATTCTTCTTGGAAACTACTGTCTTCGGTGTGTCTGTCTGATGGATTGTGATAAGTAATCGTTCGATTTGATCCGCCCGCTCGAAGGTAGGATCCCAATGAAATCTTAGCCGTGGAAATACACGTAATTCCATTCTATGAGCTAATTCGCTTCGTAAAAAACCTTGTGCGTGTTCCAACCCAGATAAGACTTCTTGAGAGCGTTGTGACCCTTCTAGTGCACAAACATAGATTTCAGCGAAAAATAATTCTCGATCAACTTCGGCACCTGTGATGGTCACGCCTTTCAGGCGCGGATCACTGCTCTCCAGTAATATAATTTCTGAGAGCTCCTGCCGAATACGTTCGGATATTCTGGTTAATCGTGTTTTGGATACCATCTCAGCCTCCACAATTTATCAGGCTGCAGCCACCATCTCAACTAAAACACATTCAATCCGATCACTTTCCATAAAATCTGAAAAATTCTTGATCGCTATACCGCATTCAAACCCCTGCCGGACCTCCCGAACATCTTCCTGAAGATGTTTTATCGTTGAAACCTCGCCAACTACGATAATCTCTCCATTTCTATATACCTTTGCCCGCGCATTACGTCTAACCTCACCATCGGTGATATAACATCCAGCAATATTTCCAACTTTAGATATGCGAAACACCTTTCTAACTTCCGCATGCCCTAAAACGGTTTCTTTTTCAACCGGTTCGAGCATCCCATTCAAAGCTTTCTCAATATCTTCGATCATTCTGTAGATAATGTCATAAAGTCGAATGGATACGCCTTCTTTCTCAGCCAACCTTCTTGCAGGAACGTCTGCTTGCACGCTAAAACCAATAATGACTGCCTTGGAAGCAGCTGCAAGCATCACGTCGTTTTCAGTAATATTGCCCGTTTCTGCGTGTAGAATATTTACAGTGAGTTCATCGGTACAAAGATCTTTTAATGATGAGACGATTGGCTCTAAAGATCCTTGAACGTCAGCTTTAATAATTAACCTTAATTCCCTAATCTCACCAGCCTTATATTGATCGTATAACTGCTCCAGAGTGATTTGAGCTTTCTTGCCGCTTGATAGCTTGTCACCTACTTGAGATTTCTCAGATACAATACTTCGGGCTTCACGTTCTGAAGGAACAACCTGAAATATATCACCAGCTTGAGGTACTTCGCTCAGACCCATCACAGAAACTGGAGTGGATGGACCAGCTTTACGGATCCTTCGACCTCTAAAATCAAAGAGCGCTTTTAATCGCCCCAATGCTTGCCCAACGACGACCACATCACCCATTTCAAGAGTTCCATTTTGGACAAGCAATGTAGCCATTGGACCTTTCGCTTTGTCTAATTCAGCTTCGATGACTGTACCGATTACCTGCCCATTTGGATTTGCGCGAATATCCATATTGTCTGCCACAAGAACAATCGCTTCAAGTAAGTCTTCCAAACCTTCCCTGAGCTTGGCAGACATTGGTACGACAATGGTATCCCCATCCCAGTCATCGGGCACCAACCCTGCTTCTGCTAGTTGTTGTTTCACCCGATCTGGATCAGCATTGGATTTATCAATTTTATTCATCGCCACAATAATCGGAACTTTAGCAGCTTTTGCATGAGCAATCGCCTCTTTAGTCTGTGGCATCACACCATCATCTGCTGCAACGACCAAAACGACGATATCAGCGCCTTGAGCACCGCGCGACCTCATGGCCGTGAAAGCAGCATGACCAGGTGTATCTAAAAATGTGATTAAATGCCCGTTATGTTCAGCCTGGTATGCTCCAATATGTTGGGTAATCCCTCCCACTTCCCCTTCGGCGACATTCGTCTCCCTGATAGCATCCAACAGAGTAGTCTTGCCATGATCAACATGGCCAAGGATAGTAACAACAGGAGGGCGAAGCTCCAAATTCTCAACATCTTCTTCAGCGATGGCCTTTCTCCATTGGGGTATCTCGCCTAGATCCTGCTCGGTAACCCTTGGACTTTCAGGTATGGCTTCAAAACCCATCTCTGAGGCAACGATAGCCGCAGTGTCAAAATCAATAGGTTGATTAATGCTTGCCATTACTCCGTTTGACATCAAGGCTTTAATGACATCAATAGGGCTAGTCTGCATGACCTGTGCAAGATCACGCACCGTTATGCTTGAAGATAATTCTATTTTCTTTGAAATGTTGCCGTTCTCGCTCATATGGTACCTCTATGAATTCGATTTATAAGACCCCTATGAGCGGGTGTGATGCATCACTCGTTCATTGTCGGTTCCTACTCCGGCAATGATACGGCGTAATTCATTAGACGCTCGCTCTCTTCAGGAGTTAATTCTGTTTTCAAAGCGTTCGCAAGTGCTCCTTTTAATCCGCTTTCCCAACATGTACGCAGTTCATGAAGGTAAGCACCCCTTCCTGACAATTTACCCGTAGGATCAATCACAACCCCTTGTGAGCTACGCACTATTCTAATCATTGAACGCTTAGGCAGTACTTCCCTGCAGCCCACACAGGTACGTTGGGGAATATGCCTTCTTTTACCGGTTTTTCGGGGCACATGTCCTTCTTATGTATATTTAGAAATTCCAATCATCTTCCCAATCACCGCCACGTTTGCGTTTTCTTTTCACGAGAGTTATGTCTCGATCGGGATCATAAACAACTTCCACGAATTTTTTCTTCTTTTTCTTCTTTTTACCCTTTTTATCGAGATCTTCCTCCTCTTCATCTTCTTCCGAATCCTGTTGTATGCCGAGTATTTCAGGACGTAATGCAAAGATCTCGTTAAAATCGATCGGTTTCTCTGCTTCTCCTTCTGTTACTTCACCCGTTGCAGCTGGAGCTTCTCCTTCACCGACTAATTCGGGTTGCGTGCTAATTTCTTCAACAACCGGAGCAGCTTCTTCCACGGCCATCGGTTGAGGCATCGAGACTTCTTCAACTACCTCATGCTGCTCAGGTGCAATAATTTCTTCGGGGGCAGGCGGAATTACTTCTTCTGCTTTCTCGACTACTGGTTCAACTTGCTCGACCACTTCAGGAGATACCACTTCAGGCTCAGCTGATGGGTACGATATGTTCGCAAGTTTTTCCTTAATCTCTTCCATTGCTTTTGGACCAATTCCGCTAATCCCCAATACTGCGTCGTCATCCAAAGCCAATTGGAACATTAAGTCACCAATTGTCTCATAGCCTGAGGAGCTGAGTAAATCATAGATTCGTTCAGACAAAGTTAAATCTTCGAGAGACATTGCGAAAGCAGCGGTTGGAATCTTAGCACGTGTTTCTTTTCGGCGTTCTTCTTCGGCTAATTTTTCCGCTGTGCGACGATGGATTAGTCCTCGCTCAACTCTATCCACGAATTGACTCATGAATTGATATTCCTCAGGAGTTATCGGTCGTCCTTCAGCTTTCTTCCCTAAAATAAGTTCAACCCTAGGAATATTCTCTGATTCCAATTCAACCATCGCTTCAAATTCGCGATCGCTCTGTAGTCGATGAACAGCATCTCCAGCGGCTTCAAGCAATGATTTGATATCTATGCGCCATCCAGTAAGCTTGGCTGCCAAACGTGCATTTTGACCATCTCGCCCGATTGCCAGGCTAAGCTGATCGTCCATTACGACCACCGTGGCTGTTTTCGTTCCTTTGGCGTGTTCATTTAGATAAACACCCGTAACGCGCGCTGGACTGAGTGCTTTAGCTATATAGGATGCTGGATCAGGGTCGAACTCAATGACATCGATTTTTTCGTCGTTCAATTCACGTACGATCGCTTGAATGCGCACACCTCTGATGCCAACACATGCACCAACCGGATCTACTGCTGGCTGTAGTGCCGCAACTGCCACTTTTGATCGTTGTCCAGGCTCACGCGCAATTGACCGGATCTCGACCAATCCGTGGTAAATCTCGGGGACCTCGTTCTCTAAGAGACATCTAAGGAAATTGCGATGGGAGCGCGAAAGTACGATTTGAGGGCCGCGTGGTGTTTGTTTTACTTCTAACAATAATGATTGCACGCGATCATGCACTCGAAAATGCTCACCATTTATTTGCTGGTTTCTAGGTAGGACGCCTTCCGCTTTCATATCTAATCCAAGCGTCACCTGTTGTGGAGTAACCGCTTGAACAACGCCACTGACAATTTCGCCTACCTGTTTTGCATAATAGTTCATCTGTGAATCACGTTCAGCTTCACGGATGCGCTGTTGGATTACCTGGCGAGCTGTTTGAGCAGCCACTCTCCCAAAATTAGTAGGTGTAGATTCAACTGTGACCATACCACCAAGTTCAGCGCTTGGATCGATCTTGCGCGCGTGCTCGAGCGATACTTCCGTCCGGTCATCCTGAACAGAATCCACTACCTCTTTCTCAGCAAAGACTCTGACTTCTCCTGTTTCAGGATCGACCTTTGCCTCGACCAATTGTGCGGTGGATGCGTTCACTGCTCGACGGTACGCTGAAACCATGGCAGCTTCAAGGGCTTCAAGGACTACATTTTTCGGTAATCCTTTTTCCTCAAGTACCTCATTAAATGCCAACATGAACTCGTTTTTCATTCCTTAATTTTCTCCGAACGAATACCATAACGGGATTGGCCTTATACGCAAGAAAAGTGGGGGCTGCCCACTTTTCCACGTCGCCACAATCTACTTACCTTTACCGGATTGATTTTAACACGAAAATGGATGAATGGCAAGGCTTTATGATTTAATTAATTATATATTTATATTATTCCTATAGCTTCCAGATTGAATGTATGTTTGTTAGGGTAAGTTGCCAGGTATTACTTTCTTTATACGGGCATGGATATGGATCGTCCCATGATTTTCCGGTCATGGCAGAGATTACTGCTAAAGAGCAGGCACTTCCTGCGTTCAAATCATAACCACCTTCGAGGAACAAACCTACCTTACCCTCGCAGTGGGTATCCGCCCAGGTGCATAATTTCTTGATCAGATTCCCATACCCATCTGCTGTTAATTGGAGCTGCCCAAGAGGATCCATCCAGTGAGTATCAAATCCGTAGCTAACCAGGAGTATTTGTGGGCTTCGTTGATCAAGTAACGGTAGAATGAATTCATTCATCGCAGTGTTGAACGCAACATCTCCCGAACCGGGTGGAAGAGGAAAATTTGCAGTCCAACCTTCCCCTTTTCCTTCACCAATGTCATCCAAGCGCCCTGTACCAGGATAAAATGGCGACTGATGAGTGGAGATATATAACACATCATTTCGGAACCAAAATATATCCTGGGTTCCATTACCATGGTGCAAATCCAAATCGACGATTGCCAACCTGTGGACACCATAATCCTTGATTAAATATTGTGCAGCAACGGCAATATTATTCAGTAAACAAAAACCCATTCCCTGGCCATGGGTGGCATGATGTCCTGGGGGACGGGTTAACGCAAATCCTCTTTTTGCCTTCCCCTCCCAAATAGATGATGCCAATGCTGCTGCTCCCCCCGCAGCTCGATGAGCAAGTTGCCATGAGGCAGGGGTGGTATAGGTATCCATATCCAGATGTCCAGATCTTCTGCAGGTCATTTCCAATAAATTCAGATAAGCGGGCGAATGTATTTCTTGCAGAAGTTCTTCAACTAAATCAAATGGCCGTATTTGGGGAAATGGATCCCATAAACCGGCTTTTTGTAACGCAGTTCGTATTGTCTCGACACGTTCCGGTCTTTCGGGATGCCCAGTTTCATAATGATCGAAATGCCCTTCCGGGTAGAAATAAACCATCTCTTCCATACTCATCTACCTTGACCTAGATCGTATCCTGGCATTTATCTATAAATTAATTAAGTGCCAAACGCCCATCGCACCTGGTATGCGATTTGCCCAGGCAAAATATGGGATGGATATAGCCTCGATCTCATGGTAATTTGCATGCAGCATACTTGGGGGAATTGGCCTATATAGTATATCGTTCCAATCAGCATCAATTGGTCTTAAGCTAGCTGATATGCGAAGTCTTACCATTCCACCCAGCAAATCTGGTACAAATTCAATCCCTGGCTGTGCCGATGGATTAATCCTAATCTCGGATAGTAAAATATCAGGGTTGTCCACAGCTTCCAGACAATACACTAATGGTCCCCGTGCAACCGCGATTCTCCCGATATCATTATCCACCAAGGGATGACTCTCGATAAACCGGACATTCATGAGCAAATTAAAGGCAACTATATCGCCCAACTGCCATCTACGGTGAATTTCAAGATAGGAACCCGAAACTGCATGATGTCTATAAGGTTTATCATTTATTTTTATACTAACTTTTTGGCCAGCTAACCAGCCTGGTAAGAGAAGGAACAGGCTAAATAAATCAGAATTTATCGAACCACTTTGAAGAGTATGTGATGGTTGTAAGCCATTTATTTTTATAGTTATATCTCCATCCCAAGGATAGGAGGTAGTTTGCTGTATCTCCACCTTCTGACCAGTCATCAGTTCTATGAATGCTTTTGATGGTGCATAAAGATGCAGCCAGATCCCTTCAGTAGAAACACTGTACATGTAACCTGGGATCATCGCAATAGTACGACAAATATTTGGGGGACAACAAGCACAATCAAACCAAGCTTCTCGCCGATGGTCTCCATCATCCTTTAACGGGTTGACATAAAAATATTCCTTTGAATCCAACGAAATTCCAGCAAGGACAGCATTACATAACGTCCATTCTATTAAATCAGCATAACGTGCATCACCATCCAATTGCAACATTCGCCAATTCCACATCACGCATGCAATTGAAGCACACGTTTCTGCATAAGCACTTTCATTTGGTAGCTCATATGGCTTACCAAATGCTTCACCATCGTGTCTTGCACCAATCCCACCCGTAATATACATCTGTTGATTGACCATATTAGTCCACAAGAGATCAAGAGTTGTTCTCAAAGGCAGGTCACCCGTTTCAAGCACAAGATCTGTTGCTCCTGAGCATAAATAGAGCGCTCGTACAGCATATCCAACCAGATGTACCAACTTGCGAATGGGTAGATGATCTAATAAATACTCACGACCTCCAAGCAACCCATGACCACGCCGGTCAATGAAAATAGCTGCCTGCGCTAGATATTTTACATATCCAGTCTCACGATACAGTTCAACCATTGCCATTTCGATTTCAGGATGACCGCTCGTTCCAAATACCTGAGATAGTCCAAATGTAGAACATATATGATCTGCCAAGCGGATTGCTACGTTTATCAAAGTGCTATGGCGGGTTACGCGGTGATGGGCTATAGCTGCTTGAATGAGATGCCCAGCACAATATAATTCATGATTTTCCTGCAAATTCGTCCAACGTTCCCTTACTTTGTCAACAGAAAAGCAGGAATTTAAATATCCATTCTTATCTTGAGCGTTGGTGATCAAAGAAATGACATAGTCGATCAATGATTGCAGCTTTTTATCGTGGTTATTAATCAACATCCATGAAGCAGCCTCAAGCCATTTATAAACGTCCGAGTCATTGAATACATATCCTTGATAGGGTTTACTTGAATCACCAGAGACACGTCTAAAATTATCCAACCTGCCTGTCTTCTCAAGCAGCTGAAATTGAGAATGTATCGTCACACTTTGATTCAGCAAGACTCGAGATTGCCAGAACCCGGACTGCAGCAAAATATCAATCATGGAAACTGGTTTTAATCGCGAATATGGGCTGTGCCTTGTATTGAGTATCACAGCTTTATCTTGGAGTTGCATACCTATTCTGGCTATACGAAATTAAGGTAATTTGTGGTTAATTTTGATAATTCAGAGTAATAACCACGATAACTTTCAGGCAATATTTCTGCGATTTGGTACATGATTTCATCAACCATCTTATTTCGAATTTCTCGGTCTAATTTACCTTCAGGGAATTGTAATTTGAACAATTTTCCCACCCGGATATGGAAGTCAGTCCGCTTAAAACGGTTAATGTTATCACGCAATCTCTCCCCCCCATAATAGACTAATGGCAATATTGGCGCTTTGCTATGATGAGCCAGCAGTATGATACCTGGAAGCCCTGGTCCCAACCTTCCATGCCCGCTGCGTGTCCCTTCAGGGGCTATTGCCAAAATTTTCCCATCACCCAGTGCTTCCAGTGCACTCCGAAACGCATTGGTGTCTGCTTCACCGCGTTGGATTGGAATAGCTCCCCAGAGATCAAATAGTAAACCCATGGCGGGATTGTCCCACGTCTCAGCTTTGGCAAATCCGGTTATAGTGCGCGGTTGCAGATGCGTATACATCACCGGAACATCCATGAAATTTATATGATTGCTGACAATAATTAATGGCCCATGGTCAGGAACATTAATTAATTGCGTGTCATCAATATTACACAAAATCCGAGTCAGGCTTTTAATGGATATTGTTACAACAGCATAAGCAAGGTTCATACTTAAAATCATCTATACAGGATATTAATCGGCTGTTTTATGATTTCTATGATCAATTCTTTCCCCGCTGTGCATATAGTCTCTCCATCAGCATGAGCTGGTAAGGAGCCCTCTATAGCAACAACTTGAATCTTTGATGCACGTCCAGTCTTAATTTGCGGATGAACAGCCTGGGTTCCCTTCATAAACCGGGGAATCATCGTAAGGATTCCAATTCGACTTAATTGACCCGCAATACAAAGATCTAATAGTCCATCATCTGGATGTGCCTCTGGGGCCATCATAAAACCACCACCCATTCTTCTTCCATTCATGATCGAAACCATCAAAGATGGCTGGGTGATTTGCTTATCATCATACTCGATCCGTACCAAAGGGGCATTAAAAAATAGAAAAATTGTGCGTAAGGCAGCTACGACGTAATTTAAAAAGCCATGTAGATGAGTTAATTTTAATGCTTCAAAACCAACAACCGCATCGAAACCAATCCCCACCCCATTTCCAAAATAACGCCCTTGAGGATAGTCACCGCCGACCACATGTCCCACATCCATCAAACGATACACCCCGGTCTGAATCACCTTAAAGCCATCTTGTAAACCTGGCGGTATTCCAACACCGAATGCAAAATCATTACCGCGACCTATGCCAATAATGCCCATAGTGGTATTTCGATTTCCTTGATTCCATGCTTGCATCAATCCATTCAAGACCTCATTAGATGTGCCATCACCACCTACGGCAACAACAATATCCATACCACCTATCGCTGCTTCTCGTGCCAGATCAATGGCATGTCCAGGATGTTCAGTGTTGACGATTATATAGTCCATTGAATTTTCACGTGCCATACGGTCAATCTCAGGGAGGGCAAGCTTACCTGCCCCTTGCCCAGCGATTGGATTGACAATGAATTTGAACTTCTTTTGCATTATGGGCATGCCTCTGGAAGATTGTTGAGATTAAATAACAAGACAGGACTGTTCCCGATTCGTTCAATCGTCCCATTGACTCGATAACAAGTATTAAGTTTGGCTTTTGTCCAAGCCAGATCATAAGAAACCAAATAAAATGCCCCCGCCTTATTGCTGAAGATGACCATAAAATACGTTGGATATGTAACAGTCTGAATCACAACCCCTTGAACACAGAATGTTTGCCCAACATCTGCTAATGTGATGGCTAAAGCATCCCGGCAAGTTGGTACAGATGTCGGGGTCGTTGTTGCTGGTAATGGGGTTGGTGAAGCGATAAATGCAACGACAGGGGTATTAGTCGGGCGAATGGTTGGACTTGAATAAGGTGTATTGCTTGATTGTAGTTGAGTATTCAAAAGTGCCAAGGGAGATGGGGTTAGGTTATGTGTGGGTGTTATTGCTTTATGGACTAAGTTTGCCAGATTTCGTTCCAAAATAGGTCGCCCCGGACCGGCGATTGTAAACAAAATCCATCCGAGTATGACTAAACCAAGTAATATTCCAACTGCGATTTTGAGGTTTTCACGATCGAAAACACTTTTTCTGGCAGGTTCTTCCTCACTGGCAGGAATCATGTCAGATCGTAAGGTATAGACAAGATTGCTGATGGAGGGTTTTTCTGGTTTTTGTGCCGCTTTTACTTCGTGAAAATAATCAATTGGTTTGCTTTCTTCCTGGTTAAATGACTTTTTAGCCATTAATCACTTCTCGGTATAGCGGATGGAGTAATCCTAAGTATAGCATTAATCCCTCGTGTAGGGTAAAAAAAGTCTGCGGGCGATACTATCTGCAGACATCGACATAATTATGTTTCTGGTTCTAGCTTTGGATTTTCTCGAATGGAAAAGAAATAGGCTTTATTTACAAACGTACATAAAATAACCTTTTTGTGTACTTTATATCATCTCGCGAGTATGTCATTATGTAAGTAGAGCGGGTGATGGGACTCGAACCCACGAATGGTAGCTTGGGAAGCTACTGCCTTACCACTTGGCAACACCCGCAAGTGCGTTGCTGATTATAGTCAGCCAAGAAACAGATGTCAAGTAAAGGAAATCCATAGTGTTATAATTTTGTAGATATGCCAAACGCAGAAACCAACGATCTCAGTGAACGCGAGCTGGATATATTAAAACTCGTAGCAACGGGGGCGAGTAACAAGGAGATTGCTCAAAGATTATTCATTAGCTCGAATACGGTAAAAGTTCACTTACGTAATATTTTCACCAAAATCGGAGTTACGTCTCGAACTGAAGCAGCTATGTTTGCTGTGCGGTCTGGGATTGCCGAAACTGCATCTCCACAACTCATTGTACAATCAGATGATTTAGAATTACAAGTCAATCCGACACTGGCGCTACCTGATGCACATTCTTTATCAGATACTATTAAAAACAAGCTGTATATTCGTTATTTTGGATTATTGGGTATCCTAATCATCCTCGTAATCTCCAGTATATTGTACATACGTAGTAATAATATCCAGGCAGTAACTGCTATCCCGCCGACCACGACGCCAAGGGTTCAATGGTTTGAATTATCAGGGCTACCGACGCCACGTCAGGGATTAGCGGTCACTAACTACGAGAATCAAATATATGCGATTGGAGGGGAAACCAACGCGGGAATAAGCAATATCGTTGAAAGTTATGATCCTCAAACGAATACTTGGAATATTCATTCAACTAAACCCACAGCAGTGACAGATATACACGCAGCTGTTATCGGAGGTCTTATATACATACCTGGTGGACGACTAGCTTCCGGTATACCCACAAATATCACTGAAATTTATGATCCTCGCTCCAATGAGTGGTCGACTGGCAGTCCGTTACCTATTCCGCTGAGTGCTTATGCTTTGACCGTATTCGAAGGACGAATTTACATTTTTGGTGGCTGGAATGGTAGCCAGGAGGTTAATAAGGCTTATGAATATGAGCCCCACAGCGAATTATGGTCAGAGCTTCCTGCGATGCCTACAGCTCGATCATTTGCTGGCGCTGTTACTGTTGGAGGAAAGATCTATGTAATTGGTGGTTGGAATGGAAACCAGGCGTTAACGGTTAATGAAGTATATCTGCCCGATTTGTCTAGTGGAAGTTCGCACTGGACTCAAGCTTCTCGTTTGCCTGCTGGACGGTATGGTATGGCTATTGCGAACCTAGCAGACATTATTTTTTTAATTGGTGGAAAAGGATCAGATGATAAACTCGCTGTGATCGCTCTATCACCAGAAGAACCAAATTGGGGGCAAATTGAAGCGCCACTCCAATCTGGATGGTCTTTCCTTGGTGCACTAACAATCGGAACTCGTCTTTACTTGCTCGGAGGTAGTACTGATGAAGGGCTCAGCAATCAGATGTGGTATTATCAGGTAATCTTCACGATTACTTTGCCGATAATTCATTAGATCTTTTTATTAATTGTCTTGAAATCATTTATTTAGTAGGTATATACGTAAATCCGTTAATTTAGTCGAATTAACTATGTAAAATCGTTGCGCTCTGTCTTAAGGCACAGGTAGATCATCGAAATTAAGGTCGCCTAGATTAACCTCTTTACCCGCTTCAATTTGTACAATTACTGGATCCTCACTGCCCGGGTTATTCAATAGAAATTGATTAGTTATAATATCTAAAATAAGTGCGTATCTTCCTGTCTCAACGTTAATAAAAACAAATGCCCCTTGACTGTCTGTAGCTGTGTTTGGTGATTTTGTACGATCCAATCCAGCAATAATATCTTTCCCCGTATTATCTTTCATAACCTCTGCTAAATCCAATACAACATCGGGAACTGGCACATTATTACGAAGTAATCTTCCCCGAATAGAACCCAATTGCGGATCCGCTGTATATGTAGGACTTGGAATAGTTTTTATTGGTGTTTCAGGAGCAGGATAAGAAGGATTCTCAGTAATAATAACCTCCGGAGCAGGGTAGTTTGGATTCTCAGTGGTTTTACCTTGCGGGACTGGATATCCTGTATTTTGCTCAGCGGTTGAAATAATTCCTTGTGTCGAAACACTCGATGGCTGAGAACAGGCAGCTAGTAGTATGAGAAGTACACCCACAATATATAATCTTGATATTTTCATTATAAGTAACCTTTGTAGTTGTGTTTTATGATAATAAAGGGGCGACCCTGGGTCGCCCCTATTTATTTTACTATAATAATTCTTGAAAAATTTTACGGTGTTGGGTTAATTCCTTCGTACACCAACAATTGATCAGCAACAGTGCTCGCGCCAAGTTCGTTCACTATCGCAACAATTTGTGTTCCAGGGGCACTGCAGGTTGCTGAACCAATATATTTCGTAGTCCCAAATTCATCACCCGCAGCCTGAAGCCAGGAAATTCCTTCATCTGGCGCAAGGCTTTTGGTCAGCGTGGGAAGAGGAACTGAACCGTAAGGAGTAAATGTGCAGGTGACTGTTGCAGTAGCACCGCCCACATTCATCAAGTTAATGCTCGTCCAATATCCACTATTTGCATTCATGATTAGTGGTAAAACGACATTCGCAGAGGCTGTGGTTGGGTCGAAACCATCATAAGCGCCACCATTCAAGGTTCCTTTAAACTGGTTAACTTCCGCTACTAAGGGTTGTGCGGCACTATTGGTCGTAACTTTAGCAGATCCAACAAATCTAGTACCACCAACGCAAGTGGTAGTCATTCCAGGGAGTGGGACACCTGCGAATGGATAAAGTGCATACGTCTTGCTTTGACCAGCTGGAATCGTTTGTGTTTCGGTGCAGGTTGTACCAAACAGAGAAGGCTTATATGTAACAACCACATCGGTAGATACAGTGCCGGAATTTTGAATTTGGATACCAGTCTGGTAACCAGAGTTGTTTGCATTTATTAATGGCATCACTGGATTACTCGCCGTTGCACCAAAACCGTTATACGCAAACATGATCTTTGTGGATTCTTCAACGACAGTCGCTGCAAGAAGCTGACCGTTGGTACTTTCAACAATGGCTGAGAACACCTTGGGGTGTGAAGCCTCAGCTCCTTGGTCGAAAGTCATTGCCGCCCCAAGCTTGATGGGACTCGCGGGTGTTACAGATGTTCCATCACTATATGTTACTTTAACGAACGCATCACCATTGCCTGCGTTTTGAACATTGAACCAAGTATTATAGCCACTGTTTCCCTTCATGAGGAGTGGAATGAGGATTTTTGTATAGCCCTGGCTCGATGAAACATACGAGGCATTTGCAGCATAATTGTTGCCATGAATATTGCTTACCGATGCAATCTGCGTAGTTGATTCAATCACTACCGAGCCATTGAATCCCGTGTCGGCAGGGATCGGGAAATATACTTTAGAGCCTAATGGACCGATCGTATCCTCAACGGGGGTGACATTCTCTGTTCCATCTTGGTTATAAAAATGCAAGGTGATCGTAGCTGTAGCATTCTCCAAGTTTTGCACGTTTATACTGGAAGTATATGTGAATGCACCCGCTCTAGCTGAGCTGTGAGAAATTCCCAACCCAGCAACTACAAGCAAGAGAATAAGTATAAAACGTAATGATTTCATGGTAATTTGTCTCCTTTTCTGGTTTAGTATTCTAGTTCTATTTTATCGACACTTATCAGGAAATCAATAGCCCTTTAGAGGTATTAACGTCACTACAAAGATATGGTCTAAATATATATCTCTCCTACACTAATACTTTTGGGTTAATTACTTCTTCGGAGTTGATTAATTCCAAAGAATAAGCCTGCCCAAAATATTTCAAAAATAATAATTAAAATACGAGCAGCAATTGCGATTATTACTGCGATGGAAAATGGAACTATGCTCGATAAGAGTAGGCTTATGCCGAGCTCAGTAATACCAAAATTCGTCGGAGAGAATAAAAATAGGTAGGAGAGAGTACCAACCAATACCCAGCAGCCAATAATATATCCAATTTGATTATACGGAATGGGATATACGATATTCCCAATTTCATACAGTAATAGGCCACCTAGAATCCAAATGATTATGTAAGAGAGAAGACCAAATAATACTAATTT
>Ga0153916_10001209_pt1 | contig 18344 bp, 17 predicted proteins | sample Opewatmetagenome_FD_109642 | JGI IMG/M metagenome (GOLD analysis project Ga0153916, IMG submission 109642) | Freshwater wetland microbial communities from Ohio, USA - Open water 3 Core 3 Depth 4 metaG | ecosystem: Environmental > Aquatic > Freshwater > Wetlands | place: USA: Ohio, Lake Erie... | reverse complement strand
TACATTGCCCGGACGCGGCAACGCGCCCCTGTACGAACGTGCTGTTCATAGTCTATAACTATCGTAGCTATAGACACCGCCATCGTTCCGGAATCTGATACAGGAGCTTTCGGCCATGGTCATCGCTGGGAAGGTCAACACCGAGCGCGTCTACTACAACTACGGCGGCAAGCTGCCCCCCGTCACGCTCGAACCGGAGCCCGTGGCGCCCCCTCCGGTGCAGGACGGCCTGCCGAAGCTCATCACTGATACGACGCTCCGCGACGGCGCCCAGGACAGCCGCTTCGCCGTCTTCCCGCCCGACACCCGGCTCAAGTACTTCGACCTGCTCCACCGCCTGGACAACGGGACCGGCGCCATCTACGCCGTCGAGGCGTTCATCTACCAGAAGCGCGATGTCTGGACATTGGAGAAGCTCCTGGAGCGCGGCTACGAGTGGCCCCGCGTCACCACCTGGACGCGCGCGACACCCAAGGACATCAAACTGCTCGTCGACGTCTCGCAGGGCAAGGTCAAGGAGACGGGCATGCTCGCCTCCGCCTCCGACCACCACATCTTCGACAAGCTCGGCTACGCCTCCAAGGAGGAGGCGATCGAGAAGTACCTGCAGCCCATCCGCACCGCGCTCGAGCACAACATCACGCCGCGCATCCACCTGGAGGACTGCACCCGCGCCGACATCTACGGCTGGGTGATCCCCTTCATGCAACGCGTGCTCGAAGAGAGCAAGGGCATCGCCAGGTTCCGCATCTGCGACACGATCGGCTGGGGCAGCCCCGACCCGTATGCCTCGCTGCCTTGGGGAGTGCCCCGGCTATTTACCGTCCTGCGCGCCGAGACCGGCGCCGAGCTGGAGTTCCACGGCCACAACGACTTCGGCCTCGCGACGGCGAACTCGATCGCGGCGTGGCGCTACGGCGGCAAGAAGGTGAACGTCGCCTTCGCCGGCCTCGGCGAGCGCACGGGCAACACCTCGCTGGAGCAGACCATCGCCGCCCTGATCCGCCACTACGGCGATCCCCGCTTCGACCTCACGGCGCTCGAGGCGATGCGCCAGCTCGTCGACGGCGAGGTAACCGCGCTGAACGACCGCCTGCCGCTGATCGGAGAGGTGTTCACGACGACCGCGGGCATCCATCAGGCGGGTGTCGGCCGGCAGGCCGCGGCGCCCGGCGGCCTCATCTACTTGCCGTTCGCGGCGTCGCTGTTCGGCCGCAAGGAGGTAGAGCTGAGCCGCGTCGGCTCGCTCTCCGGCTCGGAAGGCATCATCTCCGTCCTCAACCGCGAGCTGGAGCGCACCGGCAGCGACACGCGCGTGAAGGAGACCAGCCGCGTCGTCAAGCAGATCTACGACCGCATCCAGGACGAGTACAACGGCCAGTACGACGAGCAGCACGACCACTGGGTAAACGCCCGCCGCACGTTCTTTACGTCAGAGGACATCATCGAGCTGGCCCGGGAGTTCGGGGCGCTGTAGCGAGCCGTCAGCCGTCAGCTCTCGCCGAGCATGTAGCTGCGGAGCTTCAGCTCCGCCCGATTCGACGGCCGGGTCGCACAGGCTCAACCGCAGAACTAGCGAAACGCCCCGTACCGGTACGGGGCGTCGCATCCTCCGAACGCTGCCCGCGGGGCCGAGTCCGCGGTTCGGCGTACAAACTACTCACTGCAAACGGTGAACCGTGCACTGTGCACGGTGAACTGTCAACTGTGAACTCCCCCTACGCCTTCTCCGTCACCTTGTACTCCAGCCGTCGCCCCAGCGCGAGCCGGACTTGCGCGTCGAGCGCGGGCAGCGCCGTGAAGAACAACGTGATCGGCGCCATCAGCAGCCACTGGGCGAATTGCACCGGGTACAGCCACACCGGCCACCTGCTCGGGCGCTGCGGTCGCATCATCATGTCGAGCACGATCATCCCGATCAGCGGGATCATGCACGGCATGAGGATGTAGTGCGATGCCGTGATGAACCAGTGCGGGATGTTGTGCTGCGCGAACGGGTGCAGGCCGATGAAGCCGCCCCAGCCGCTCGCCGACATGTTCGCCGCCACGCCCGTGATCAGGAACCACTGCGATGACCACAGTACGTGGTTCTCAGTCACGCTCCATGTACGGCGCAACCGCCGCAGGAGCGGGATCTCCGGGTGCCGCGCAAACTGCTTGATCGCGTACGGGATGTCCGTGCAGCCCCATGCGTGACGGCGCGCCTGCTGATAGTGCTCCCAGAACGTGCGCGTGTAGCTGTGTGCGCGCACGCCGTCGTTGCCGACGGGCAGCAGGATCGGCTGCACGTCCGGTTCGCCATCCATCTCGAAGAAGCACTTGAGGAACATGTGCCAGTCTTCCGGCACCACGTCGACGTCCCAGTAGCCGACGTCATGGCACATGCGCATGCTCAGGCTGTACGTCGACTGCGGAAACAGGACCGTGTACTTCCGCATCAGCTTCGCCAGGTGGTTGATGCCGCCCAGGCTGTTCTGGATGCGCAGCGGCGCCGGCACGTCCCAGACGTTGTTGTAGTAGAAGATCGGCCCCTGCCAGAACGTGCGGTAGCGCCGCGGGTTCGTCGCAAAGTAGTAGGTGAGCGCGCTGAAGTAGCGCGGGTGGAACAGCGTGTCGGCGTCGCAACTCGTCACCGTCATCTTGTCCAGGTCGAAGCCCATCTCGTCGCAGAACAGCCGCTTCGCCCTCTTCGCCGCCCACGCCTCGTTCGACGACTTGCCCCGCACCTCGCCCGCGATGTCCTTCGGGTGCGTCGTGCCGATCATCGCCAGGAAGCTCTGGCCGAACCGCTGGCGCAAGGTCTCGAAGCGAGCGGGCGCCTCCGCATCGGCCTCCTCCATGGCCACGACGACCAGCAGCTTCTCGTGCGCCACCTCGCTCTCGGCGAGCTTGCCGAGCGTCGCGCTCAGCTTCTCCACGCTCTCCTTGTAGGTTGGGATGATGATCAGGTGATGGATCTCGTCCCAGGCGATCACGTCATCGCGCGTCATCGTCTCCGCGTCGTAGCGCTGCCGCCAATCGACGCGCGAGGCCGCCTTCATGGCGCGATAGCCTCTGATGGAGTGGATGCCGTTGTTGAGCGAGCGCCACGCCCAGTACAGGTCGAAGCCGAGCAGCATGATCACCAGTGGGATCGGCAGGAAGTACGCGCCCCACACCAGCGAGGTGATCAGCGTCGCCGCGAGGGTCAACGGCAACACCTCCAGCCCGCGCGTGACCAGGCGCTCCCAGGCAGGCGCATGGACACGCTGCCGTACCGCCGTCGCTGCGTCCACGACTGGCTGCGCGATGTCCGTCAGGCCGGCCGGCGGCGCCAGCACCGCGACGGACGCGTTCGGCTCGACGGCCGCACGCATCAGCCGTCGCCCGCCGCCCAGGCGGTGCGTGTCGAACGCGTCGCCGAGATCGGGCGATGCGATCGGCTCCCAGACTGCGCGAAAGCTGCTGGCAGCCCGTAAACGGTGTTTGGTCGGCTTGGCGGCGGGAATGGTGCCTCCGTGCAGCATGTCAGACGGGCAAGAAAAAAGGTCGTCCATTCGTCCCTGGTCCGACCTTCAAAGCCTGCGAGGTTAGCTGGCGGCTTAGGGGAGAAGGTTCCCCTCTCGCCTTCCGGCGAGTTCAGCCCGGGTCCCTTTCGGTTCCCCCGCTCCGCTGCCTGAGGCGAGCGGATTAGGCTATTTCCAGTATGAAGTTGTCGCTGTTTCCGCCCGATCTTAGGGGTGCGCCGATCAGCCTGTCAAGCGACGAATGAACTATCATCGATCGCGTAGCACAGTTGGCGAACGCAGCCGCTCGCGTTTGTTATGTGAAATCTATCAGGCGGCGCCGTTGTCTTGAAATTGTCCATACCTCAACCATGATTCCGGCCCCCGGACGCCGTACACTGGCTATGAATCCGGCGCGCCGCGTGACGAAGGATCGTCCGTCATGACCCGCCGCCTCTACCTCGGCCTCGTCCTCCACAACCACCAGCCCGTCGGCAACTACGGCTTCGTGATCGAGCAGGTCTACGAACAGGCGTACCGCCCCATGCTGGACGCCCTCGAGCGCCACCCGGGCGTGCGCGTGGCGATCCACACCTCCGGCTGCCTGTTCGACTGGATCGCCGCGCACCGGCCCGACTACATGGACCGCCTGCGCGCCCTCTGCGATCGCGGCCAGGTCGAGATGGTGACCGGCGGCTACTACGAGCCGATCCTGCCGATGATTCCCGACGCCGACAAGCAGGGCCAGATCCGCAAGCTCACCGCTTACGTCGAGGAACGTTTCGGCCAGCACCCGACCGGCCTCTGGCTGACGGAGCGTGTGTGGGAGCCCGGCCTGCCCGCGCCGCTCGCGCGCGCGGGCGTCGACTGGACGCTGGTCGATGACGCGCACTTCCGTATGGTCGGGCTGCGCGACGACCAGCTCGACGGCTACTACATCACCGAGGACCAGGGCGAGCGCATCAAGATCTTCGCCGGCAGCCAGCGCCTCCGCTACGCGATCCCGTGGGCCAACGTCGACGACGTGATCGACGGGCTGCGCGCGCAGCTCGCCGGGAGCGTCAGCGACGCGCCCTACGCATTGCTCGGCGACGACGGAGAGAAGTTCGGCGCCTGGCCGACGACGCACGCGCACGTCTGGGAGAGCGGCTGGATCGAGCGCTTCTTCACGGCGCTCGAGGCGGAGCACAGGTGGCTTGAGCTGATGACGCCCGGCGAGTACGCGCGCCGCTTCGAGGGCCGCGGCCTCGTGTATCTGCCGACGGCGTCGTACGCGGAGATGATGGAGTGGGCGATGCCCGCCGACGCCTCGGCCGAGTTCCACCGCGTGAGCCACCAACTCGCCGGCGAGGGGCGCGACGACGTCCTCAAGTACCTGCGCGGCGGCTTCTGGCGCTACTTCCTCGCCAAGTACCCGGAGGCCAATGCCATGCACAAGCGCGGCCTGCGCATCGAGCAGAAGCTGGCTGGCGGCGATGGCGAGGCGCGCGACGCGCTCTGGCAGGCGCAGTGCAACTGCCCCTACTGGCACGGCGTGTTCGGAGGCCTCTACCTGCGCCACGTCCGCGCCGCAACCAACAGCAACCTGGTGCGCGCGGAGCGCCTCGCCGACGAGGCGGCGGGCGCGGCCGGCCTCAGCGTCTCGCACCGCGACTGCGATTTCGACGGCCACGCCGAGGTGCTCGTCCAGTCACCCGACCTGTCGCTGCTCATCCACCCGCAGGCCGGCGGCATGATCAGCGAGCTCGACCTGCGCCGCCGCGACCACGCGCTGCTCGACGTCCTCGCGCGGCGCCAGGAGGCGTACCACGAGGCGCTGTTCGAAGGCATCGAGCAGCCGGCCGGGGCGGAGGTCGCCAGCATCCACGGTGCCGTCCGCGTGAAGGAGCCCGGCCTCGTCACCGGCCTCATCTTCGACCGCTACCGCCGTGGCGGGCTGCAGGAGTGGATCGTCGCCGCGGACGCGTCCGTCGATGGCTTCGCGCGCGGCAGCGCGGCGACGACGTTCGAGCCAGCCGGCGCGTGGAAGCATCGCGAGCGCCAGGCGGCGGACAGCGCGACGGTCCGCCTCGACCGCACACACCACGGCTGGCGGGTGACGAAGGATGTCGACGTGCCGGCGCACGGCGAGTGGCTGACCGTGCGCTACGCGTGTACCAACACGAGCAGCGAGCATCGCTCGGCGCTCTTCGTCAGCGAGTGGAACCTCGCGCCGCCGCAGGCGCCGGACGGCGACGACCGCATCGCGCGCCTGGAAGCGGGCGGCGCGTGCGTCGACCTCCGCCACGACACCGGCAAGATCGATCGCGTGTCGTCGCTCGCCGTGCGCGGCAGCGCGGCGTACGGCGTACGCTGTGACGTCAGCGAGCCGTGCAACGTGTGGCACTTCCCCGTCGACAGCGTCTCGTCATCGGAGGGCGGGCTGGAGCGAGTGTCGCAGGGCGCCTCCGTGTCGCTCGTGCGCCCCATCGACCTGGCGCCCGGCGAGAGCTGCCGCTTCGAGTTCACGTGGCGCGTGGACGAGCCTTCCGGGACCTGAGGGCGGCCGTCGCGCGGCCCGCGCCGGTTGCGCTACTCTGTCATGGACATGCCCACCACCCGCGTCAACGGCATCAATCTGTATTACGAGGTTCACGGCGAAGGTGAGCCGTTGCTCTGGATCGGCGGCCTCGGCGCCAACGTGCGCGAGATCCCCTATCTGATCGACTCCTACAGCCGTCACTTCCGCGTGGTCGTCTTCGACGGCCGCGGCTGCGGTCGCAGCGACAAGCCGGCGGAGGACTACACCATCGCCGGATTCGCCGACGACGCTGCCGCGCTGCTGGATGCGATCGGCGTGGGACCGGCCCTCGTCTATGGATCGTCGATGGGCGGCATGATCGCCCAGGAGATGGCGCTGCTGCATCCGGCGAAGGTGCGCGCCCTCGTGCTCGGCTGCACGACGGGCGGCGCCGTCCGCGGCGCGCGTCCATCCGCCGATACCGTGCAGAAGATGGTGCGCAACCAATCGCTGACCGGCGACGAAGCGCTCGAGGCCGGCTGGGAGCTCGGCTACAATCGCTCCTACATCGAGGCCAACCGCGCGTCGCTGCTGGCCATGGCGCGCGACGCCGCGCAGCACGCCGCGCCGCGCGAGGCTTACCTGCGCCAGGTGATCGCCGCGGCGAAGCACGACACGTGGGACCGGCTGCACCTCATCGAATGCCCCGTCATGATCATCCACGGCTCCGACGACGTCATGATCCCCGCCGAGAACGCCTACATGCTCAAGCGCCACATCCCGCACGCCGAGCTGCAGATCCTCCCCGGCATGGGCCACGGTTACAACCTGGAGGCGCAGCAGCTCGCCGACCATCTCGTCATCGATTTCTTCCGCCGCCACGCGGGCGTCGCGAGCGTGGACGGTACGCATGCCGCACGCTGACGCCGGCGGCGCCCGCATCTACTACGAGGCCGCCGGCGACGGCGAGCCCCTGCTCCTCATCCCCGGCTTCGGCGCGACCACGACCGTCTACTGGGCCAACATCCCGGAGCTGTCCCGCCGCTTCCGCGTCATCGCCTTCGACCCGCGCGGCTCCGGCCGCTCCGATTCGCCCGCCGGCGCCTACACGATGGAGATGTTCGCCGACGACTGCATCGCCGTCCTCGACGTCGCCGGCGAAGGCGCGGCGCACGTCTTCGGCACGTCGTTCGGCGGCATGGTCGCGCAGCACCTCGCCCTGCGGCACCCGCGCCGCGTCCGACGCCTCGTGCTCGGCTGCACGACGGTGGGCGGCGACCGCCACGTGCTCCCGCCGGCCGAGAACGTCGCCCGCTTCCTGGGCGCCGCCGACATCGCCGACCCGGCCGAGGCCGCCCGCGCGGTCTACCCGTTGCACTACAGCGATGCCTACGCCGCCGCCCACGACGCCGAGATCGTCGCCCGCGCCCTCGCCAACGAGTGGCTCCGCTCGACGCCCGAGGGCCGCGCCGGCCAGCTCGCCGCCGTGCAGGGCCACGACACGCACGACCGCCTCCGCGACATTGCGGCGCCGACGCTCGTCGCCCACGGCGCCGACGACGGCATCATCCCGGTCAAGAACGGCCGTATCCTCGCCGCCGGCATCCCGGACGCGCGCCTGGTCGTTTACCCGCGCGCCCGCCACATCTACTTCGCCGAGTGCGCCGCCCGCGTCAACGCCGATATCGCCGCCTTCCTGACCGCCGGCGAGACCTCCGGCCCGAAGTAGCCGCAGGATCGATGCGGCACCGCCTGCTACGCTGACCGCACTCCAGCCCGCCGAGGAGGCCCGCATGACCAACGCGAAGATCAACGACATCGAGATGTACTACGAGGAGCACGGCGACCCCGCCGCCGAGCCGGTGCTGCTGATCATGGGCTTCACGAGCAACGCCGCCGCCTGGGCGCCCCAGATCCCGGCGCTCGCCGAGCGCTACCACGTCATCGCCTTCGACAATCGCGGCTCCGGCCGCACCACGCAGCCCGACGCCCCGTACACGGTGCCCCAGATGGCCGCCGACGCCGCCGCCCTGCTCGACCACCTCGGCATCGCGTCCGCGCACGTCGTCGGCGCATCGATGGGCGGCATGATCGCGCAGGAGTTCGCGCTCCGATACCCCCGGCGCGTCCGCAGCCTCGTGCTCGCCTGCACGACGCCCGGCGGCCCCCACTCCGCCGGCCACGACGCACTCATGGCCGCCACCGACGAAGGCCTCGCGCTCGACACCATGGAGTCGGCGATGTCGCCCGAACGCGTCAAGGAGATGCTGGAGCAGCTCTTCACGCCCGAGTACATCGCCAACCCCGGCCCCGGCTTCGGCCAGATGATCGCCTCGACCGTCCAGTTCCCGCCGACCGTCGCCGGCCTCAAGGGACAAACCCTCGCCATCCGTGCCCACGACACCTACGACCGCCTCCCGCGGATCGTCGCGCCCACGCTCGTCATCGCCGGCGACGCCGACCCCTTGATCGATCCCGAGAACTCCCGCATCCTCGCTGCACGCATCCCGGGCGCCGAGCTCGTGCTGCTGCCCGGCCAGCGCCACGGCTTCACCGCCGAGAAGCCCGAGGAGACCAACCGGGCCATCCTGGACTTCCTCGGCCGCCACGCTCGCCCGTCCGAGGCGCTCGCGCCCGCCTGACAAGGAGCACCACATGCGCGACCTCGCCCTCCGCGCCCTCGACACCGCGCAGCAGCGCGGCGCGTCGTACGCCGACGTCCGCATCGTCCGCCTCGCTGCCGAGGCCGTCGCCGTCCGCAACAAGAACGTCGAGGCCCTCACCTCCGACGAGTCGCTCGGCTTCGGCGTCCGCGTCATCGTCGATGGCTACTGGGGCTTCGCCGCCAGCCACCGCATGACGACGGATGAGGCCGACGCCGTCGCCGCCGAGGCCGTCCGCGTCGCCAAGGCCTCCGCCCGCGTCCGCGGCCCCCGCGCCGACATCGGCCCGCCGCAGTCCGCCAGCGGCGCCTACCGCACGCCCGTCGCAAAGGACCCCTTCGCCGTCTCCCTCGACGACAAGATCGCGCTCCTCCTCGCCGCCAACGAGACGATGATGCGCGTGCCGAACATCGTCTCCGCCGAGGGCAACGTCTACTGCCAGCGCGAGGACAAAGTCTTCGCCAGCAGCGAGGGCGCCTACGTCGAGCAGGAGCTGTACGAGACCGGCTGCGGCATCGAGGCGACGGCCGTCGACGAGGGCGAGGTGCAGAACCGCTCCTGGCCCAACAGCGTCGGCCGCCATCAGGGCACCGAGGGATGGGAGTTCGTCGAGCGCTACGACCTCGCCGGCAACGCCGCCCGCGTCGCCGAGGAGACGTCCGCCCTCCTCCGCGCGAAGCCGATGCAGCCCGGCGTCACGACCGTCATCCTCGACGGCTCGCAGGTCGCCCTCCAGATCCACGAGTCCTGCGGTCACCCAATCGAGCTCGACCGCGTCCTCGGCACCGAGGCCGCCTTCGCCGGCACCAGCTTCCTTACCACCGACAAGCTCGGCTCGTTCATGTACGGCTCGCCGCAGGTCAACCTCACCGCCGACGCCACGATCCCCGGCGGCCTCGGCACCTTCGGCTTCGACGACGAGGGCGTGCCCGCGCAGCGCGCCGAGATCGTGCGCGAGGGCCTCTTCGTCGGCTACCTCACGTCGCGCGAGACCGCCGCCGCCCTCGGCCGGCGCAGCAACGGCGCCATGCGCGCCTCCGGCTGGAACCGCATCCCCCTCATCCGCATGACCAACGTCAGCCTCGAGCCCGGCGACTGGACGCTGGACGGCATGATCGCCGACACCGACGACGGCATCTACATGGAGACCAACCGGAGCTGGAGCATCGATGACAGGCGCCTCAACTTCCAGTTCGGCACCGAGATCGGCCGCGAGATCAAGCACGGCAAGCTCGGCGACCTCGTGAAGAACGCCACCTACACCGGCATCACCCCGCGCTTCTGGGGGAGCTGCGACGCCATCGCCAACCGCGATCACTGGACCGTCTGGGGCACCCCCAACTGCGGCAAGGGCCAGCCCGAGCAGGTCGCCCACACCGGCCACGGCGCCTCCCCCGCCCGCTTCCGCAACGTCCAGGTCGGCCTCATGAAGTAGCCGCGGAGGCGGTGCGCTCTACGGGCTGTCGGCCATCAGCTGCGAAGTCGTTGGGTTATCCTTGGGCTGGCGGATTGGCCCGACTAGCCCTCAGAAGGATAACGTCATGCCCTCAGTTAGACCGATTCCTCTCACCGATCTGGAGGTCTCTCCCTACAACGTCCGCCTTCGCGAACCGGCGGAAGGCATTGACGATCTGGCTCGCAGCTTAGATCAGTACAAGCTGAAGCAACCCATTGTCGTCTACCGACGCGGGGGGAAATATCAGATCCTCATCGGCCAGCGGCGCTTTCTAGCAGCGAAGAAGCTCCGCTGGAAAGAGATCGACGCGATCGTTCAGCCCGCACCTGATGAGCTTGACGCGCGTGCCATCTCACTCAGTGAAAACGTTCAGAGGGTAGACCTCGACCCTCGCGATAAAGCCGACACGTGCAAATACCTGTTTGACCGCCTTGGTAGCGTAAGAAACGTCGCCAAGCGTCTCGGCGTCTCTGAGACCACCGTTAGACGCTGGCTCGACTATGCGGCCGTTCCTCAGGAGATGAAAGACCTAGTGGCGGCAGGAAAGATAAGTCGCCCGCTCGCTACGCGGATCGCGCTCGCTCTTGAGGATGATCCGCGTGCCGTGAAGCTCGCCAACGAGGTCGCCAAGTTGAAGCCAGCGAAAGGACTCCGTGACAGGATAGTCATGGCTGTTCAAGAGATACCCGATCGTTCGGTCGAGTCGATACTCGAACGGGCAGAGGAACTAAAAATGCAAAAGCGCATCTCATTTATTCTGCCCGAGAGCTGGAGCAAGCGCATGGATCGGGCTGCTCGGGAATTTGAGCAGGAGCCGGGAGAGATCGCGAGAGAGGCTACGATCGAATGGCTTCGCGTCAACGCTTGACTATGACTAAGGACCAAGCCCTAGCGATTGCGTTCAAGTACCTCAAGGGTCCCCGTCAGAAGGACTACATGAAAACCGCTGAGGCACTGGCGCTCTTACGCAGTCTCCCTGAGTATCCATCGAATGCGGCTGTCGGCAAGGCGGTACTCGTCAGCGGTGAGATCGTTCGCGAGTTCATCGCGCTTACACGGCTACCTCCCGAAATTCAACAGATGTTCCGAGATGGGTTGCTGCGGCTGGAACATGGCCGCCGTCTCCATCAGCTTGAAACGAAGACTCAGCACAATCTTGAGGAAGTGGCCGAAGCGATTCGGGACCTCCCCGCGCTGGAAGCGAGAGATGTGGTCTTGTATCTAATCGATCATCCTCATCTTTCCGTCGAAGAAGCGAAACAGAAGGTATTGGACGCGCGGGCGGTTGTGGAAGACGAGTACCACGTGATCGCCATACTCAACGCTGGCGAATTTCGCGAGGTTAGGCGACAAGCTAGAGCAGCACGGAAGTCGGTAAGCGCCTTAGTCTCCTCGGTCATTCGCGATTGGCTCGCGCAGGTGCGCCGTTAGCGAAAAAGAGTTCGAGCCATGCATTCAGAGCGGGAGATGGAACGAGATCGTAAGTCCGCTCGTCTGCGCGCGCGTCAGGCCGAGGATTGGAAGGAACGATTCCAGGGCTGGCTCATCGAGGAAATCAAAGAGCAACAGGCCGATCTTGCGCTGATCGAAGCTGGATCAGACAGCGAGAACCGACATGCGGCGATCGACGAGTTGAGGCTGCGGCTGCGCGAAATCAGGGACGATGCATCTCTTAGAGTCTTTGAGTCCCTAGACGAACTAATCAGTGAAGTGTTGGATGAGGATGCGTGGCTGGACGCAGTGGAGGCGCACGATCGTCTTGACGAACGCCTCTGCCGTTTAGATGCGCTGGAGAGAGAGCTACTACGAACACGCGATAGGGTTCGCAAGTTGTGGGTTGAAGAACCGGAGACCTAGGTCATGCAATCTGCGCCGCACGGCGGCATCGTATCCGTGGTGCGCAAGGGTAGACCCTTCTTGATTCGGTTTCGGAGTTGTCGCAGCGTGACCCTGTCGCGCGTACGGAACACCTGATCCGTGAGGCGCTGCTCTGGGAAGTGTTTGGAACGCTCCTCAAGCTTGATAGCCTTGCTGTAGAGATCCGGATGTTCCTCGTTAAGCCATTGCCATCGGTCTGCGGAGTTGAACGGACAGAAGAAGCAGCCGCTCTTGACGGGGACAGGCAAGCCTGCCGCAGCGACGATTTCACTGCACCTCTGTCGAGTGATTTTCTGATCGACCAGCGGGTAGAGATTGGTCACATAGGGCACGCGGCTATCCTTCATCCGCTCGATCTCGTCGTACGCGATGGCCAGATACTGATTGATCGGGGCACCGAGCGAACGGTAATAGCGATGGATGGGGTTGACCTTGAAGTCTCTCGTTGACCACCGCCAGATAGCCGACGGAATGACGCGGCGCTTGGCGCAAGTGTCGTAGAGGGAGCCACCGGACGGTCGCGTCACAACATGCAGCGGAATACCGTGGCTCTCGAAATAGCTGCACGCCACCTGCATGAACTCGTAGGTCTCCGGCACCTCGCTGCCCGTGTCAGCAAAAACCACTTCATCGAGGGGAGCCTTTTGGTCGATTAGCAGAACCATCAGCGCGGCGCTGTTGAGGCCGCCGCCGAAGCTAAAGATGTGCTTCTCCTGCAACTCCTGCATGGTGCCACTATACGTTACTGATCCCGGTTGTCAAGCGTTATACTGCGACCGACACGGCTGCCCTCCGCCAGGCCCGCTCCCGGCAGACCTCCGCCCCGCCGCCCCAGCCGCTGCCCCGCTGTCACCGCAGAAACCGGAACAGGCTCACCCCTCGCTCCAGTGCTCGCGGCTCCGCCACCAGCCGGTGCATTCTCACCCTGAACGTCTCGTCCGGCGGCGACACGAACGCCACCTCCTCGAACCCCCGCTCGTCGAACCACCGCCGGATCTCCAGCGCTACGTCCCGCCTGGGCCGCCCGCCGCGCGTCCAGATCACCGTCGCGTGCGGCGCGCACAGGCACGGCAGATACTCGATCGTGCGCACGATGTCCTCCTCCGAGATGTTCCCGAACACCCCGCACGCCAGCACGATCTCCGCCGGCACCGCGCCCTCGTAGCTGTCCGTCGCCGACGCGTCCCCGCGCACCACCTCCACCTGCTCCAGCCCCGCCGCCCGCGCCGCCTCGCGCGCGACCTCGGCGTTCCGCGCGTCCAGCTCGACGAGCCGCGCCGCCACCTCCCCCCGCCGCGCATGCCGCGCCAGCACGCCGATGACGTCGCGTCCCTCCCCTGCGCACATGCTGATGATGCGCACGCGCCCCGGATGCGCGTCCAGCGCCCGCCGCAACTGCTCCTGCACCACCGCCAGCCGCCGCGACAGCCGCGACCCCGGGTCGTCGTACTCCCGGTGCCACGCGGCCCAATCGCGTGTGTCACCCTCGGCCATCACCCACCCTCTACTCCGGAAGCCGCCAGTTGTCCGCGCCCGACCGCCGCCACCGTACGACATGTGCGAGATCGGCGTAATCTGCGGATTCCCCGTCCCTCATCTGTGTCCGTTGGCGCCATCGCCGGAGAAACACCGCCAGCGGCCGGCCAACCATCTGTGCCCATCTGTGTCATTTGTGGATAATCCGCCGCCCCCCTCATCTGCGTCCATCGGCGCCATCGGCGGATAACCCCCGCCATCTGCCGGCTAATCCATCTGTGCCATCTGTGTCATCTGTGGATCCCCTCGTCCCCTTCACCCCGCTGTGCCGCCGCTGCCCTCGCACCCCGCCGCGTTCCGCCGGTCGGAGCTTCCCTTCCCTTCAGGGAAGGCGGAACGCTCGCCGTGGCGAGGACCGTGGAACACTCGCCGCAGGAGAGAGGGTTAGGTCCGCGACGACCGACAACCGACAACCGACCACCCCGCCCCGTCTCGACTGCTGCTGGGATCAAGGTCAAGTGTTGGCCTGGTCAACGTCAACTGTTGGCCTGCCGAAAGGCCCATGTGGTGCACGGCCGCCTGCGATACGATCGCTGTGCGCGTCCTGCCGGGCGTCGAGCCCGCCCGCTCGCGCGGTGCGACTCACCCGAGGAGCGGACAACGATGGCCACCGTCCTGCACCGCCGGGAACCGCCGGCTGCGACGCGCCTGAAGCTCGCCGCGAGCGTGATCGTGGCGGTCCCCGCAGCCGCCCTGCTGGTCTTCGCGATCGCGGAGATGGTCGGTGGCGAGCCCAGCGGCTCCCAGCACATTCCCGAGGCCGCGCCGCTCCTGCTCCTGCTCGCGGCCGGCTGGCGCTTTCCGCGCGCCGCCGGCATCGTCCTGCTCTGCCTCGGACCAATCCTCCTCGCTGCCTGGCTGGTCCTCGTCCTCACACGGGGAGAGCCGGCTTTCCGCGGGCTCGCGATTCTGACGTGGCTCGCGGCTGGTATGATCTTCTTCGTGCCGCCTGTGGTCGCCGGCTGGCTGCTGCTGAAGGCAAGCCGGCTAACTGTGCCACGACCGGCTAAAGCCTAGGACCGTCCGCGACCACCGACCACCGATCACCACGTCTGTGCCATCTGTGGATCCCCGACTGAGACACTGACACACTGAGCCACTGACACACTTCCTAACCGCCCCTTAGCAGCCAGCCGCCGTCCTCGAAGCCCGCTTCCTCCGTCGCGCACAGCGCCGCACCGTCAGACCGCCGCGTGATCGCGTAGTGCAGGTGCGGCGCCTCCGAGTATCCCGTATCCCCCGTGAACCCGACGACGTCGCCGCGCCGCACGCGCCACGTCGCGATGATGTCGCCGGACGCTGCGCTGCGCGGGACTGCGAACGTCGCGCGATAGTCAGTCGAACGCGAGTGCCCGTCGGAGAACGCCCCCGCCGGCACGTTGGCGATCGTCGCGTCCAGCGACAGGTGCCCGAGGTCGATGCGGTACCGGTCGTTGACGATGCTCACGTACAGCCCCATCCCGCCACCCGGGCCCGGAAACGGCGACACCGGCGCACGCGCCCGGTCTGGGTTGCCCAGGTACGGCTCCCGCGGCACGCCGTAATGGTCGAACGCGTTTGACACCGTGTTCAGGATCAGCATCGCCTCGCCGTCCATTGTCGCGTGGACCGGCTGCCCCGGCTGCACGTACCAGTCGACCGCCGATCGCCCCTCGTACTCGACGTGCACGCGGCAGTTCCACCCGTCCTCGTTCGCCTGCACGGGGTCGTCCGACACCTGCAGCCGCTCGCTCGTCTCCCGTACCGTCGCTCCCGCTCCGGCCGAAACGACGTGCGTGCCCGGCGTCCCCGTCACGCGGTCCGTCCTCGTCGCCGGGTCCAGCGGGAACCCGATCGGCTCCAGCGCGTCAGCCACCGGCGCGGGCGTCACGCCCGGCTGCACCGTCGGGCTAGTGGCCGGAGCCGGCGTCGCCGTAACCTCGACCGACGGCGCGGGCGATGGCACGGCACTCACCGCGGTCGGCGTCACCGGAGCGGCGGTGCCCGTAGGCGCCTCCGCGCCGCCCCCACACGCCGCCGCCAGGCTGACGCACGCGACGACCGCGATCCACGCTCGCCGGCGCGTCCCTTCCGCGCGCTCGATGCCTTCAACGTCGCATCTCATCTGCGAAATCTGCGAAATCTGCGCAATCTGCGGATTCACCCGCCCCCCATCTGTGTCATCTGAGGAATCCCCCGTCCCCTTATCTGCGTGCATCTGCATCATCTGCGGAGAACCCCACTGACACGCTGACACACCGACACACTCCCCCTCGGTGACACGCCCGCCTTGGAGATCGCCGCCCCGCCACGTACCCTCGCCCCATGGTCACATACTGCGCCCACCGCCAGAAGCCGTCCCGCCGCCGCACCGCGTGGCTGCACAGCCGCTGGATCGCGAGAACTGCCGAACAGTCTCCCGCCGGCCGCCGCCCGTCGCCATGCCGACGCCGACGACCGACAATCGCGCCCGACAACGGTCAATCAAACAGTGTCAGGATCTCGGCCCCCCGCCAGCTTCGCGGATCACGAAAAAGTGGAGCAATCGCGAAAGAACAACCGTCAATCAAACGCCCGCCCGGCCGTCTGGCACTCTCGCCCCGCGAGTGCTTACGGTCCCGCCCGGCGATAATCAGACGGCCGCCTCCGCCGCGACGCCGTCTCGCACCAATCCGCCGCGTGTTCCATCATGAGTGCGTGCGGCGACCGACCACTGTGAACTGCGAACTGACAACTGAGAACTGAAAGGCCCCCATGAAGACCATCGACTTCCACATCCACCCGCCCGGCCCCGGCGGCCTCTCCACCCAGGAGCAGGCGCAGATGGCCGCCTACTTCCGCGGCGGCCCGCCGCCCGCCACCACCGAGGAGATGGTCGACTACTACCAGCGGCTCGACATGTTCGGCGTCCTCTTCGCTATCGACGCCGAGACCGCCACCGGCCGTCCGCCCATCCCGAACGACTACTTCGCCGACTGCGTGCGCCGTTGGCCGAAGACCTTCACCGCCTTCGGCAACGTCGACCCGTGGAAGGGCAAGGCCGCCGTCCGCGAGACGGAGCGCGTCAAGGACCTGGGACTCAAGGGACTGAAGTTCCACCCGTCGACGCAGCAGTTCTACCCGAACGACCGCCGCTTCTATCAACTGTGGGCGAAGGCGCAGGAGCTCGGCCTGATCGTGCTGTTCCACTCCGGCACGACGGGCGTCGGCGCCGGACGGCCCGGCGGCGGCGGCATCAAGCTCGGCTACGCGCGCCCCATCCCCTACATGGACGACGTCGCCGCCGACTTCCCGGAGCTCAAGATCGTGATGGCGCACCCGTCGTGGCCGTGGCAGGAGGAGCAGCTCGCCATGCTCGTCCACAAGCCGAACGTCTACATGGACCTCTCCGGCTGGTCGCCGAAGTATTTCTCGCCGTCGCTGGTCACGTACACAAACAACATGGTGCCGGACAAGGTGCTCTTCGGCTCGGACTATCCGGCCATCACGCCGGAGCGCTGGCTGCGCGACTTCGAGCAGGCTGGCTTCAGCGACGCCGTCCGCCCGAAGATCCTGCACGACAACGCGGCGCGGCTGCTCGGCATCGAGGTGTAGCGTGGAGCGACGGACGCACGTCGGCCGCAGCGGGCTGGCTGCGGCCGTGATGGATCAGGCGGGCACCGTCTTCTTCGCGCGGCGGCGGCGGCGTGCCGCCTTCGCGCGGGCGATGCGCCTGCGCTCGCTCTTGGGGATGAAGTGGCGCCGCTGCTTGATCTCGCGCAGGATGCCGTCCCGCTGGACCGCCTGGCGGAAGCGGGTGATCAGGTGCTCGGGTGATTCCCCGTCTCGAAGGTCTACTGCTGCCACGGACGCTCCATTTCTTACCCGCCGCGGCGGGCACGACATTCTAGCTGATTACCCGGCCGACCTCGCCGGCACGGCCGTCCCCGTTGCGCTTGTGCCATCCGCCATCGCCCGCCCAGAGCGTGCGGATGGCGTCCCACTTCTGCTGCTTCGTCGCTTCCAGCACCTGGAGCTGCTCCCGCAGCATGCTCTTGGAGCCGCCGCGGAGAGACGCGATCTGGCGACCGATCTCGGCGATCTCGCCCAGCAGCCGCTCGTGCTCGCTGGCGCGCCACTGCGGCGGCACGACCTCGGCGGCGTCCCGCACGGCGTCCAGCGGCTCGCCGGCCTTCGCCTTGCGGAAGATCAGCTTCCGCTTGCCTTCCTCGCCGGCGCAATCGACCGTGATGCCCCAGAGGTCGCGCGACACCGTCTCGGAGACGACGAGCACGACGCGGTCTGCATGGCGGTAGGTGATGTCCTGTTCGATGGGTTCGTCAAGGATGAACCGATAGTTCCCCTGGGTGGTGCTGAGCCGGAGACACCGGTCGGGGCTGTTGCGGCGGGCGAGCAGCCGGGCCAGCGCCTCGCACGCTTCTGCGGTCACATGCACTCCGACGAACCTCCTCTAGCCGGACGCCGACCGAAACGGGCCAGGCGACCGCGGAACAGCGGGTTGCGCGGCTGTGTCCGAGATGTCCCTTTGTGCGGAACACACGGGGCTCAAAGAATAGCACAGCGATGCCCGATCGGGCAATCGTTCTATGCGACGAATGCGCCCCAAGGCGGGGTTTGTGATCCGCCGCCCCCCGGCGGCGGAGGCGGGCGCCTGACGCTACGACGGCCGCAGCACGTTGGCGTGCGCCCAGCGGCTCAGCACGGTGCTGACGAGCGAGATGACCAGCGCGCCGAGGAACGCGGCGATGAACCCGTCGACGTGGAAGGCCAGATCCAGCAGTCCGGCGATCCACGCCGTCAGCGCCAGCATGGCGGTGTTGATGATCAGCGTGAACAGCCCCAGCGTG
>Ga0153916_10001208_pt1 | contig 18345 bp, 22 predicted proteins | sample Opewatmetagenome_FD_109642 | JGI IMG/M metagenome (GOLD analysis project Ga0153916, IMG submission 109642) | Freshwater wetland microbial communities from Ohio, USA - Open water 3 Core 3 Depth 4 metaG | ecosystem: Environmental > Aquatic > Freshwater > Wetlands | place: USA: Ohio, Lake Erie... | reverse complement strand
GGCACGGACTGCTCGAAGCGTGCCCGCAAGGCCTCGACCGCACGATCGCCACCGGCGAGCGGGGAGACCGTCAGGTTGACGGTCATCAGCTCGAGCACGCCGTCGTCGCTGCGCATCATCGAGGCAAGCTGCGGATCCGACTCGGCCGTCTGGACGCTGGAGACGATGTCCCCGAGTCCGGTCGGCGCGTCCGGACCGGTGATCCACGACGCCGTCTGCGCGATGTAGGCGCGGTCCGCGTCTGTCAGCCCCGACGCTCGCGAGAACGCGATGGTCGCCGACCCGGCCGAAACCTCACTGGGGAACGCACGCTCCAGCGCTGCCCGAGCCTGGACCGACTCCGCCGTCGCGGGCAGGAATGAGCTCTGGTCTGTCGACCCGACCTTGGCCAGCGATGGCGCGAACGCCAGTGCCGCCATGGCCGCCGCGATCCACCCGACCAGGATGAAGAAGCGGAACCGGAAGGCGAACGAACCCAAGCGCTCGAACATGAAACGCTCTCCGCTGTACGCGCCCCGCCGTGCGCTGCGCGACGCCGGCAGACGGACCGAACCCGTCGATGGGAACCAGCCATCAACTGTGGGCCAGGAGCCGATCGTCGACGCCTGTCGAACGTCCCAAAGAGGGGGGCCGTTCGACGCGATACGGAGGTTCCGGCGCCTGCGCTCCCGCCTCGGCGCTCAAGCTCGCACGCCGCGCTCGCCGCCGCACGTGCGGCGAGACGATCTGGCCGCTGCCCAGCCGTCAGGAAGGTGCAGGCGTTCGGCTGCGCGGCCCTGTGACGCCTGCGACGGAGTGCACCAGGACGCAGCACCGTCCCGGTTCGGGAGCCAGCTCCAACGCCGCGTTGGAATCCCCGAGGCCGGAAACGACGCCCTGGGCCCAGGCCAGGTTCATGCCGCAGGTCAGCTGACGGTGATTAGCGGCCAGGGAGTCGAACGGGCAGTTTCGAAGGGTTACGGTCCCGTTCGCGGCGTCGACTTCGGGTTCGTAGCCGGCCGCGCTCAGGACGTCCACGAGCGCGGCCCGCAGGCGACGGCGGCCGGGTCGTGGACCCGCGATTCGGCGGGCCTCTGTGCCGGTGACGACGCCGCGTTCTCGGGCGACCTCGGCGACCGCTTCGGTCGAGGAGGTACCCGCCAACCGATCGAACGCGGTCGCCATGACGTCCGCCGCAACGTCGTAGGAGCGGGGCGGGAGCGAGATGGCGACCTCTCGTCGTGCCCGCCGGTACAGCTTGGCGGGACGGCCGGCGCCCGGCCCGGTGCGACCGCCACGCCGTCGGTACTCGGCCTCGAGCAGGCCAGCCTCGAAGAGCCGATCGAGATGGAACGCGGCGAGCTCGCGACTGATCCCGAGTGACCCCGCCGCGTCGTCGCGGCCGACTGGTTCAGTCCTGGCAACCACGAGGTCGTAGAGGCGCCGACGTGTCGGCTCCTCGAGCAGGGCGATCGCGTCGATCGGGTCGAAGCTACCAGGAAGATCCATCATGAATGCACTCTAACAGAAAGCCCCACTATGAATACACTTGAGAGGGGAGACCGCACGAAGTAGACGTTGGTCCGTATGCGTCCGTGCGGTCCAAGGCAGGAGACATCCGGAGCGATCTCCCGGGCAACCGAGGAGGCCACCGCCCATCAGCCCCCGAACACGGACTGCGGCGGCCACTGGATCCAGACCGCGACCAGCACGGCGACATTCACCGCCAGGGCGGCGATCGTGTTGAACATCGGCCACGTGCCGAGGAAGAGCACCACGCCGATCATCGAGACGACGGCCGAACCGACGGCGACCGGCTGCCATACGTCGGCGGGCACGACGAAGCCCCAGAAGGAGAGGGCGGCTGCGACGAACCCGACCAGCGCCGCGATCCAGAAAACGCTGGCGAGCGTTGTTGCCGTCTCGTCCGGCAGCGCCGGCATCAGCCAGGTCCGGGCGGCAGCCCAGTCACCCGTGCTCGATCCCGGGCGGAACCGGATCCACAGCAGCGCCCCGAGCGCGCCACCATGGCCGAGCCCGTGGACGAGCAGCACGCCGCCGATCAGGAGCCTCAGCATCTCGTCAGACATCGTTGCCTCCGTCACGCGGTCTGGACGTCACGACCGGCTGGGGCGAGGGTCAGGTCGCGGGCAATGCCGGCGGCCCAGGCGTCGATCTCCGACCAGTCGCGGAAGTCGCCATCGGGAAGCAGGGCTCGACCGACGGGCATGGCCCTGATGGCGCGATCACGGAACCCGAGCTTGCCCGCGTCCAGGGCGCCAAAGAAGACCCGCTGATCGCGCGGGTGGATGGCATCCTGGAGCTCGGGGAACTCCCTCGGTCGCGAGATTTCCAGCAGGTCCCGACCTTGGTCGTCGGTCGCCTCGGTGCCGAGCGGACCTGAGCTGAAGAGCCATGTCGGCCGGTCGGCCAGAAGGGCACGGTTCTGCAGCACGAACTCGGTGGCTTCCTTGAGCCAGCGGCCGATGTAGGCGGCGCCGCCGATCACGAAGGCATCGAAACCAGCCAGGTCGCCGGTGGCGGTGACCGGTCGGGCGTCAGCCACCTGGCCCGCCGTCCGCAACTGATCGGCGATCCGTTCGGCGATCCCGCGGGTCGCCCCATGCTGGCTCGCATATGCGACGAGGATCCTCACGACTGTTCTCCTTCTCCCGGCGTGGTGTAGCTGGTGTGCCGCAGGCCGTGATCGGACTGCAGGTAGATCCGGAAGCGAAAGGTGTGCAGGCCGAAGACCGTCCCGACCGCCGCGCGGCGGACGTCCATGCGGGACCTGGACACCCGCCAGCACGGCCAGGCATTCCAGAACGTACCCGATTCGCTCAGCCTCACACTTAGCCCCACCTGAGGCGGTCGGTGCCAGTGCCAGAGCGCCTCTCTTGGGGTGCGTCGCGGCGTTGGCGCGTCACGGCGCAAGGCCATCAGGTCGATGCAGAAGTCGCGACCTCTGGCACTTGATCAGCGCGCAACCCACGAATGAGGGTTCGTTCATGGCCACCGTGCTCCCGACGTCCGATGAACCGCTTCCGTATGGGCGGCTGATGACCCGCTTCCTGCCTGAGATCCACCGGGGATTCCTGTTCGTCAATCGATATGTCGCCGTGCCGCTTCTGCGGTCCGGGCTTGCGCCGCTCCTCAATTCCCCGGTGACCGGGTCGCTGATGGTGCTTCGCACCCGCGGCCGGACGTCGGGGGAGTGGCGAGACGCGCCGCTCGGGTACCTGATCCTCGACGGGCACGTCTATTGCTGTGCTGGCTTTGGGCATCGAACCCAGTGGCTGCGCAACATCGAGGCCGACCCACGGGTGGAGGTTCTCCTGCCCACGCTTGCCGTCACCGGAACGGCCGAGCAGGTCAGCGACCCCGATGAGTGGAGCCGAGCGATGCGCGCGCTGTTGGCCAGCATGGGAGTGATCGGTCGTGCCACGATCGGCGACGTTCGTCGAGCGTCGGACGAGAAGCTGCGCTCGATGGCCGGCGGTCTCCCGCTGGTTCGCGTCCGGGTCACCGGGCTGGGCAGCGGACCGTTCGATCCTGGCGGCCAGGGCTGGATCGTGCCGACGCTCCTGAGCGCCGTCTGGCTCGGGGTCCGGGTGCGGCGTCGGCTGCGGCGGCCGCGGCGGAGCCGAAGAGGCTCGTCAGCGGGCGCCCGACGCGGCGGCGAGGCATGATCGTCGGACGCGCCGACCCAGGCGGTAGCTGAGTCGACCGAGGCCGATGTCGGTCGGGATGACCAGCCTCCGTACGAGCGAGCTGCCCGGGGTCAACCAGCCGCCGTACGTGTTCGGTGCGTGCCACGCCCGGCGAGCCGGATCCAGCGTGACGTCGGCCACGATCACATCCTCGACGTCATCCAGCGCGCCGACGACGGTCCCGTCCGAGTCGACGATCCGCGAGCCTCCCTGCAGCTGAAAGACGCCCGGATCCATCAATCGACCGAGGACTCCGGACATTCGCGCCATGGGGCCAACCTGATTGACGAAGACGGCCGGCACGCCGAGTGATCGCGCGTACGTCACGGGGAGCTCCGCCATCCGCTCGCGCTGTGCGTGGATATCGGTCTCGCTGACTGCACCGCGTGCGACGGCCGGGGTTGGCGCGGCATGCGGCATGAGCACGAGATCGACCGAGCGATCGTGCAACGAACGAAGCACCCGGGGCGACTGGCAATCGGCGCAGATTCCGACACCGAGCTTCCCGATCGCGGTCTGGATGACGTGCGCACCGTGGCCGCGCCGGAAGAGGTAGGCCTCGGCGTTCGCCTTCTTCGCCCACCCGACGACCGTGCCATCCGGTCCGGCAACGGCGAATCCGTTGACCACGTCGTCGCCATCCCAGACGGCGAAACCACCGCCCAGGAAGAGCGCGAATCGATGCGCCATCATCGTCAGCCACTCGGCCGTTCGCCCGGTTGGCCTCTCGGTGCGCCGCCAGAGGTCGCGATTCGCCAGGTAGCCGGTATTGAAGAGCTCGGGCAGGACCACGAGGTCGGCCCGTTCGGCCGCCGCCCGCGTGACGAGGGGCTCGGCGTGGTGCAGGTTCGCGTCGAGCTCGCCGAGCCGGGTCCGGAGCTGGATCGACGCGATGCGAAGGGTACGGCTCGTCACGTCCTGCTCCTTCGTCCTCGCCCTGCTTGGCCGTGGCGCACGTCAAGGGTTCCGGCGTCCGGCGAGAAGCGTCACCCCGAACTCCTGCGGCGGGAAGTGCCAGAGGGCCTCGATGGCAGGGCCGAGTTGCGCCCGATCGGGGCGCGAAACCGTCGATTTCGATGGTCCTGCTCATGCACAATGTGCCGACGTCCGGGGACCGTCACGCAGCACTTGCCCGTCACACAGCACCTGCATGGAGGTCGTCCCCGTGACTGCCGCGGCTCTGCCGATCCAGCCATCGCCGTTCGCCGTGCTGCGCAGGCGGGCGTTCGTCTACATCTGGAGCGCCCAGCTCGTTTCCACGATCGGGGACGCGCTGACCAGCCTGGCGGCAGGGATCATCGTCTACCGTCTGACCGGCTCCGCACTCAGCGTCGGATTGATGCTGATGGCCACGGCCGTGCCGGCACTCGTGTTCGGCCTCATCGCCGGCGTGGTCGTCGATCGCTACGACCGCAAGCGGATCATGGTCACCGCCGACCTGCTCCGCGCCGCGGTCGTGTTCACCATCCCGTTCCTGGTCAACGTGCACGTCGTCTGGCTGTACGTCGCGGTGATGGTCTCCGCCTCCATCACCCAGTTCTTCTCGCCGGCCAACGACTCCGTCCTGCCCGAGATCGCGCCGGAGGAGGAACTGGGTGCGGCGAACTCGATCATGGCCATCGCGCAGTTCGGCTCGACGGCGGTCGGCTTCGCGCTGGCCGGGCTGCTGGCGTCGTCGCAGTCGATCGACGTCGTCTTCTGGATCGACTCCGGGACGTTCATCTTCTCGGCGTTCATGATCAGCCTGGTGCGGATCGCCCCCCTTGTGGTCGAGGAGTTGACCACGGTGCGGGAGATGATCCGGAACCTGACCTTCGGGGCGCGGTTCATTGCCCGCACGCCGATTCTTCGATCCCTCAACCTGGTGAAGGCGCCGATCCTGGTCTGCTTCGGGCTGCAGAACGTGCTCCTGCTGCCGTTTGCGATCAGCGCACTCCATGCGACGGAATTCGAGTACGGCCTCCAGGAAGGCCTCACGTCGGTCGGCTTCGTGGTCGGAAGCCTGTTCATGGCCAGGTTCTCGGACCGCCTGCGCGAGGGCCAGTGGCTCGTCCTGAGCTGGGCCGGGATGGGCCTGTTCGGTCTGGCCTATTCGTTGTCGTCCTCGGTCTGGCTGGCGATCGCACTGATCTCCCTGTCCGGCATGCTCAATGCGCCGTCATTCGTGGCCGGCCGCCTGATCAACCAACGCCACACGCCCCGTGAGATGCGTGGCCGGGTCTTCTCGACGAGCGGCGTCATCTCGACGGTCCTCTTCCTCGTCGGCATGGGCCTGGCCGGCCTGGCGGACCTCATCAACGTGCGGGTCCTCTTCTTCGGCGGCTCGGTGGTCGTCGTCGCGGCCGGCCTGATCACGGCTGTCCTGCCCGGCCTCGGGCAACCCGCTGCCGAATGGCGCCGAGCGATCGGTCTCCTGCGTGGCGCCGGGTCCGCTCCGGGCATGGCCTACGGCCGTCCCGCGAGCGTCGCCGATCTCGAGACACTGCTCGGCTACGTGCCGGCGCTGGCCGGCCTGCCACCGCGTGACCGCGAAGCGCTGGTGACCCATGCACGAGTGCGCGATGCGGCCGCCGGCACGGCCATCATGCGAGCGGGCGACGCCAGCGACTCAGCCTTCTTCGTCCTGGGCGGCCGGGCCGTCGCCGGGCTGGCCCGCGAAGGCGAGCCTCAGCGCACCCTGTCGGCGATGACCGCCGGCGACATCTTCGGGGAGATCGCTGCCTTGACCGGCGGAACCCGAACGGCCGATGTCGTCGCCGAGGAGCCCACCACGCTGCTCGAGGTGCCAGCCGACACGCTCAAGGTGCTGATGGCCGTCCCCGAGTTCAGCCAGCTCGTGCAGGGCAAGATGACCGAACGCCTGGCCCGGACCGCGAGCCTGTCCGACCTGCCGCGGTTCGGCGGCATCGACCACGGCGCCCTTCGCCGGGCACGCGCCGAAGTGGCGGGCACGAGCGCGAACGGGGCGGATGCCGGGGCCTGACGCCTCGATCCAGTTGCTCCGCTACCCTCGGCGGTGATGCCAAGCCGACGTTCCGCGGCCACTCACCATGCTCCGGTAATCAGCCGCCAGGCGCTCAATCGGGCGCTCCTGGAACGTCAGCTGCTGCTCCGTCGGGTGGCCATGCCAGCCGAAACGGTGATCGAGCACCTCGTCGGGATGCAGGCCCAGGTCCCAACCGATCCGTACGTCGCCCTCTGGAGCCGGATCGACGGGTTCCAGCCGGACGAGCTCTCGAACCTGATCGAGACGCGTCGGGCCGTCCGCGCGACCGCGATGATGCGCACCACCATCCACCTGTTGACGGCCGACGACTGGCTCGCCCTTCGGCCGGTCCTGCAGACCGTGGCGGAGCGCGGCTTCTCGACCGGCAGCCCGTTCGGGCGCCAGCTGGCCGGCCTCGACATCGACGAAGTGCTGGCGGCCGGCCGTGCCTTGCTCGCGGAGAAGCCCAGGACGATCGGCGAACTGAGCAGACTGCTCCACGAGCGCTGGCCGGATCGTGATGCGACCTCACTCGGGTACGCCATCCGGCTGATCGTCCCGCTCGTCCAGATCCCGCCGCGCGGGCTGTGGGGTCGGAGCAGCCGGCCGATCCTGGCAACCGCCGAGTCCTGGCTCGGTCGCTCGGTCGGGACCGACGCGGCACCCGACGCGATGATCCTGCGCTACCTGGCGGCGTTCGGGCCCGCAACGGTGATGGACATCCAGTCGTGGTGCTGGCTGACCCGGCTGACGCCGCTCGTCGAGCGTCTCCGCCCGCAGATGCAGACGTTTCACGATGAGCAGGGGCGCGAGCTGTTCGACCTGCCGGATGCTCCCCGGCCAGACCCGGAGACGCCTGCACCGCCACGCTTCCTGCCGACCTACGACAACATCGCGCTGTCGCACAAGGATCGAACCCGGATCTTCGGCGATCTTGGCAACTGGACCGTGGTGGGCGCCGACGCCATCAACCGGGTCTTCGGCGGCGGCTCGCTGCTGGTCGATGGGTTCGTGCTGGGAGGCTGGCACCTCGATCGCGACGGCGACAGGGCCACACTGGTGATCACGCCGCTCCGGCCGCTGCCGCCGTCCGAGGAGCCGGCGGTCACGGAGGAGGGCTACAGGTTGTTGGGTCTGCTCGCCGCCGGAACGCCGATGCACGATATCCGGTTCGAAGCGCTGGCCTAACCGTCCATGCCGAGTTCACCGCCGCGATCCTCGGGCTGGCCGGCGATCGCGACATAGGCGCCGGAGAAGGAAGCGACGATCGAGCCACCGCTGGTGACTGCCGCGTCGAGCTCGACCCGGGCCTGACCTCGGCGCCGCAGCGCACGGATGAACCGCTCCCAGGCCGGCTCTCCCGGGGAGTCGCACGTGGCCACGAAGGCGCCATGGATCGGCAGCCGGTAGTCCGTCGCGCCGCGCTGGATCACGACACGCCCGACGATCCCGGCTTCCTGCACCCGGAGGTGGACAAGCGTCCAGGCGGCCAGGATGGCCACCGAGGCGCAGCTGCCGCCGAAAACGGTGCTCCGGTGGTTGACGTTCGGCTCGAGCGGCGCGCTCAGGGCCACCCGTTCGAGGCCAGCCTCGACGACGCGAATGCCCATGGCGCGCGAGATCGGGATGTGCTCGTGGAGATACCCCTCGATGGCGTTCGGCGTCATGGAAGCTCGCACGCCTCGTTCCAGGCCTGGACGACCGGAGATCCATGCTCCCAGCCAAGGACCGAGATGGTCCCCGTTCCGAGAGCGAAGAGCCCACCGGATTCAGGCGAGAGTCCGAGCCAGCGAGCCGCAAGGACGCGCAGGAAGTGTCCGTGCGCAAAGACGAGGGTGTCGCCGGCTGCCCGACCGGACCGAACCCTGGCGACGATCCGGTCGGCCCGGGCCGCCACACCGCCGATCGTCTCGCCACCGGGCCACGGTCCGGTCCAGATCGTCCAGCCGGGGAAGCTCGCCCGGATGTCTGAGGTCTCCAGGCCCTCGAATGCGCCGTAGTCCCACTCCATCAGGTCGGGATCGGGCACCGCGACCTCGCCGAACCCGGCGAGGGCCGCGGTCTCCCGGGCCCGCGACAGGGGACTGGTGAGGACGAGCTCGAAGGCATGGCCGGCCAGTCGGCGGCCGAGGGCACGGGCCTGCTCGCGACCGAGGCCGGTCAGAGGCACATCGGTGCGCCCCGTGTGCCGACCGAGTCGCGCCCACTCCGTCTCGCCGTGACGCACCAACCAGAGAGCTCCGCTCGGGCCCGCCGCTTCCACCACCATCACGACGCCCCAAGGTTCGTGTCGGGGCGGGCGACCTCGGCCGGATCGGCGGCGAAGAACTGACGAGGCTTCCAGCCGAGGACGGACGCAAGCAGCACGCCCGGAACCTGGCCGATGACCGTGTTGTATCGGTAGACCTGGTCGTTGTAGAGCTCCCGCCGGTCGGCGATCATCGCCTCCAGGCGCTCGATCTCGTCCTGGAGGTCCTGGACACTGGACTGGGACTTTAGGTCGGGATAGCGTTCCACGACGGCGAACAGGGATCGAACGGCCGAGCTCGTCGCATCCGACGTCGCGGCCTGGTCCGGGATCGGCGCGGTCGGGGAGTATGCGGCGCGCGCCTGGGTCACCTCGGTCAGCACATCGCGCTCGAAGGCCATGAGCCCACGGACGGCCGATACCAGGTTCGGCAACTGATCGTGGCGCTGTTTCAGCACGACGTCGATGTTCGCCCACGCTTTGTCGATCCGCTGCCGTAGTGCCACGATGGCGTTGTAGCTTGCTAACACGATGTAGGCCGCGATGGCCACCAGGAGAACGACCGCGAATAGAGCAGCGAGGGCCGGAACGTTCACGCGCCGAAGCTGCCGCTGAGCGAGAGCGCCAGGATCACCGCCGACGCGATGGCCAGGCCGGCCCCCAGCAGGCCCACGGCAAAGCGGGCCTGGTCTCGGTCCACCAGGGCGTTCGGCGTTCCGTACGCGATCAGGAGGGGTGACTCGTCCGACGCGGCGAGTACCAGGGAGTCCGGGGCGATCTCGAAGCGCCGCTCTGCGATAGCGGCCGCCTCGGCCGTGGCCAATGGCAGGGGATTCGCGGCCGGATCGATGTCGGGAGTGGTGACCGGCCGCCCGATTCCGAAGCCTGGGATCGCGGCGTTTCCCCAGGCGTGCTCCGGGCCGTCGGCCAGGGCGCCGGCGGCTCTCGCGTCGGCCATGTCGGCGGCGGTCTCGGGATCCGCCTCGATGTCGCTGCCGCCCATGCCGATATCCGCGCCGGCCGGGTCATCCAGGTCTCGAAACGGCAGCGCTCGCCCGACGATCGTCACGGCGTCGCCGGGTTCGAGCCGGGCTTCGCGGTATTCCCGGCGGCCGCCCTGGCGACGAAGCTCGCGCCATGCGGGCAAGCCGGTCGACGAGCCTGGGTCGTGAATGGTCAGCAGGCCGGCGATCGCCGTGGCTCGATCGACCTCGGCTGTCTGCGTCGCGGGACCGGTTCGAATGGCCAGCCCGGGCGGCTCGTCGCCGGCGAGACCCGTTTGGTCATGGAAACGGAGAGGTGCGTCCACCCGGGCGCCACGCGGAAAGACGCGCAGGCTGCCCGTCGAGTCGCGCACCCGGAATCCGACCGAGCGCTCCTCGCCGTAGGCGACGTCGGGGATGGACGCGTCGCCGCCGTTGCCGACCGACGCGCGGTAGAACACGCAGGGCACGCTCTGGAGCAACGATACGAGGGTGAGCTCGGCCGGCTCGATCACGCCGCTGATGCGCACCTCCCCGGCCGCCGCCGAGCTGATCGTCGAGGTCGAGGTGTCGGCTACCTGGAGCGCGGACCGGTAGCCTCCCAGACCGCGCACGACGAGGGCAAGGCCAGCGAGGATCCCGGCGATCGAGGCGGCGAGGATCCACTCCATCGAGGACGAGGGCACGAACGCATCGTACGGGACCAGGCAGGGCGTTTGCGACGAGGACGGCGGACGCGACAAGGACGGCGCGAACGCCGCGACCAGGCGAGTGGCAGCCGACCGGGGAGCGGGCCTACTCCGCTGGTCGTCCGGGTCGCATCGCGACCAGGAGCAGCAACAGGCCGAGGCCCACGAGCCCAATCGGCCACCAGATGTGGAAATCGAACCAGGGAACAGCCTGGCGCAGCAGGAACAGGGCCCCGGTCACGATGAGTACGACCCCGAAGATGAAGCCAGTCTCTCCCGAATAGGCTCCTTCATGGCGTCGAGCTCGTCGGGCAGATCGCCGGGCCGCACGCCACTCGGCGCGAGTCTGCGACGGCGTCGCGGGTGACCCGGCGATCGGAGGAGTCGTCGCGGACGGAGGGGACGGCGGCACCGCCGACGCGTCAACGGGCCACGGTTCAACGGACCCCTCGGGCACCACGATCGCCATCACGATGTAGACGAGGATGGCGACGCCGCCCGACAGGATCGCCAGCAGCGCCCAGATGATGCGCACCAGCGATGGGTCGGCATCGAGCGTTTCTGCGACACCGGCCGCGACGCCGGCCAGCATCCGGTCATCGCGCGATCGATGCAGCCGCTCAGCCACCGCATCCACCCGCGGGGTCGAGGCTGATGGAGCCGGCATTGGCCTGCGCGTGCAGGTCGATCTTCACGGCCGCGCTGTCGAAGCCCGGCGTCTGCCAGGTCGAACCACTCTTGACCAGCCCATGACCTTCGAAGTCATAGCTGGACACGATGCTTTCACTGGTCTGTATCCGCAGGCCGACGCCCGGAGCCGTGCAGACCTTGACGGACCCAACGTTCACCTCGATCGAGCCCGTCATCGACAGGCTGGGCAAGGTCACGCCGATGGAGCCGGCATTGAGCTGGATCCGGACATCGCGGATCTGACCGACGGACCCCAGGTCGACTGTCGCCGAGCCGGCATTGACCGTCGTCTCGAAGCCGCCGAGCTTTGCGCCGGCCAGGCTCACTGTCGACGACCCCGCGTTGAGCGTCAGCTGCGTGTCCAGCTGCGGTCCATCGGGGAGGGTGATCCGCCAGGTCTGGCGGTCACCGAACGGGCCGAAGATGCCGCCGCGGTTGTCGCGGGTGCTCACCCGGAGGGAGTCGTTGTCGGCATCGAGATTCGGGCCGCCCCCGTCACGATCCTGCCCTTCGATCTGCCAGTTGGTGCCCGGCGCCACCGCCACGGTCAGGTCGCCGCAGCTGAGATCGACGTCGACGGACGCCGACGAGCCCGTCAGCGAGCCTTGCCGGGACGCAAACGCCGTCGTGCCGGTGCCCGGTCCGCAGCCGATGTCGATTCCTGCCACGCCTCCGGCGAGAAGGCCGCCCACGATCACGCCGAAGGTGGCCGCCACGATGAACCCGCCCAGGAAGCCGTAACGAGTCCTGGACAGGATCAGTCCGACACCGATCCCGACCAGGATCAGCGGCCACAGACCGCCGACGTTCCGGAGTTGGTCGTCGGAGAGATAGCCGGCCCGAACGGCCAGCGGAATCGACCCGGCGAGGATCAGGAAGATCCCCCAACCGAGAAAGCCACGGTGCATACGCATGGCGCAACACTACCCGTGGTGCCGCGGTGGGCAACGGCCGAATGGCCTCAACGTGACGTGACGTGCCGCCCGTGTGCTAGCCTCGCCCCGGGCGGCCGCAGGCGACCGGTCCCCAGTTCGGCCCCGGGAGACGGAGGGCGGGATGCGCCTTACCGAATGGCAATCGCGATCGCCGAATCGCGATTCGACGGCGCCCAAGGTCATCACGTCCGCGACGGAGGCCCTCGCCCTGCTCGGCGCCGGACGCGATCCCGATTGCTGGATCGCCTGGGGCGATGACCCCAGCACCCGCTACACGATCCTGGCCCTCGCGCCGTCCGGGCTCGCTGTCGTCAATGTTCGCGTGAATGTGCCCGGCGAAGGGCCGCGCGCCGCCGGAAAGCTCGTCCGCTGGCACCGCGTCCAGATTGGCGAGCTGTCGGTCGAGATCCAGGGTCTCAACCGCCTGATCACGTTCCAGCTCGAGTCGCAGCTCCTCCGGGGCGCGAACGACGAAGCGGACCAGGTCGCGGCGTTCGTCGACACCGTTTTCGCCGCCATCGACGGGCGCTGGACGGCTCCGAGCGGGACCATCCCGCTGCCGCGTCCGCCCACGGCCGGCACATCGGACGCGGTCCCGCAGCTGCCGGGACCGACGGCGTCCGACCGCTGACCCGCGCCGTCAGCTTCGACCTGGACGGGGTCCTGGTCGATTCGGAGATCTGGTGGGACGAGGTTCGGGCGGATTTCGCAGCCGACCTCGGCAGGCTCTGGACGACCGACGACCGGGCTGCGGTGATGGGCGGGAACACCCGTACCTGGGCAAAGACCATGGGCGACCGGCTTGGTCTGACCATGCCGCTCGATCGGATCGAGCGGGCGATCGTGGGCGGCGTCGTTGAGCGCTACCGGCGCGACGGGCCCCCGCTGACCGATGGCGCGATCGAGGCGGTTCGACGAATCGCGGCGGACTATCCAGTCGCCGTCGCGTCATCGGCCCATCGCGACGTGATCGATGCGGCCCTTCGGGCAACCGGCTTGCTCGACGTCTTTGCGGTCGTCGTGTCCGCTGACGAGGTGGCCCACGGGAAGCCGGCACCGGACGTCTACCTCGAGGCGGCTCGCCGTCTGGGCGCGGACGCGGCGGACTGCCTCGTGGTCGAGGACTCGATCAATGGCGTCCGAGCCGCCCGGACTGCGGGCATGACCGTCGTCCTCGTGCCCAACCACAGTATCCCGCCGGCGCCCGGTACAGCCGACTCGCGCACGTCGTGCTGGCTCGCCTGGCGGACCTCGATCCACCATTCGTCCCCATGGCCGATCCTCAGCCATGACCGAGGCGTGACGTGACGGCCAATGACGTGCCCGTCGCGGTCCCGGCCTGGCGGCGAACCCTTCGCTACTGGATCGCGAGGATCGTCGTCCTGGTCCTCGTCAGAGCGTACGCTCGAGTGCACGTCGAGGGCCGCGGTCGGCTCCCCCCGGGTCCCGCGATCTACTGTTTCAACCACCTCGGCTGGGTCGATCCATTCGTGCTGATGGCGGTGCTGCCGATGCGCCCGCGCCTCCATTTCCTCGGTCCGAAAGAGGAGGACATGCGGGTTGGAGCCCGCAACCGGGTCATGGCATGGTCCGGCACGCCCATCCCGTTCCGTCCGGAGAAGGACAACCTGCTCGGGGTCGCCCGCCGCGTCCAGGCGGTGCTGGCGAGCGGCGCGGTCATGGCGATTGCCGGCGAAGGCCGAATCCACGCCTCCGAGTCGGAGCTCTGGCCGTTGAACGAAGGAACCGCCTTCTTCGCCCTGCGAGCATCGGTGCCGATCGTCCCGATCGCGATCAACGGCACGAGCTGGCTCCACTTCCGATCCAGGGTCAGGGTCAGGGTGGGGGAGCCGCTCGAGGCATCCGGCCGTCCGGACCGCGAAGCGGTCGACGAGCTGACCCGAAGGACCTGGGCGGCGCTCCATGCGATGGTGTGCGACGCCCCGGACGTGCCCGAACCGGGCCGCTTCGGGCGCTGGCTGACGGAACGGTTCAACGATTGGCCGGAAGGGTCGCGCGACGCGACCCGGGCGGCCGGCGAGGCCCATCGCGCTGGCGACTGCTGACCCGTCTGGCATACTGCGGTCACTTCAGAGCACGTCAGGAGGGACCGTGGGCGCGACAGGGCTGTCAGCTGATCCGACTGAGTACCGAGCTCGCCTCGCGGATCAGGGCGACGAGCAGATCGACGCCTGGGCCGCCGAGCTGATGCGCGACGTGGCGATCCGCCGTGGCGTGATCCGGGTGGTCGAGGATTTCCGCCGCGCCGGTGAGCTCGACGAACGGGGTTTCGAACGGGTGTTCGCTTCTGGAGGTGGCCCGCCGGCGGTGATCGGCCGCGACGCATCCGGCCGGCTGATGGTCCCCGCGATCACGCTGCATGCGCTCGTCCCCGGGATCCGGTCACAGCTGTCCGACAGTCGGGACCGACTGATCGCCTACCTGGTCGCGAACTTCGGGGAGATCGTCTACGTCTGAGGTGCCTCCGGCACCTCGGCTGGCCCTCGGCGGGCTGATCCGCCTGATCCATCCGTTTCCGATCCTGCTCGACGGGATCGTCAGCGGCGCGGCCGCCGTGCTCGCCGGCGGTGGCGCATCGACGGCTTTCCGCCTCGGAGTCGCCATGCTGGCGCTTCAGGCGTCCATCGGCGCGCTCAACGATCTGGTCGACGCGCCGATCGATGCGGGGCGGAGGCCGGCCAAGCCGATCCCGGCCGGGTTGGTCTCCCCAGGGCTGGCTCGTGCGGTCGTGGTCGGCGCGGCTGGTCTGGGTCTCGCCCTGACGGTCCCGTCCGGTCCCGGCACGGTCGCCCTGGCGGGGCTTGGTTTGGCCATCGGGTACGGCTACGACCTCGCGGCGAAGGGGACGGCGTTCTCGTGGGTGCCGTTCGCGCTCGGGATCCCGCTGCTCCCGGTCTTCGGATGGTTCGGCGTGGCAGGCGCGCTGCCGGCACCGTTCGCGATCCTGCTCCCGACCGCTGTCGTGGCTGGGGCGGCTCTGGCCATGGCCAACGCGCTGGCCGACGCGGAACGTGATCGAGCGGCCGGGATCGGTTCGGTTGCGATCAGGCTCGGCACGAGGCGTGCCTGGGCGGTCGTCGCCAGCCTCGATTCGATCGTCGCCTTCGTTGCGATCGCGTCGCTCTGGCTCACGGGACCACCGATGCCAGGCCTTGTGGCGGCGGTGCTCGCGTCCTGCCTGGTGCTCATCGGCCTCGGACTTGGACAAAGCCCTTCGGCCGCGCAATTGGAGCGTGCCTGGGAGATTCAGGCGGTCGGGCTGGCCCTTCTTGGAGCCATCTGGCTGTGGGGGATGGCCCGGCCGGGGTAGGCGGTCGGGGCCGTCGCGCCTCGGAGGATCCCTCACGGGTCGTTTGCCTTGGACGTTACCATGGTCGACACCCCGACGCACCGAGAGGTCTGAGATCTTGACTCGCTTGACGCGATCCGCCCGCGGCCTCCTGGTCGCTCTCGCCGCCCTTGTCCTCACCGGCGGGGCGGTCTTCGCCGCGCGAGGCATCCAATCGGCATCGACAGCCGGCACGCAGAACGCCAGTGCGGTGAGCGGCAGGACGGTCCCCGCTACCCAGGATGCCGGCGCCCCCGACTCGAACGAGAAGCCAGATGCGGATGAGACGCCGGAGCCGGCGGAGACCCCAGAGGCCGAGGACGGCGCGCAGGGCGGAACCAGCGACAGCCCGGTCGCGAACGCCGACCGCCCGCACAACCACGGCTGGTTCGTGTCCCAGGCGGCGAACGCGCAGACCCCGGACGGTTTCGACAACCACGGCGACTACGTCTCGTCGATCGCCCGGGGCGATGCCGGCAAGCCTGACGCCGCGACCAGCGGTGCCGACAAGTCGGCCGCCGGCAAAGCCAAGGGCGCGGCCGCGAAGGCGGCCCACCAGGACTGAACGCTCACACCCGGATACGACGAAGCCGGCACCACGCGTGCCGGCTTCGAGATTCACGCGCTCGGCGTGCCTCAGGCGTCCGGGTTGTCGCTCCGGACGATCGCGATCGCGTTCTCCAGCTTGAGCTTGGCGATCGTCAGGTACTTCGCCAGGTTGGCCCGATCGGTCGCCGGGATCGCACCCCGGAGCTCGGGGCTCCGCAGCAGAGCGACCAGCGTTTCGACCGCGTCGGCCAGTCCCTGCTTGGCGTCGAGCAGCGAGTCGTCGGTGACCGCGGGCGATGGTCGCGCCTCGGACCAGCCGGCCGCCTGCTCCGGTCCCGGCTCAACGGCCACTGACGCCTCGGCGATGTCACCCCCATCGGTCGGCGTTGCCAGGCGAGGGTGGCGACCCTCGATCTTGTCGCGGAGCTTGATGAGTGTCAGCTCGCCGCGGGCAACCTGGGCCGCCAGCCGGCGGCGTTTCTTGGGGTCGTCGACCTTCATCAGCTCGTAGGCGTGCGACAGGCTGTCCTTGCGCAAAGACACCAGTTCGCGGATCTCCGGCGGCGCGTCGGCCAGGCGGAGCCGGTTCTCGAGGTAGCCCTTGTCCTTGCCCAGCTTGTCGGCCAGCTTGCGGATGCTGTAGCCATGCTCGCGGACCATGCGGTCGAACATGGCCGCCTCATCGAGCGGGCTGAGGTCCTCTCGTTGCAGGTTCTCGATGATCGCGATCTCGAGGGCGGTGTCGTCATCGATCTCTTCGATGAGGGCCGGGATCGTGTCGAGCCCGGCGAGGCGCGACGCCCGCCAGCGACGCTCCCCGGCCACGATCTGGTAGGTATTCGGACCGAACGGCCTGACCAGGATCGGCTGCAGGACCCCGTGCTCGCGAATGGACGCTGCCAGCTCGTCAAGTGCCTCCTGTTCGAAAACGAGCCGCGGCTGCTCCGGGTTCGGCTCGATCCGCTCGACATGGATGATCCGGACGCCAACCGACCGAGTCGATCCGCCGGGGGAGAGGAGGCTGACGATCGCCGGCGAGAGTTCGCTCTCTTCTGACAGACGTCGGGCGGCGGCCGCCCGGAAATCAGTTCGGGCCAAGGTCGATCACCTCGCGTGCAAGTTCGCGATACGTGCGGGCCGCATCGCTCGTCCCGGCGTAGGACGTGATGGGCCGACCAACGAGCGGCGCCTCACCGAGCTTGACGGTATTCCGGACGATGCTGTTGAAGACGTAGTGATCGCCGACGACGCGTAGTTCATCGAGCATGTCGCGGGCGAGATTCGTCCTGCTGTCGTAGAAGGTCGGCAGCAGTCCGAGGATTCGCAGGTCGCGATTGAGCTTGAGTCGAATCGCGTTGATCACCTTGACGAGGTTGTTGAGCCCCTTCATCGCGTAATACTGCGTTTGGACCGGGATGATCACGCCGGCCGATGCCACGAGGCCGTTGACGGTCAGCAAGCCGAGGTTGGGTGGGCAATCGATCAGGACGTAGTCGTACGCCGCGATCTGCCCCTCCATCGCCTCCCGCAGGATCTGCTCGCGACCCAGGGCGGTGAACAGCTCGCCCTCGGTCGAGGCGAGGTCGATGTGCGCGGGGGCCACGTCGATCCCGGCGATCTCGGTCGGCAGGATCACATCCACCAGCGTTGATCGCCCGTCGGCCAGGACGTCCGCCATCGAGCGCTCGACCGTGTTGAGGTTGATTCCGAGGCCGGCCGTGAGATTCGCCTGCGGATCCATATCCACGCACAGCACGCGGTAGCCGTTTTCCGCCAACGCGCCCGCGAGATTGATCGCGGTCGTCGTCTTGCCCACGCCGCCCTTCTGATTGGCGATCGCGATCACGTTCGGCACCAGGGCATCACCTCGAGAACTGCGCACGGACGGATGAGGTCTGTGGATGGGGGCACGCGTGGCGTCATGCTACCCCCTCGGACGCCTCCTCGGGCACCCCGGTTATCCACACGCTTCGCGAGTTGTTCACCGAATCTGTGGATATCCGAGCCCGGTTCTCGGTTATTTCGCGATGAAGAGGGTGAGGCAGCGCCGTGCGCTCATCAGGTCGATATGCACGACTATGATGGCGTCCGTCTTTGCGCAAGGACACTTGGAGGTCCGGCGGCGGTGTCGACGAATGAAGAACGGTTGACCCAGCTCGATCGGATGCGAGCCGAGGCGTTGCTCGGCGGGGGAGCCGTCAGGATCGAGCGCCAGCACGCGTGGGGC
>Ga0153916_10001207_pt1 | contig 18347 bp, 12 predicted proteins | sample Opewatmetagenome_FD_109642 | JGI IMG/M metagenome (GOLD analysis project Ga0153916, IMG submission 109642) | Freshwater wetland microbial communities from Ohio, USA - Open water 3 Core 3 Depth 4 metaG | ecosystem: Environmental > Aquatic > Freshwater > Wetlands | place: USA: Ohio, Lake Erie... | reverse complement strand
TTGGGGGCTCTTCCGGTCCTAGGGGCAAAATACGAGAAAGGGCATCCTTTTCTCTAGCCCAGGCGTTCACGCCTGGGAGCGGCAAGGGCCGAAGGGAACTGATCGTGAGCCCCGTTCACGGGGATTCCGAGTCACGGCTTTAGCCGCCCCTAAAGGGGCTTCAATTCAAAGGTTACGTCGATTCCCGCGGTCCCAGGCGTAAACGCCTGGGCTAGGGAAAACGCCTCGGCCAGGGAAAATGCTACTTCAGCTCCTTTGCACCCAGAAACGGAACAGCCCCATTGGGGGCGATGGACCCACTGGGCGGCCAGGCTCCTTAGCGGCCCGCGGATCGGCTCAACCGGTCGGCCCAATACAACGGCTCGGGGAGCCGCCGACCCGCCAGCAGCGAGCGGACCACCTTCTCGGCCATCGCCAGGCTGACCCGGTGGCCGGGCGAAACGAAGATCGGCCGCCGGCTCCGCAGCGATGGGCGGATCGCCACCCCGATCATGCGGCCCTCGTGGATCACCGGCCGCGACTCGAGCGGCCTGAGCCCTTCCAGTTCCACTTGGCCGCAGAGCAGCTTCTTGGTCACGCCGATCGTCGGCACGCCGGCCACCACTCCCAGGTGGCTTGCGATCCCGGCGTGTCGCTGGTGGAGGACCCCGCTACCGTCGACCAGGAGCACCTCGGCGAGCCGACCGGCGGCCCGGGCCTTCTCCAGCAGGGCCAAGTGGATAGGCAGTTCGCGGAAGCTGAGGTAGCTGGTGATGTAGGGAAACACGACCCGGCGGCGAACGGTGACCGACCACACCAGGCTTCCGCCGGCCATTTCCACGAGGGCGTAGGCCCCCACGCCTTCGTCCTCGCGCGGATAGGAGACGTCGACCCCGCCGACCAGGTCCGGCATCCGGCGGCGGCCGCGGAGCGAGACCTTTGCCAGCACCTCCTCCTGGACTTGCTTAAGGCTCTCCAGGGGGCGATCGCCGGCGAACTGATCGAACCCATACCGGTCCAGGTCGACGGCCCCCTGCCGCACCTCGACTCCCTCGGCCGCCAGCCGCCGGGCCCTGGGCCTCCACTCGCCCGCGGCCGATCGGTCGAGCTGCCCGTCGCCGGGCACCACGCGGTGGCAAAGGCAGGCGGCGTCATGTTCGTGCTGAAGGAGGAACTGGGCGACCCAGCGCGTGGCGATCGGGTTGCCCAGGGCCTCGGCCAGCCCGCGGTACGTCGTGACGCGCCCCGGCGGCACCTGCGCGAGAAGCTCCCGCAAGTGCCGGCCCATGTCCGGAATCCCGCCCACCGCGACAGGCATCTTGTTCGCCTTCGGGGCTCGGCAATCCCAAAACTGCCTTGGGAACCAACTGGCCGGATCTTACCCCATTTTCCGCCCGAAAAGGAAGCCTCTTGAACCAAAACGGTGCCACGCGGCGAGCGAAGGGGTCCCTGCATTGCGGGCGCGAGGACTTGGCGGCATAATTGCGGTCGGGTGTCGGCGAAGCTCCCCGAACGGCGACGCACACGACGGTGCGTTTCGTGCACGCTCAAGGACAGGAAACATCCCATGAATCCCGCCACGATCGGCGTTTCGGACGTGCGGGCCCCGTTCCATCCGGCCAGCAGCCCCGACTACGTGCCGCGCGAGCCCTTGCGGAACCTGCAATCGCAGCGGCTGCGGCAGGTTGTCTCGCGGGCCTACGAGCACGTCGCCGTGTATCGCCAGCGAATGCAGAAGCACGGCCTGACGCCGGAGGAGGTCCGCGGCGTGGAAGACCTCCCCAAGCTCCCCTTCACCGTCCAGGGCGATCTGGGCGACGCGTACCCGTTCGGCATGCTCGCCGTGCCCCTCCAGCAGGTCTTACGGCTGCACCCCTCCAGCGGCGCGACGGGCAAGCCGATCGCCGCGGCCTACACCCGGCGCGACCTGGACGTGTGGACCGAGCTCATCGTCCGCTCGCTGGCCTCCTGCGGGGTCGGCCGGGGCGACGTCGTTCAGAACGCCTGCGGCTACGAGCTGTTCACCGACGGGCCGGGCCTGAACTACGCCGGCGAGGTCCTCGGGGCCACCGTCATACCCATCTCCGGCGGCGACGCCGGCCGCCAGATCACGGTCATGAAGGACTTCGGCGTCTCGGTCATCTGCTCGACGCCGAGCTACTTCCTGTACCTGGTCGAGCGGGCCGAGAAGATGGGCGTGGACCTCCGCGAGCTCCCCTTGCGGATCGGGGTCTTCGTCGCCGAGCCGTGGAGCGAGGCGATGCGCCGGCGGATCGAGGAGTCGGCCGGGATCCGGGCGTACGACGTCTACGGCCTGCCGGAGAGCACCGGGCCCGGGGTGGGCGCCGAGTGCCGGCACCAGAGCGGCCTGCACCTGTTCGAGGACCACTTCTACCCGGAGATCGTCGATCCGGCGACCGGCGAGCCGCTGGCCGACGGCCGGGAGGGCGAGCTGGTGCTGACCGCGTTGAGCAAGGAGGCGATGCCGCTCGTGCGCTACCGCACGCGGGACCTCACGGCGATCGTGGCCGAGCCCTGCCCGTGCGGCCGCACGCTGCGGCGGATCCGCCGGATCGACCGCCGCGGCGACGAGATGTTCACCGTCCAGGGGGTCAACGTCTTCCCCTCGCAGATTGAGGCAGCCCTGCTGGCCGTCGAGGGGACGCTGCCCCATTATCAGATCGTGCTGACCCAGGCAAACGGGCTCGACCAGGTCGAAGTCCAGATCGAGGTCACCCCGCAGGTCTTCAGCGACCGCATCGGCGCCTTGGAAAGCCTGCAAAGCAAGCTGGCTCATGAGATCGAGGACGCCCTGGGGATCAGCGTGCCGGTGCGCCTCGTCGAGCCGCACACGATCGAGCGGAGCCGGGGCAGAGCCAAGCGGGTCGTCGACAAGCGGGAGACGTAGAGGGTTCAGGGTTCAGGGTTCAGGGTTCAGAATTGTGGCGGCAACGGTCCTTGTGAAGTCCGCTGGACGGGCTGAGCCCTCAATCCTGGGCCGTGAACCCCGAACCTGAAATCGAGTCTTGAAGTGTCCTGAACCCTGACCCCTGAACCCTGACCCCTGAACCCTCCGATGCGAATCCCACAGCTTTCCCTGTTCATCGACAACAAGCCCGGGCACTTGATCGTTCCCTGCCGGCTGCTGGCCGACGCGGGGATCAACATCGTCACCCTGTCGCTGGCCGACACGAAGCAGTTCGGCATCCTGCGGCTGATCGTCCGCGAGTGGCAGCGGGCCCGGGAGGTGCTCGAGGCGGCCGGATTGGTCGTCGCCGTGACCGAGGTCCTGGCGATCGAGGTGCACGACCGGCCCGGCGGCCTGGTCGAGCTGCTGGCGATCTTCGAGCGGGCGGGGATCAACGTCGAGTACATGTACGCCTTCACGGCCCGGCTGGGCAATCGGGCGGTGCTGGTGTTCCGCTTCGACGACCTCGACGCCGCCATCACCGCCCTGACCCGCGCAGGCATCAACCCCGTAAGCCCCATCAATCTCTACGACCGCCTCGAAGAGGAGTGAGACCACCTTCGCTCGTCCAGCGCGATCCCCCGGCTCAGCCCTTTCTCCGCCGCAGGCGGGTGATCTCCTGCCGGCTGGCCCGCATGTCGTTGGCCACGTCGATCAGCAACAGGATCAGCTCGCCGAGACCCCATAGCAGCACGGGTCCCGTGAGCACGAAGCCGAACGAGAGGGCAAGCCCCCAGAGCTTGGCCTCCCAGGGCGCGTCGCTCAACGCGACGGCCACGAGGCTGACTAGCGCGGCCACCAGCACGAGCAGAGCAAGGAACTGGAGCAGCCCGGCGATGAACCGCAGCGCGGGGTAGCGGCCCGCTTCCGCCGCGGCCAGCGTGCGGCGCTGCCGGGCGTGCTCGAACCGCCTGGCTTGTTCCCGCCGCAAACCGTCGTCCTGCTGGATCAGCTTCGCCTGCTCGTCGGGCGAAGGCATGTCGAACGGCTCGCCACACACCGGACACCTGGCCTCCCGGCCCGCCAGCCGGGCGGAATAGGGTATCAGCATCTTGCAGCGGGGGCAGAGCGTCTTCATGGCACGGGCTTGGCAGCAGGATCGTTCGGCCTGGGTTTGCTGGCCGGCCGAGCGAACGACCTGCTCATCATCCTACCCCACGGGAAACGCGGGATGCCACTGCTGGCCGCGACGCGGGGGCCCCAAAACGCGGTTTGCCCCTGTTCCGCACCCCCAACGGCGGTTGTATAATGAAGAGGGGAGCGATCCGGCGGAGACCCCCACGGGAAACCCCGGCCCGGCCAAGGCGTCACCACGCGACAAGGGACGGTTGCAGTCCGGGCACTGAAGAGGCGGCCGGTAAGATCATGGGAATCCGATTCTATTGCCCCAACGGGCACAAGCTGCACGTCAAGGCATTTCAGGCGGGGAAGCGGGGAATATGCCCCCATTGCGGGGCAAGCATGGACATTCCCTACCAAAGCACGCGGAAGAGTTCCAAGGAACTCAAAGGCCGCCGCCAAGCCCAGGGAGCGGCCACCGCCCGCGACGTCGTCCAATTGATCCAAGACGAGGGGCGTCGCGCCGCGGCTTCGGCGAAGTCGTCGGGTCGGCCGCCGGGCCAAGACTTCCGCCCAAAGGACGCGCCGCGATCGGTCGCCACGGAACCTGCCCGCCGCCCTGCCGAGCCCTTGGTGCCGTCGCGAGAGACCTCGGGCGTGGGACCCCCGGGAGTCACTCCGCTCGATGGTCCACCAGCGACTGCTCCCCCCCATGTCCCAGCACCCGAGTCGCTAGAGAGTTTGCTTGCCGGTGATCGCGGCACCTCTGCCGTTCGGCAGTCTGCGGGGTCGGATAGGTCCGATCCGCTGGCTGATCCCTCTGAAGTGGTATGGTACGTCCGCCCGCCTTCGGGCGGTCAATACGGGCCGGCCACTCGGGAAGTGATGCGAAAATGGATTCGGGAGGGGCGGGTCAGCCCTGACTCGCTGGTATGGCGAGAGGGCTGGCGCGACTGGAAGGAAGCCGTCGCGGTGTTTCCGCAGCTTTCCACGAGCGACGCTAGCGACACCCTCCCCGAACTGGAGAACATCATCGCCAACGAAATGGCGCTGGCGTGGGACGACGGACGGACGACCTCCGCTCGACGCAAGGATTCCGTGGGCAGTCCGCTCTGGGTGATGGGCATCCTTCTGGGCATCGGCCTTGCCATTCTGCTCGCGGTCTTTGTCTGGGTCAAACTGTCCTGAGGCGATGGTCTTCTGGGCGGGAGACCCACCCAGGGAGGGGCAAGCGGGCTGAAGACGATCTTGACTCAAAAAGCCCTTCCTGCGACACTCCCCCGTCTTCGTGCAGTTGTGGTCCATGTCCGTCGGCCTGTGGGCGGGACCCGGCTTCGTTCCTCCCCTCGCGGCAGTCTGAAGCAGGAGATCGAAGGGATGCGATCCACGCATGCTGTCTGGTTGTCGGTCCTCATGGGACTTGTTCTGACGGGTTGCGGAAAACCGGCCGGCTCTGGTCCCGACGCGGCATCCGGCGGCAGCGGCGCTGCCGCCAACAACCCCGCCGCGGTCGCCGACAATGCCGGCTCCTCGGCAGCTCCGCGGAACATGGATTCCCCGGAAGGAGCAGTTTATCAGTTCCTCACGGCGATCCGGGCCGGTGACGACAGGAACACGGAGGCGATGTTCACCAAGCTGGCCCGGGCGAAGATTGCGGAACTGCAATACAACGTGACTCCACCGGGAAGCGACACGGCCCGCTTCGCGGTCGGCAAGGTAGAGTACGTGGCGGATGACGGTGCCCGCGTCGAGGCGACCTGGTCGGACCTCGACGTCGATGGGAAACGACAGGCGGAGAACATGCTCTGGATGGTGCGGCGAGAGCCGGAGGGGTGGCGGATCGCGGGGATGGCGGCCAACGTCTTTCCCGGCGAGCCGCCCGTGTTGCTCGACTTCGAGAATCTCCAGGAAGCCCTCCAGAAGCTGCAAATGCTCAAAGAAGAGATCGCCAAGCGGGAGAAAGGCGATGGCCAGCCCGATGCCGACGAGGCGATCCTCGCCAGGCAGGACCAGGATCGGGCAGGAAAGCAGCCTGCATCCCCCCGTGCGGGCCCCCGGCGTCCCGATGAGTCCTATGTGCAGCCCGAAGTAGCCGGGAAAAGTCCGGCCGATTCTGCGAATCGATGAGCCTTGTTTCTCCCCGCGCACGAGGATAAGGGTCTGGTTCCCTGGAGTTAGTAAGATAGCTGGGTAACCTTCCCTGAACTTGTGGAGTTCTCGAGTCAGGCCGTTGCATCCCTAACTCATTGTTTCCAAGAAGCTTAGCAAAGCCGTCTGGCAGAGGGCCCCAACTCGGGAGCCCTCTTTTGTTTTGCGCGGATCCTGCCCTGATGGGGGACACGTGCCCAATTCTTCTGGGCATCTCGTCCAGAATCCCCAGAACTCCGCTGCAACCCAACGCGCATATTTTCTAATTCCTCCCCGCTTGACAACGAGAATTCGCATGCTAGCTTATCGTTCTAAGCTGTGCATTTGTTACCAGACGGCTAACCGGCAAAACTTGAACAGGGGGTTTCCGGCGGCTGTCGGGCATGGCTTAGATTCCATAGCCGACTCCTCTTCCGTGAGCCGTCAAGGGTGGGGAGCAAGAAAACGGATGACGGCGCTATAGCGAAACCCGTAACGCTACGGTACCTGTTAGTTGGAGGATTCACGAATGAGACGTACCTATGTGATTGGCATCGCGGCCTTCATCGCGGTGCTGGGCATCGCCCTGGCAGCCGAGGCCGCACACTGCCGGGCGAGGACTTGCGCGCCGGCAACGTGCGCTCCTAAGACTTGCGCTCCGAAGCCCTGCGCTCCGGACACCTGTGCGCCGAGGGAACGCGGCCGGCTGTTGGACCGGGCGAAGACCTGTGCTCCGAAGACCTGTGCTCCGAAGACGTGCGCTCCGAAGCCCTGCGCTCCGCCGGCCACCTGTGCCCCGAAGCCGTGCGTTCCGCCGGCTCCGAAGCCGTGTGCTCCGCCGGTCACCTGCGCTCCGAAGCCCTGTGCTCCGCCGGCGACCTGCGCCCCGAGGACGTGCGCACCGAAGACCTGCGCTCCGAAGACCTGCGGCCCGAAGCACGAGCGGCACTTGCTCTGCCGCAGCAGGGCTCGAACTTGCTCCCCGAAGGCTGCTTGCTGCGAGGTAGCCTGCGGTGGCGCGAAGGCGGCCCCCGCGCCCGCTGCTCCGCCGGCCCCGCCGGCCCCCGCCGCTCCGAAGGCCCCCGCCAAGGCCTAGGGCCCGTCGGCCGGTTCGTTGGGTACTTGGTTTCTGGCAACGGACCTGAGTCACACCATTCTGGGGCGGGACTATCCCGTACGCCAGAAAAGACCGCGAGCCGCGACTTCCCCTGTTAGTCCCGGCTCGCCAATCCGGTCAGAAAGAGCCGGACCTCCTTGGAGGTCCGGCTTTATCTGTTTCTTGGAAAAAAATGCGGGTTAGGGAACAAATTCCGCCGAATATACCGTCACGATCCCTGGATCTTGCCTGAAATAATGGGCGCCCTAGTCAATCTGGGGGTTTTCGCTCGGCAATGGTCGACTCATGCCCGGCGGCAGTAAAGGGTTTCGATCCCCACCCGCCTGGCACACCTGTTTCCAGTCCGGTCTGGGCCGGGAGGGGTTCCCGCTATGTCTCGCGCGTGGTTCGCCTGGATGGTGGTCGGTTGGGCTGCCGCGGCCACGGGCTGCACGATGTGCAGCAGTCCGTACTACGAATGCGGCCCCACGTTCAACGGCGGCTGCCCCCAGCCGTGCAAATCGATTGCCCGAGCCGGGTCGGCCTTTTCTGGCGTGCCGGCCTCCGCGCCCGGGGCAACAGACAGTGAGTCAATTCCCGGCGAAGTCCTTTCGGTGGACGATCGTGCGGTCGACCAGTCGCCTCCAAGCCCGCCGGTAGCCGCTCCCGCCACGGTCCAGCCTTTGGGGTCCGGCGGATGGAAGCCGAGCCGTCCTCGGGAGGCTTCGCCGCGGCCCGCCCTTCCTGCTGGGCGAGGCTGATCCGCCTTGCGGAAAAGGTCTCCAGGCCGCACAATTTCCGGCATACTCGCCGGTACGCGGTACGTGACCTTTTGCTGCGGTGGAAGACGTGATCCTGCCTCGCAACTGGGGTTCCAAGGCGTGGGCCCTTCCCGGCGTCCGGGTCGCTTCCCTGGTCGCCGCGCTCGCTGTGGCCGCCGCTTCCGCGTTGCCGCCGGCAGGCTTGTCCTCACTCGGGGGAAGTTCTCGAGCGGCTTCCTCTCCGTTGTCCGGAACCGAGAAGCCTCCGCTGGAGGACGCTTGCCGGGAGACGGCTGATTGGATCTCGCGGCAATTGGGCCCCGGCGGTCGCGCGATCGAAAGGCCGCCGTTTGTGGTGGCGGGCCTCACCGCGGAGGCCGAGCTGGACGCCTGGCATCGGGACTTCATCGCTCCGTCTGCCCGGGCGATGGCCGCGGAGTACTTCGATCGGGCCAGACCCGATGAGCCTGTCTTCCCCTGCCTCGCGGTGAAGCCTTGGCTGGTGCAAGCCGGTTGTTGAAGGAAATCGAGTCCTGCTGGGGGATCCTGGCGGTCGCCGTGGCGCGGGCACACGCCGCTTGGCCGTTGGAGGAGGTCTCGCGTGCGGCGAGGCAATCGGTCGAGCATCTCCTCTTCGTGCACCTCGCGGAAGCCGCGGGCCTTCTGCCCCAGGGAGAGCTGGAGGCCGCGGCAGTCAAGACGGCCGGCGCCCTCGGCGACCCCTTGGCGGCGGCAAGAGACCGGCTGGGAGCGGGCCTGTTCTCCGTGCCCGGCATGCACCCGGGCAAGCCGCCAGCGCCGGAGCGGCCGCTGCTCCCCGCGGCCGACGCAGTCTCGCTGCGCAGCGTCCTGGAGCGGCTCATCCGGCCGGAGACGCGCGCCGCGATCGCGTCCCAGCCGGCCAGCTTCCTCGGGCAGGCTCACGAGCGGCTGGTGGGCAGCACGCTCGAGCGGACTGCCGACGGCCGTCTCCTGGCGAAGCGGAGTGCCGGCATCCGAAAAGCCACCGGACTGTTCTACACGCCGGACTACGTCGCCGAGTACATCGCGGCCCACGCGATCTCCCGGTGGGAGCGGGATCGCGGCCGGCGCGGTCGCCAAGCGGGGCGGTGCCGGATCCTCGATCCGGCCTGCGGGTGCGGCGCGTTCCTCCTGGCCGCCTACCGAGAACTCGCCCGGCGCACGGCGTCTCGCGGCAACCGGGCAGCGCCGCCGGACCGGATGCGGTCGCTCTGGGGAATTGACCTGGATCCGGAGGCCGTCCTGATCGCGCGGCGGGCGATGCTTCTTGAGGCCGCCGCGTCGGATGCCTCGGTCTATGGGCCGGGCAAGGCCCGGCAAGGGCGATCCCTCGCCCGGGAGACGGCCGAGGTGCTCGCCGAGAACATCCAGTGCGCCAACGCGCTGGCCGACGACATGAGGGCGGCGAAGGCGGCCCCGTTCGACGTCGTGCTGGGAAACCCGCCCTACTGCCGCGAGCTCGGCGCCAAGCCGCTCCTGGACCGGGTCGCGGCGACCGAGCTGGGCCGCCGCTGCCGGACCGCGCGGATGGACTTCTGGTACTACTTCGCCCATCGCGGGCTGGAATGGCTGCGGCCCGGGGGCACGCTCTCGTTCATTGTCGGCTCCTACTGGACGGCGGGGCGAGGGGCGGAGAAGCTCATCCGCACGCTCCACCAGTCGTGCCACGTCGACGAGATCTTCGTCCTCGATCGGCTGAGAGTCTTCCCCGGCGTGTGCGGGCGGCACCTGATCCTGAGCGTCCGCAAAGGCTCCGCGGCCGGACCGACGACGATCAAGCGTCCCCTCCTCCCCGGCCCCACCGACGCCGCCCCGTTTCTCCGCGGCCTGGCCCCGGTGGAATCGTTCCGCAAGACCCGCGGGCAATTGTTTCGCGACGGACGGCTCGACCTGGAGCCGCCCGGCGACGACGAGGCCGTTCTGAAGGAGGGCCGCTGCGAGCCCTTGGGCTCGCGGGGGATGGTCCGCCAGGGAATCGTCGAGAATCCCGCCTCGGTGTGTGCCGAAGCCAACCGCAGGCACGGCGGCCGGTGGCAGGTCGGCGAGGGAGTCTTTGCGCTGGGTCGGGAAGAGCTTTCTCGGCTGGGGATTCCCGAGCGGGAAAGATGTCTCCTGCGGCCGTACCACGACCTGTGCGACCTGGGCCGCTACTATCTTGCCCCCACGCCCTCGCTTACCCTGATCTACTCGACGCGCCATACGTGCCCCGACGTAGACCGCTTCCCGGCGATCCGCGCCCATCTGAGCCGTTTCCGTCCTCTGCTGGAGTCGCGCCGGGAGACGCGCAATGGGATCCGGCCCTGGTGGCAGCTCCACTGGCCCCGCGACGAGGGGCTCTGGTTGAGACCGAAGATCGTCGCGCTGCAGATGGCCGAGCGGCCGGCGTTCGTCCCGGCGAGCGTGCCGGTCTACGTGCCGCTGAGCGCCAATGTGTTCCTCCCCCGCGAAGACACGCCGGAGCACTTGAACTACTTCGCCGCGGTGCTCAACAGCCGGCTGCTCTGGCGGTGGTTCCGCCGCCATGCGAAGCATCGCGGCGTGGGCCTGGAGATCAACGGCCACATCCTGGCCCTCGCGCCCCTGTGCCGGATCGACTTTGCCGATCCGGCCCAGAAGGCCCGCCACGACCGGCTGGTCGAGCTGGTCGACGAGATGCTCGGGCTCACGCGGCGGCTGCGGGCCGGTTGCCCGCAGGGCGAGGAGGACGCGTTGCGGCGGCGGCACGCGGAGGTCGATCGCCGGATCGATGCGGTCGTGGAGGAGGTATATGGGGTTTATTAAAGTTGCATTGGATTCGCGAGGGGGACAGTCCCATTTTCGCTGCGCGAAAATTGGGACAGTCCCCGAGTTGATCCTTAGAAGACCCAGCCGTCCGGCAAGATGGCCCCCTTGGGGACCACGATGATGCCGTCGCGGACCATGCCGTACTCGGTTTCCTCGGTCGACTCGACGCCCCGGGCGTTGACCACCGAGACGCCGCGGCCGATCCGGCAGTTCTTGTCGATAATCGCCCCTTCGATCCGGCTGCCCTCGCCGATTTCCAGCGGCGGGCGGCCCTCGCCCCCTTCGCGGCTCCCCTCGCCCGGCGCTTGATAAAAGTCGTTCCCCATCAGGACCGAATTGCGGATCGTCACCTTCGGGGCGATGTGGCAGCGGACGCCGATCACGCTGTGCTCGATCACCGCCCCCGCGCCGATCAGGCAGCCGTCGGCCACCAGGCTGCCGCGGATCGTGGCGCCGTCGATCCGCGACGGCGGCAGGAACCGGGCGCGGGAGTAGACCGGGGCATCGGCCGACACCAACGCGAACGGCGTCTCGGCCGAGGCCAGTCCCAGGTTGGCCTCGTAGAACGACTTGATCGTGCCGATGTCTTCCCAGTAGCCGTCGAACAGGTGGACCTGCACGTGACGGCTGCGGATCGACGCGGGAAAGATCTCCCGGCCGAAGTCCTGGTAGCTGGTTCTCTTCAGCGCCTCGACCAGCGAATCGCGATTGAACAGGTAGATCCCCATGCTCGCCAGGCAATCGCGGCCGCGGCTGCCGATGCCCTGCGCGTCGATCCAAGCGGGGCTGGCCCGCACGTGTTCGAGCTCCTCTTCGGTCTGCGGCTTCTCCAGAAACCCCACCACCCGCCCCGTCTCGTCGAGCCGCATGATCCCCAACCCCGAGGCCTGCCAGCCGTAGACGGGCACGGCCGCAATCGTGACGTCCGCGCGCGAATTGCGGTGCGTCGCGATCATGTCGCGGAAGTCCATCCGGTAAAGCTGGTCGCCGGAAAGGACCAGGACGTGGTCGATCGCCGGGTCGTCGATGTACCGCAGGTTCTGCCGCACGGCGTCGGCGGTTCCCTGGTACCAGGTGGCGTTCTCGTTGGTCTGCTGGGCGGCCAGGATCTCGACGAATCCCCGGCTGAACGGATCGAAGGTGTACGTGGCGCGGATGTGGCGGTGCAGGCTCACCGAGTTGAACTGCGTGAGCACGTAGATCCGATTCAGCCCGCTGTTGATACAGTTTGACAGGGGGATGTCGATGAGGCGGTACCGGCCGGCCACGGGAACGGCGGGCTTCGAGCGGAATTTCGTCAGCGGATAGAGGCGCGTCCCGCGCCCCCCGCCCAGCACAATGGTGACTACGCTCTTCATGTCAGACTTTCGACGCTCCATTCGGCACGCCACCACAAGGCCGCTTGTTCAATCTTACTGGGAGAGCGGGACTACGGGAACCGGCAGCCTCGTCCGCGGTCCTCGAGGAGGATCGGCCCCATCGAAAACCCGCTCGCCAAACCGCCGCGCGGCCGGCCCCGAGAATTCTGGGGCAGAATGATTGACCCTCCGACTGCCAACCGATAGTATCATATATTCCTGGTAAAAGTATTGGTGATGATGTTTATCGAATGACTGATCTTTACTCTTCAGGGGGTCGCCCTATGCTGAAAGCGATGTCAGACTCGGCCCACGTCGTCAACGTGATGCGGGAATCGCGGGTCTTTCCGCCCTCCCCCGAGTTCTCCTCCAGGGCGCGGATCGGCTCGATGGCCGAGTACGAGGAGATGTGGAATCGAGCGGCCGCCGACATTCCGGGGTTCTGGGGCAAGATGGCCGCCGAGCTGCACTGGTTCCAACCCTACCAGAAGGTGCTTCAGTGGGACGAGCCCTTCGCCAAGTGGTTCGTCGGCGGCCAGACGAACGTCTCGTACAACTGCCTGGACGTGCACCTGGGCACCCCCCGCCAGAACAAGGCGGCCTACATCTTTGAGGGCGAGCCGGGGGACGTCCGGGTCCTCACCTACCAGATGCTCCACCAGGAGGTCTGCAAGTTCGCCAACGTGCTCAAGGGCCTGGGGATCGGCAAGGGGGACGTGGTTTCGATGTACATGCCGATGATCCCCGAGCTGGCGATCGCCATGCTGGCCTGTACCCGGATCGGCGCGGTCCACAGCGTGGTCTTCGGCGGCTTTTCGTCCGAGGCCATCGCCGAGCGGAACAACGACGCTCGGGCCAGGCTCCAGATCACCGCCGACGGCGGCTGGCGGCGCGGCTCGCAGTTGCCGCTGAAGGCCAACGTGGACGCCGCCTTGGAGAAATCCCCCACGGTCGAGAAGTGCGTGGTGGTCCGCCGCCTGGGCAATGAAGTGACGATGAAGCCGGGCCGTGACTTATGGTGGCACGAGCTGGTGGCCGAGGTCTCGGACAAGTGCCCCGCCGAGCCCATGGACAGCGAGGCCCCCCTGTTCATCCTCTACACGAGCGGGTCGACCGGCAAGCCCAAGGGGGTTATACACACCACCGCCGGCTACCACCTGTTCGCCAAGAAGACCACGGAGTGGGTCTTCGACGTCCGCGACGAGGACGTCTTCTGGTGCACCGCCGACATCGGCTGGGTCACCGGCCACACCTACATCGTCTACGGGCCGTTGGCGGCGGGGGTGACGATCTTCATGTACGAAGGGGCCCCCAACTTCCCCCAGGAAGACCGCTGGTGGGCGCTCATCGAGAAGTACAAGATCAACATCCTCTACACCGCCCCAACGGCGATCCGCACCTTCATCAAGTGGGGTGACGAGTGGGTCGACAAGCACGACCTGTCGAGCCTGCGGCTGCTGGGGACGGTGGGCGAAGGGATCAACCCCGAGGCCTGGATGTGGTACCACGAGAAGATCGGCGGCGGGCGGTGCCCGATCGTCGACACCTGGTGGCAGACCGAGACCGGGGGGATCATGATGACCCCGCTCCCCGGGGCCATCCCCACCAAGCCCGGCAGTTGCACCAAGCCCCTGCCCGGGATCATTCCCGAGATCGTGGTGAAGGGTGGACAACCGGTGCCTCGGGGGATGGGCGGCTGGCTGGTCATCGCCCAGCCTTGGCCCGCGATGCTCCGCGGCATCTGGGGGGACGACGAGCGCTATCGTTTGCAGTATTGGAGCCAGGTGCCGGGGAAGTACCTCTGCGGCGACAATGCCCGCTGCGACGAGGACGGTTACTATTGGATCATGGGGCGGATCGACGACGTGCTGAACGTCTCCGGCCACCGGTTGAGCACGATCGAGGTGGAAAGCGCGCTGGTGAGCCACCCGGCGGTGGCGGAGGCGGCGGCGGTAGGGCGGCCGCACGAGATCAAGGGACAGGCGATTGCGGTCTTCGTCACGCTTGCCGACGGCGCGCCCACCGACCGGTTGCGCGACGCGCTCAGGCAGCACGTCCGCAAGGAGATCGGGGCGTTGGCCGTGCCCGACGACATCCGTTTCACCACCGCGCTTCCCAAGACCCGCAGCGGCAAGATCATGCGGCGGCTGTTGCGCGACATTGCCGCGGGGCGGGAAACGGCGGGGGACACCAGCACGTTGGAAGACTACAGCATCCTGGCCAAGTTGCGGCAGGATGAAGAGTAGGGGCGGTTGTATCGAAAGCCTCAAGCTGCGCGGTTATGACGACGATACTGGTAAAGATGGGTGATCAGGCGGCTGCCGGTACGCCAAGCCTGTTGATTGCGGTCTGACTGGGGGCATGGTCCCCCTCTTTCTTGCACCCGCCGCTGAGGAACGCGCAACCGTGAAGGGCCCCTATTGTCTCACTCTTGTCGTTTTGTGGGTGTCTGTGGGCGTGATCCGCGCCGAGGAGTTCACCCGAAAGGATGCGGCGTCGTTCCCTGACCGTGCTGGGTGGGCCGCGGTACCCGTAGCCTCGGCCTTGGGTGCCCCTGCTGGGGGTCCGGCCGGGCCTGCAACCGACGACCCGCCAGACGCATCCTACTCGCTCGAGGAACTCCGCACGGAGATGAAGAAGCTCGCTTGGACGAAGGGCGACTTCAAGATAGTTCCCTACGGGAGTCTCTGGGGGAGCGCGATTTATGCGACGGAGCGGAGCTTCCCCGGGCCGTACACGCTCTACGTGTTCTCCGCGGACGAGGAGGGGGACGATACGTTCGTGATCGACACCCGGCGGACGCGACTCGGGCTCGACGTGGGCGGCCCCGGGATTCCGCTGTTCTTCAACGCGGAGAGCGGGGGCAAGGTGGAAATCGACTTCCACGGCGCGTTCGTCGTGGAGAACAAGCCGGGCGTGCTCTTGCGCCATGCCTACGGGGAGATCAAGAACGACGAGTTCCGGTTGCTCGCCGGCCAGACGTACGACGTGATCTCGCCGTTGTGGCCCGGAACCCTGAGTTACTCGGTGGGATGGGGCGGCGGAAACATCGGCTATCGCCGGGCGCAAGTCCGGCTGGAGCGCTACCTGAGCCTGTCCGAGCGGCTGCTGTTGACGGCGCAGGGCTCGGTGAACCAGAACATCATCAGCGACCTGACGACCACCCCCGGGATCCGCCCGGAGTCGAGCGGCTGGCCGGTGATCGAGGGCCGGGTGGCCGCGACGCTGGGGGAGCGCGGTCCGGACTGCCGGCCGATCACGCTGGGCGTTTCGGGCCACATCGGCCAGCAGGGTTTTGACTTCCTCACGCCCGGCCCCCCTCCCCTGAGCCCGCCGGCCCAGCAGGATGCCCGGCTGCGGACCTGGTCGTTGAATGTCGACGTGTTCGCCCCGCTCACCGAGCGGTGGGGCGTGCAGGCCGAGCTGTTCACCGGAGAGAACCTGGGCACGTTCCTCGGGGGCGTGGTCCAGGGAGTCTCCTTGTTCAGCCACGACACGATCCGCTCGGCCGGCGGCTGGGTTGACGTCTGGTACGATTGGACGCCTCGTCTCCACAGCCATGCAGGCTGGGGCGTCGACGATCCTTTCAACGTCGATTTGATCTCCGGCCGGAGCTATAACCACTTCATTTTCGCCAACATGGTCTTCGACGTGACCAAGCAACTGAACGTCGGACTGGAAGTCTCCTCCTGGAAGACGATGTACCTTGAGACCCGCCCGGGCCAGCCTGATCTGCGGCCGGGGGAGTCGGTGCAGCTCGAGTTCACGGGAAAGTACGGATTCTGACTGAGGCCGGCCCCAATCAGGAAGATGCGATGTGCGAGGCCCTCTTCGAGGAAAACACCGAAAGGCAGCTTGCCCCCGGCTGACTGGATCTCCACGATTCGCCAGGATTATCCAAGGTCATTTGCCCGCGCTCGGCCTAACGATCTTGCTGCTGGGCGTCTCAGCCCCACTGCCCGGATGCCGTCTCGCCGCCCACCGCGATGAGGATCGATCGCCGGAGGGATGCGCCGACTGCCACCGGGAGATCGTGCGGCAGTGGGCGGGTTCTTCGCACGCCAGGGCCTGGGAGGACCCGGAGTTTGTCCGAGCCACCTATCAGCGGCAAGTGCCGCAGTGCTTGCCCTGTCACGCGTCGAGTCCGCTGCTGGAACAGGAGTCGGCGGACCCACCCCGGCTCCGCCAGGAGCATCGCGAGCGGGGGATTGACTGCGACGTTTGCCATCGCGTTGCCGGGGCCTGCGCCGGGCCGTACCGGAGCTGGGGCCCGCATCCGGTCCGGCAAGACACAACGCGCCTGCCCTGCTCGGCCTTCTGCGGGGCTTGCCACGCCGTCGAGCACCAGGAGTACCTTGCCTACTACGTCCCATCCCTGGAGGGTGGCCGGGCGGCGGAGCAGTGTGCAGAATGCCACATGCCGGCTCGCTCCGCGCGCCTGACCCAGGGGCACCTCCTCTCCTTCGCGCACCCCCGCCGAACGGTCCGCGACCACTCCTTCCCCTTGTGGACTAGCGAAGTGACGCGGGACGCAGTGCGGATCGGGGACCCGCACTTCACCCGGCTGGCGGCTAACGAATGGGAGGTCTCCTTCACGCTCACCAACCGGGGCGCAGGGCACCGCATCCCTACCGGCCACCAATTCGGCCACCGCGAGCTGAGCATCGTGGTTGAATTGCTCGGGCAGGACGGCTCGGTCATTGGCGAGCAGGAGCAGTCCCTGTTTGCCGCCGGCGGAGACGGCCTCGTCCCCGGCAGAGCCAGCCCCTTCTTCATGATCGTGGAGATCCCCGGCCGGTCGAGACCCGCCCGGGCGCGGCTGCTCGTGGAAAGGGTGGACCAGAATCGCTCCTTCCGCTACGCCCTGGCCGCCGGCCAGTGGCCGATCGCCGAGGCAAGGCGGCCTGAGCAGTAAGACGGATCACGCCGCGGGCGAGGACCTGCGCATCGAGTGCAACAAGCGTTCCCGCGCGGGATACCGCCTGCTGCGTGGACCACCCCACCGGGCCCTTGAGTCCCGCTCCCCGCCCCGCTAAAATCGTACCCGAACAAGCGCAAGCCATGCGAAGGATCGCCGCACGGGTGAGACGGCCGAGGGACAGGCGGCCGGGCTTGCGGAAGCCGCGTGCTTGAGGCTTCATGGCGGTTCCCCATCGAGGAAAGGAGTGACTACCGATGAGCGCGACAAAGTGTGGTTGGCTGGGGGCGAGCGTTGCCCTGGCGGTGGTCTTGGTGTTGTCCGAATCGGGGTGCCAGAAACCCACCCCGCCCTCGAAGGGGGCGAAGAAACCCGCCGAAAAGGCCCCGGAGACACCGGCCGAGAAGCCCGCCGCGGCCACTCTGCCGGCGATTCCCTTGGGCTTGCCCCCGTTGAAGACCCCCGAAGACAACCCGATGACGCCCGAGAAGGTCGAACTGGGCAAGATGCTCTACTTCGACAAGCGGGTCAGCAAGGACGGCACCGTCTCCTGCGCCACGTGCCACGATCCCAAGATGGCTTGGGCCGAGAATGAGCCGACCAGCACCGGGATCGACAAGCAGGTGGGCGGGCGGAATGCCCCCACCGTGATCAACGCGGCCTACGCCACGCGGCAGTTCTGGGACGGCCGGGCGGCAACCCTCGAAGAGCAGGCCACCGGACCGGTCGAAAACCCCATCGAAATGGGCCATTCCATGACCGCCGTCGTCGAGCACTTCTCCAAGATTCCCGGATACCAGGAGCGGTTCCGGAAGGTGTTCGGCACGGGCGTCACCAAGGAGGGATTCGCCAAGGCGGTCGCGGCCTTCGAGCGGACCGTCTTGAGCGGCGATTCTCCCTACGACCGCTTCCAGGCCGGCGACCAGCAGGCCCTGAACGATGCCCAGAAGCGGGGCCTGAAGCTGTTCACCGAGGCCGGGTGCGACGACTGCCACAAGCCGCCGGTGTTCAGCAGCTTCGACTATTACAACGCGGGGGTCGGCATGGACAAGCCGAAGCCGGACGAAGGCCGCAAGGCGGTCACCAAGAAGGACGACGACACCGGCGCGTTCCGCGTGCCCGCCCTGCGCGAGGTCGCCAACACGGCCCCCTACTTCCACGACGGCAGCGCCAAGACGCTCGAGGAAGCGGTGGCCCTGATGGCCGCCGGTGGCAAGGACAATCCCCACCGCTCGGCCGACATGTTCGACGTGGTGCGGGAGAAGAAGCTCACCGC